>Ga0181537_10000502_pt1 | contig 36746 bp, 38 predicted proteins | sample PEATcosm2014_Bin_39_FD_119765 | JGI IMG/M metagenome (GOLD analysis project Ga0181537, IMG submission 119765) | Peatland microbial communities from MTU Mesocosm Facility, Houghton, MI, USA - PEATcosm2014_Bin23_10_metaG | ecosystem: Environmental > Terrestrial > Soil > Wetlands > Peat | place... | reverse complement strand
TTTCGTCCCGTGCAGATACTTGTACCGCCCCTGGCCCGCGGCGAGGCCAGATACCAGCAGAACTATTGGCAGCAACATGAAACGAACAGGGCAGGTTTTTATTGGCAGATTCATATCGGATTGCCGTCTAAGCTACCCCGAAGAACCCGGGTTGTCAAAAGATTGTAGGTTAACGACTCCCGGGTGCTCCATGTCTCGCTCTTTTGCGAGATGTGGGATTCCACTGGTCCAGCCCCGCGCCAAGGTTTGCGGTCGTCTCTGGTCCTGGTCTATGCTTAGACGAACCCGAACTAAGGAGCATCTTTATGAAGTCTGTTTCGCTGGTTTTTCTCGCTTTCGTCCTCGTTGCCCTCACCGCCTTGGCCGCTGATCAGCCTGCGCCGCCTGCCGAGGGCACGCCAGCTCCGGCTTTCACGCTGCCCAGCCAGGAAGGGACGCAGGTCTCGCTCGACCAGTTCAAGGGAAAGTGGGTCGTGCTTTATTTTTATCCCAAGGACTTCACCTCGGGCTGCACCATCGAGGCGCACAACTTCCAGCGCGATATCGACAAGTACACGCAGATGAACGCAGCAATCGTTGGCGTAAGCGTCGACACCGTCGATTCGCACAAGGGCTTCTGCACTAAGGAAGGCTTGAATTTCAAGCTGCTCGCCGATCCTGATCACACGGTCGTGCAAAAATACGGCTCGATCATGGAGTACAACGGGATGACGCTTGCCGCGCGCAACACATTTCTGATCGATCCGGCGGGGGTGATTCGGAAAGTGTACGTGAAGGTCAGCCCGCAGGGGCACAGCGAAGAAGTGCTGGCAGACCTGCAGAAACTGCAATCCGCGAAGTAGCGCCTACTCCGGGTGGGCTGGCCCGCCTTTTCTGTCCCGCTCCACGGAAAAGGGTGACCCATGTTTCGCGTTCTTTGCGAAACGTGGGATTTCGCGGTCCCGCCCCTGGGGATTTGTTACCCGGCTGCGGAGAGCGGATTCCCGAAGACCAACTCGATGCTTACCTGGCGAAACTAAAGGCCCATACTGAATGACATCGTCATACAAATGAAGTACGATGGGGCAGGAGCTTTCTCTTATGCCTGCCAACGCCCTGGTGCAAACTCGGATCGATCCCGCCGTAAAAGAGCGCGCGGCGGCGGTCCTCGAAGAGTTGGGGATCACTGTCTCGGAAGCGGTTCGCATTTTGTTGACGAGGACCGCTAACGAGGGCGCACTACCCTTCGCATTGGCCGCGGACGCCGTCGCGCACGATGTCTGGTTCCGCGCCAAGGTGCACGAAGCGCTCGACGATCCGCGCCCCGGCGTCCCGCACAAGAAGGTTGAAGCCCACTTCGCAAAGAGAAGAGCCGCCACCCTTCGCAAGGCTCGATAAGCCATGAAGCGTGAGGCTATACGCGTGGAGTGGTCCCTCCTCGCGCAGGCTGACCGCGACGCGATCTTCGACTTCATCGAAGCAGACAACCCACGAGCCGCCGTCGCGGTAGATCAACGCATCCGCAGCCAGGTCGAGGGCCTGCAGCAGTTCCCCAAGATGGGCCGCACTGGCCGCGTCGAGGGAACGCGTGAGTTGCTGATCGTTCGCACTCCTTACGTCGCCGCCTATTGCTTCCTCGGTCGCACCGTGCGGATTCTGCGCATTCTGCACGGCGCTCGCCGCTGGCCCGAAAAAAATTTCCGATGAACTGTAAAGATGAATCGAAAAGATCAGCCGAAAGAGTGACCGACCTACTCGCGATGTAGCAGGCAGCGGCCCTACTCCGGCTCCGCGCGCCACAACGGCTCCCCGCCCAGGGAGTGGTAGAAGCCCCATCCGGCGAGCACTACCACGCTGAGCAGCGACAGAATCGAGGTGGGCATATACCACGTCGAGAGATCGGCGGAAAAGGGAACGTTGGCCATCATATCAATGGTGAAGATGGCGCAGGCCAGCGGCACCAGCCCGAAGCGCAGCACGATCAGCACCGCGATGGCGTATACCAGAATCTGCGCCGGAAGCTCAACCTTCACGTACGTACCGCTCAGACCACGCGGCACCGCAAAGAGGGCCACAAAGACGATGGCTGCGATCCACTCCTTGCGCAGCAACGCCTTCAGCCCAAGCAAGATCAGAAAGAAAATCAGGGTGGTTTGAATGGACGCCGGCCATTGCTGCAGCCACGCTCCCAGGGCATGGCGTCCTCCGATCAGGGCATCGGTCGAGAACAGCGATGGGGATGCGCCCATGCGGATCATGAAAATGTAGCGAATCTGGAAGACCAGGATCCACACCACGCCCAGAATTACGCCGAAAAGTATGTCCCGCCCGACCAGCGCGTCGCGCACGCCGCCCGCCAGCAGCCGGCTCCACGAGATCACAGTCTTCGGCCAGTTTCGCCGGACCCAGGGTTCGATCGCCATGTAGAGCATCCAAGTCACGCCCGAAATAAACAGGGCGGTGCTCATCGCAATAATCGAAAGACCAATCGTGTCGCCGACGGCGGTGAAATGGCTGAGGCACAGGAACAATCCCATTTCGAGCGCGAACATCACCACCGCCAGCCGCAGAGAGCCTTCCCGGTCTCCGCGGCCATGCCGGTAATTCCGGCGAGCCAGCAGCAGGGAGCCGACCAACGCGGAAACCAGCACGATGAGTCCGATGATTCTGCCCGCCTGCGCGCCAAAGGATTTCTTTTCGGTGCTGGTCATGCGGTCCGGCTTGGTCCAGTCGCCGATGAGGGCGAAGTAAACGGGTTTTCCCTGAAACGATGCCGCTTCCACCCGCAGCGCGCGCGTGCTTCCCGGCCATACTCCGGTCCAGGCCACGCGCGTATCGGCGACGGCCAGAGAATTCCAGGTGGAAGTGGTGGGTTGAAATTTCGACGCATCCAGGCCGGCGGCTTCGAACAGACGATTCCAGTCAAACGGCACGGGTGCCGGCGGAGCTGCGCCAGCATCTTTCGCGGATTCCAGCTTTTGCGCCGGAATCGCCTGAAAGTATGTCAACCGCCCCTGAGGGTCGAGCTCCAGATTGATCATGCCCGAGAGCGTGGTCGGAGGATCGGTGGGGGTCAGAATCCCCGGCGTCAGCAGACTGTTGCGGAAGCTGTCCGCCACCAGCGTGTCGGGACTTTGCCGGTACCAGTACTGCAGCAGGGAAGGCCGCGCCGCCAGCACCGCGTCCCAGTCCGGACGCTTTTCGTTTTTTTCGACGTAATCCTGAAAATCGCCATCGGTATCCAGGCCGTAAGCGCTGTCCACGGGACGGCCTGCGTAGCCTAGTTTGGCGATGATTTCGTGAGCCTTCTGGGTGAGAACCTCGGGAGTCTGTTCCAGCCCCATCTTTTCGAAGGCGCTGCCGTGGATCGCCAGATAAACGACGATCGCCAAGCCCAGCAAAGCAGCCGCCAAACAGATTACGGCAGCCCTGGGGCGCAACCCTACCGTTTCTCCTGAGGCCGCGACCAGTTGTGGCGACGGCGTTTCTCCAGCGGCCAGTGCCGCCGCCAGCGGATCGCCTCCCGGCATGGCTGCAGCCACGGCCAGCGCCGTCGCCGGACGCGCCGTCGGTTCCGTCTCCAGGCAGCGCAGGATCACCTTCTCGACAACCGGATCCAGATCTTTCACCACCGACGATGGCCGGCTGGGCGTGCGCTCGCCCCCGTGCAGAACTCCCGCGGTTTTTTCCGCAAGCTTGTCAGAAAATGCCCGCTTGCCCGTGAACACCTCGTACAGCACCAGCCCCAGCGCATAAATATCGCTGCGCGGGCTGACTTCTTTGCCTGCCAGCTGTTCGGGCGCCATGTAGGCTGGAGTTCCGCTGCGGATTTCGTTGCCGCGAATCTCGTCTCCCACACCGGCCAGGCCGAAATCGGTGATCACCACCTGACCGCGCCCGTCGAGCATGATGTTGGCAGGTTTCAGGTCGCGATGGAGCACGCCCTTGGCGTGGGCTGCCGCCAGCCCGGCGCAAAGCTGCCGCGCAATGTCGAGCGCCTTGTCCGGAGGAAGCCGCCCGATGCGCCGCAGCAGGGAAGCGAGGTCTTCGCCGTCGACGTACTCCATGGTGAAAAATACCTGGCCGTCGACGTCGCCGACATCGTAGACGCGGCACACATTGGGATGAGAGACCCGCCGCGCCATCCGCACTTCGTTGCGGAAGCGTTCCAGCAATTCCTCGTCGCGCGTGGCGTCGTCGGGCAGAAACTTCAGAGCGACCGCCTGACCGAGGGTGAGGTCATCCGCGCGGTAAACTTCGCCCATGCCGCCTTTGCCCAACAGAGCAATGATGCGGTAACGCGACGCCACCAGCCGCCCGGGAAGAAAGCGGCCTTCGTTCAGCAAGTACTCCGCGGAACTGGACGGCCGTGATGGCGACTTTCCTGAAGACCCAGACGCCGGCCGCGGCGGCAGCGGCGAAGTCGCAGTGGCAAAGTCGAGCGTCGCCATATCGTCAGTATTCGTGACCGGCCTTCCACAGGAGGAGCAGAAGCGCACGCTGTCGGATAACTCAATTCCGCAAGATGAACACTTGGCCATGAAAATTTCCCGCTCCAGTCTACCAGTGCCACCCCGAGAGCCGGGCCTTCGTTTTGTTACCATCCACAGAGATGACTTCGCGTTGGCGCCTGTGGCTGCGGGATCCTTTATTTCTGCTGTACCTGGCGGCGGGGCTGCTGGCTTTCGTGGTGCAATCCGGCGAACTGGGCACAGCCGATACCATGCACCGGCTGCAGGCCACGCACTGGCTGTGGACGTCGGAGCCGCAAGTATTTCCCAGCGACTATCCTGAGTTCGGTCTGCACGGCCGCGGGGGCCAACTTTATAGCTGGTACGGCATTGGGCAGTCGCTGCTGATGCTGCCCGCCGACCTGGTAGGAACCTGGATTTCGCAATGGAACATCTTTTCTGGCTATGAAGACGACCCCGCGGTGCGCAGCATCGTGGTCAGTTACAGCACTAATATTCTGCTCAGTGTGCTGACTGCGCTGATCGCGTTCCGGTTGCTGCGCCAGTTCGGCTTCACGGTGAACCAGGCCGTGGCGGGCGTTCTGGCGCTTCTGTTTTGCACCACTCACCTGCATTACACCCAGAATATGCAGGAGAACAATTACATCATGCTGCTCACGCTGACTGGATTTTCTTTTCAGTCTGAGTGGCTGCGGAGCGGCCGAGTGCGCGCGCTGGTAATCGGGTCGGCGGCGCTTGGCCTGAACCTGCTGACTCGCCTGACCACCGGGCTTGACCTGATGGCGGCCGGAATTTTCCTGCTGGCTGTACTGTGTTTGCAGCACGTGCGCGGGCGCGCGTTGTGGCAGCGCGGGCTCGATTACTGCAAGGTTGCTGCGCCGGTTTACATTTTTTTTCTGGCTGCGGATCGCCTCTACCATTTTCGACGCTTTGGCTCGTGGACCGGCACCTACCTCTCGCTATTCGCGAAAGAGCAGCGGCTGCAGGATCCGACGTTGCCCGCGAACTATCCGTGGAGCACGCCCTGGCATGAAGGAGTTCTGGGTGCGCTCTTCAAGCCGGAGAAGTCGATCTTCCTGTTCGATCCGTTGCTGGTGCTGGCGCTGGTCCTGCTGATTGTTTTGTGGAAGCGGCTGAGCGTGGAGGTGCGCGCTTACTCGGTTACTACGCTGCTGCTGCTGGCGAGCTATATCTGCTTTTACGCGCGTTACGCCGTCTGGGCAGGGGATTTCGCCTGGGGCGATCGCTACGTTTCGACCGCGGTGGAGATGGCGGCGCTGCTCGCCGTGCCGTTGCTGTTGCGCCATCGCGCCAATCTCAACCCGTGGATCTGGCGCGTCGGTGTCGTTCTCATCGCGGTTAGCCTGGTCATTCAGATCGCATCTTTGGCTTTCTGGCTGCCGCTGGAGATCTACCAGATGGAAACGTTGGGGCATCCCACGTTCGTGATCGCTCTGCGCTTCAAGAATATCGCCGCCTTCGCTCTGGGAAAAATGGACGCCTGGGGTCTGAACACTGAGGCCATGTCGCAAGATCCGTGGGATTACGTGCACCTCACGACCTGGAACTTTTTTCCATTTCTGCTGCACCGCGTAGGCGCGGCGCCAGCTTGGGTAGTTGAAACGGCATTCGCGGTGTGGGTGAGCGCGCTTGCGGCCCTGGCTGCCGTGCTGCTGCGGCTGTGCGGGCAGCTTCGAAATCCAATCGAGTCCGTCAGCGTGGGGCATGGGCTGGAGATGAATTGATGAATCGCTCGACCCCTGTGGTAGAATGGTAGAATCTAATGGTAGACAGGTGGATTCCATGAGCTTGAACATAAAAAACAAAGAAGCGCACCGCCTGGCACGGGAATTGGCCAGCGCCACCGGCGAGAGCATGACGGTCGCGGTGAGTGAGGCGATTCGGGAACGGCTGGAGCGGGTTCGTGGAAATTCCAGGGAAGGCCTGGCGGAGCGCATTCTGAAGATTGGGAGAGAGTGCGCGGCCCACCTCAAGGAGCCGTATAAGTCCATGGACATTAATGATTTGCTCTATGACGAAAAAGGGATGCCAAAATGATCCTGGACTCGTCGGCGATCGTAGCGGTCTTGCGTGCCGAGCCGGAGGCGCCGGAGTTTTCACGCGCGATCGCGTCTGCGGGACGGTGCCGCGTTTCCGCGGCCAGCTACCTGGAAGCAGCCATTGTCATTGACAGTTCTAAGAGCGCGATTTCGAGCCGCCGTTTCGACGATTTTTTTCGCGCATCGGGAATTGCCGTGGAAGCTGTGACTCCCCGGCAGGCGGAGATTGCTCGTGCCGCCTATCGCGATTTCGGCAAGGGACGTCACAAGGCTGGGCTGAATTTTGGCGACTGTTTTGCCTATGCGCTGGCGAAAGAAATGGACGAACCGCTGCTTTTCAAAGGCACTGACTTCGCCCGCACCGATGTAGAGGTTGCGGAAGTCTGAACTCTCCGGGCTGCCCGCCGAGCTGGCGCTCGGCATGGATAGCCCAGAACTCCCCTGTTAATTTTCCGTTAAATCTGGCGGTGTGCAATTGACCGGGCGGTGGGCTGGAACTAGTCTGAAACGCTATGAGCAAAGAAGATCTCGACCAATTGCGTGCCGATTACAAGAAAGCGACCGATGAGTGGGTTCAGACGATTCGTGCCGAGGAGGAGTTGGCTACCCCCGACCATTCGATGATTGCATGGGAGAAGTGGGACGCCGCTCACTTCAAAGAGCACGACGCCCATCTCAAGGCTACGGAAAAGCGCGAAGCCTACAAAGACGAACTGCGTCGCCTGAACTACGGGATCTAGCCGATCGCGGCCCGCCTACTCGACCGTGACCGACTTGGCCAGGTTCCTCGGCTGATCCACGTCGCAGCCGCGGCGGACGGCGATGTGATACGCCAGCAGCTGCAGCGGGACGATTTCCAGAATCGGCGACAACTCCTCGGGTGCGGGCGGAATGAACAGCACATGATCCGCCGCTTCCTTGATTTCTTCGTCGCCTTCCGTCGCCAACGCGATCACCACTCCCGAACGGGCCTTCACTTCCTTCAGGTTCGACATGGTTTTTTCGTAGCGCAGCAGCGATCCGGGATTATTTACATCGCGCGTGGCGATCACCACCACCGGCAGGTTCTCATCAATCAAGGCGTTCGGCCCGTGCTTCATCTCGCCGGCGGGGTAGCCTTCGGCATGGATGTAGGAAATTTCCTTCAGCTTGAGCGCGCCTTCGAGCGCAATCGGATAATGAATGCCGCGCCCCAGAAATAAAAAGTCATGCACTTTCTGGTAGCGCTTGGCCAGTTCGTCGCAGGCCGGGTCCTGAGCAAGAACGGTTTCCAGTTTTCCCGGAATGCGCGTCAGTTCCAGCATCGCCGCGCGAGCCTGCTCGGCGGTCATCACGCCGCGCACCTGCGCCAGATACATCGCGAACACATACAAAGCGGTGAGCTGGCCGGTAAAAGCCTTGGTTGAAGCCACGCCAATCTCGGGTCCAGCATGGGTGTAGATCGTGCCCGCGGCCTCGCGCGTAATCATCGAGCCGACAACGTTGCAGATGGCTAGGGTCTTTGAGCCTCGGCTCTTGGCTTCGCGCTGCGCGGCGATCGTATCCGCAGTCTCGCCCGATTGCGAAATCACCAGTGTGATGGTGTTCGGGTCCACGATGGGATTGCGGTATCGCCATTCGCTGGCATAGTCCACTTCCACCGGGATGCGGGCCAGGGTTTCAATCATGAACTTGCCGGCCTGCCCGGCGTGCCAACTGGTTCCGCAGGCGATGATGTTGATTTTTTCCGCGGCCCGGAATTCGGCCTCGGTGATTTCCATCTGATCCAGAAAAATGTGGCCCGTATCCTGCGAGACGCGGCCCAGGGCGGTATCGCGAACGGCGCGCGGCTGCTCATAGATTTCCTTGAGCATGAAATGTTTGAAGCCGCCTTTTTCCGCGAGGATCGGATCCCAGGTCACATGCTGAATCTGCCGCCGGACCGGCCTGCCGTCAAAATCAGAGAGATGCACGCCATCCGGCGTAACCACGGCCAAGTCGCCATCGGCCAGAAAGAAAATATCGCGGGTGTGATGCAGAATCGCGGGCACATCGGAGGCTACAAAATATTCGTCGTTTCCCAGGCCGATCACCGCGGGCGGGCCGTTCCGGCCAGCCACAATCTTGTTCGGTTCGTCGCTGGAAATCACCGCCAGGGCAAAAACTCCGGTGAGATCTTTCACCGCCCTGCGCACTGCCTCTTCCAAAGAAGGCCGGCGGCCGTTGGAGCTGGCGGAATATTTCTCAATGAGATGGGCGATGATCTCCGTATCCGTTTCGGTAGTGAAGGTGTGCCCTTCTTCAATCAGTTTCTTTTTCAGGCTGAGATAGTTCTCCACGATCCCGTTGTGCACGACCACGATCTTGCCCGTGCAGTCGCGGTGAGGATGCGCGTTTTCTTCCGTGGGACGTCCGTGGGTGGCCCAGCGGGTATGGCCGATGCCATAGGTGCCGTCGAGCGGTTTGAGCCGGATGGCTTCTTCCAGGTTGCGCAGCTTGCCCTCGGCGCGGCGCAACTGCAGCCCGCCCTCGCCGCCAGCGACCGCGATGCCCGCCGAATCGTAGCCGCGATACTCCAGCCGGCGCAGGCCCTCGATGATGATGGGCACTACACTTTTCTTACCAACGTAGCCGACAATGCCACACATGAGAAAACCTCAAAGGATTCTCCGTTTCATGCCGCCAGCGCAATGCTAGTCGGCCTGGGAGAAAGAAAAACGGAACTCTTCAATGACAGGGTTGGTCAGCACTTCGCGCGCGATGCGCTCGACCTCGGACTGCGCCTCTTCGCGAGAAAGTCCGCCGTCCAGTGTAAGCTCGAAATACTTTCCCTGGCGCACGCCCTCCAGACCCTTGTAACCCATTTTCTTGAGCGCGCCCTGAATGGTCTTGCCCTGGGGGTCGAGGACGCTTTTCTTGAGAGAGACGTAAACGTAGGCTGTCATAAAAGAATGATTATACGTGACGGTGTAAGCCGGGACCCTTAGCGGTCGGGGGCTGGGTGCCAGATCGCTGCGGCGTCTTCACAGCCGCAGCCTTTTGTCCAGGTCGGCGAGAGTCTCTTCGAGCAGCTTGCGGTGCCGCGGATTCTGGCTGGTTTCGAGCTGTTGCAGCACTTGCTGGCGCGAGAGGCGAAGATTTTCTTTCTCCCGCCAGCGAACCGCTTCGTCGGCGGTCATCCTGGAACGTGGCTTGGAAGACTTGTCGCTGGCCTCGGCCTGCTGCGCTTCAACCGACTTACTTTCCCATCCTCGGGCCATGGCAGAATTATAGTTTCTCCTTACATTTTTTCTCCCCGGAATCACTCACTCGGAGGTAGATCCCATGGTCGTACTCGTCGTGCAATTCCGGAAAACGTGTCACCGATGAAAAATATGCGCCGCTTTCGTCATTCTTATGCTTATAATTCCATGACCGGGGACAAGGCTGCATTTGCCTTTTGAGGGGGAGGCGATTGCGGGGGAGTAGTATCTGTGAACCCCTTTAGCGCGCTATATTCGAAAGTCGGATCACGGCGCCAGCCCTCACTTCCCGGTGCGTGGGCGCTCCTGTTTCCCCCCGCTTGGTTCCCCGCTGCTTCGTTTCCCGCTTGTCCCGGCGCTCACTGCGATCGCCTGCGCGACGATCCGCGCGAGTATGCCCGCGATTTCCGGCAGAGCGATTTTCCGCCGGCGGAGGTGCAGCTCCATGGCGAGTGATCCCTCCGTGTATCCCGCGGCCAGTGTGCTTCGCTTCGCGCGCCCCGAAGCCCTCAGCGAGCCGGAGAAGTTACTCGCGGCCTATTTCAGTTCGTCCAGCGTAGGCCTGGCCATCCTCGACTCTGAGTTTCGCTTTCTCGCGGTCAACACAACTCTTGCCGAGATCAACGGCATTCCTCAGTTCGATCACCTGGGCAAGACGATGCGCGAGGTCCTGGGAGATGTCGCCGACCGGCTCGAGCCCGAATTTCAACGAGTATTTTCCGAGCGTGAACCGGCGAACTTCGAGGTCTCTGGGACACTCTCTGGAAGAAACGAAGGAGGCTATTGGATCGTGCACTACCTCCCGATCCAGAACGCTTCCGGAGCGGTCACGCGGATCGGCGCAGTGGTGGTCGAAATTACCGCGCAGAAAAAGCTGGAACAGTCGCTGAAAGATGTGGGCGGGAAACTGCGCCATGAAATGGACCGGCTGCAGTTGCTGCTGGACGTCAGCAGCATCATGGCATCGAACCTGGACCTGCCGCACACGTTTCCGCAGTTGTCGGCCCGCATCCGCCGCGTGCTGCGTCAGGAGTACGCCGGCTTCGAAATGCACGATCCTCTTACCGGACTGCTGGTGCGCCAGGTCGAGGACTTTCCATTGGGCAAGGGGCTGCTATCTACGGTTCACATCAGCTCGCTCAAGAGTCCGGGAGGGCTGGCGCTGCAGGAGCGGGCGCCCCGGATTTTCACCAGAGAAGAAATGCAGCAGTTTGAATCGGAGATCACGAAGAGCTTGCTGGCGGAGGGGCTGCGAAGCCTTTGCTGCGTCCCGCTGTTGCGTCCCAAGGGCGCGCTGGGAGTGCTGGTGCTGGGCAGTACACGGGAAACCGCTTTTCGCACCGAGGACTTGACGGTACTGAAACAGGTCGCCGCCCAGTTCGCCGTGGCACTGGAAAATCAGCGAGCCGCCGCCGAGATCGAAGGCCTCAACCAACGCCTGGCGGAAGAGAGAAAGTATTTGGAAGGCGAGATCCGTTCCACCGGGAAGTTCGTTGAAATCGTCGGCGACAGTCCGGTGCTCAAGCAGGTACTCGATCAAGTGGCCACGGTTGCTTCCAGCGACGCCACCGTGCTGATTCTGGGCGAGACCGGCACCGGCAAAGAGCTGGTCGCGCGAGCCGTGCATCGGCTGAGCCGCCGCAAAGACGGTCCTTTCATCAAAGTCAATTGCGCCGCCATTCCCACCGGCCTGCTGGAAAGCGAACTCTTCGGCCACGAGAAGGGAGCCTTTACGGGAGCGATCAACCAGAAAATCGGGCGCATGGAACTGGCCAATGGCGGAACGTTATTCCTCGACGAAGTCGGGGAGATTCCCTTCGAGCTGCAGCCCAAGCTGCTGCGCGTGCTGCAGGATCAGGAATTCGAACGCCTGGGCAGCAACCGCACCATTCGCGTAGACCTGCGGCTGGTGGCGGCGACGAACCGGGACTTGGCCAAAGGCATGGCGGAGAATGAATTTCGCAGCGACCTGTTCTACCGGCTCAGTGTATTTCCCATCCGCGTGCCGCCCTTGCGGGAGCGCCCCGAGGATATCCCGCTGCTGGTCCGCTTCTTCGTGCATAAGTTCGCCCGGCGGATGGATCGCCAGATCGAAACGATTCCCCGGGAAACCATGCAGGCGCTGGCCGCGTGGTCCTGGCCGGGCAATGTGCGCGAACTCGAAAACCTCATGGAGCGCGCGGTCATCCTGAGCGACGGGCATGCCCTGCGCGTTCCGCTGTCGGAACTGCGCAGCGAAAGCCGCAACGCCGGCGCGCCCGATCGCAGTCTCGATCACGCCGAACGCGAGCACATTCTGCGGGTTCTCCGCGAAACCGGCGGAGTGCTTTCGGGACCGGCCGGAGCCGCTCATCGCCTGGGGCTGAAGCGCACCACCCTGCAATCGAAAATGCAGCGCCTGAAGATCACCCGCGAGGACTATTTCGGCCCGTCCCGAAGCTGAAGGCTCTGCCGAGGATTTAGGGGGCGAGTGCCGACTAATCGGCAGTTTGCCGATTTTCAACGTCCTTCCACAGCAGGCGGTCAACCTCCTCATTTTGGAACTTGTTCCAAACAGGGAACTTCTACAGTTTTTCACCGATGCCATTTTCGGCACACGACGTGCACTGCTCTTTCCAACAAAGAGCTCATTCTGACTCTGGCCGGCGGGTATCCCCTTTCCCGACTCCGTAGAGACAGGCCCTTTCGACTCGGAAAAATATTCTCCGGTGTACGTGGCCGGTTTTGTGGAGTAGTGCAATGCTCGCGATCAGTAAGTTTCAACGCCTGCCTTCAGGCGCTGCGGGCCAGCTTCTAGGATCGGCAGCGCACGTACCTAAACCGTGTGCCGGCGTGGGTGATCACTCCAGCCTCATCGCCGGATGGACAGAGAAGCCGTTCCCCGTCGAAGCGGGAGTAAGAAAACCGCCGCTCCCCGATCCTCGAACCAGCATCCAGACCCATCCGGAGGAGATCGATCCTCTGTACCTGCTGGCCTGCCGCCTGGAATGGGAACAGCGCGAGGAGCCCAGCTCTGCCTGGGAACTGCTGGCGGCCGCGCAGAGTTCCCACAGCGATACCCGGGCCCACGCCCGCGCCTTGCTCGCCAGTTCGCGGCATTTGGGCGGCTCCATTGCCGGATCCTGCGGTACCACGAAAAAGAAGCGGTCCACCGCTGCGGAGGCAGACATGAACGCGCCTTACGGACTGGAAATTATTGACAACTGTTTGGAATGCACGCACACCAGAGGCGGCTTTTTTTGCGGAGTTTCCCAGCCCGCGCTGCAGTCGCTGAATCTGCTCAGCCACAAGAGCGTGCTTCCGGCCGGGGCCATTCTGTTTGTCGAAGGCCAGAGCCCGCGCGGCATGTTCGTCCTGTGCTCGGGCAGGGTGAACCTCTCCACCACTTCACGCGAGGGCAAGATTCTGGTTCTCAAGACCGCCGAGGCCGGAGAGCCCCTCGGCCTCAGCGCCACGATTTCAGGCATGGGATACGAATCAACCGCTGAGACGGCCACGCCCTGCCAGGTGAACTTTGTGGAGCGCAAGCACTTTCTCGAACTGATGGAGGCGCACAGCGAGATCGGAGTGCACGCGGCGCAGTGTTTGAGCCGCGACTACCATTCCGCCTACCGCGATATTCACGATCTCGTGCTGACCCGATCGTCTGCGGGCAAACTGGCCCGGTTGCTGCTGGCGCATTCGCCGACCCTGGGCGTCGAAGCCCGGGAAACCCGCATCCGTTCGTCCATGACCCATGAAGAAATGGCGCAGCGCATTGGCTCATCGCGGGAGACCGTAACCCGGCTGCTGAGCGATCTGAGGAGAAAGCAGCTGATTCGACTGGAGGGCCCGACGCTGATCATTCGCAACCGCACTGCATTGGAGGCTCTCGCGGTCTAAAGTTTTTCCCCCGACCGGAGGACGGTTTTGCCTTTCTCTCGCCGTCCTCCGGGTTTTTGTTCTGAACCTTTTTCTCCGCCAGCGGGTTGGCGGAGATCAACGAAATGTCCGAATGTATAAGAAACGAATGTTCAGGGAATGCATTCCGGCAGACTTATCGACGACCTGTTTGACGCGGTCGAACGAGCGCAAGACAACTCGCTCGCTGGCGCGGACCGGACGCCTGCGGGTCCGCCTGCCTTGAAAACGGCCAACTCCGCCGGTTCCCCCGCGCGGGAAAAACTCAGAGCCCGAACAGTTCCCGCAGCCGCCGGGTCTGAGCCCGGCTGACCGGAATCTCGGTTTGCCGCTTGTCATCCATGCGCAACTGGTAGGAACTCTTGAACCAGGGAACGACTTCGCGGATGCGGTTGATGTTCACCAGGTAGGAGCGGTGGGCGCGCCAGAAAAGTTTCGTGTCCAGGCTGGTCAGCAGTTCCTCCAGCGTCCGGCAGTTGGATTGTCCTTCCATGCCTGCCGCTCCTCCGGTCACCACCGTAATTACGCCGTCTTCGATCCAGGCATAGCAGATGTCGCGCTGATCCACCAGAAACATGCGCCCGACGGTCTTGAGCAGAATTTTCGCCGCCGGCTGTTTCTGCGACTCGATCATCCGCACCAGGGTCTCAATCTTTTCCGCCGGCAGCCCGTCCGCGCCCTGTTTGGCTCGCGCCTTCTGAATGGCCTGCGCGACCCGCTTCTTGTCGAACGGCTTCAGCAGATAATCCACCGCGTTCACTTCGAACGCCTTTACCGCGTACTGGTCGAACGCAGTGGCGAATACGATCTTGGGCAAAGCGATTTTTCGGTCGAGCAGTTTCTTGATTACGCCGAAGCCGTCGAGGCCAGGCATCTGCACATCGAGAAACACCAGGTCGGGGCTGTGTTCCTTGATGAGGTTGACGGCTTCCAGCCCGTTCTTGCCCTGGGCCACAACATTGACGTCGTCGGAATTCTTCAGCAGGTAGACGAGTTCGTCGCGGGCGAGTTGTTCGTCGTCCACGATCACCGCGGATAAAGGCATTCGTACTCCGGGAAGGTCGGAGGAACCGTCCCCACCAAGTATAGTGCTCGAGTTTTCGCGGCGCAACGCAGGGTTAACGGTTTATGTGCAGACAGCCGCCCCCGGCTGTCCATCGAGCGCAGCTCGACGGATTTCTTCGACGCCCTCTTGCGGAGTAGAGCTATCGCTACTGCGGGCGCTGCATCATCCCGCCCATGTTGCCCATATCAAACTTGGTATAGCCCGCCGGGATTTCGAACAGGCTCGCCGGCTGCGTTCCCTCCTGAATGTTGCGCAGCTCGCCGCTGCTGTTCTTGCCTTGCCACTTCACCGGGAAACGCAGCTTGGGATCGATCCAGAATGTGCTGGTATCTCCATTCGCATTCGTGCTCTCGTATTTCACCGCGCTGCGGCCGTTGACCGTGTCGCTGCCCACCTTGTGGCAGGTTCCGCCCTTGTTTCTGGCCTGTTGTGCCCAGTCGGAGCAGGCGGCCTCAACGTCGCCGGTGCGAAAGAAATTCGAGGCATAGGCCATGCGCTGGCCTTGCGCCTGCGCGGGCATCTCCATATACATGTGTTGCTGGTCCATCAATACCGTGACTGTCTGCGCAGTCAGGTTCATGACGACCGCTCCGCCCTGGCCGCGACCCTTGGTGCTGCCCGCCGCCGTTTCGATCCGCAACTTGTCATTCGCCATGTAGATTTTCGCCTGGCTCACGGTTTCGGATTTCTGTGTGTCCAGAATCTCGGCAGAAAATTCGGCCTGCGCCAGCGCAAAACTTGCCGCCAGCAGAAACACGATCAGGCATGAAGTTCTGATTAATTCCCGCATCATCTTTCGCAGCATGCAGTCTCCTTCATTTACGTCGGCAGTTCCCACCCGCCGGATGCAGGGGGAAGAAGCGGGGAAAGCATACCAGAAGTAGCCTTCGCCTCCGCTGGATTTCGTTGAGTGCACGTCGTTTAGTGTCAGTGCCGGCCCGGCGGCTTGGCAAAATCCCGCGCGATCCATTTCGACATCAATGTGCTGGGGCGCGCGTGAAATCCCATCTTGCCGTATATCTTCCGAGCCGCATCATTCTCGCGCATCGCCTCCAGATGCAGGGTGCGTACCCCAGCGGCCCGCGCCGCGTCCTCCACAAATTCCATCGTCCTGCGTCCCCAGCCGTGCCCGCGATATTCCGGCAGCAGGAAGAACTCGTCAACGAAGGCATCGCGGCCCAGCCACTCCAGGCTGTAGCCAAAGCACAGCACGACATAGCCCACTGCTGCGTCGCCATCCGGCGTATCCGAATCAAAGATCAGCCACGCGCGCCCGAGATTCGCATCGCGCAGCAACGCCGTGAGTGCGACGCGGGACTTCGCTTGATCGAAACCGTGCCCGTCGAACGCGTAATACGCCCGCATGAATTCAAGAAGCGTATCGGCGTCAGACTCCGCGGCCAACCGAAATTGCGGATTGCCGTTCATAAGTTCCTGTGGGGACAGCCGCCAAGGCCTGCCCTGAGCTTGCCGAAGGGGCTGTCCGGTCGAGCGAAGCTCGACGGCTGCTCAAACCACATTCTCGATGGCCAGCGCCATGCCCATGCCGCCGCTGACGCACTGCGTGGCCACACCGCGCTTCGTGTTGCGCTTCAGCATTTCGTGAAGCAGCGTCACCGTGATGCGCGTCCCCGTACACCCGATGGGATGACCGAGCGCAATCGCCCCGCCATTCACGTTGAGCCGGTCGCGATTGAAATTCAGTGTGCGATCGCAAGCCAGCACCTGCGCCGCGAAGGCTTCGTTCAATTCAATCAGTCCAAACTCGTGCAGCCGCAGATTATGTTTCTCTTCCAGCTTGCGCAGCGCGGGGACTGGCCCAATCCCCATGGTCCGTGGATCCACTCCCGCGGATGCGACCGCCAAGATCCGCGCCAGCGGCTTCAAATTGTTCTGCTTCACGAAGTGTTCGTTGGCGACGACCACGGCTGCCGCTCCATCGGTGATCCCCGAGGAATTTCCTGCCGTGATCGTTCCTGCTTCCGAAAATACCGGCGGAAGTTTCGCCAGCTTCTCCATGCTCGCGTCGGCAAACGGATGTTCGTCCTTGGCAACGGTGACCGCGCCTTTTTTCCCTTCGATCGTCACCGGAACGATCTCGGCGTCAAAGCGTCCAGCCGCAATGGCCCGCGCCGCACGGGCCTGCGACGCCAGCGCAAATTCATCCTGCTCTTCGCGCGTAATCTTGTACTGCTCGGCCAGCACCTCGGCGGTCTCACCCATCACCATCTTGGCCAGCGGACAGAAAAATCCGTCGCGATACATCCCGTCCACCACTTCCTGATTGCCCAACCGGTATCCCCAGCGCGCCCCGTCGAGATAATAAGGAACCCGCGACATCGACTCCGTGCCGCCCGCCAGAATGCAGTTGGCATCGCCGACCAGAATCGCCTGACAGGCCAGCGCAATCGACTTCAGCCCCGAGGCGCACGCCTTGTTCACCGTGAACGCCGGAACTTCCTGCGGGACGCCAGCGCGCACCGAAATCTGCCGCGCCAAATTCGGCCCGCCGCCAGCCTGCCGCGCACAGCCAATAATGGTCTCATCAACCTGCGCCGGCTCTACCCCAGCCCGCTCCATCGCGGCCGTGGCCGCGACCACGCCCATGTCGGCAGCAGTTAGCGAAGCCAGCGCCCCGCCAAACTTCCCAATCGGCGTCCGCACACCCGAAAGAATATAGATCCCCGGCAAACCCGCACCTCCAAACGCTTGAGTCTAGCAGGAGAAGAAAAGGGCTGGAGTCAGGCGAAAGGATTCTCAATCCGCAGGTCTTCAATCTTGCGCCCATGCTGGAAGTCTTCGCTATAAAGCCTCTCGCACCGACCCTCCAGAGCGGCCGCTACGATGAGCGAGTCATACCACGAAAATCGGTGCTTCTCTGCAATCCGCAGAGCTTCAAAATAAATGGCGGGCGAGGACTGCACTGCCAGCAGCGGGCGCAGCACGGTGATGAGGTATTGTTCAGCCTCCGCGACGTTCATAGGTTGCGGAAATCGGCGGAATGCAACATTAAAGAACTCTTGCACCACCTGGTAGCTGATAATTCCTTCTCCAGTGTCGGCGGCTCGGCGAATGAGTTGCGCCGCTTTCTTTGCCTTGGCGTGTGCTTTGGCGTCGAAGGTGTAGACGAACAGGTTGGTGTCAAGGAAAAATCTACCGCTCATTCATTTCGTCCCGAGTGTAGGGGCCATCCGAACGTACGTGCCGGAGCCGGCGCATCAGGGCATCCATGGCTGCGCCCCCTCCGGCCTGCGCAGCGTACTGTTCCAGCCACTCGCGGAAGGCTGCATTCAGCGTCTTGTGCTGAGCTCGCGCCACCAGCCGCGCCTGTTCGATCAGGCTTTCTTCGGCGCTGAGAGTAATGTTTTTCATACTCGCTTAGTGTACACTATTTCAGTGTTCCTCAAAAGCGAAAGCAGGCAAGCGCCCGAGGCTTGCCATTCCATCTAACCTTCGGCATAATAAGAGTTTGCCTCGATCTCACCGGACTCTTCCGGAACAAGGATATAAGACCTGTGTTAATGATTCGTCTGGCGCGCCGCGGTGCGCGCAAACAACCGCACTATCGTATTGTGGTGATTGAGAAGGAGCGCGCCACCAACGGCCGTCCGGTGGAAGTGGTCGGGACTTACAATCCCCGCACCAATCCCGCCAGCGTTGAACTGAAGCGCGACCGCGTCGAGTACTGGGTGTCGAAGGGCGCTCAAATGTCGGAGCGCGTGAACAAACTGTTCTCGAAGACTCCGGCCCCGGCCGCAGCTGTCTCCGTCGCCTAGGTTTTTGGGACCGCCTATTCCCACGCTTTCGCAAAAGGCGCGAAAGAATGGGGCACGCTCATTCCAATCACACGCGAGAATATAGAAGCTTATGACTGAGTCCTCTGGAGATGTGCGCGCTCTGGTTGAGTTGATTGCGAAGTCGCTGGTGGACGCGCCCGACGAAGTTTTCGTCGAGAAGTTCGACGACGACGTCATCGAACTCGAAGTCGCCGAAAGCGATGTGGGTAAGGTCATCGGACGCCAGGGCCGCACCGCCCGCGCCCTGCGCGCTCTGCTCAGCGCCGCCGGACACAGAGCGCACCGGCGTTACACGCTCGAAATCCTCGAGTAATGCCGAATGGGCGTTGGAGGATGTGGCGGCTTTGAAAGGGCGCGGCTTTAGCCGCGCCATACAAGCAGCAAATTCCAAACGGCTTTAGCCGCTGAGGGTGGCCGCTGGCCGTGAGCGAAATGAAGCGCGCTGAACCCGACGGCGAGTTCATCACCCTGGCCCGCGTCGTGAAAACGCAAGGCCGGCACGGCGAGGTCGCCGCGGAAATGCACAGCGACGCGCCCGGACGCTTCGCCGCAGGTATGAAGCTGTTGGCTCTGCCGAAAGCAGCGGATTCGCGGCGCGAACTGGAAGTCGAAGATTTGTGGCCGCACAAGGGCCTGATCGTTCTGAAGTTTCGCGGCGTCGATTCCATGAACGACGCTGAATTGTTGATCGGAGCCGAATTGCAGGTCCCCGGCGCCGAGCGCGCGGACCTGGAAGCAGGCTGGACTTACGTCAGTGATCTGGTGGGCTGTACGGTTCTCGATCACGGCCGCGAAATCGGACGCATCGAAGATGTTCAGTTCGGGGCCGGCGAAGCGCCGCTGCTGATTGTGGCCAGCGACGGGAAGAAGTTCGACGTGCCTTTCGCCGAAGCGTATCTGGAAGGGGTCGACACGGCGCAGCGGCAAGTGCGCATGAACCTTCCGGAAGGCATCCTGGAAATCAATGCTCCGGTTACGGCAGAAGAAAAGCAGGAGCAGCAGTCGGATAGGAAGAAGAAAAGACATTAAGGTTCCTCTGTGGCCTCCGTGTCCTCTGTGGTTAAAGGGTTTTGGTCCAGATGAAAGCCGATATCCTGACGATCTTCCCCGGCTTCTTTCAGGGACCGCTGGATCACGGAATCACCCGCAAGGCCTGCGAGATGGGCCTGGCGAAAATTGAAGTCCACGACCTGCGGCAGTTCACGCACGACCGGCACCGCACCGTGGATGACCGCCCTTTCGGCGGCGGCGAGGGCATGGTGCTCAAGCCGGAACCGATCTTTGAATGTTTAGAACCGCTCGGGCTGGCTTCGCGCGAGCAACGGATAGCTGGCACTGCAAAGCAGAATGTAATTTTGCTTTCGGCGCAGGGTGAGCGCTTCACGCAGAAAGTTGCGGCTGAGCTGGCAGGGCTGGATCGCATCGTTTTGATCTGTGGCCGGTACGAGGGTGTGGACGAGCGGGTCGCCGACTTTCTCGCCGACCGCGAGCTTTCGATCGGTGACTACGTGCTCAGCGGCGGCGAGTTGGGTGCAGCCGTGATCATTGAAGCGGTGATGCGGTTGTTACCCGGCGCAGTGGGCAACGAAGCTTCGACGCGGCAGGAATCGTTCACCGCGGCTGCTAAGGCAGGCGGGCCTGCGGAAAACGCAGCGGCGGATTCGACTTGCGGTTCCGGCGGATTGCTCGACTATCCGCACTACACGCGCCCCGCGGATTTTCGCGGGATGCCGGTACCAGAAGTGCTGCTGAACGGCGATCACCAGGAAATCCGCCGCTGGCGCCGCGAGCAGGCTTTGAAGAAGACGCTGCGCAACCGGCCGGATTTGCTCGACGGGGCGGAACTCAGCGACGAAGACGCGAAGATTCTGACGCACATCAGGGCGGGCAAAGGCTGAGAAGAAATTTCAAGGAATCGAACGACGAAGGATAAAAACGACAATGTCAAACTTAATCATTGAAAAGCTACTGGCCAAACAGAAACGCGCCGACATTCCCGCGTTTCATCCCGGAGATACCATCCGGGTTCACGTGAAGATCAAAGAAGGCGAAAAGGAACGGGTGCAGGTTTTCGAAGGCGTGGTCATCAAGCGCGATAACGGACCGCAGGCCAGCTTCACCGTCCGCAAGATCAGCTTCGGCCAGGGCGTCGAGCGCATCTTCCCGGTTCAGGCCAAGGTGATCGACAAGGTCGAACTGCTGCGCTCCTCCAAAGTGCGGCGTGCGCGATTGTTCTATCTCCGCGGACTGCGGGGCAAAGCCGCCCGCCTGCGCGACGTGGAAAAGACCTAGGACTGCTTCTTTGAGCGGGGCCGAGCGAAGCTCGGCCCGGCCGCGCTGTGCGTCTGCTTGCTGACGAGTCGTCGTAAACGGCTCGGTCCTCTCTTTCGACTTGACGAAACGCCCGGCCTTTTTCCTGCTTGCGTGAATTCCTGCGCTCGACGAAGATGATGGACGACTCTCTCTTGCGTCTGCGCATGAAGTCACTGTCTGCACCGTCGCCATCACCTTTACTCTCACCGTCCGCAATCAAGCTGCGTCTGCTCAAGACGCTGCGCTGCACGTTGCGCTATGAAAAGAAAGCTTGGGCAGCGGGTGCGCGGATGGTGGCTGGCGTCGATGAAGTGGGACGCGGGTCGCTGTTTGGCTGCGTGGTGGCTGCGGCGGTGATTCTCGATCCCGCGTACCGGGTGCGCGGGCTGCGCGATTCGAAGCTGCTGCCGCGGGAGCGGCGTGAGGTGCTGGCTGAACGCATCCGCGAACACTGCATGGCGTGGGCGGTGGCGGCGGTTGACGTCGCGCGCATCGACCAGATCAATATTTATCACGCGTCGCGCCTTGCGATGCGCGAAGCGGTGTTGCGGCTTGCTCCTGCAGCGGATCATTTGCTGGTAGACGCCATGCGCCTCGACTGCGCGCAGCCGCAGGTGCCAATCATTCATGGGGACGCGCTATCGGCGTCGATTGCGGCCGCGTCAATCCTGGCCAAGGTGGAACGCGACCGCATGATGTGCGAGTGGGACGCGGTGTTTCCTGGCTATGGGCTGGCTTCGCATAAGGGATACAGCACGCCGAAGCATCTGGCTGCGCTGCGCGAGTTTGGGCCGACGCCGCTGCACCGGCAGTCGTTTGCGCCGGTTTGGCAGAATCCGGTGCCGCAGGAAGCGTTCGCGTTTATGGAAGATGAGGTAGCCGAAGACGCAAGTGTTGAAGATCTGGCGGGTTAGGGGCGTATAGGAAAATTTTACACTATGTTCCTGCAGGAACATTTTGCGGTACAATGCGGTACAGACATTTCCATCCGTACCTCACTAAATCGAATGGAGACAACGAGTTATGAAGACTGCATCTTCCCGTTTGAAGCGACGCCGAGCCTCCGCGGCCGGGCGTCGTCGTAAATCCATCAATCTGCGCGCTTTAAAGGACGAGAAAAAGCGGGTGTCGGGCGCGCTGCACGCGATGAAGATCGCGGATTTTTATAAGCCGCTGAAGAAACCGGTTACGCTGCGATTGGATGCGGACGTGATCGCGTGGTTTAAGAAAGACGGACGGCGGTACCAGACCCGCATCAACTCGGCGCTGCGGGCCGTGATGGAGCGGGAATTGAAGGCGCGATAGTCATGCGAACTCTTCCTGTGGTGCGGTTTATCACGCTGATTGTGACCGTGACAGTTGCTCCTGGCTTGATGACCAACGGTTATGCCGTTGCTCAAACTGTCGCTCAGGCGGCGGGCACTGCGACAGTCAAGAAGCCGACGGAAATAAGAATCGCGAATGCGCCGATTCCCATGCGCATTCTGGTGCAGAGCCCGGCCGAGACCGAGACTGAGCTGCAGATTATTTGCCTGTTTCGATCGGAGCCTGCCAACACGCTGCACGGGTCGCTGGTGGAGACCAACGAAAAACTGAAGGGATTGCTGGATCGAATTCGCACGCCGGCATTGTTTGGCGGCGAGTGGGGCGAGACGCTGTTAATTACGCCGCCCGCGGGCAGTTTGCGGGCGCAGAGGGTATTGATTATCGGACTGGGCGATGCTCGAACATTTGCGCCCGCGCGGATGGAACTGGTGGGACTGATCGCATATCGCGAGGCCAGTCGATTGGGCGTGACGCATCCATTTTTCGCGCCGACTGTGATTGATGGGGGCGTGTCGGGGTTCGCCACCGGGGACGTGGCCGAGCGAGTGGTTCGCGGCTTTCTGCGTGGGGCGCGGACGGAGAGAGTAATTACGGAAAGCGGCGCTGCTGGGGGAGCGGTGATTCAGGAATTCACGTTTCTGGCGGGCGCGCAACACGCTGGCGATACGCAGCAGGGAATTGAAAAGGCGATTGCTGCGGATGGGCGTGAGTGACACTTCAGGTCAAATTCCCCACCCTGTCGCGAAGAACGCGACAAGATGGCGTACCCGCTTGCTACGCGCTGACAAAGCAGGTTCCTCGCGCGCTCTCGCCGGTTTCACCGGCTGCGAGCGGATCGGAATGACAAGGTTGACTGCAACAGTTCCACGCAGTTACGGGTTGAGCGCAGAGTTCAGTTGATTGAGTAGTCTCGTGTTGCTTTCCAGAGCGCGCTCGAGGATTTCTGCCTGCTGTTTAGCGGTCGGCCAATCTTGCGCTTCGACCGCTTCGGTTAGTCCCGGGAGTTCGAGGTGGGCGTAGGTGAAGCGTGCGCCATAGAGGATGTGTTTGAACCAGGGTCGGCCGGGGATGCCATCGGGGTTGAGCCAGGTGCGCTCGACTTGCATCATGCCGTGGTTGAGAGTGACGGCGAGTTTGGCGTCGATGGGGCCGGCGGCGAGTTTGCGGGTCAGGGATTGGTTCAGTTTTTTTCCGGCGGATTCGAAGTTGTCTATGGCTTTTTGAATGTCGACGAGATCCAGAGGTTTGGGTGCGGTCCCGGATGCACCGCAAGTGGCACAACCTTTCGTAGGGTCCTTCGCGCCGGCTTCGCCGCCGCTCAGGATGACAGAGTTATTCTTGCTGGTCAGCTCATTTACGAACTGGCGGACGTTATTCGCGTAGGTGGCGAAGTCGAAGGGGAGCAGGTCGGCGTTGGCGAGGCGCAGGGCGGTTACTCCCCAGAGTTGCGACATGAGCGTGTGGTATTTGTAGCCGGGGTCGCCGAAGTGGTTCATCCAGTAGAAATCGTCGTAGCCGGAGTGGTAGACACCGTAATCGCCTTCGAATCCGAGGCCGATGACGGGCACTCCGACGAAATTGAGGAAGACGGTGTGGTCGGAGCCGCTGCCGATCCGAGTGTCGGCTAAAGATGAGTTCACGGCGCCGGAATCGAAGGGGCCGGATCGGGCTTCTGCTTTTTCACGCGCGGTCGTTTCTCGCCACGCATCATAGAGACTTTTCCCCGAAGGATCTTGCAGCGTGCGGGTGGTCTCTTCCAGCATGGGGGCGAGCGACGCGACGGCCTGGCCGTGGAAGTTGGGGCCGGAGGTGGCTTCGTCCACGTTGATGTAGGCGACGGCCTTGGCGCGGAGTTCGTCGGCGAACTGCTCTCCCCACTCGGTGGAACCGGTGAGGCCGACTTCTTCGCCGTCCCAACTGCAGATGACGAGGGTGCGGCGCGGACGCATGCCTTGTTTCTTTAGTTCGCCCAGGGCGCGGGTGAGCTCCATCATGGACGCGGTGCCGCTGCTGGGATCGACGCCGCCGAAAACCCAGGCGTCGCGATGATTGCCCAGCACAACCCATTCGTCGGGCAACTCGGCGCCGCGGATGCGGCCTTCGACTACGTAGTAGGGCTGCAAGCCGTTGTCCATTTCGATTTCGAGGTGGACTTTTTCTTTTTCACCGCCCAAGCGATAGGGGAAACCGAGGCCGCCCTGCCAGGAATCAGGAGCGATGGGGCCGTCCAGGTTTTCGAGCAGAGGCTTGGCGTCGTGCCAGGAGAGCGGCAGCGCCATGATTTTTGGCGCTGATGCTGCTTGCTCGATGGGGATGCGTTTTGCGCCGGGGATGGAAGCCCATCCGGGTGTTTGCGGGTCGCCGGGGACGATGAAGTCGTAGGTGATGGCGCCGCGCTGAATTTTATATTCCGGGCCCCAGGGGCCGTCGGGATCGACTTTGCCTTTTTTGTATCCGTCTTCTTGGGGATCACTGTAGACGAGCATGGCGGCCGCGCCTTCGCGCTGTGCGGTGAGGGCTTTGAATCCGCGATAGCTGTAGGGGTTGGAGTAGCGCACCAGGACGATCTTGCCTTTGACGCTGATGCCGTTTTTGCGCAGCAGGTCGTAGTCTTCAGGATTACCGCTGTGCGCGTAGACGACTGGGGCCGTGACTTCTCCGGAGATCGACATGCCAAGCCATGCGCCTGAGATCGCGGGATTCTTGGAGTCACCGTCGCCGGGGAGCGGGGTTTCGCGGAGGACGGCCTGATAGTGCGTGGGCGCGATCATTTCCAGCGACGCGCTTTTAGGATTTGTGCCGTAAACGTCGTAGCGGCGGATGATGACGTCTTCGAGGCCTTGCTTTTTCCATTCGTCGCGAATGTATTCGGCAAGTTCGTTGTTGCGCTTGGATCCGGCGACGTGGGGTTCCTGGGTGAAGATGCGGTGCTGGCGGCGTTCTTCGGCTGGGGTGGGGATGGATTTGAATTTTTCTTCTACTGCGGTTTCGCGGGTGGCGTGGGCGGCGGTGAAGCCGAGGATGGATTGGGCGTGGGCGATGTTGAGCAGCGAGAGCGGGATCGCAAGAAAAAGAATGGTTGAATATTTGCAGATCATGGCGGTTTGTGCACTTCGGACGCAGACATGCTAGCAGGTGATGCCGGAGCCGAACATTTCTTGTCATCCTGAACGGCGGCGAAGCCGGCGTGAGGGACCTTACGTAGGCCGGAAGGTACAGGCGCTGTGGACGAAAACGCGGGCGGGCATGCTACGGGACTTTCTCCGGCGATACAGGCGCCGCACGCGGATCGTCAGGTCCCTCGGAGGGCTTGCGCCCTCCTCAGGATGACATCCCTCTGCTGGAATCTACTTAGCTTTCAGGATTTCGCTTAGCAGGTCTGGCTTGGAATCGTCGCGGACCAGGTGGGGATATTTTTCGCCACCGCGGTAATCGATTTTGTAGGTCTTGTAGTAGTCGGTGTTTTCGACGAGCAGTTCGATGGGTGCGCTGCCGGTCTTGGCGGATTTCAGGGCGTCGCGTAATACTTCGCCGGAAAAACGGCGGCCGTTGACTGCGACCAGCTTCATACCGGGGCCGATGCCGGCGAGGGCGGCGGGCATGCCTTCGATGGTGTCGCCGATGCTGCCATCGTCGTTGAGGATGAGTCCGAGCGAGTAAGTCGCGTCCACGAAATTGCGCGCGCCCATGAAACCGCTCTCCATCGCGGAAGGAGTTTCGTCGTAGACCACTTTCCATCCGCTGCCGGCGATGCCGCCGAGCGGAGCGCCCGGTCCGTGATTGGTGAGGCGCTCTGTCCAGAAGCTGCGCCAGTCGTAGGCGGCGACCTGGTTCAGGGTATTGACCACGTCGTCGAAGGTGTAGGGCTTGACCATGGGCGCGGTGCTGGGAGCGCCGTGAAAAAGATGACAGAAATCGTCCAGAGTTTTTGCGCCGTTGGTCTGCTGGCGGATGATGACGTCGGCCCAAAGCCAGTTGAGCGTGTCTTCGTCATAGAAATCGGTGCTGCGACGCCAGGAGTTCCAGGAGCGGGAAGAAAAATAAAGTTGCGGCGCGGCGTCGGCGGTGTCCTGCAGGTTGCGCCATTCGCGGCCGGGGGTGTGATCGAGGCTGGCGGCGGTGAGCGCGAGATCGTCACGATCCTGATCGGGCGTGAGCAGGCCGCTGCGGGCGGTCAGCACGAAGCCGAGATAGTTGGTCAGGCCCTCGTAGACCCAGAGCAGGTCGTCCTGCATGGGCTGCTGGTAGTCGGGTGTGGCGAGGTCGGCGGGACGGCGGAATTTTCCGTTCCAGGAGTGGACGTACTCGTGAGGCAGCAGGCTGGCCGACATCTTTCGCGCGCCGTCGTCGACCAGGGAGCGCTCGCCCACCCGGCTGTCGTCGGATTCGTGATGTTCGAGGCCGAAGTGGGCAACGTGATCGCTCAGCGTGTAGAGGAAGTGGTAGTCGCGATAGTGATGTGCGCCAAAAAGTTTCTGGGCCTGATCGACCAGACTTCTGTAGTGGTCCCAGACTTCGGGGGGAGCTTCGAGGGCGGCGGCGCTGTCAGCGGCGATGTCCATTTCGGTGACGGGATTGCTGGCCAGCGGGACGACTTTGAGAAATTCTCCGGTGATGACGGGGGAATCCACCAGTGTGGTGAGTGAAACGGTAGCGAACTTGATTTCGTTGCCGCTCTGGCCGATGACAGGCAGGGGAGTGCCGAACTTCCAGCCTTCGGGAAGCTTCAGGCTGGCGCTGTAATTGATGTCGTCGGACTTGAAACCTTTGGGGTAGAGCAGAACCTGGTTCCAGCTGATGATGGCGAGCTTGTCGGTGGCGGAGGAGCCGGCGGAAAATCCGCCTTCGAAGGTTGCGGGAGAGAGGAAGTCGAGTTCGGCGGAGATCTCGCTGACGCCTGTGGGGACTTCAACGTGGAGGGTGAAGCCGTCGAGCAGGTCGCGGCGCCACTTCAGGGTCTTGCCTGCGGCAAAGAATTTCAGTCCGGCGAGATCGATGACCGGGCCGTCGGGGGCGTGCTCGCCGGGGATCCACTTGGGATAGTAGAGAGTCAGGTCGCCGGGGGCGGCGGGAATTTTCAGCGTGGCGTGGAAAATCTTACGCGGAGCGGCGGTGGCGTCAACGGCGAGGGTGACTGTGGGCGGACTGGCTGGCGACGCGGGCGTTGCCGTGGGCTTGGTTGCGCCTCCGGCAGAGACTGCCATGATTGCGATGCAGACTGCTCCCCAGATTCTTGAGAGTTTCATTCTTACCCGGCCCCCGGTGTTGGTGATGATTGAATTGCAATCGCTGCGGAATTTTAGACTATAGCAGCCCTCGGGCGAGACGGTACAGGGAAGCGCCCACGCTGCTATGATGCGGCAGATGTCGCGCCGCGGGAAATTTATTACTTTCGAAGGGCTTGACGGGACCGGCAAGAGCACGCAGATGCGGAAGTTGGCCGCGGTGGTGCGCGCCGCGGGACATAAAGTCGTTGAGACGCGGGAGCCGGGCGGGACGGCGACGGGGGAGAAAATCCGCAAGGTGCTGCTCGATTCGGGGACGGCGGGGCTTTCTCCGTTGGCCGAGATGGCGCTGATGTTCGCATCGCGGGCGCAGCATATTGCCGAGGTGATTGAGCCGGCGCTGGCGGCGGGCAGCATTGTGCTGTGCGACCGGTTCACCGATTCGACGGAAGCGTATCAGGGCAGCGGGCGGAAGTTGGGAAGCGACGGAGTGCGGGAGTTGCATCGGGTGCTGTGCGGGAATCTGCAGCCGGACTTGACGATCCTGCTGGATTCGGACGCGGCCGCCAGCGTGGGCAGAGCGCGGCGGAGGAACAAGCGCAATGCGAAAGCTGCAAGCCGCGGGCACGCGGACGAAAACCGCTTCGAGCAGGAGACTCGTGCTTTCTTTACTCGCGTGCACGATGGCTATCTCGCAATTGCGAAGCGGGAGCATGGGCGGGTGGTGGTGGTGGATGCGCGCGGGACGCCGGGCCAGACGCATGCGCGGATTGTGGAAGTGGTGCGGAAGAGGCTGAAACTATGAGCACTCTGCACTCATTCAAAGATTCGCGCACTCAGCATTTAGCACTTGGCATTTGGCCGTCACGTGTTTTCTATGGGTTTCGTTTGGACGAATGTGACGGCTAAATGCTAAGTGCCAAGTGCTAACAGCTATTTATGTTTTCTGATTTTTACGGCAACGCGGAAACGGTTCATCGCCTGCGCGACATGCTGGCGCGCGACCGTTTTCCGCATGCGGTGGTGCTGGCGGGCGGGACTGGATCGGGCAAGTACACGCTGGCGCTGATGCTGGCGCAGGCGCTGAATTGCCTCACGCCAGTTACCACCGACGGCCTTCCCGACTTCTGCGGGAAATGCGCCAACTGCACACGCATCGCTCAGGCTGCCGATCTGGACACGCGCTTCGCCGAGGCTGTCGAGGCGCGGGAGAATCTGCGCGAGACCGATAAGAAAGAGACACGGCTGTTTGTGCAGACGCATCCGGACGTGCTTGTGATTCCGCCGGATCCTCCGCAGATGATGATCAAGGTGGACCAGGTGCGGCGGGTGATTGAGACGATTTATTACCGGCCGGCGGAGGGCCGGGAACGGGTTTACATCTTTACCGACTCGGCGTTCATGAAGGAAGCGGCGAACTCGCTGCTGAAGGTGCTGGAAGAACCGCCGGAGTTCGCCACGATTTTTCTGCTGACGGAGAATGCGGGGGAACTGCTTCCGACAATCCGTTCGCGCTCGATGGTGTTCACGCTGGGCGCGTTGCCGGCGGAGGAAATTGAGAAATATCTGGCGCAGCATCGGCCAGAGTGGAAGCCGGCCGAGCGCGCTCTGGTGGCGCGGCTGTCGGAAGGCGCGGTGGGACGGGCGCGCGGGTTCGATCTGGCCACATACGTGGCGGCTCGGGGGCATGCGCTGGCAATTTTGAATTCGGCGCTGCGGGGCGGGGAGCATAGCGAGCTGTTCAAGATTACGGAGTCATACCGGCCGGGCGCGGAGGGGCGGGAAAAGACCGGGCAGTTGATCCGCACGCTTTATGCGCTGTTGCGCGATCTGGCGTCGATCGAGGCGGGTGCGCCGGAGTTGATTCGCAATACTGACATTGCTTCCGACCTGAAACGGCTGGCGGAGTCGGCCAGCTTTGAATGGATTACCGAGGCCTCTGACCGGCTGGCCGAGGTGGAACGCGGGATGCGGCGGAATCTGCTGCGGTCGCTGTCACTCGATGCGTTTGCGGCGGCGCTCAGCTTGCAGGAGCACAGCGTTATCCGTTGACAGCCACGTTGCCCGGTTTCCTAATTCCGAAGCTCCGGTGAACTTCCCGACTGTCTCCGGTTACTCTCGGAGAATCAAAATCCCCACCCTGTCTCGCAAAATAAGCGAGACGAGGATGGGGCACCATGCTTGAGCAAGTTTACGAATCCTCGCCCGGCCCGGTGGGCGCACCGCAGTCTTTCCAGAGCTTTTCCCACTTCCAGAGGCCGGACATTACGTTGATCGGCAGCGGAAATCCGAGTTGGTGCGCGAGCATGCAGACTTGGCCGCGGTGGTGGGCTTCGTGCGCGAGCATGTAACAGAGCATTTCCGGGCCGACTGGCCAGGGCTTGGCCCAGCCGTCTCTGACGAACTTTTCGATGCGGGCAGACTTCCCGTCGCGACCGTCTCTCTCACAACCGCCGAGCGCTTCGGCAAGCATTTCGGAGCAGCGAGCGGCGCTCTCGGCTAATCCCGCGCTGGCCTGCTGGGGTGCGCAGTGCGTGCGGTTGAGCTGGGTTGGAATCTTGAGATGCGGCGCCGTAAGCCTGATCCACTTGGTGCGGACGTTGTGCATGTGGGTGAAGATGGCTGCGATGGTGCGGGTCGCACTGGTGCGGGTTTTGCCGGATGGATTAGCTCCTGGCGGCTTCGCCGTCATTGTTTTTGCGGCCCAGGCGGCGGGGTGAAGATGTTCGATCAGAAGCTGGTTCATGCGCTCGTTGGCGGCAAAGATCTGGATGGCGGCGCGGCCGAACTCGGCGTGAGCCTGTGTTTGACGATGCTGGGGTTGACGAGCCTTGCTTGGACGAACTTTGGGTTGACGCATGGTCATGACTCCCTGTTCCTTGGCCTAATTCCGGGCTGTCAGCAAACGGAGACGCGGGTCCGGCGAAACGATCGCCACTGCTTTATTGACAGTGTTACGGGTTTGAGCGCAGTGGCCGGTTAACGTCAGTTGACGTTAAGTTCCAGTTTGGCCGTTAGCTTGGAACTGATGACTGAACGCCCGTCATTGCGTCGATTGAGATTTCGCGGGCTTGGTGGCCGCGAGGCGGGTCTCTTTTCCGCTGACAAATACCTTCATGGAGTTCTCGTTTTCCCCCGATTCATCGGTGTATTCAAAGGAGTCCTTTGAAACAAACTTCATGATGTACCGGGTGTGATACGGCTTCCCGGCAAAAACGCTCTCCCCAAGCCAGGTCCATACGTCGCCGTTCACCGTACCAGTCTTGTCTTCTACTCCTCCTGAACTGTCCACTGCGTGGTATCGGTATGTCTTGGAAGTCGGATCGTAATAGACCAAGGAAGACTCCGAGTATTTCTTTCCGGGTCGAAAGAGTACCGCCTCGCAGATCACGGCGAAGCCGCCTGCCGTCCATCTGCAAACGTCAGTGCCACTGAATTTCATCGCGGGCGAGTTCGGCCCCATTGCCCCGGCTTTCAGTTCGTCTTCGATTGTGAACCGCCCGACGATTACTGCCAGCTTCTTCACTTCCGGGCCGGGCGTTGTCTGAGTCTGAGCGCCCGCCACGATTACGCTCGAAGCGCATGCCAACATAAATGAGACCAACCGCTGGGGGCCACTCATTTGGATTCTCCTTTCAGAGGTGCGATGGATGCTAGCACAAAACCAACGGGAATCAGGAAATGCGAATCGGTGACGTTAGGTCCCCATCGCACTCATCGCCTGGATTCGAGTCTCATCCGCTGACAAAGGACGCTGGGCGCGGGTGCGCGAGTAACATCGCGGTGGTTACCACGGGGCGCGGCGCCGCAGTCTTAGAGGATTCTAATGGCCATATTTGTCAATCGGTTACAAGGATTACTCCAATGGTTCTACTCCCTTATGGGAGATTGCCCACCTATCCCCTGCCACCTATAATCGATCTACTCTGGTAAGAATTCTCCGTCAGGTTCCGGGTGGAAAGATGCGAAGGGCTTGGTCTGTCTGCCGGCTCTTCGAGCGAAGGTTCGGTGAAAGGGAAACGCCCGGATTATGCGAAAGCGCCTGCAACTCGCACTGATGCTGACGAGAACGACGGCACTCGCGACCTCCTTAGCTTTCTTGCCTATGGTCATGGCTGCGCCGCGCGCGTGGGCGGTTGAGGGCGAAGATCGTCCCCATGAAGATCGCACACACGAAGATCGCACGCACGAAGATCGCCAACATGAAGACCGGCCGCAGATCATTACCGCGACCGAGGAGCATGGGCGCAAGGTTTATGTGAACGATCTCGCTCCGGCGGAGAAACATGCGGGGCCGGCGGCGCAGTCCAAAGGTTTGTCGCTGGTGTACTGGAGCAGCAAGGAAAATCGCTGGAAGCCGGTACCGCGGGCGAATACGGCTTCGATGCAGGCGGCGCGGTCGGCCGCGGCGGAGGTCAGCGCGTATTACAGGCGCGAGTCGGCGCAGGCGGCGAATGCGAAGATTGTAGCGGCGAACGCCGGCGGACATCAGGCTTCACAGGAAGAAATTGACGCGTCGATCGTAATGGCAGCTGCCCGCCACAATGTGGACCCCAACCTGGTGCGCGCGGTGGTGAAAGTGGAATCGAACTTCAATTCCAATGCAGTTTCGCGCAAGGGCGCGATGGGATTGATGCAGCTCATGCCGTCGACGGCGAAAGAGCTGAACGTGAAGAATCCGTTTGACCCCGACCAGAACGTGGATGCGGGCGTACGGCATTTGAAGCAACTGCTGGAAAATTATGGCGGCGACGTGAATCTGACGCTGGCTGCCTATAACGCGGGTTCGGGAGCGGTGGCGCGCAGTGCGGGCATTCCGCATTTTGCCGAGACCCAGAACTATGTGCGGAGAATTACCAACCTTTACTACGGTGGATTTGATCTGACTCCGTCCAGCCCATCGCATGATCCGGTGCGGGTGCAACGGGATGCGCGGGGCGTGCTTTACATCAGCAACACGGAATAGAGTTACGGCATCAGTTTGATGAGTGGTTCTTAAAATACTCTCAGGTACCCAAACGCAGTTCAACTGCAACGTTGGATCGAGACAGTAACGGACCGACGACTTTGAAAATGGAATCGAGCCAGCGTGGTGGGCGCTGGGGAGTGCTGCTGTTGCTGGCGGCGCTTCCCTTGGTGCCGGCGCATGCCCGCACGCATCATAGCGAAGCCTGGGCGCGCGACCATTTTGCGACTGCCGAGCGCATGCGCGAGGCGCTCAACGGACGGCCTCCCGCCGACCGCGCGCGGCGCGACTACCAGCGGGTCCTCAACGCCTATCGCAACGTTTACTTTGGAGCGCCGGCCTCCACCAAGGCCGATCCCAGCGTGGTGGCCGTGGCCGAGACGCTCGTCGAAATGGGACGGCGCTTCGACGATGACAAGATTCTGCATGAGGCCATCGCCCAGTACAAGTTTCTGCGGCGCGAGTATCCCGGCAGCAAGTACCGCTGCGATGCGCTGTTCACGATTGGCGAAATCTACAAAGATGATCTGAACGATCCCGCCCAGGCCCGCGGGGTGTTTCAGGAATTTCTGCACCGCTATCCGCACAACCGGCTGGTGGAAGATGCCCGGCAGGCGGTCGCGGAACTGGACCGCGGTACCGTCGCCGAGAAAAAGGCTGAGGGGCAGAAGAAGCCGGGCAAAGAGACGGGGGACAAGAGCAAAGTTGCAAGGCAATCCCCGCCGGAAGACGCGGATTCGCAGGCCGATGCCAAGGCCGACAATTCAAAGAACTACGATTCGAAGAGCGACGGTTCCAAGACCGACGGTTCGAAGACCGATGCTAAGACCGATTCGAAGAGCGACGCAACGGCGCAGGAATCCCGTGACGCCCGTTCCGCACATCTGCCGCGCGTGACTGGGATCCGGCACTGGTCCACGCCCGACTACACGCGCGTGGCCATCGACCTGGAGAGCGACATCCAGTTCGGATCCCAGCGCATCGCCAATCCGGATCGCATTTTCTTCGACCTGCGCGGCACCAAGCTGGCCTCCACGCTGGTGGGCAAGAGCTTCGATGTGGACGACGGGTTCCTGAAGAAAATCAGAGTCGCGCAGTTTCAGCCCGGACGCACGCGGGTAGTCCTCGAAGTCGACAACCTGTCGGACTACGAGGCCTTCCTGCTGCCAAATCCCTACCGGCTGATCATTGATATTCATGGCAAGGATATCCACGGCAAGGACGCGCACGGCACGATGGCGCGGGCGAGAGAGCTCAAGGACGCCGACACGGCGACCGCCGACGTGGAAGCGCCGCCGAAGGCGGGATCGAGTCAGCAGGTGCTGCGGGAGGTCACGAAGGATGCGTCCAATGATGACGTGGCGAGTGTGCGGCCTCTTCCGTCGCCGGAGCCGGCCAAGCCCGCGGCCTTCAAATCGGCCGGCGTTAAGAAGGTGATTGTGGAGGCGGACAACGACGATGACGTGGATGTTCCTCCGGCAAAGGTTGCGAAGAGCGATACGAAAAAGCCCGCGACTCCGGGGGAGCGGTCGCATACTGCGCCCGCTGTGCCTTCTCGGCAAACTGAGAGAGAAAGCGCTTCAGATGCTGCTGCGCCCGACGAGAAGGCGGCCAGCGATCCTCCTTCTACGGCCAGTACTTCGGCCCGCGACAAGCCCTTGCCGCGTCTTGATTCCAGCCGGAAGGTAGCGGACGCCGAAATCCACGAAGCCCGGCCGACGGCCAGCGGCGACCGGTCTTTGATCCGCGCGCTGGGGCTGAAAATCGGCAGGATCGTGATTGATCCGGGCCATGGCGGCCACGATACCGGGACGATCGGACCCGATGGCCTGCAGGAAAAAGATCTGGTGCTCGAAGTCGGACGAAGGCTGGGCAAACTGCTGGAGACCCGGCTGGGCGCTGAAGTGGTTTATACGCGCAAGGACGATACGTTCATTCCGCTGGAGACGCGCACGGCGATCGCGAACCAGCAGCGCGCCGACCTGTTTATTTCCATCCACGCCAACTCGAGCCACGATGCCGGTGCGCGCGGCGTGGAAACGTATTACCTGAACTTCACGTCCTCGCCGGAAGCGCTGGAAGTGGCAGCGCGGGAAAATGCGGTTTCGGAAAAATCCATCTACGAGCTGCAGGATCTGGTAAAGAAAATTGCATTGAAAGAAAAAATCGAAGAGTCGCGCGAATTCGCCGGAGACGTGCAGGAGTCGCTGCACAGCGGGCTGGCGGCCAAGAGCCCGGCCATTCGCAACCGCGGGGTGAAGAAAGCGCCCTTCATTGTGCTGATCGGGGCCAACATGCCGTCGATTCTGGCGGAGATTTCGTTTGTCAGCAATCCGGCGGACGAGCATCGCCTGGAAACCAGCGAATACCGCCAGCGCATCGCCGAATCACTCTACCGCGGCATCGCGAAATATGTGGATGGATTAAGCGGCGTGAAAGTGGCCAGCAAGCTGGACAAAGCTGCCGGGCAGTAGGCCTCCGAGCTTTCACATAGCCGAAAATTCAAAATCCCCATCCTGTCTCGCAAAGTACGCGAGACAAGGATGGGGCACCCTCTTGGAATGGAAATCTGCTTACTGGATAGAGCTGCCGACCTGCGAGAAGATGTTGCCGGCGTTGGACCCGATCAAGCGGACCGTGCCCACGACGATCACGAGGATCACCGCCAGCATCACCGAGTATTCGGCGACGTCCTGACCTTCTTCATCGGACCAAAGCCTGGCCGACCAAAGTTTGGCCGAGCACGAGTTGCGGAAAGTTTTCTTCATAGCCGATCCTCTTCTCCTGAACAACTCCTACGCCCCAACAGAAGCTGGCGAAGCCGCGGACGGCGCGATGGACTGTCGCTTGTAGCCCGCAAAATTCAGTCCCCAGGCTTCGATGTCCTGGCCAACTGATCGCAGTCCCACGTGAAACTCAGACGTGCCCTTCATCTTCTTCGTCCAGACGACGCGAAACTGTGCTTTTCGCTGCTTATAGAAAACCGTAATGTCTTCGAGCAGGTTCAATTCGTGATGAACCGAGCCTAAACGTATTCCGTCCGGATTCACATCGAGGGTGATGACCAGTTCCTCAAATGCTTTTCCAGCGCTATCTTTGCCCTTCACTCTTACCGGGATCACTGCTTTGGTGCGATCCCCGTTGCGTTTGTTCGTGCTTCCACCTGATGACATTCGATCACCCAGAGATAGTGTGCTCTCAGAATTGCGACTTGGGAATGGCCCCGACGGGTAGGGTGCTGCCTGAAGGTAACCAACCTCTCTAGCAGAGCAATATGCTGGCGGATCAATAGTTTACGAGGATCAAGAAACTTTTCGCAGAGCTCTGTGGTCTAATTACGTTAAGGTCGTGGGCGAGTCCGGGGAGGTTCATGAGGGTTTCCCGTTCGGTTGGCACTTTCATTTTTCTGGTCTGCCTGTCAGGCATGGTGGTCGCGGCGAGTGCGCCCTCGGCGCAGGCACCTGCCCGTTCGCCCGCTCGTTCGGTGCAGCCTGCTCCTGCGATCCTTCCACAACAGTTTGGCGGATGGGAGGTGCAGGCTCCGGCACAAACCAGCACGGACCCCTCGCTCGTGGACGCGGCCAATGCGGCGGTGCTGAAGGAGTACGGCTTCTCGGACGCAGCCCTCGCCTCCTACACGCGCGACGACGGCCGTACCTTGAAGATCAAGGCCGCGCGTTTTGCCGACGCTTCCGGCGCGTTCGGGGCGTATACGTTTTATCTGCAACCGGAGATGACGCCGGTGAGCACGAACCAAGAAGACCGGATCGGCGATCAGGCGGCGTTTCTAGGACAGCGCGTGCTCTTCTACCGCGGGCATGTTCTGATCGACGCGCAGTTCAGTCAGGAATCGGCCATGTCGGGCGAGCAGATGCGCGAGCTGGCGAAAGCGCTGCCGCGTCCCGATGGGAGTTCCGCCAACCTGCCTGGCTTTATCGAGTTCCTGCCGCATAAAAGCTACCTCGCGAACACGCAGAAATATGTGATGGGGCCGCTTGCGCTGGCCGCGCTGGCAGCGCCGGTTTCCGCGGACTTGGTGGACTTCAACGCCAGTGCGGAAGTCACGCTGGCACGCTATGACACGCCGAGCGGGGAAGCGACGTTGATGCTGATTTCTTATCCGACGCCGAAACTTGCCGCCGATCATCTGCTCCGCATTAACGCTGCGCGCCAGCCGATGCAGCCTCAGGCGGGAGCTTCGAGCGGGGAAAGCGCAGGCTCATTTTCCGCCAAGCGCACGGGCCCGATCATCGCGATAGCCAGCGGAGACGTGACCGACAGCGACGCGAAATCTTTGCTGGGGATGGTGAACTACGAAGCCAGCGTGACCTGGAGTACGCCGGCGAGTGATCCGCAAGTTCACCAGCTCTACACGCTGATTCTCAACATTGTCGTGCTCTGCGGGATTCTCGGGGCGCTGG
>Ga0181537_10000501_pt1 | contig 36763 bp, 38 predicted proteins | sample PEATcosm2014_Bin_39_FD_119765 | JGI IMG/M metagenome (GOLD analysis project Ga0181537, IMG submission 119765) | Peatland microbial communities from MTU Mesocosm Facility, Houghton, MI, USA - PEATcosm2014_Bin23_10_metaG | ecosystem: Environmental > Terrestrial > Soil > Wetlands > Peat | place... | reverse complement strand
GCATGGGCTTACCCGGTGCGCCAGGAGGAACTGCGAATCGACGCAACTGACCGCTGGCGGAGGAGCGCCAGCGGCTGGTGTCAGCCGCGAATTCCAATCAGGCGTCGCTGGGCCGCATCGGCTCCGCGCCGTGGTGAGCCGCATTCGCACGCGAGTGGCTGGGCGAGCTGCGCGCCGGGAGCAGCTGCTCGAGGCGCGTGCGCACGGCGTTCTGGATCCCATCGGCATCGAGACCCGCCTCGCTGAGGATCTGATCGCGGCTGCCATGCGGGAGAAACCGGTCGGGCAGCCCGAGCTGCAACACTCTCGTGCGTGCGCCATGCTCCCACAGGCATTCACCGACGGCACTGCCGGCCCCGCCGGCGAGCGTGTTGTCCTCCAAGGTTACCAGCAGCTCATGGCGGCGCGCCATGCGCAGGACCATGGCAACATCCAGCGGCTTGAGGAATCGCATGTTCACGACGGTGGCATCGAGGGCTTCGGCCGCCTTCATCGCTGCGGGCAGCAGCGGGCCAAAACACAGCAGCGCGGCACGCTGACCGGTTCGGCACAGCTGCGCCTGGCCGATCGGTAACATCTGTACCTGCTGCTCCTGGGCGAGTGCCTGCGTTGCGGTGCGTGGGTAGCGGATGGCCACCGGCCCCGAGAGGTGCACGGCGCTGTGCAGCATGTTGCGCAGCTCCGCGCCGTCGGCCGGTACCATGACCGTCAGCCCTGGAATGCAACGCAGGAACGAGAGATCGAATGCGCCATTGTGCGTGGCCCCGTCCGGGCCGACCACGCCTGCACGGTCGAGCGCAAACACCACCGGCAGTTTCTGAATGCACACGTCGTGGATCAATTGATCATAGGCGCGTTGCAGGAAGGTCGAGTAGATCGCCACGAGCGGCCTCATTCCGCGGCAGGCGAGGCCCGCTGCGAGGGTCACACTGTGCTGCTCGGCAATCCCCGCATCGAAATAGCGGGCAGGGAACTCGCGCGCAAAGCGCACCAGCGCCGAACCCTCGCACATGGCCGGCGTGATGGCGACGAGTCTGGCATTGTGCGCGGCCTCCTCACACATCCAGTCCCCGAAGATCTGCGAATAGCTCACTTCGCCTCCGGCGGAGCTCTTTGCCGCACTGGGTGGCGCGATTGCGTGAAAGCCAATCGGGTTCGCTTCGGCGGGGGCGTGTCCGCGGCCCTTGCGGGTCACGACGTGCAGCAGGCGCGGTCCGGAGCTGGCCTTGGCTGCACTCAGCGCGCCCACAAGGGCGGGCAGATCGTGCCCGTCGACCGGCCCCAGGTAGCGGAAGCCCAGGTGCTCGAAGAGTGTCTGTGCCGGCGCTTCGCTCGCGGCACTCTTGCGGACCCGTTGCAGCGAATCGACCAGGGCGCCGACGCTCCTGGAAATCGACATGTCATTGTCATTGAGCACGACCAGCAGGTTCGCCTTGAGCGCGCCAGCGTGGTTCAGGGCCTCATACGCCATTCCGGCCTGAAGCGCCCCGTCGCCAATGACGGCGACCGCATGCTGAGGCAGTCCTTGCTGGGCATAGGCGATCGCCATCCCGAGGGCGGCGCTGATCGAGGTGCTCGAGTGACCTGCGCCGAAGGTATCGTAGGGACTCTCTTCGCGACTTAAGAAGCCCGATAGCCCGTGGCGCTGGCGGATCGTGGCAAGACGCGGGCCGCGGCCGGTCAGAACCTTGTGCGGATAGGCCTGGTGACCGATGTCCCAGACCAGTGCGTCGCGCGGCGTGTCGAATACGTAATGCAGCGCGACAGTGAGTTCAACGACGCCGAGTCCGGCAGCCAGGTGCCCACCACTGCGGGTCACGCTCTCGAGCACGAAGCGGCGCAATTGTTCGGCCGCGGCTGGCAGCTCAGTGACCTTCAGGGTGCGCAATAGCACCGGATCCTGCCAGGCCTCGGTGGCATCCTCAGCAGCGGTATCTGCCATGCCAGGCTCCGCTGGACTCATGAGGGCGATCCCGAATCGCCACGCAAGGCGCGCGCGGGTCGCCACGCGCTCCACGGCGCGTCGGCCGGCATTGGCACGATCAGCATCCAGTGCTCCAGCACGGCCAGGCCTGCCAGTGTGGCCAGCAGTGTCAGTCGCGTCGCCTCGCCACCCCAGAGCGGCGCACGGTGCGCGGCGATGACCAGTGCCAGGAACAACAGCGTGGCCAGCAGCACGGATACTGGGAACAGTGGATTGATCCGGTCGCTGCGAAAATAGGAACCCAGGTACTTCAGGTGCGGCGGCAGCATCGTCTCGCCGGTGTTCGGCACACCGAGGAACAGGTTGAGTTTGGCACTGATGCGCATGGCCCACAGCAGCAGGTAGGTCCACAGCGCCGTCGTGTTGGGTGCGTGCCAGGTCAAGAGCCATACCAGCGCGCCCGCGCCGATCGTTGCCAGTTCATGGTAGAGGATGGCGCCAATGGCCTGGCGCAGGCGTTCGCCATAGCGGCTCTCGCGAGTAGCGGGGCTCTTGCGCGGCCCGGTGATCGCACCGAGCAGAAACGTCATCTCCAGCCAGCCCCACACCATCAGTGTTGCGCCAAAGGCCACGCAGGCACCCGTTGCGCCGGTGCTGTGACTGCTCAGGCGCAGCAGCAGCGAGGCGACAACCAGCAGTGCCGTCGCCAGGATCATGCTGGTGGCATAGGTCGTGCGCGGCAGGCGCCCCAGATAGAGAATGGCCCCGGTCGTGCACCACCAGGTCGCCACCACGCACAGGACAATGAGAATGGCGCTGAGCACGCTGGATCCTTCGTCTCGTGCGGGGCCTACCAGGCCGGCACCAGCCGAACCTTCTCCGGCAGTGGGTTCGGCCGGGTCGGCAGCAAATACAGGCGCAGCCACGTCGCCGCGATGCCGAGCCCATAACCGAACATCCGAAGCCAGCCGAGCGGTCCGCCGCGCTGCTGGGCCTGCTCGAGGCCGATCCAGTAGCGGCTCAGACGGTCAAGCCCGGCGCGCATGACCTTGTGCTCGAGATCCAGCGTAAATGGAAACACCTGCTTGCTGATCTCGGATGTGATGTGCAGCACCTGCATGTCGTAGGTCGTCGGGTCGAAGCCAAAGGCCTGGTGGAGCTTGGGGCGCGCATGGTCGCGCACGTACATCGTGGCGAATACCGCCAGCAGAAAGAAGCGGATCCACAGTCGATTGCCACCACGCAGCAGGTGCGGATTGAGACGCAGAATCAGTGCGAACGCCTCGCCATGGCGAAACTCATCGTTACACCAGCGCTCGAACCAGCGGAATATGGGGTGAAAGCGCTTGTCGGGGTGCTGCTCGAGCTGGCGGAAGATGCTGATGTAGCGCGCGTAGCCGATCTTCTCGGACAGGTAGGTAGCATAGTAGATCGACTTGGGCTTGAAGTAGGTGTACTTCTTCTTCTTGGTCAGGAAGCCAAGATCGACGCCGAGGTTGTAATCCTTCAGTGACTTGTTGATGAAGCCGGCGTGACGGCTCTCGTCACGCGCCATGTAGCCCATCAGCTCGCGCATCCTGGGGTTCGTCACGTGGCGCTTGATCTCGCTGTAGAGCACACAGCCGGAGAATTCCGCAGTGACCGAGCTGATCAGGAAGTCGGTGAACTCCTGGTAAAGCTCCGCAGGCAGCTGCTGGCGTTCGGCCTCGAACGCCTCGTCGCGCTCAAAATGATTCTTGTTGGTATCGCTGCGGAATTCCTCCAGCAGCTCATCCCACTCCTTCTGCAGCGGCGTGATGTCCAGCCGGTCAATCGCCTGGTAGTCGGTGCGGTAGAAGCGCGGTTTGAGCAGCGCATTCTCCGCTGCGATCGCGGTAGGATTGATCGTCTCGCTGATGGCGGCGGTGCTTGTCATGGCGTGTGCTTCTCGTGCGCTGAGCTTGCGGGCAGGGGAGCGGGCGGCGCAGCGCCGCTGAGCACCTGCTCATCGGCCTCCAGCAGCCTGGCAAAAGGTAACGAGTTGGATGGCCCGAACACCTCGAGCGGCACATCGTGACCGGTCTGCGGGTCGGTGATTGTCAGCCGTCCATCGGACCAGCGCGTCAGCGTGAAGGCCGGCGCCTGTCCGACATGCTCGTTGCGCCGGGCGCGCGCCAGACCCCGCAGCACGCCACGCATGAAACCATTGGTCTCGGGCGCGACGATGTAGATCAGGCGCTGGCCGTAATCGGCATCACGGACCTCGATGCCACCGTCAGAACGGTCGGTAAAAGTCAGATGCAGCGCGGTCACTACCGCCGCCGGCGGCGTGGCCGTGCCGCGCCAGTGCAGCAGCCGCGCGGTGGCCACGGCGATGAGGCTGAAGCCAACGAGCACTGCCGCGGCCACCAGCGAGCCGCGTGGCAGTGAGATGGCATGGGCGTGCAGATCAGCGCGATGTTCGGTCACAGTGGCCAAGGGCATCTCCGGTGGATGTTCGGGCTCAGGCGGCGGCCGAGGTCGGCCTGCCACGAGGGAGCGGCTTTACTGCCGGCCGCACCGGGGCAGTTGCGCTAGTCGGGTTCTTTGCCACGCCCGCAGGCTCGCGCAGCGAGGCCAGCAAGGCCGCGCCCAGTATCTCAGCCACCTTTTCAGGTGCGTCGATCGCGCGCAACGTCGGCTGGGGCTGAATAAAGCACCCGGGGCGCACATGGGGCCAGTTCAAGATGTAGCCAATGCGCTGCTGGCGGTGAAGCCTGAAGGCGATTTCGCCGATGCCATCCCGATGCGCGCACAGGTCAACCGCCAGCACCTTCGAGAACGGCAGGTTGAGCGTGAGTGGCAGCGAGATGCCATGGCGGATCACCAGACGCCGGTTGGTGATGCTGTAGACGGTAGCTCGCGCACTGCCCCAGGCTACGAAACTGAGCAGCCCAACCACGGCGCTCCCAAGCAGCAGCGAGAGTCCGGCGGCCTGCGCCGTAGCCCACCAGTGATGGGTCAGCGACCAGGTACTGAGCCCATGCCACAGGGCGAGGGCGGCAAAGTAGCTGGCAACCCAGATGACCCGAAATGCTCTGCGCGCCAGCGGCCACCAGCGCGGTGCGCCCTGCCACAGCAGCGTCTCGTCGCGCGGTAGCGGCGCCGGCAGCCCAGGGGTGGGTTCGTAGTCGTGTTCGCTCAGGTTCATAGCAGGGGTCCTAGCCGACTGGGTTCGGCGTACAGCGTGCCGCCGCCGTAGTAGGCGCTGATCCGATCCTCCTCGCGCAGGGTCACGACATCCGGCTGGGCAGTCCCGGGAACATCTGCGAACTGCGCGCCGAGGATTGAGCGGACGATCACGCGCCGGCGGTAGCGTTCGACACGCACGAATCCAATCGGGACCAGTACATGACGCTGGTTTTCGGTGACCTGCACTTCCAGGTAGCGGATCTGCGGTTCGGCCCGGTCTACCCAGATATCGTGCACTATGCCGCCAACCTGACCGTCACCACCCAGCACCTCCATGCCGCGCGGATCCGGATCTCGCGATTCAACGGTAAATTCGCTGGCGATGCGCATCGGCACCAGCAGCGGTTGTCCATCGAAGGCCAGGTCCGGCTTGTCGGAGCGCAGCGCATAAGCGCCGGGGCCGACCCCATCGAGCATCGGATTACCGGTCGGAAGCATCGGCGAGCCGGGCCAGGGCTCGGCCGGCTCCATCGCCGCGGGGATGGGATCCGGCGGCCTGGGCAGCGTAGAGGTGCCCCCATGGGCCAGCTTGTAGGTCTTGGATTCGGGCCGACGTGGGAAGCCCTGCACCTCAATACGATCAGTCCGATGGGTGCGGTCGCTGTCGAGCGGATACCCTTCACGCTTGTCTTCGCGACGCAGATAGATAATCAGACCGATGAAAAAGACCCAGAATGCGTAGAGCACGAGCTGAGCCACATCGATGTAGCTGGTGATGGCGCCGGTCATTGCGATAACTCCTATTGCAGATCCGTCAGGCGTTTTTCAGAGAGATCAGGCGATGTGCGCTGTCGGTCGCGACGATCAGCGTGCCGCTGCCCTGGGACTCAGGGCGACGGGAACGTCCGACCAGCGGGCCGAGCACGATCAGTGCGATGAACAACAAAACTATTTCCAGCTGGTAGACGACGCTGTAGCCGACCACCGGACTGCGCAGTCCCGGACCCAGCGACCCGGCGGCCGCCAGCGCCGAAGTCAGGTCCCGCAGTGCGCCACCAAGGGCGATGGCAAGGCCCGCGGCCCCGGCCTGCACGGCGCCCCAGGCGCCCAGGGCCAGTCCCGTGCCGCCCTGCTCGCGCTCCATCGCACCGGCCAGAGTGCCGACACAGAACAGGCCATTGCCAAAACCAATGGCCGCCGATCCAACCCTGAAGAGCAGCCCGGAGTTGAGCGGCGCCGAGTAGATCACGGTGACGAAGGCCAGCAGCCCCACGAGGATGCCGTAGGCGGCCAGCCGGCACGGATCGAAGCCGCGCGACAACGCGCGTGCGGCGAGTCCGAAGGCCAGCAACGCGCCGCCGGCCAGCATCGCAGTCAGCGAGGTCGTGGAGCCCACCGAGAGGTGCAGGATCTGGCCACCGTAGGGCTCGAGGATGATGTCCTGCATATTGAATGCAGCTGTTCCGACGCTGACTGCCAGCAGGAAGCGCGCGGCACGAGCGGTGCCGGTATAGGTACGCCAGGTCTCGGAAAAGCTGGGCCCGGCGCTTTGCTGAGTGCGCGAGGGATCGCGCGCCTCCTGCTTCCACAGGGCAATCATATTCAGCACCATCGTCATCAGCGCTGCGCCCTGCACGACCTGAATCAGGCGGAACTGACTGAAGGTGGCGAGCAGCGTGCCGAAGGCAAGACCGCACACGACCATGCCGATCAGCAGCATCGCATACATCAGCGCGATGACCCGTGGTCGCAGCCGTGCCGGTGCCAGATCAGTGGCAAGGGCGAGTCCGGCCGTCTGCGTGGTCTGCAGTCCGGCCCCGACGAGCAGGAATGCGAGGGCTGAGGCGATGTGGCCGATGATCAGCGGACCGTGCGTGTCACCCGAGAGTACGATGAGCGCGAACGGCATGATCGCCAGCCCGCCAAATTGCATCATCGTACCCATCCAGATGTAGGGCACGCGACGCCAGCCGAGGACCGAGCGGTGATTGTCGGAGCGAAAACCCACCAGGGTCCGGAACGGCGCAAAGATCAGCGGCAGCGCGACCATCAGTGATACCAGCCACGCGGACACTCCCATCTCGACAATCAGCACGCGGTTGAGTGTTCCAATCAGCAGCACTGTCGCCATGCCAACCGAGACCTGAAACAGCGACAGGCGCAGCAGCCGTGACAGCGGCAGGCCCTCACTGGCCGCATCCGCGAACGGCAGCAGCTCGGGGCCCAGCTTCATCCAGGCGCGCTGCAGGCGTTTGCTGACCGCTGATTTCATGCCTGGGCGAGCTCCATCGCGTGGGACTTGTAGAAACCCTGCGAGATGAGCGCGTGGCGGGCGGTCCGCCAGCGCGCGAGCGCCGGCTCCCGCGTCAGCAACGTGCGCAGCTGCCGCTCCGCAACCGGCGCTATCAGCGGTGCCCGGTCCGAGCGCGGGAAGGCGCGGCCAATCGCATGCATCAGGGTCAGCAGCGGTGTGCGCGGCGCGAACGTAAACACCAGCGAGCGCCTCGTGCGGGCAGCCAGGCCACTCAATACCCGCACCACATCCGCGGGCTCGTAGTGGATCAACGAGTCCATGGCCACGACATGATCGAACCAGCCGAGCATCGGATCGGTCATATCGCCGCTCAGGAATTCTATCGATCCCACCTCCTCGTCAGTCACGGCGCGCTGGCGCGCCAGTTCCACCAGAGTCGGTGAGAGGTCGATGGCGGTGACACGCGCGCCGCGGGCGCTGAGCGCAGTAGCCAGGGCGCCGGTACCGCAGCCAGCGTCCAGTACGCGCCGGCCCGACAGGTCGAGCGGCAGCATGTCGAGAATCGCCTGTCGCATCCGATCGCGCCCGGCACGCACCGTGGCGCGGATCCGGCTGACCGGGGCGTCTGAGGTCAGGTGTTCCCAGGCCTTGGCCGCAGTGCGATCAAAATATTGCTCAAGCTGACTGCGTCGCTCAAGGTATGCAGCTGATTCCATGTCAGTCAAATCCCAGCAGATCAAAGATTTCACGATCTTTCAGCGGCGCCACGCTCAAGCCCTCGGTGCCATCCCACAGCGCCTGGGCAAGGCGCAGGTATTCCTGTTGAACCGCCTCCAGTTCCGCGGAGCTCTCCATCTCAAACAGGGTGGATTTCTTGAGGCGGCTACGGCGGATGACATCCAGATCGGGAAAGCGTGCCATCGTCTTCAGACCGACCCGGTCATTGAAACGATCCACCTGGTCCGTAGCCGTGCTGCGGTTGGCAATGACCCCGCCGAGCCGGACCTTGTAGTTGGCCGATTTGGCCTGGATCGCCGCAACGATCCGATTCATGGCAAAAATGGAGTCGAAGTCGTTGGCGGTGATGACCAGCGCGCGATCTGCATGCTGCAGTGGTGCAGCGAATCCACCGCAGACCACATCACCGAGCACGTCGAAGATGACAACGTCCGTGTCATCGAGCAGGTGATGCTCCTTGAGCAGCTTCACGGTCTGTCCGACCACGTAGCCGCCGCAGCCGGTGCCGGCGGGTGGTCCACCGGCCTCTACGCAGCGCACGCCGTTGTAGCCCTCGTAGACGAAGTCCTCGGTGCGCAGCTCCTCGCTGTGGAAATCCACGGTCTCGAGCATATCGATCACGGTGGGTACCAGCCGCTTGGTCAGCGTGAAGGTTGAGTCGTGCTTTGGATCACAGCCGATCTGCAATACCTTCTTGCCAATCTTGGTGAAGGCAACCGACAGATTTGAGGACGTCGTGCTCTTGCCAATGCCGCCTTTGCCATAGACCGCAAACACCTTGGCGCGGCCGATACTGACGGCGGGGTCCAGGTGCACCTGCAGGCTTCCGAGCCCATCCCCTGGTTTGTTGCGGGGCCTGATGGCTGATACGGGCACGGCGGTGCTGGTCATGCGGCAACTCCCTCTAATACACCTTCGATACGATCTTCCAGGTCATGGCCCGCTTCGCGCAGGGCCGCGAGCGTCTGGGCATCGGGCAGCCAGTAGCGGCGTTCGGTGGCTTCGATCAGACGATTGGCAACCTTGGCCGTGGCTGTTGGATTCAACTTGGCCAGCCGCTCGCGCATGGCTTCGTCGAGCACAAAGGTTTGCGCCAGTTTCTGGTATACCCACGGGGCGACCTGCCCGGTGGTGGCGGACCAGCCCATCGTATTGGTGATCGAGGATTCGATCTGGCGCACGCCCTCATAGCCGTGCTCAAGCATGCCGTCGTACCACTTGGGATTGAGCATGCGCGTGTGAGTCTCGAGGCTGACCTGCTCAGCCAGCGTCCGTACTGCGCCACTGCCCTGGGTCTGATCTCCCAGGAAGACCGGCGCCGAGACACCGCCCTTCGCGCGCCGGACGGCGCGGCTGATGCCGCCGAGCGTATCGAAGTAGTGATCCACCGTCGTTACGCCGAGCTCGACCGAATCAAGATTCTGATAGGCGAGGGCGACGTGCTTGAGCGTGTGCTGGAGCAGCTCGCGCTGCTGCGTCGGGCGGCCGCTGCGCGAGAAGGCAAAGCACTTGCGCTGTGCGTAGGTCTCGGCCAGTTCATCCTCCTGATCCCAGCGGCCGTTCTCGATCATATGATTCACATTGGAGCCGTACGCGCCATCGGCGTTGCCAAAGACGCGCAGCGCCGCCGTCTCCAGATCACAAGCGTGCTCGCGCTGATAGGCGAGTACGTGCTTGCGGATGAAGTTCTGCTCCGGCGGCTCATCGGCCGCGGCCGCGAGATAGGCGGCTTCGGCCAGCAGAGTCATCTGCAGAGGCAGCAGGTCGCGGAAAATGCCCGAGACGGTCACCATGACATCGATGCGCGGCCGGCCAAGCTCGGCCAGAGGAATCAGGCTCGATCCGACCAGCCGCCCGTAACTGTCAAAGCGCGGTCGTGCACCAATCAGCGCCAGCACCTGAGCGATCGGCGCGCCCTCGTTTTTCAGGTTGTCGGTACCCCAGAGCACGATGGCGATGGACTCAGGCAGCTCGGGCGCGTCCTGCCGATAGCGATCGAGCAGCCGCTGGGCCTGGCGGGCGCCATCCTGAAGCGCAAAGGCACTGGGAATCTTGAACGGATCGAAGCCATGCAGATTCCGGCCGGTGGGCAGCACCTCGGGGTTGCGCAGCAGATCGCCACCGGAGACCGGCCGGATGTAGCCGCCATCGAGTGCATGCATCAGCGCCCTGATCTCCTGATTGTCCGCGAGCAGCGCCGCCGTCTGCGCCAGCTTGGCAAAGGCCTCGATCGTAGCGCCGGCCGAATCCTCAAGGCCGCTCAGTTGCTGAGCCGCACTCGCAGGCTGCAGATCCACCAGCGCCTCGAGCGCCGCCAGCGGGAGCTTGAGTCCATGCGTGACTTGCGCCATGGAATCGAGCATCTCGAGGCGCGCCGCGCGCGCCGGAGCGGCGCCAAGCACGTGCAGCCCGCAGGGAATCAGTGTGTATTCGAGCTCGAGCACGCGTGCCGAGAGGGTCGCGACGTGCTGCGCCTCGGCGCCGCTCCAGTCGCTTCCGGCTTCAGCAAGTTCCACCGCCGCCGCCTGTTCGAGCAGCAGCCTGGCCAGCGAGCTACGCTCCTCGCTCACTACATCCTCGAGCGTGCGCCAGCGCTCGAGCGAAGCCTTCAGATCCTGCAGACCCCGGTAGAGGCCCGCATGCACGACCGGCGCCGTCAGATAGCTGATCGTGGTGGCGGCCGCGCGACGTTTGGCGATCGTGCCCTCGGAAGGGTTATTCGAGGCGTAGATATAGAAGTTGGGCAAATCGCCAATCAGGCGGTCCGGCCAGCACGCGGCGGACATGCCGGTCTGTTTGCCGGGCATGAACTCGAGCGCACCATGAGTGCCAAAGTGGACTATGGCATGGGCAGCAAAGTCTTCCCGGATCCAGCGATAGAAGGCGGCGAAGGCATGCGTGGGCGCAAAGCCCTTCGCAAACAGCAGGCGCATCGGATCGCCCTCGTAGCCCACGCTCGGCTGGATACCGACAAAAATGTTGCCGAAGCTCTTGCCCAGCACGTAGATGGAGCGCGAGTCGCTCAGCTGCTTGCCCGGCGCGGGTCCCCACTGGCTCTCGATCTCCTTGAGCCAGACTTCCCTGCGCACATGGGTGTCGACACTGATCTGGGCGTGGACGTTGGCATAGGTGCCGCGCTGGGCTGCGTTGCCGTGCAGGATGCCATCCCGTAACGCGTCCACGCTCTCCGGCACGGCCACGCTATAGCCACGCTCGGCGAGGGCACGCAGCGTGGCATGCAGGGATTCGAACACGGACAGGTAGGCCGCAGTGCCGGTATTTCCGGCGCCAGGCGGAAAGTTGAACAGCACCAGCGCGAGGCGCCGCTGTGCGCGCTCAGCGCGTCGCAGCGCGACGAGCCGCGCGACGCGGTTGGCGAGCATGGCTGCCCGTTCGGTGTGGGCCTGCATGTCCCGGCCCCGGGCTGCCGTCGCGCCGGCTCCGCGGCCGCCGAAGATCATCGGACCCGTGGAGCCGTCCAGCTCCGGGATTGCCACCATCATGGTCGACTCAATCGGCAGCAGCCCGCGCTCGGAGGACTCCCACTGCTGCATGGTCTGGAATTCCAGGGCGTGCGCTACCAGGTACGGCACGTCCAGCGCCGCCAGGGTCTCGCTCGCTGCCTTTGAGTCGTTGTACGCCGGGCCGCCCACCAGCGAAAATCCGGACAGCGAGACCAGCGCGTCGATGCAGGAGCGGCCATCGCGCATGAAGTAGCGCTCGATCGCCGGACGACAATCCAGACCGCTGGCAAAGGCCGGCACGACACGCAGGCCGCGCATCTCGAGCGCTGCAATCACCGCATCGTAGTGGGCCGTGTTGCCGGCCAGAACATAGGAGCGCAGCACCAGCAGACCGACCGTTCCACTGGATTTTGATGCTGCCTTCGGCAGGGCATCCAGGGATTCACTGACACGGGCAGACATACGAGGGTGGTACAGGCCGGTCTCGGGGTAGTGGACCGGCGGGGCGAAGCTTAAGGATTGTCGAAGCACGGCACGCGGACCCGAGGCGTAGCGCGAGATCATCATGCGCACGAGACTCGCCATGTTGTCAGCCGAGCCACCGAGCCAGTACTGCAGCGCCAGGAAGTAGCTGCGTACATCCTGAGCGGTGCCTGGAATGAAGCGCAGGATCTTCGGGATGCGCTTGAGCATCTTCATCTGGCGCGCGCCACTGCTGGACTCGGCGCCGGGCTGCTTGCCGCGCAGTTTCTTCAGCAGCGAAATGACGCTGCCGCTTGGGCGTCCCATGTCAAAGCCGCCAATGCGCGTCAGACGCACGACTTCCCCGGCAGACATGGCACACAGCAATGCATCGCACTGCTCCCGGCGAGCCTGCAGCGCCTCCAGCACCGGTTTGAAGTGTTCCTCCATGAAAAGCATCGTGACCACGATGATGTCGGCGCGGGCGATCTCGGCGATGGTGTGCGCCAGGGCGTCGGCCGAATCGGCCCACTCGGAAGCGGCGTGCAGACTGAGCGTCAGGCCGGCGACCTCTTTCTGCAGCGTATTGCGCACGGACTCGGCGACGCTGGCAAGATGGGTGTCCATCGTCAGCACCAGCACCCGTACCGGCATGCTTTCAGCGGGTGTAGTGTGCTTTCGCTTCATACAACGTCTCTACGGAAATTTGACCCACCCGTTTGTCCCGCGCGTACTGCTCCGTATTGCGACGCGCCTTGCCGCGTACAAAGAATGGAACCTTGCCCAACTCGCGCTCGGCATCGGGCGCCCAGCTGGGTGAATCATTGGCAGCCGGAACGGCGATGGTGCTGATCGCAGCGGGCGCAGCTGGGGCACCGACCGGACCGATATGGGAAGCCTGGGTATCGTCGTGGAATTCGAAGTCATCGCGGAACATGGTCAGCAGGTGCTCCTCGAGACCCATCATCAGCGGATGAACCCAGGTGTCGAAGATGACGTTGGCGCCCTCGATGCCCATCTGCGGTGAATAGCGGGCCGGAAAGTCCTGAACATGCACCGGTGCCGAGATAACGGCGCACGGAATCTTGAGCCGTTTGGCGATGTGCCGTTCCATCTGCGAGCCGAGCACCAACTCGGGTTGCAGCGCGGCGACTTGCTCCTCGACCTGCAGGTAGTCGTCGGTAATGAGCGCTTCTAGTCCGTAGCTCTTGGCCGCCTCGCGCACCTCGCGGGCGTACTCGCGGCTGTAGGTGCCAAGACCAACGACTGCAAAGCCCAGCTCCTGGCTGGCAATCCGCGCCGCGGCGATGGCGTGGGTGGCGTCACCGAAGACAAACACCCGCTTGCCCGTAAGATAAGTCGAGTCGACCGAGTGCGAGTACCACGCGGCGCGTGAATCAATGCTCGCAAGGTGTGGGGCCGCATCGAGCTGCGCCAGGGCCGCAACCTCACTGATGAATTCGCGCGTAGCCCCAAGCCCAATGGGAACAGTGCGAGTGTAGGGCTGGCCATATTCCGTGCGCAGCCACTCAGCCGCGGGGCGCGCAATCTCCGGGTACAGCAGCACGTTGAAGTCAGCCTCTGCCAGGCGCACCAGATCCGCCGGGCTGGCGCCCAGCGGGGCTGCGACTGCAACCTCAACTCCCATGGCAGCGAGCAGCGAGGTGATCTCGCAGACATCGTCGCGGTGGCGAAAGCCGAGGGCCGTGGCACCGAGCAGGTTGCAGGTGGGCTTTCTTGGGCCATCCGCGCCATTGGCGCCAGGCTTGGTGCGCGGCCGGGCGAGCGTCCGCACCAGGCGGTAGAAAGTCTCGGCGGCTCCCCAGTTTTCCTTCTTCTGGTAGGAGGGCAGCTCGAGCGGAATGACGGGGATCGGCAGATTCACCGCCAGTGCGAGTCCCGCCGGATCATCCTGAAGCAGTTCCGCCGTACACGATGCGCCCACCAGCATCGCCTGGGGCTTGAAGCGCTCGTAGGCGTTGCGCACCGCATTCTGCAGCAGCCCGGCGGTATCGCCACCGAGGTCGCGTGCCTGGAAGGTGGTGTAGGTCACCGGCGGGCGCTGGTTGCGCCGCTCTATCATCGTAAACAGCAAATCGGCGTAGGTGTCGCCCTGGGGCGCATGCAGCACGTAATGAATGCCACTCATCGCGGTCGCGATGCGCATCGCGCCGACATGCGGAGGTCCCTCATAGGTCCAGACAGTCAGCTGCATAAAGCCTTCAGAGTCCCAAACGCGTACGGCGCACCAGCGGACGTGCAAACAGTTCGGCCAGATCGGCCGCCTGCTCAAACCCCTGGATTGGCGTAAATACCAGCTCGATCGACCATTTGGTCGCCAGTCCCTCGGCCTCCAGCGGATTGGCAATGCCAAGCCCGCACACCGTGAGGTCCGGACGCGCCGCGCGCACCCGATCCAGCTGATCATTCAGCTGCTGGCCCTCGCAGACCTGCGTTCCAGCTGGCAGCATCGACAGCTCGGTCGCTAACTGCTGCCGATGCAGGTATGGAGTACCGACTTCGACCAGTTGCATGCCCAGTTCCCGCGACAGGAAGCGGGCAAGCGGCACTTCGAGTTGCGAGTCCGGCAAAAGAAAGACGCGCTTGCCCGAGAGCAGCGGTCGGTACGCGGCCAGTGCACGCTGGGCGCGCTCGCGTGCCGGCATCGTGATCTCGCGCACCTTGGCGGCCGATATGCCGAATGCAGCCGCCCCGGCCTCGAGCCACAGCAGCGTTCCCTCGGCGCCCAGTGGAAAGGTCGCCTGCAGTATCCGTGCACCACGCTCTTGCAGTGCGCGGGCGGTATCGGTCAGGAAGGGTTGAGCGAGCAGCACCTGCGTGCCCGCCCCGACGGCTGGCAGCTCGGCTGCGCGGCGCGGTGGCAGGAAGCCAATGTTCGGGATGCCGAGCGCCCGCAGCTGACGACCCAGCTGGTCTTCAACCACGTCTGCCATTGCCCCGGCGATCAGCAGTGCGGGCTGATTGTTCTCCGGCAGCGTCGGTACCAGCGCTGCCAGACAGGCATCTTCACCCTGCGTGAAAGTGGTCTCGATGCCGCTGCCCGAGTAATTGAGGATACGAACCTGCGGGGAATGGCGCACCGAGAGGCGCTGCGCGGCACGCGAGAGATCAAGTTTTATGACCTCCGAGGGGCAGGATCCGACCAGGAACAGCAGGCGGATGTCGGGGCGGCGCTCCAGCAGGCGCGCCACCACGCGATCGAGCTCGGCGTTGGCATCGGACATGCCAGCAAGATCCCGCTCCTCAATGATGGCCGTAGCAAAGCGCGGCTCGGCGAATATCATTACGCCGGCCGCCGACTGGATCAGGTGGGCGCAAGTGCGAGAACCGACCACAAGGAAGAAAGCATCCTGGATCTTGCGGTGCAGCCAGATGATTCCCGTGAGACCGCAGAATACGGCCCTCTGGCCGCGCTCGGTGCGGATCTGGGCGCCAGCCGCAAGTGCCTCGCTTGGCAGGGGGGCTACCGCGCAACTACTCACTTGGCCATCCCGGCGCGCAGCAGTCGCGCGTGAGGTACTGGCGCGCGCGCACCGATGCGCGCAGCGCGAAATTTGAGGAGAAACTGCGTAGCGTTGACTGTGTAGGTGAAGTAGGCGGCGAGCGCCAGCAGCATCAGCTCCCGCGCAGAAAGCCAGCGCATGAACAGCGCCAGCACGTAAGCGGTGTGAAGTGCGATAACCAGCATGCTGACCATGTCTTCCCAGAAGAACGGTGCAGCGAACAGCCACTTGCCGTAGACCTCGTGCTCCCAGAACGAGCCGGTGACCATGATCGTGTAGAGCAGCCCGGTCTTGACGAGCACGGATAGGTTTGCCGCGACCAGTCCCTGACCGCCGTGCAGGAAGCGCAGCACCAGCACAAGACTGACCGCGAAAGCCAGAAATTGCAGCGGTGCCAGAATGGCCTGCACTACGGTCCATGACGAGCGATCGCGCCGTCGCCGCTGTGCTGCCGTATAGAGTTCGACCCTGGAATCTGCCTGGTGGCCCATTTATATAGTTCGATGCCTGCGTTGCCGCCCCAAACCCCTAATCGAACCCTAGCCCCACGATCGGATAGTGTCAACTAGATGGAACGTAATGCGGACTTGACACGACGGTGTCCGCTTCGCTAATGTTTTGCAAGACTCGAAACTATTTCCAACTCAGTCTAGAGTCAGGAATGGGCACAATTAGAAAACCGGTTACCGGGCGGGCCCGCGGCTAGCGGGACCTGGCTTAGAGCCGACTCCACTGGGGTATACGCCATGATTCCAGCCGCGCTGCGCGAGCCAAACGCTCCGGACCGGAACCCCTCGTCCCGGCGCCGTGCGCGCGAGCGGGGCGCAGAACCCGATGGCGACGGGTTGGCGGCGGCGGAGGTAGCGCCGGTACTGCGAAGTCTCGTGCGCACGGTTGAGGGCGAGGTGGTGCCACGTCTGCTGCTGGCGCGGCGCACCGTAGCCGGCACAGCCGCCAAGGGGCGGGGAATCGAGCCGGGCGATGCCCGTGAACTGGCGCGCCTGCTGCTGCATCCGGAAACGGACGTACCCTTTGCCTTCGTTGAGTCGGAGCGCTATCAGGGCGTTGCGATCAAGGACATCTATAGTGGCCTGCTGGCGCCGGCGGCACGCTGTCTGGGTGAGCTATGGGAGCAGGATGAATGTGATTTTATGCAGGTCGCGGTGGGCATTGGACGGCTCCATCAAGTCCTGCACCGGCTCAGCCAGCTGATGCCAGGGCCCGTGCGCCTCGATTCCCGGGGCCACGGCCGGCGCGTGCTGCTCGCCACGGTCCCCGGCGAATCCCACGCCTTCGGAATCATGATGGTCTCGGAGTATTTTCGACAGAACGGCTGGGAGGTCTGGAACGAGTTTCCGCAGACCGACCGCGAGCTGGCCGGTTACGTTGGCAAGCACTCCTTCGCACTGGTCGGTCTGTCGGTGGGCAATCAGACGGGGCTCAATGGCCTTGCAACGACCATCCGCGCCGTGCGGCGCGCATCGATCAATCCGGCGGTTGGCATCATGGTCGGAGGCCCGCTGATCCGGTTGAACCCCGAGCTTGCCTTACGAGCCGGGGCGGATGCGACGGCGGAAGATGGCGAGGCGGCCGCTCAGCGCGGCGAGAGTGTGTGCGCGCTGCTTGCCGGAGAAACCTGACCGTCCACATTAGTGGGATGTTTTTGCTGGGCTTTTTGCCGTCCGGGCTGTCAAGTTGGCCTTACATGTCGTAATATACAGGCATGAGCAAACGGACCGGTACGAGCGTGAAGAGATTCTCCGTAGCCCAGAAGTGGCTCAGTGGCCTCGATAACGACACCGCCTCGACGCTGATTACGGTGTCCTCTGATATTGCTCTAGTGGTTAATGCCGGGGAGCCGAGCGTCATCTACGACGTGGCGTTTGGCAGCGACGAGCTTGCGCGCGAGTTCGAATCGACGGCTCTGCCCGGCAAGCTCTGGGTCGACACGGTGACGCCCGACAGTCGCCCCAAGATCGAAGCCCTGTTGCGCGATGCCCGCAGCGACGCACCGCCGCGCTGGCGTCATGTAAATCACATTGGACCTGGAGGCACCGAGCTGCCAATCACCTATTCGGCAGTGCCGGTGGGTGCCAAAGGCCGCGTGGTGGCACTTGGGCGCAGCATGCGACCGCTTGCGACCTTGCAGAAACAGCTGATCGAGGCACAACGTTCCATGGAGCGCGAATACTCGCGCTTGCGCCAGGTGGAGACTCGTCATCGACTGCTATTTCAGGTGGCCTCCGAGGCGGTCGTCATAGTGGATGCGGAAAGCCATAAAGTGGTTGAAGCCAATCCGGCCGCGGCCGAGATGCTCGGCAATGCGGGTCGGCGGCTTGTGGGCCGCTCGGTATTTGACCTGTTCGATGCCCAGAATCGCCGTGCGATTGAAGCGGTGTTTTCGAAGGTAATGTCTGTCGGGCACGCCGGCGAGTCACCGGTGCGATCAACCTCGCAAGGCGGGCGGCAGTTTCGAATATCGGCCTCGCTTTTTCATGAGGGACGTTCAGCCTTCCTTATGGTCCGGTTATTGCCCGGGGATCACCAGAGCGGCGATGTCACCCAGCAGCGACGCAAGTCGCAGGTGCTTGAACTGGTCGAGACCCTGCCTGATGGCTTTGTGGTCACCGACATGAAGGGTCGTGTGCAGCTGGCCAATCGCGCCTTCCTCGAGTTCGTGCAGCTTGCCACCGAGGAGCAGGTGCGCGGTGAACTCCTCGATCGCTGGCTTGGCAGTCCCGGCGTGGACTTTTCGCTCATCACGGGCCAGCTGCGTGAACACAAGACGCTGCGGTTATTTTCCACGACCCTGCGCGGCGAATACGGTTCGGCCACGGAGGTGGAGATCTGCGGCATTCAGGTTCCAGATGCCGAGGAACCGTGTTGTGGCTTTACGATTCGCGACATCAGCAGCCGGCTTCCGACCCGCCGGCGCAGCAGCACCGAGCGTCCACGCTCCGTTGAGCAGCTCACGGAGCTGGTCGGGCGGGTGCCACTCAAGGAGCTGGTGCGGGAGTCGACCGACATGATCGAGCGCCTGTGCATCGAGGCGGCCCTGGAGCTGACCGGCGATAATCGGGCCTCGGCGGCGGAGGTTCTGGGCTTGAGTCGCCAGAGCCTGTACGCCAAGCTGCATCGTCACGGAATCGCTGAAATGGGCGGTCCCGAAGAGCCCGGGAAAGCAGTTCGCAAGCGCAACTGACAGCAGTCGAAAACCATCTGTAAATCTACCTTGACACTAAAAAGTGTCAGGTTTAGATTTCCGCCATGGCGAGACTGATTGCGGCCAAACCCTACGCTTCCCTCCCCGATGCCGCCGCGGCATTGGAACTGCTCAAGCCGATTACGTGGTTCCCGCCGATGTGGGCCTTCGGCTGCGGACTGGTCACGGCCACGGCGCATCATGCTGCCCAGTTGTGGCTGCTGGTTCTGGGCGTTGCACTGGCGGGACCGCTGGTGTGTGGCACGAGCCAGGCGGTCAACGACTGGTTTGATCGTCACGTGGATGCGATCAACGAGCCGGCTCGGCCGATTCCCTCGGGTCGCTTGCCGGGCCGCTGGGGTTTGGGGATCGCCATCGGCTGGACACTGCTCAGCATCCTCGCCTCCATTCCGCTCGGTGTCTTTGGCTTCTGCGCAGCGCTTTTTGGTCTGCTCCTCGCGTGGCTCTACAGCGCACCGCCGGTGCGCCTTAAGGCTAACGGCTGGTGGGGCAACAGTGCTGTCGCGATCTGCTACGAGGGTTTGCCGTGGCTCACCGGTGTCACGGTGATCACCGGCAGCGTGCCCGATGCCCGCGTGTGGTGGTGCGCCGGACTCTACAGCGTGGGCTGCCACGGCATCATGACGCTCAACGACTTCAAGTCGGTCGCGGGCGATCAGCGGATGGGCGTGCGCTCCCTGCCCGTGCAGCTCGGTGTCGAGCGCGCCGGGCATCTGGCCTGCTGGACGATGGCGGTGCCTCAGCTTGTAGTGGTTGGTCTGCTGCTGGCGTGGGCGCGGCCGTGGTTTGCGGTGGGTGTCGTGCTGCTGCTGGCTACCCAGCTGGTGCTGATGAGTCGTCTGCTACAGCGGCCACGAGAACTCGCGCCCTGGTACAACGGCACCGGGATCACCCTCTATGTACTTGGAATGCTCCTGACCGCTTTCGCGCTGCGGCCGCTGGTGGGCTGATGAATTCCGGGATATATGCGGTTTGGCGCGGCCTGCTGCGGCGCGCAGCTAAGGCGGCGCCTAATTTATGAGGCAATTCACTGCCGCGCCGGATCTCTGGGATGTGGTCGTGGTGGGCGGCGGCCCAGCCGGTGCCACGGCGGCGACGGATCTGGCAAAGGCCGGCCGGAGCGTGGCACTCCTCGATAGGGCCGGGCGCATCAAGCCCTGCGGTGGCGCCGTTCCAACGCGGCTGCTCGAGGACTTTGAGATTCCGGATCACTTGCTCGTGGCCAAGGTGACGCGCGCCCGCATGGTCTCTCCGAAGGCCCGACAGGTCGACATGCCGATTGAGGAGGGCTTTGTCGGCATGGTCGATCGCGCGGAGTTCGATGAGTGGCTGCGGGAGCGGGCACGTGAGAGTGGTGCCCAGCGCATCAGCGGCGAGGTGCTCGAAGTCAGCCGCGAGGGGAATGAGTACTACACGTTACGGTATCGGAGCGAAGAGCAGGGCGCCTGCAAGCTGCTGAATGCACGAACGGTGCTGGGCGCGGACGGTGCCAACTCCCTGGTCGCCAAGCAGTGCATCCGGAAAGCCGGAAACGTCAGGTACGTTGCCGCCTACCACGAGATCATCGCAACGCCTGCCGGCATCGATGCGGCGCGCTGCGATGTCTACTACAGCGGCGAAGTGTCACCCGACTTCTACGGCTGGGTGTTTCCGCACGGCGCAACGATGAGTGTCGGCGTCGGGAGCGCACACAAGGGTTATTCGCTGCGACACGCGACGCGTCGGCTGCGTCTGCAGGCTGGATTGCAGGGTGCCACTACCGTGCGTCGCGAGGGAGCACCGATTCCACTCAAGCCACTGCGGCGCTGGGATGACGGGCACGGTGTGGTGCTGGCTGGAGATGCCGCAGGTGTAGTGGCGCCGGCCTCGGGCGAGGGGATTTACTACGCGATGTACGGGGGGCGACTCGCGGCCGAAGCGCTGGACGCTTTGCTGGGCGGCAGCAAGGTTGCGGTGCTGCGCAGCGCCCGACGACGATTCATGCGCGAGCACGGCAGGGTGTTCTGGATCCTGGGCATGATGCAGTGGTTTTGGTATCGAAGCGACAGTCGCCGGGAGCGCTTTGTGAGCATTTGCCGGGATCCTGATGTCCAGCGTCTGACCTGGCAGGCGTATCTGCACAAGAAACTGGTGCGCTCGCGGCGCGCTGCACAAGCGCGGATCTTTTTCAAAGATCTGGCGCACCTGCTGGGCCTGGCGCGTGTATGAACACGCCGGAATACCGATTCAGGTGGCAGCCGGTCTGGGCGGCGTTCGGACTGGCGGCCGTAGTGGCGATGCTCGGCGTGCTGATGACGGATCTGGGGCCGTGGTACTCGCAGTTGCGGATGCCTCCCTGGAAGCCGCCCGACGCACTCTTCGGGCCTGCGTGGACAGCTATTTTCGCCTGCGCGGCGCTCGCCGGCGCGCTCGCCTGGCAGGCGATGCCGCATCGGGCCCCGCGTCTGACGCTGTGTCTGTACTTTGCTGCGAATGCGCTTCTCAACGTACTTTGGAGCGCGCTGTTCTTTCGTCTGCATCACCCGGACTGGGCACTGTTGGAAGTGGGGTTGCTGTGGCTGTCGATCGTCGTGCTGATGGTCACGATCGTTCGAGGCTCGGGCTGGGCTGCTGTACTGCTGGTGCCTTACCTGGTGTGGGTGAGCTTTGCGGCCATTCTCAATTGGGCAGTCGTGCGGCTCAACTTCGGCGCGACAGTGCCCTGAGCTATCAACTCGGATTCGAAGCTGCGATCTGAATGATAAACACTCGATGCGGAGGGGACGCGCTATGGCGACAGTGAACGCACCGGAATCGGCCGTGTCAGACCGCGCGGCCGTGGTGCCGGGTCCGGAAGACCGAGCAACGCCGCCGGCCGGTTCGGGACCACAGCTTGCCACAAGAGCCGAGGGCAACCGGCTGATAGCCACAGTCTGTGCCGTGGGTGGGGGAATGCTGCATGTGGTGCAGGTCGCGATCGATGCGGCGCGCGGACGCTACGACTACTAGGCCCCTCCGCCGCGACTACCCAAAGGAGGCCCGCGCCGCGGGGCGACAATACGATGCGTGAGTTATTCAGCACGGGCCGCATCCTGGATCTGGTGCTGGCGCTCGTGACAGTGGAAATCATCATTGTCATTGCGCTTCAGACTCGGCGCCGTCGCTACCCGATTGCACCTGAATTACTGGCGCACCTGGTGGCCGCGGCGGGACTGCTGGCCGCTGCGCACATGGTGTTATCGCACACCGGATGGGTCAGCGTCGGAGTGTGCCTGGTGTGTGCGCTGCTTGGACATATTCTGGCGCTCCGCCACCGGCTGGTCGCCCCCAGGCATTAGCCCGCTCAAGGGCTTACGACCCGAATTAACCCGGCATAACTGAAGTTTAACGTCTACCTGCTTTACAGTAGAGCTGGAGACCGTAAACTGGTAGTTGTCCCTAGAGTCCACCAATAAATCACTACTAAGAGGGCCGGCAATGCAACAGACTGATTTGGTGCGCCGCAAGATCATCAAGACGCTCACCCTGGGGACGGCGGCGGCATTCATAGTGGCCCGCCTGCCAAAGGCAGCGGCCGCGGCGGCACTCGTACCGCTGACTCCGGCTGATCCTACGGCGGCCGCACTGGGTTACGTTGAGGACTCGAGCCACGTTTCTGACGCCGGCCACACGGCTGCGATGAACTGCTCCAGCTGCGCGCAATACCTGGGCAAGCCCGGTGATGCCCGCGGAGGCTGCAACATCTACGCGGGCAAGTCGGTCAATTCCAAGGGCTGGTGCAAGGCCTACGCCAAGAAACCTGGCGCCTAGAAGGGTCGCCTTCCTCACCCTACGAGCGGCGTATTTTCATGCGTTTTTCTGCCAAGCCTTACTCATCCCGTTCCACGCCAAATAAATCTCCGGGCATCGAGCCTCTGCATCTGCGCCGCCTTGTGGAGGCCATTGCTCGAAAGCACAAGCGAGCATTTGCCGATTTTTACGAGTGCACCCATTTGAGAGTTTACGCAACCGCCCGCTCTGTTCTGAGCTCCAGGCAGGATGCAGAGGAAATCGTCAGCGATGTGTTTATGTATGTTTGGGATCATGCGCATCTCTATGACCTCAAGCGCGGTGAGGTCACGGTGTGGCTCGGCGTGATTGCGCGCAATCGTTCCATCGATCGCCTTCGACAGCGCCGATATGATCTGCCTTTCGATGCGCAGTATCATCAACCGGCGGTATTCGCTCCTGAACTGAAATCCCCTGAGTGTCTGGTCGCAAACTGGCAGGAAGGCCGCATATTGCACCGGCAAGTTTGCGAACTACCCCCGTTGCGACAGCAACTCCTCGTGTTGTCGTTTTTCCACGAGCTTTCTCACAAGAGTATTGCTGACCTGCTTAAGTTGCCCCGGGGGACAGTTAAGTCTCACATCCGGCGCGCCCTGATGGCACTTCGACCGGCACTGAGCCTGTGGAGGACTGGATACGAAGCGGAATTTGAAGCGCACTAAACTGCGGAAGTTCGGCCACAGATACGCATGATGAAAGGTGGCATCTTTAGCAAAGACAGGTATCCCGATTTTACACGAGGCCGAGCATTTTCATCAGCGTCGGGACCGCCGGCGAGGCGCCCGCGGCGCAAATTCGGCCATCAGATCGGCGAGATCTTCCAGTTCGTCAAACTCATCGACTTCGGATTCCAGCACGAGGTGTTTGAGGCTGGCACGTAGTCTTCTGGGGTCGCGAAAGGCCACAAGATCTTGCTCTATCCCTCGGACCACCGAGCGCAGCTGTGCAATGTCCGCACTCAGGTGCTGATCCACTGCGGTCACAGACAGCGCGCGACCTGGAGCCCAGTTCAGATTGTCCCGAAACGGTGCCACGCACCGCTCCAGCTCGGAATCAAGTTCGGCCAGCTGATCGGTGAGGATCGCCAGGTAGTGCGCCAGGCGTTTGGGCAGCACCGAGGCGAGGTGGTCGGCATCGATCTGCTCAATTTCCAGCTGCAGAGCGAGGAGGGTGAGGAGATCGTTGGCCTCATAGGCATGGTTTGCCCTCTGCATCAGCAGCGTCTTGCGCTGCCGGGCCTCCTCATCGGTTTCCCGGTCCGGATGCAAGGCGCTGGCCAGCTTCCGGTAAACATCGCGCAGTGACTGACCGACTTCCTTCACGGCCTGCTCGCGCCGGATCTGCGCCGCCTCGGCTTTGGCGGAGGAGGCGTTGGAGTCCTTGCCAGAGCCTCTGGCGCGGCGGGTCCGAGCTCGCTGGGCTTGCCGTTCCAAACCTTCCTCGATTGTTTGCCGGGCCTGCTCCAGCAGTTCCTCAGCGCTGGCAGCGCCATGGGCATCGCCGACGTCCAGATCGAAGACGTCTCTGAGCATGTCCCGGGTCAGATTGAGCTCAGCGCGTCGTGCTTCGTCGGGCTGCTCCTCGAGGTAGGTGCTACGCAAGGTGCGCAGCACCTCGTCATCGTCCTCAGCCGGGAGCGCCTCGAGAAGACCCCTCAGCAGGTGCTCGAGCTTGACACGGTACACCTGCCCCAAGCGCTGGCTGGGTATTGGCCGGTTCAAGATCGCATCGAGCAGCAGCAGCATCTGCCGCTGGCCCTGGCGTAACCGTAAGCGCACCGGCTCCAGCTCACTGAGCAAACGCTGGTTGTAGCGCACGACATATGCTTGCCACTGCTTGAGCTGCTCCCGCCTAAGCTCAATCTTGGCCACGAGCTTTGCAAAGCGCTCGTGGGCCTTGCTGGCCGATTTGCTTTGCGCGAGTACGGCGACCAGCGAGAGTGACTGGCTTGGTAAATATTTAGACAGCGAACCGGAAACGGGACGGGTCATAGGTCGACGGCAACTCCGGGTCAGCCGAGGGAGATAAAACGCGGCAATTCGGCCAGGTCACCAGATCAACTCATCATATCAAGTAAGAGCGGGCCCATCTTCGGCCAAGAATGGGCGGCCATTTGCCAGATCACTGTACGATACTAATGGTAGTCTTCTTCGCGCTGCTGGCGTAGGGCTGTTACGGTGACGGTGCGGTCCTCGATCTCGAAAAGCGCGACATAACCCGAATGTCCGAATGGGATCAATAGCTCTCGCCACCACGGACTCTTCTGCAGTAATGCCTTCCGGCAGGAGAGCGGTGAGTAAGCAAGCAACGCCACGGCATGCTCCATCGCTGCAAGAGCACGCGCTGCCGCATCCAAATCACGTTTCAACAAGAATTCGTAGAGCCGGTTGAGATCCTCGACCGCCTCCGTCGTGAGACGGACCTTAAAATTCACTTGCGCGCGCGCTGTGCTCTGATAAGGCGCTTGCGCAGAGCGGTTATAACTTTATCGGCCGCAACGTAGCCGCCGTCGGCCCGGGCACGCACGGCACTTGTCATGCCACGCGCGAGGAAATCCATCTGAGATTTGCGAAAATCGATTGAGCGCGACACCGCATCCATGACAAAGGCCGACAGGGTTTCGCCAGGGGCCAGAACGCTTTCCGCGTCAGCGCGAAGCTGTTCCGACACCCGCAGGGGCGGAATCGTTCGAGATTTTGCATCAGCCATTCGACACGCCACTTGTATCGCAATTGCGATACAATATAGCGCTGTGCAATTGCGCGTGCAAGGTGTATCAACCGAGGCTCCGTGGCGCCAACTTGCGCAACTCGTGCCACGGAGTTTGGCCGGCTCCCGCCGGATGAGCACAACCGCCGGACATTCCCATTCCCGGCTAGAAATGGGCGCAGTGCGCCCCGCAATTGCGACGACTTTTGCAGCCGCGGCCGTCCGCCGCGCGCTCCATTTTCCCTTGAACTCGATGCTTTTCGTGCGCAGGTCTTTGATCCAGCAAACCGTGCCAACTCGCTCATCCAGGCGCGGTTGCTCTCATGTGCCTTGACACGTATATGCCGTGAAAGGTATATATAACCTCATGGAATCTGCATTCACTGTTCTCGCCGAGCCCAGCCGCCGTGCAATCCTGACTCTCCTTGCCAGTGGCGAGCGGTCCGTTGGCGATCTCGAGTCGGCGCTCAATCTCTCGCAACCCTCGGTATCTAAACATCTTCGCGTGCTGCGCGATGCGGGCTTTGTAGAGGCGACGATCGACGCGCAACGCCGTGTCTATCGCATCCGCCCTGAACCGCTACAGGAAGTAGACGCATGGATGACGCCGTTCCGCAGATATTGGGCAGCGCACGTGGATGCGCTCGAACGCCACCTCGACCGCATAGCGACCCCAAAGCTCACGAAGCGGCAATCGAGGAAGCAACGATGACCACTCCCCAACAGTACACGCCAGGCCCCGCCAATCTCGCGCGGATTCAAAAGGAGGGCGAGAAATGGACGCTGGTGCTGGTCAGACAACTGCGCCACTCGCCCGAGAAGGTCTGGCACGCGCTCACGGACCCGGCACAGCTGAGGGAATGGGCTCCATTCGACGCCGACGGGAACCTAGGCATTGCGGGAAACACGGTAAAGCTGAACGCCGTGGGCACGCCGTCTACTATGATCTCGGAAACCAAAATCAAACGGGCCGATGAGCCCAACGTCCTGGAGTACACCTGGGGTGACGGAGATCTGCGCTGGGAACTCGAAGACTTCGGTGGCGGTACACGTCTTACCCTTTGGCACAATATTGATCGCCGCTATATCGCCATGGGCGCCGCCGGCTGGCAAATTTGCCTGGAAGTGATGGATCACGCACTCAGCGGCACCCCACTCGGCCGAATCGTGGGTTCGCAGGCCATGAAGTTTGAGGGTTGGCAGCGGCTGAACGCGGATTACTCCAAACAATTCGGGAAGGGGGTCTGAGAATGCCCAAGTCCCAAAGCATTGTTGTCGGTTCCTGGTTCCGCCAGTTCCATCGCTGGGTATCGATCGCCTTCACGGCAACCGTTATTGCCAACTTCGTCGTGCGGGTAAAAGCGGCGCCGCCGTCCTGGGTGACCTACTCGCCGCTGCTCCCGCTCGCCATACTGCTGCTCACGGGCCTCTATTTATTCGTACTGCCCTATACGGTGAGGTGGCGCAGCAGGAGTGGGGCATGAATAGATCGAGCACAACCGTAATGAATCCACTGGTAAGCAAAGTTCACGGCAAGGAGAAACGCTGGAGCGCTGAATTCACGTCCCTGCGCCAACTGTGCCTAGCGTCGGGGCTCAATGAAGAACTGAAATGGGGTCAAGCCTGTTACGATCTGGATGGTCAAAATGTGGTTTTGATACACGGCTTCAAGGATTATTGCGCGCTGCTCTTCATGAAAGGCGCCTTGCTCAAGGACCACAACAACATCCTCATTCAGCAAACCAAGAATGTGCAAGCCGCGAGGCAAATCCGCTTTGCCTCGCTTGCGGATATCAAAAGGCAGAAGGCGGTGGCTAAGGCCTATATTGTTGAGGCCATTGCGGTCGAGAAATCCGGCGCCAAGGTTGTGATGAAAAGCCCGGCCCAGTTCTATGTGCCGCCCGAGTTTCAAGAGCGACTGGACGATGACCCTAAATTAGCCGAAGCCTTCCATGCCCTCAGTCCCGGAAGGCAAAAGGGTTACTTATTGCATTTTGCGGGGGCAAAGCGATCGCCGACTCGCGTCGCGCGCGTGGAGATACATGCGCCGAGAATATTGAAAGGCCTTGGACTCGACGACTAAGGCCACCAACCGCGAAAGCGTGGCTCAGCGTGACATCGCTGACGCAAAGCGGCCCTTCTGATCTTGGTCGTGGATCGCATGGGAACATTCTTCGCGTGCTTGTACGGGGTGGCAAACGGCGCCGATTTATTGCGGACGAGAGCCTCGGTGTGCCGGGCGACTGTATTTGCCAGATTTCTGATAGACGGCGGAGGCGCAGATGGAGACTAATGACGGGGAAATCCGTAAAGTGCACTCGATCTGGATCGGTGCCGTCAATGCGGGCGATCTTGACCGCTTGCTCAGCTTGATGACAAAGGATGTTGTGTTTCTCAATCCGGGCCAAGAACCGTTCGGCCGGGAGGGATTTCCCGCCGGTTTTTCTGCTGCCCACCAAAGAGCCTGGATTAACTGCGTCAGCGAGCTGGAAGACGTCGTGGTGGTCGGCGAAGTTGCTTATACGCTGAGCCGGGATTCATTATCGGTGACTCCGCGCGCCGGCGGCGAGGCGACGCGGCTGGCCGGCCATCGTATGACCGTGTATCGCAAACAGCCCGACGGACGCTGGTTTCTGGCGCGGGATGCCCACACGTTATCCCCGGTGCCGAAGCCGACTTCTTCATGAAGCGCTGCGCGCGCCAGTCTTGCCGCCGCGCTAGGTTAATGGCGTTGTTTGGTTATCCAATAGCGGCCGTCCGCCACCCCCTGCTTAGCGTCGCATCCGGCCGCCGCCGGACGCCAGGTGCGGTTGTCAATCTGAAGCATCAGGATCTCCGTCATCGAAACCGTGGCAAAATGTGCATTGCGAAAGGAAACTGCTATGTCTCGGATCGAAGATAAACTTCGGGCCCTCGGGCTGGCCCTGCCACCGCCGATGCAACCCCCGCCGGGCATCGTTCTGCCCTTCCAGTTCGTGCGCATCGTTGGACGCCGGGCTCTAATCTCAGGCCATGGACCGCAAAACGCGGATGGATCCTTTGCTTTGCCATTGGGGAAGCTGGGCCGAGAACTGACAGTAGAGCAAGGCTACGCCGCCGCGCGGATGACCGCGCTGTCCATCCTTGGGAGCCTGCAGCGCAGCCTCGGTAACCTCGATCGCATCACCGCGTGGTCGCGCGTATTCGGCATGGTCAACTCGGCTGCGGGGTTCTATCAGCAGCCGAGCGTGATTAACGGATTTTCTGATCTGATACTCGAGGTGTTTGGACCAGAGGTCGGCGCGCACTGCCGGAGTGCCGTGGGGCTCGCGGAGCTTCCCTTCAATATCCCGGTCGAAATTGAAGGTGAAGTTGATCTCGGCGGCAGGGATACGGCGACGTCGCCGCCCAACCGATAAGTTGCGGCGGATGAGTGCGTTCGTTGTCTTTGATGTGGAAATCCGTGACCCCGCCCGGTATCAGGATTTTATGGTGGCGGTCAAACCGGCGCTGGCTGCCGCTGGTGCACGTTACCTTGCACGCGGAGGCGCTCATGTAGTTTACGAAGGGGATTGGCAGCCCCGGCGCAATGTCATCCTGGAGTTTCCGTCGATAGCCGCTTGAGAGACATTCTATTACAGGCCTGACTATCAAAGACTCAAGGCTATCCGTGATGGGTGCAGTTCCGCGCGGCTCGTCGGTGTTGAAGGGATTCCAGATTAAGCGGTCAAGTCTCCCTATACCGGTCAGTTACCACCGTCAGGTTGGGTCAATATCACATGCTTTGGAGCATGCGACACTTGCCCGATCACCCCAGAAATGGAGATGTCGGTGCAGGATTTATTGATGTAGGAGTTTCTTAGCCTAATAGATCGCAAAACTCGGTCTCGCGCTGCACCTCAAAGCGCACCGGACCCACGTTGACAATCCTTCCGTCTATTACCAGATCCGGGACCGTAACCGTGAAGTTGATCGGTTTGGGAAACGGAAGCGTAATGTCTCCGCCGACATCGAGCATCATCGGTAACGAGAGCGGCGAGCGTTCTCCATCGGTCGAGACGAGTACTTCGCGCCCTGTGAATCCACCGGTCTGCTGCGGACCCAGGCTCAGTCTTACCGTTAGAAGGCTTGAACGCCGCGCGGCATTGGGCATTTCGGCGACGATCTCAACCACGGCGCCGCCGCTCAGCTTGAAATCCATGCCTTTGGAAATCCGGTGAAAATTGCAGCGACCGTAGATGTTATTAGTCGCCAATCCGGTGCCTATTGGATCGTAGAAACGCGCGTTCCAGGCGCATCCAGTCAGCAGCGCCACGCCAATGTAGATCGGCGTGAACCGAGAACCTTGAGGCGAAGGTGCAGGCGTCAACGGCGCCTCCAGGAGACTCTACGAACCTGGTCGATTACGGCCACAGAACGGGCATACAACCAGAACTTAGGAGATCGGGTCCGATATTCAATTAGACTCCGGCTTCCACTGCGGCGCCGCTCACGGCGGATTGTTGGTCTTGAGAAAGGCAATCGTCGCTCCGAGCATCTGCAGCCGAGTCTCGCTTCCAGACAACCAGTGATCCTCCTTCTTCAAATCCACCTGCTCGAATGGCTTGCCGGCATTTCGTAGCGCTTCTGCCATGAGCGTTGATTGCTCGTAGGGAACGACTGAATCATCGCGTCCATGGATCAACAACACCGGGGCCTTGACCGCGCCCGCATGCCGGGCCGGTGAGATATTGTCGAGTGAACTATCCTCAGGCCTGCTGGCACCTGTCCAGCGTTCCAAGTCCCGGACCACGGGACTGTCGGCATCATAGTGGCGGGTGTTGATCCATTTGAACATCTGGCGAAGGTCGGAAATGCCCGCAACCGATACGCCGCAGCGGTACACCGCAGGCTCGAAGACCACTCCGGCGAGTGCCGCATAGCCACCATAGCTGGCGCCCACTATGCACACCCGAGCGGGATCCACGATGCCCTGCGCGACCAGGTAGCGCACGCCATCAGACAGATCCGTCTGCATTTTCCGGCCCCACTGGCCATAGCCTGCTTCCTCAAGAGTGACTGTCACGGTCGAGCCACGAAAATTTGACTGCAGCACGGCGTAACCTTGTGACGCCATCGCCTGGGCCCACCAATCAAAACCGAGGGTTTCCCGAGCTGCCGGGCCACCATGAGGAAATACGACAAGCGGCAATCGCGTGGCAGGGCGAGCGGGCGGTAGTGTTAGGTAGGCGGAGATATTCAGGCCGTCAGAGGCGGAATAGCTGATCGGGCGCACTTCGGCAACCAACGGTATGTTGGCGTACATCGAGCCGATCGGCTCGATCTGCTCTGTATCGAGGTCAACATCCATGTAGCGCGGCCCCGTTTCAGTAGCCGCCGACACGATGAGCTTGCTGCCGCGATCGTTCGCGGAAATCAGTCTCGGACTCAAGCCGGCCATGGCCGCGCTTACTGTAGTCCAGTGCCGCTGCAGATCCGGGTCAAAAAAGTGATAAAGCGGATAATCGCCGCCAGATATCGCCGCGGTGATGCGCCCGGTGATCCGATCGGTCAGGACCCAATCCCAATGCGCTGAGTCAGGCAGATCCGGACCGACTGATCCATCCTGCAGGCTGATCGCACGCCAGTGATTGACCCCGCCTTCCCGCGCCTTGATCCAAACGCTCCCTCCATCCGGGCTGATTCCTTCGAGCTCCGGAAAGTCGGCTGTAGGAGGCCCGGTCAGGATATCGCGCATGCGCCCGCCGATTCGGAGTCGTATCAGCCATTTTCCCATGCCTTCTATGTATGCCGCGTTGGCGATATGGTTTCCGTTTTCGTCATAGAGTCCATTGCCCTGGGAATCATTATCGCGGGCAAGCAAATCACCATGACGGCGATCCAGGGCTACACTGTACGTGACCAGGTGCAGCTCACCCGCGTCGCCCGAAGCTGCGAAGCAATGGACGATCACGCGGGTCTCACCATTAACCAGGCGAATTTCTGGCCAAGCGGTTATGAAATTGCCGTGACCTGGATCGCCAACGCCGGTCTTGAAATCCATCGCGTCGTAGGTCCGCCCGGTACCGACATCGAGACCTATCAGGTCGAAAAATTCGCCGCGCGCGTTTGTTACGAAGTTCAGGGCGGTGGTTCTCGAAGCCACGATCAGCAACCGGTTGTTATCAGCCCAAATCAGGGAACGGAGCTTGTCCGGAGCGCTACCCAAGTCGATTGCAGCCAGGCGCTTGTGATCGGCGAGATTCAGTACGAACACCAGGTGCTGAGTCTCAGTGGATCTGGCCAGGGCAATGCGCGTCCCGTCAGGAGATAGCGTGAGATGCTCGAGGCTTGGCAACCGGCCGTACGCTTCGAATGAAGGAGCAGGTTCGGACGCTGCGGAGTATGCCGGCAGTGCGAGATATCCAGGCAGCAGAGCCGCGACTATCCCCAACCATCCATGGCATTGGCGCATAGAACCCCTCTTAGTTCATTCTTTAGTTTAATTCAGGGCCTTTTCCGACTTCCGAAGCAGTCATATCGGGAGTCATATTGTTTAGTTCTATAACGTATAGGACGGGTTGACGCCAGCCACCCGTCCTTTTTGCGTTTGGGAGGACGACGATGAGGAGATGGGACCGATTGGTGGACTCCTATATAGAGGAGTACCGCGCCAGGGGTATAGGTCAGGCCACGATCGACAGCACCGCAGCGCGACTCGATCGATGGGGAAGGTGGCTCAAGCAGCGACGCCCACGGGTGGCGATCGAGCGCATCGATGCGGATCAGATCACGCGCTACATCGCCGGCTGCTCGAGCTTTCGTGCCAAGGCGACGGTTTACGGCACGCTCAGCACGATGCGCTGCTTCGGTGATTACCTCGTGCGCCAGGGTCTGTGGACGCAGAACCCACTGCGGTGGATGAAGGGGCCCAAGGTCACCCCGTACAGCCGACTGCCCAAGCGGATTGATCGCGCGCACATGGAGGCGCTGTGGACTGAGGCGGCGCACCGCGGTGGCGACTACAGCTCACATCTGTGGGTCACCGTGCTGGCACTCCTCTACGGTACCGGACTGCGGCGCGGCGAGCTTGAGCGGCTCAACATGGATGCCTTCGATCGGCGCGAAGGGACTTTGCGCATTGATGGTCGCAAGACCGGTAGAGAGCGCTGCGTCCCGATGCCTGACATGGTGCTTCAGTGCCTCGAGGCCTATTTGCCCCGCCGCCACAACCGGCTTGAGGCGACTGAGCGGCTAGGCGAGACGGCGCTCTTGATCACGCGAACCGGCGCGCGACTGACCGGTCAGATGATCAGCAACGGCATTCACGCGATCTCGCGCAAGGCCGGCGTTTCGATCCACAGTCTCCACCAGTTTCGGCACACCTGCGCCTCCGACCTTCTGGAGGCGGGTGTGCACCTGGCCGAGGTACAACGCATCCTGGGCCATGCAGGTGTCTCGACGACGGTGCGGTATGTGCACATCGCCGATCCGCAGCGACGAGAAGCAATGCGCCTGCATCCTCTTAACGATTGGCTCGCCCAGCGAGTTCGGGAGGCCGCATGACCGCGCCCAACCCGTTTCCGCTGGATCCCCTGATCGAGGGGTACCTGAGCTACCTCGACAAGGTCGGTCGCAAGACTCCGCGCACGATCGTCGATGTCCGATGCACACTGCGGCGAGCGATTACCGAGCTCGATCGCATCCGCCCGGGCGTAGAGCTGTGGCATCTGACGCTGGAGGACTACCTGCACTGGCTGGAGTCCGAACGTCAGCAACACCGCACCGATGCGAGCCTCGCCAAGTACCTGAGCCACGTTCGCGGCCTGCTCGAGTACGCCTGGCGCAGCGGTCGCAGCCAGCGCAACGTGCTCGATGGGTTCAGTGTCCATCATGCCGTCAAGCGCACCGTCCCCAAGCTCCTTAACCTGGAGGAAGCCGAGCAGCTGGTCCACGCTACGCTCGCTCCGGGGCCCGCAGCGCGGCGGGACCGGCTTGTCATTTTACTGCTTTATGGCTGTGGTTTACGCACGAACGAGCTCTGTGCGCTGGATGTCGCGGACATTAACCGAGAACGTCAGGAGCTCGTTGTCCTGAAGGCCAAACACGATCGCCCCCGTTCGATTCCGATCCCCGAAGCGCTCTACACCGAGCTGCTCGCCTACTTACTCGAGCGTGGCAAGCGCGGCGCGCTCTTCAGGACGGTGGTCAAGCAACGACGCCTTCGCGACAAGGATGTCTGCGACATCGTAACCGCCACCGCTCAGCGTGCCGGCCTTCGGCCCGGAGTGACCGCAAGGACACTGCGCCACAGCTTTGCCACCCACCTGATGGATCGCGGTGTGGATCTGGCGATTATCGCATCCCTGATGGGTCATCGCAGCCCCCAGGAGACCGGTGTCTATCTGCATGTCTTACCAGGCCGAGCGGAAGCGGCCGTCAGCAAACTGCCCATTGGAGAGCCGACATGAAGTGGTCTTACTGGATCTCGCTGTATATCGACAGATTCTGCGTGGCCCGAGGCCTTCGGACCTCAACCCTTGAGTACTACGAGGCCGCCCTCAGGCAGTTCAGTGAGTGGATTCGCGTGACGCGCGCGGATCGGCCTCCTGATCTCGTCACCGCTCGCGATGTGCTCGAGTACCTGCAGCACCTGCGGGACGATCGGGGTAATGGGGATTCGGCGGTCAACAGCGCGGTGGTGGTCCTCCGCAGTTTCTACCGTGCGAGTGTGGCACTGGACCTCCTTGACTACTCCGACAACCCGATGGTCGGATTTCCGACGATCAAAGCGGTGCCCCGTAAGCTTCCAGTCTCGCTCTCGCCAGAGCAAATACAACGTCTTATGGCTGGGCCTGACCAGGACACGGTCATTGGGTTACGCGACGGCGCATTGATCACGATGCTGTACGCCACCGGGATTCGCGCCTCCGAGTGCGCAACGCTGACCTGTGGCAGGGTGGATCTCAAGCACCTCACCATCATGGTCAACGGGAAGGGTGGTCACGAGCGCACGATTCCGATCACCCAAGAGTTTGCTGAGGTGCTGCGCCGTTACGCCGAAGCCCGTGGCCCTGGGCTACCCGGTGCACCGTTCTTCCGATCCCGCTTCGGCGGCCCACTCTCGCGAGGCGCGGTCTATGAGCGTGTGCGCACATGGGGCCAGCGAAGCCGCGTCGGCATCCCTATTTCGCCGCATCGAATACGTCACACTTTTGCCACGCACCTAGTGAGGATTGGCGAGAAGCTGCCGGTGGTTCAACATCTGCTCGGACACCGCCTGATCACCAGCACCCAAATCTACGTGCATCTAACAGCCGAGGATCTACGATCGGCCGTGGCACGTCATCCGATCGCATCTTTGCTTGCCACCGTGAAGCACTTGTTGCCTTCAGCTCGGTTGCCATTCCAGCGCACCCGACCGTTTCCACTCCGTCGATAGGGCGGCAACTCTTCAATCGAGTGCAGTTGCCCCGTCGCCTCGAGCGCTTCGCGCTCAGGCGACGTCTCACTGTGCCCAGAGATCGTCAAAGACGCCAAAGACCGAGAAAACTAGGCACTTCAGCTCAGTCCTAGTAGTATCAGACGTGATGCAGGCACTCGCTCAAACCACTGAAGACGATTGTTACACTCGTGCAGCGAACGATGACTGCTTCTATGGTGGGCCCGGGACTCGAACTAAATACACCTACGATGCGGAAAATCGACTGCTCACAGCGACCGTTGGGCATACGGCGAACGCGACTTATGACCCGAGGGGTCGTCTGAGTAACATAAACGGGGGAACCCAGACGAGCGAAACACAATATCTTTACGATGGCGATGCTCTGATCGCAGAGTACAACAGCTCCGGAACATTGCTTCGACGCTATGTACATGGGCCGGGAGTGGACGAACCGTTAGTTTTGTATACTGGCGCAACGGTAAGCTCGTCGACGCGCTCCTATCTTTACGCTAATCACCAGGGGTCGATTTCTGCGATTACGAACGCTGCTGGAACAACGACGCAGGTGAACACGTATGATGTCTATGGGAATCCCGGCTCCGCAAACGCCGGTACGTTCCAGTACACGGGACAGATGTATATGCCGCTGTTGGGGCTGTACTACTACCGCGCTCGCTATTACTCACCGGTACTTGGAAGATTTCTGCAGACCGATCCGGTGGGGTATAAGGACGACCTAGATTTATATACGTACGTTGGAGATGATCCAGACGACAAGACTGATCCTACTGGGAATGCGTTCTTATTGGATGATGCAGCAGGCGTCGTCGTTGGGGGGCTAATTAACCTGTCCATCCAGGGTTGGAAGGACATTTACAGTCTTGCTACGGGAGGTGGTGGGGGAACCTACGGTGAAAGCGCGGGTGCATTCACCTCGGGTGCTGTGGCTGGTGTAGCAGCTGTAAATGTCCCAGAAACGGGTGGCCTCTCTAGTGCAGTCGTTATTGGCGGAGCTGCATCAGGAGCAGGTAACATCATGCAGCAGGCCGTAGACACGGGCCATATTAATGGGGGGGAGGTGGCAGCTCATACCATAATTGGTGCCATACTCGGACCCTTGGCAGCGAAGTTCCTTCCAGCGGTAAAGGTAACCGGCGTGAGTGCGGGAAGTAATAGTATGAAAGCGGTGGGCGAGGCGGTAAAGACAAAGCTCGCTAACGGAACGGCTACAGACATGTCGGTGTCAACAGCAGCCAAAGTCACGGCAGGAACGGCCGTGAACGAAGCAGCTCGAACAGCGACTGCTGACGCGGGGGAATCTGGGGCAGCATGCCGGTCTGGCGGCAATTCTGGAACCACTGCGTGCGGTCATTAGAAATAGGAGAGCGTGGTGGGAGAGATGAGGAATGACGGCCAATCTTCTTTAGTCTTGCGACATTCGACCGTTCCCTACCGCACACTAGGAAGCTTTTTCCTGGTGTTATCTATTTGGATGTTTGTGCTTTCCTATAGATCCTCTGATTGGGGAGCTTTTAAGAGTGCCGTGTTCGTTAGCGGCGTCTACTCATTACAAATCGTTCTGGGATTGTGGTATCAAATTGGACTACGAAACGGCGTTATTTGGCAGCGGGCATTTGGAAAGCGCCGAGTGTTTCTTCCGCTCAGTGATATCTCTGCTGTCAGGCAAGAAGCATCCGATATCAAGGGGCTCGTGAGGGCAAGCAGACCCTCAAGCAGAATTACTATACATGGACGTACCGAGGGTTCGGAACGCCGCATAGATGTTTCGATAAAGCATTTTGTTGCCGAAGATATTCGAAGACTAATGCACCTGATTCGAGAATCTAGGCCCGATTTGGATCTGCCGAAGAGGTGGCTCTAATTGGGGTAGGCGTCAGCAAGTTGCAAGAGTAGCGCTTAGGGGTAGGGGTAGGGGTTAGATCTGTGTAAATAGTGGCGCTTTCTGGAAAGCGATGCTGAGCTCCGCGAGCGCGGGCCTCTCGATACCGCTGAGACGAAACCCGATTTTCTCGTGGCCACAATTACTTAGCATCCTGAAAAACACCATTCGTTCCCGTGCTGGCGCTAATTCTCTTTGGAACAGT
>Ga0181537_10000500_pt1 | contig 36794 bp, 56 predicted proteins | sample PEATcosm2014_Bin_39_FD_119765 | JGI IMG/M metagenome (GOLD analysis project Ga0181537, IMG submission 119765) | Peatland microbial communities from MTU Mesocosm Facility, Houghton, MI, USA - PEATcosm2014_Bin23_10_metaG | ecosystem: Environmental > Terrestrial > Soil > Wetlands > Peat | place... | reverse complement strand
GGGAGGCGGCGGCGGGTTGGGCGGGTTGGGCGGGTTGGGCGGGTTCGGAGGGTTGGGCGGGTTGGGCGGATTGGGCGACGCCGATGCCGTGATGACGAGCGTCGTCACGTTCGGATTGCCCTGATCGTCCAGCCACGTCAGATCCACCGTGCCGCTGCTCGTGATGTTCGACAGGGTGAACGGATCGGTGCCCCCCGGCGTCGCCCCGCTCGGCGTGCCCATGGTCGACGGGAGGATGGTCGGTGGCACGGCCGTCTGGTTGCCCAGTCCGCCCGGCCACGACATCGAGGTCAGCGGCGCCACGCCCGTCGGCGTGAGCGTCGCCGTCAGGGTGTCGCCGATGTTGACATTCACGGGGATGCTTCCCGCGCCGGAGATGGCGATGTTCTGCAGCGCCCCCAGGCCCGCGCGGCCGGCCAGGCCAGTCGCGCGCACCAGGCGGTACCACTGTCCGGTGCCCGGGGCGTAAGCGTAGACGTCGCCGGCGTTGCCCACGTAGGGGCCCGAGGCTCCTGCGGGAAGCGCGGGCACGCCGCTGACCGCAGGCACGGCAGCGGCGCCCGCCTGCTGGTTGCGCACGGCCGCAGGCACGGCGCTCCACGTGATGGCCTGCCACGCCAGACCCGCGGCGACAGCGACCGGGCGCACGCCGTAGCCGTAGGGCCATCCGTAGCCGTAGCCCGGGTAGCCGCGGCCCCAGCCGCCCCAGCCCCAGCCGCCACCCCCGGGGAAGCCTCCGCCTCCGCCTCGGCCGCCGCCACCGCCACCATCCCCGCCTCTACCGAGGCCGGGGCCAGCGAACACGCCGCGCTGCGCTCGACCGGGCAGCGCGAGAAACCGGGGAACGTTGGTCTGAGGGCTCATCGACGTGCTCCTGCTGCGGCGTGGGAATGCGAGTTGGCGGTGGCGTACCAGATACCGCCTATGAGCGCGACGACCACCAGGCCCCCGATCACATAGGCGCTCGTGTTGCTGCCGGCGCCCGAGGTGGGCGCGGGCGTGGGCGCCACGCAGTTGCCGGGGCAGCTCGAGCCACCGGCGGCGCCGTTCCATGCGATGAGCGCCGAGAGCGTGTTGGAGTCCAGAGCTCCGGCTGTCGAGATGGCGCCGCCGGTGCCCTGCGCGTTGTACCAGGCCTGGAAGCAGGCCACGAGCGCCATCCGGTTGGCCGCGACGGTCAGGTCCATGCCCACCGTGACGCCGGGGCACATCGTCGAGTTGACGTTGTACCAGGCCTGCGTCGCGCTCGCGCCGAACCAGTTGGCGAGCACCAGCAGCACCCAGGCTTGCTGGGCAGTCGACAGCGAGGCAAACATGTCCGCGCCGGTTGCCGCGCCGAGACCGGCGAACATGCCGTACTGCGCCCGGCCAGGCAGCTGCAAGAAGCGCGGAACGTTGGTCTGGGGAGCGCCGAGGCCTGCGAACGAGGGATGGTTCATGGGTGTCTTTCCGTTGAGGCCCGCGAGGGCAGCTTGTGCGGCCGCTGCCGCCTGGACGGTCGCCGGACCGCCGAATGGACCGCCGCAACCGGCGGCGCAGCTCCAGCCGTCGTAGCCGAAACTGCCGCACTTGGGGCAGTTGTACTGCGACATGTTCCACTGCAAAGCGCGATAGAGAGCCGGATTGATGTACGGCCCGCCCGGTCCACTGCCATCGCACTCGTCGCTGCCGCCGACGCCCGCGAACGCACGCGTCAAGAAGGGACCCGCACCGAGACCTGCAGACCTATGGTTCATCGTTGTTCTCCTGATCCGCAAGGCATCGGGCTCATTCGGCCGTGACCTCCTGCCAGATGAGGCTTCCGGCCACGCGCGCGAACTGCGCCGTCGGGTTCTGCTGCAGAAAGTAGTCGTCGGGCGAAAGGCCCAGCACGCCCGGCGCCGGCACCGGCTTGACCTGCGCCATCTGCTGCAGCGAGATGAACAGAGCCACGTCGCACGGGCCCTGCACGGCGATGTCCACGCCGCCCCATACGTCTTCGTTGCGCCAGGGCCCGAAGCGGTTGTCGTACCAGGAGCCGCCCGGCATCAGGCTGACGCCCGGAGGCATGCCGCTGGCGGGCGGAATGTACGGCGAGAGCGACTGGTAGAGCAGCGCCGGCCCGTTGGCGTACTGGTAGGACAGCGAGGGGCCGTCGTCGATGTTGTAGACCAGCTGCTGGGCGGGTGAGGCGATGCGCTGCAGGTAGAAGCAGTAGTTGCCGCCAGGGCCCTTCCAGAACGGATCCTGCAGCTCGTGCTCGACGGGGTACGCGATACCCTGCACCGTCGATGGCGCCATCGCGCCCAGACGCACCGACGTCCGGATGCCGACGATCTTGCCGCGCCGGTTGGGGTCCAGGCGCATCCACGCGAGCATGAAGAGGTAGCGGCGCGAGAAGTTCGGCGTCACCGCGGCAGCGCCGGTCGGAACGACCAGACCCGCCCAACAGCTGTCGCCGTTCGGATCGCTGCCGACGACCTGAAGGCTCGGATCGTAGCCGGCGCTGGCGAGCTCGAAGCTCGTGGGGCGCACCGGCTGCGGGCGAGGCCACCGCGTGTCGCCCGTGACGTCGTCGCGATTGCTTGCCTCGCCCTCGTCAGCCAGGCCCGCACGCCGCAGCAGGCGCAGAGGCGCCGCTGCACGTGCGCTCTTGCCGCCCGGCGGCATGGCTCAGCACTCCTGCAGCAGCGCGACCAGGCTGGGCGAGTGGATGCCGAGCCTGCGCAGCTGCGCCCGCGCGTACTCGTCGCTGATGCGCTCGATGCAGCGGTCGTAGAACTGCCACGCCAGAAACGACAGCGTCACGTAGACCGGCACGCTCGGCATCGGTTGGCTGAGCTGGAAGTAAACCTTGAGCGACTGCTCGCAGAACAGCGGCCAGCCCGAGGGCCAGTTGCAGGCCAGCAGGTCCGCGAAGTTCTCGATCGGCGTCGGCTCGATGCTCGTGAAGTAGCGCGGACCGCTGTTGATCTCGCACTGCACCAGGATGCCGCTGGTGAACTTGAAGTAGAAGTCGTGCTGCGGCTTCCACACGCTGCCCGGGAAGCTGTTGGGCTGGACGATCGAGTAGTTGATGCGCTGCACCCACGTCTCTTGCGTCAGCGTCGTGTCCAGGCAGCCGACGATGGGGACTTGCTGGGTGCCGGGATTGCAGATGCACCCCTTGGCGTTGAGCGTCAGCGGCAGCCGGGGGATGCCGACGATGATCCCGAGCGCGGCGCGCGGGTTCCAGTACGCCATGTCGAGGATGCCCGCGGCGCTCGGCAGCGGCATGTGGCTGCCCACCTTGCCGAGCGTGCCCTGCTCGGCCTCGAGCCGCGCAAGGTGCCCCTCGACGCCGCCCTCTCCGTTGCCGGAGACGCGTCGGATCTCTTCGAGCTTCTGTTCGAGGTTCATGGGCGTTCGGATCCGAAAGAGAGATAGCGGCCAAAAAGAACGACGGCGGGCGCGGAGGTCCTATTGCCCTCTCAGCGCCCGCCGGTCGATCCGACTCGGCGGCTCGCTCAGGAGCCGTCCGAGATGCTTCAGCGAGCGACGCCCGCCATGCCGGGGGCGAGCACGGCCGAGTTGGCCGAGTAGGTGCCGCCCGAGGTCATGTACAGGTTGCCTGCGGCGTCGCAGCCGTTGAGGAACTGGCACCAGTCGCGCTGCACCTCGTAGCCCTTGAGCAGCAGCGACAGCTTGAGCTGACCGCCCTTGAAGATGCTGCGGCCGATCTGGACCTGCTGGCTGGCCAGAACCGGCGTGGAGTCGAGCGTGAGCTCGGCCATCACGTTCATGCCCGTGGTCGGCGCGACACCCGCAGGCGATGCGGTGCCGGTGGTGAACCCGCCCGATCCGCCCGTGGGGGCGTCGAACTCCGGCACCGAGCCGTTGCCGTTGAGCGGCGCGCCCGAGGCCGAGATCTCGGTCAGGAAGTTGTTGAGGTTGATCTGGTTGGAGGCCTCCAGAACGATCCCCAGCGGCAGACCGCGCTCGAGCAGGTACGCGCAGCCCAGCTTGCGGAACGGGTTGCAGCAGCCGGTCTGGTTGGGAGCCAGGCCGCCGAGGCGCGCCGGCGCGAGGTCGAAGTCGCGCGTCGGATGGAAGAGGCCGACGTTGCCGACCGGGGGCGTGCCGCCCTCGGTGCCGTCCGCGCCGAAGCCCGAGACCGAGCCCACGCGCCGGTGGGTGATGGGGTAGGCCCCGAAGCCCGCCGTCTGGTTGCACGCCTTGCAGAGCGCCGCGTAGATGGCGTTGAGGCGCTGGATGTACGGATGTACGGGCACTTCCGCGTCGCCTGCCGCTTGCGCGTCGGCGTAGCTGCCGAAGTAGGCCACGTCGGCCACCATCTCGTCGACGATGTTCAGGCGCCCGAAGTTCCAGAGGAACCGGTAGGCGTTGGCGAACTGCCACGCCGCGCGCTGGGCAGGGCCGCCCCACTCGACCGCGCCGGGGTTGATGGTGCTGCCGCCGCCGGCCGCGAAGCTCGGACCGAGCGCGCCGTTGTTGATGTCGTTGAGCGTCGCGACGTCGGGGCTGGGCGGGATGACGCCCGAGGCCGGGGTGATGCTGTTGACGATCTGGCTCCACTGCTCGGGCTCGCCGAAGACGTGGAAGCCGTAGCCGGTGATGAACAGATCGTTCTGCAGGATGCCGCCCGCGTAGAACGTCGTGTCCACCGCGCCGATGCCGGGGGCAGAGTTGATGCCGAGGTTGCCGCCGTTGCCGAGGAAGATGACCTCGTCGCCGAACAGCGACTGGGCGACGGCGTCGGCCACGGGCAGCACGACCGTCACGGTCGTGAAGTCGAGCACCGGAATGGCGTCGAACCGCGTGGAGAGGCAGCTCTGCAGAGCGCCGATGGAGGGGCATGCGCCCAGGCCCATCTGACGCTTGGGGTTCTGCGAGCGAGCGAGCTTGCTGCTGTTCTTGGTCGGCATGGTCGTTCAATCCTTGATCCACCGGTCATGCGCCACGACGTGGATCGTCACGAGTTGAGGGAGAAGAGAGAGAGAGAGAGCGAAACGCGTTTTGGGGGTTGAGCGAAGGCAGCCGCGACCAACTGGCTGCCTTCGGTGGGGAGCGGACAGCTCAGTCCGGGAAGATGGTGTCGGGCCGGAAGCCCATGCACCCGCACCCGTCGTCGGTGCTCGGACCGGGCCCCGCACTGGGCGATCCCGGCCAGGACTGGCTGGGACCGCTCGGAGCGATGGTGCCCGGCATCAGGCCCGTGGCCGCCGATGCCGCGCTCGCGACGGGCTGGGTCAGCATGGGCTGAGCCTGAGCCTGGACCTGCTGCGTCGGAACGCCGTAGGGGTTGCTGGGGTTGAAGGGTCCCGGCTGCCCGTAGGGCATGCTGGGGTTGAACATCGCCATGCCGTTCTGGGTCGGCACGCCGTAGGGGTTGCTGGGGTTGTACACGGCGTACTCGGCCTGGCCGAGACGTCCGGGCAGACCCGCGAAGCCCGGAGTGATCGTGCCCGGAGGCGTCGCAGCTTGCGCGGCGGCAAGCGCCACGTACTGCGCGTTCTGGGCCGCGATCTCCGGAGACCAGAGCCGCGACATCGTGCCGGTCGGCGTGGTGCCCTGCGCGCTCGAGGAGCTGCCCGCCCAGCGCGCCATCAGCGCGTTGAACAGCTGCCCGATGAGATGCAGGCCGGCGCCGACGCCCAGGCCGTTCAAGGCCGCGACGCCGTAGCCGCCGTCACCGCGCCGGCCGAGGTAGCCGCCGAGGCCCAGGCCTGCGACCGCGATGCCGGCCTGCGTGATGATGTTCCACCACGACGGCATGCCGAGGATGCCCACGGCGTTGGGCAGCACCGTCTGTCCGGTCGACGGCGTGTACGAAGACGACGTCGTCTCGAAGTACCGGCTGATGATATCGGTGACGATCCAGCCCGCGCCGGCCGTCACGAACACCGTGGCGATCTCGCCGCCCGAGATGGGGTTGTCCATGAACCCCAGCCCGCCGCCGATCGGGTTGAGCAGGTCCTCCTCGCGCAGGTAGCTCGACACGCGGATGCCGCCCGAGCGGGTGTAGCCGCGCACGCGCGACCTGCGCGCAGAGCGGCCCGTGAACTGCCCGAGCGAGTTGCGAGCCCGACGACGCGAGCCGCCCATGTGGCGACGAGCCGCGCGACGCGGAGCTGCCCGACGCGCGCCGCCACGAGCGCGGCCCGGAGCGAACCGGCCGTCGGAGCGACGACGGCGATTGGCGCACACCCTCTCGCGGGCGCCGCCGCGACGACGCGAGCTGCGCCGCCCGCCCATGCGACCGCGAGCGAAGCGACCGCGCGCGGTGCGCGGCTGCCCCGGGTACTCGTTGACGACGGCAACCATCGGCGCCGCTTCACGCATGTAGGACCGACGACGGGGAGCGGCGCGCCGGCGGACCGGAGCGCGACGAGCGCGTCCGCGCGCCTCGCCCGCTTCCATGTCCCACTCGACATGTCCGCTGCGGCTCGGCATCGGCATGCGCAGCTCGCGCGCATGGCTGCGCCGACGCGGCGCTGCGCGGCGGCGAGGAGCCGCGCGCCGACGCGCGGGACGGCGAGCCTCGGTCGCCACGATGACCTCGCGCACGATCTCGCGGGCCCGACGGGGCGCTCTGCGAGCTGCCGCGCGGCGGCGAGTGGTTGCGGCGCGACGGGCGGGAGCCCGACGGCTGGTGAACTGTCCACGTGCGTTGCGTCGCCTTGCCATGTGGGCCTCTCGTGTGAATCCGGGGTAATCCCGGTATCTGCCGGTGTTGCGCGCGCGAGTCCAAGCCACGCGTGCGCAGTAATCGTCTCGGCGGGCCTTGCCGGCAAAACGTCCGGCAGACTTCGAGACCGTACAAGTGTCGTAGTAGCGGGTCAAGTCGCTCTGCAGCTGACGGCGCTTGGGGTAGCCCTTGCGCACCGGCAGCGGATTGTCTCTCGTGCTCGCGCCGCGGCGCGTGCGACGACCAGGTGTCTCGCCGAAGCGGGACTGCGCGCGCACGATCGCCGCGCGCGCCTTGCGGTATTCCGCGGGCGACACGGTGCCTCGACCACGCATCTGCTCGAGGCGCGAGGCCGCGTTGTCGGCGTGGCGCTTATTTTCGATCGGCAGCGCGCGACGAGCCGGCAGCGCGAACTGACTCGGACGCAGATTGCGACGCTGACGACTCGTCAGACGCGCCTCGGCGACGGCGGGCAACCTGCGCGCAGCGGGCGCCGCGGCGATCTGCTCGCCGTTGCGAAACTTCGCCATCGCTTGCAGGTAGCTCTGGTCGTGAGCGACGCGGGTGGTCATGTCAGGTGCGGTTCTCTGACGGGCGGGTGACCAGACCGCCGATCCACGTGTAGCAGACCACACCAGAAGCCCATCCGCAAGCGGAAGGCCGAGGCAGTGGTTAGCCGGGCGGTCGAGACCGGCCGCCGGGCCTGGTTCCACGGCCTGCGTGGATCAGAACACTTCCAGATCCTGCAGCGGGAACCGGACACGCTTGCCCGACTTGTCGAGCTTCACCGTGGCCATGGCAACCGGACCACGGCTCGTTCGGAAGAGACCAGCATGGACGATCTCGCCATAGCGGTCGCCCATCATCCATCTGTCCGACCACGCCGGCAGCTGCGCGCGCTTGCCGACGAGGTTGAACCATTCGGCTCGACGCGCACCGGCGGCGAGGTTGGGCGACAGCGGGTTGTCGTGCGCGTAGCCGCGCCCGTCCACGCTCGGCGTGAGCACCAGGTACGCCAGGCCCGCGAGCGCGAGCACGCCGACGCCGATCGCGACGTAGGTGCCCGTGCTGGAGGATGTCGAGCTCGCACCGCCCGGCGCCTGGATGCCCACCGTCGGAGCGGGGTTGCTCGCGCTCGGACCCAGATCCGTCAGCTGGACCGAGGAGCTCACGCCGAGCGCCGCGACCGACTGCGTGGGTCCGATCCAGTCGAAGACGATCACGGCGCTGGTCGGCTGTCCGGCGAGCAGGCCGGCGGCGACTACGGTCACGGCACCGGGCATCAGGCTGTTGAACTCGGCCTGCGCTTCTCCGACGGTGGCCAGAGAAGCCTGGGCCGGGGCGGGACCGACGAGCTGATAGCGCTCACCGGTGACGAACTGGGTCGGAGTCGCAGCGAGCATCGATCACCTTTTCTTTCAGCCACGAATCTGTTGTCGTGCGCCGTAGCCGTGGTTGACGCGAGTCGACGCGTACCAGGCCAGAGCGCCGACGGCGAGCACGCCCAGGCCGATCGCGATGGTCGGCCCCCAGCTCGAGGCCGCGGCGGGTGCGGCCGGCGCCGGCGTCGGCCCGAGATCGGTCAGCGTCGTGCCGCTGGTCAGCATGGCTGCCGTGATGGGGAGCGTGGCGCCGGTCCAGTTGAAGACGACCGTCGTCGTGGTCGGCCCGGGCGTGACGCTGACCACCGTGGCCGATCCGGGCCAGATGGCGTTGATCCCCGCTTGCGCGTCCGCGACAGACGTGGGCGCTCCCGCGTTCGGTCCCGTCAGCGCGTATTGCTCGCCGGCGACGAGACTGGTCGCGGTCGCAGCTCCGACACCCGCGAACGCACGTACGGGGACAGGCCGAGCCGGCAACGGCTGGACGGGTCCCGGAGCGCCCAGGCCCCACTCGTAGATCGCCCATGTGCCGCTGCCCGGCAGCGACACCATCCCGTAGGTGATGCCGTTCCACCACGTGAGCTGCTGCCAGACAACCCCAGGCACGCTCGGTTCGCAGGGATTGCCGATGCACGGCGTGCCGGGCGTCGCCGGCTGCGCGGCGAGCGCGCTGAGCAGCTGCTGCTGTCCGACGGACCCGACGAATGGGTTGCCGGGTGATCCCCAGCTGAACGCCAGCCGCCATTGCAGCTCGCGCATTGGAGACGTCATGAAGGGCCCGGCACCGACGCCGGGGATCGTGTGCGATCTCATCGAGGCAACCTCCTCATGGCTTCACGAATCCTCTCCACGACACGATACAGCCGTCCGGCAGGCGCAGTCGCAACATCGATCCGCATTGCGCGACGTCGACGGGATGCCGGAACGGATGGCGATAGGGCTTGTGGCTCGCGTAGTGGCCGCGGTCGCGCAGGTACAGGATGACGCGCGCTTGCGCGATGTCCCGCCAGGGACCGCCCGGCATGAGCACGTCCGCGTCGGTGCCCTGGTAGCGCCGTCCGAAGTATTGCCGGCCGTGGCCATCGAGCTCGACGGGCTCGTCGTAGCGGCGGTACGGGCCGATGAACACGTCACACCGAGGCAAGAGCTGCCCGGTCGGATCGTGGATGATGCCGTGGCTCTCCGGCCGGGCGATCACACGCTCGTCGGTCGTGATGAGCACGACGCGCTTGCCCTTGATGAGGATCCGCGGCTCGGCCATCGGACGATCACCGGTACATGGCCGCACGGCGGCGCCGATACGGCAAGGGATTGTCCTTCGCCTGCTGGGCCGCCTTGCGCTCCGCGTTGCGCTTCATGACGGCCCTGGACTTCGCGAGCGTCTCCGGAGAGACCGCCGGCCCGCGTGGTCCGGGCTTGGGGATGAAGCTGGCGACCTGGCCGACGATGTACGCCGTCGCGGCGAAGCCGACGATGACCGCGCCCCACTTGAGCCACTGCGTCCACTGCTCACCCGAGGGGTTCGGGTTGAACGTCGCCAGGCCCGGGCCGAGGTTAGGGCACTTGCCAGCCAGACGCTGCTGCCACGCCGTGAGCTGCGTCTCCCACGCGAGCATCGTGTCGCCGGTGTTGGCCGTGACGACGACGGCGTTGCTCGGACCTTCCCAGGGGAAGTTGACGATGGGCGTGTTGCACCACGCGACCAGACCCGCGTAGAACGCCGCCCATCCCGCCCTCGTCGCCGGATCGAGGCTCGTGCACGCCTGCACACCGCCGTTGGTCGTCTGCGCGCTCGTGAGCGTGCGCGCCTGCTCGGCCTGCACGGCGCCCGCAGTGATGATGAGCTGGCTCATCGCCAATACTCCGTGTGCTCATCGCCGTCGCGGTGGTAGTGCCGCTCGGTGGCCTGAGCTGCGCGCGGGGGCGGCGCCGACGCCGCGCGGCGCGAGCGGATGATCGCGTAGAGCAGGCCCACCGCGATGCCCCCACCCAGGGCGATGGCGGCGGCCGAATTGGCCGAGATCCCGGGCACCGCCGAGTTGGCGTTGGGGTTGGCCGACTTCAGCGCTGCGCTGCCGGCGGTGATGGCGGCCTTGTAGTAGCCGGCCATCTGCTTGGCGGCGCCTTGCGCGGCGACGGCCGCCTGGTAGGTGGGCGAGCTCGCGAGCGTCACGAGCTGTCCGTTGATGAGCCAGAGCCCGTCGGCGAGCTGCCCGTTCAAGACCCACGCGGGCTGCGTGAGCGGCTGCGTCGTGTTGGGCGCACCGGCCAGATCGATGTCCGGTCCGACCACCGTGGCGCCGGCTTGCCCCGCGGCCTGATAGGCCTGGATCGCGCTGGCGTACTGGCCGTACTGCAAGTACATGTCGCCGGCCTGGATGGTCGCGAGCATCGCGTTGAGATCGGCCACCGACTGCCCGTACGCGGCGTTGTACGTGAAGGTCGCGCCGGTCGCGCCGAGCGCGGACACCGGGATGTACCCCACGGCGCCCGACGCGTACCGGACCGGGACGTACCCCACTCCGACGAAGGTCGCCGGCGGACCCGCGACCGAGAAGTCCGGGACAGCTCCGGTGAGAGGATCGACTTCAACCTCGCTCGAGGCGGGATACGACTGGCCGGCCGGCAGCGATGTCGACGGATCGATCTTGAACCAGGTCTCGGTCGCAGGGTCGAACGCAGCCAAGAGCACGTGCGAAGGTACGCCTGTCGTGTTGAAGCACTGCCCCACGAGCTTGCACTCGATGCCGACAGCCATGAGCATCGAGCAGAGCGTGCACGTGAGCTCATCGCAGTCGCCGCCCGCGTGGCAGTAGTCCTTCTGCGACGAGTCGAGGCAAAGAATGAGACGCGCGGCGGCGATGTACTCGCTGTTGACCGGATCGAGGATGTAGCGCGCGCGCGCCTTCATCGCCGACAGCTCGGCTTGCGCCTTGTCCTTGGTGCTCGTCGCGCTCGGAGTGTCCTGCAGGACGCGCCGCGCGAAGGCGACGACGAGCGGGTCGACGTAGTCCTTGCGGATCCGTTCGGCGCACTTCTCGAGCGACACCTTCGCGCCCGCCGCGCCCCCGGGGTGGGGACGCCACTCGGTCACGGGCGCGGTGCTGGGCGCAGTGTTGCTCACTCGTCGACCTCGATGAACTCTTCGGCCTTCGTGCCGGCGATGGCCGCCGCGAACTGAGCCGCCGACAACTTCCAGCCGAGCCCGTCGAAAGTCTCGGTGAAGACGTCCAAGGCCTCGTCGCCGTACTCTTGTTCGAGCTCCCTGAAATGGTCCTGGTTGTGCTCCATCTCCCATTCTTCGAGGATCTCGAAGGCGTTCTGTAGAGCCTCGTCTGCGTTGCCGTGGTAGGCGTTCTGGTACGCGTAGATCGCGCCGGTGTGCGGTCCATAGCCTTCGACGTTCACGACGATCGACACGTAGACCGGGGCTGGATCGCTCAGACGAACGCCGTCGCTGTCGCCGCCGATGAGGATGACGCCACGCTCGATGAACTTGCGCAGGTTGCCCGGATCGCGGTTTTCGAAGTCTCGGCGCGCCATCAGTCCATCTCCTCTTGCTGCTCGGCGTCAGCTTCGGCGTCCGCGCGCGACCAGTAGTCCGCCTCGACGATGGCCTGCTGCGCGGCCTCATCGCGAAGTCGCATCCAGGTCCGGTAGTCGCGGTCTTCGTCGACGGGCTTGTGGTCGATGGTCTCACCGCGCACGAGCAAGCCGTCGCCGAGCGCATAGGCGCCCGCGAACCTGTCGCCGCGCTGCGTGCGCTTGACAAGGATGACGGCCGCGACGCGATCACCTTCGGGGGTGCGGTACTGCCGAACGACTTGGTGAATGCGCCAGTGCGTGTCGACGCCCTTCCAGTCGGTGATGACGTTGCCCTTCTGGTAGCCGGCGACCTTCATCGGGCCGCCCTCAGCTCGAGCTCAGGCCGGCCCGTGCGCGCGTCCTCCAGGTACAGCGAGTAGCCTTCTTCGCCGTCGATCCGGACGTCCGCGGTCTGCACGCGCGATCGAAAGACGCCCGCGTTCTTGAGCGCGCGGACGATCTGGTAGTCGCGCGCGCCCTCGGGGATCTCGACGAAGCGGCCCGTGTGAAACGACTGGTTGACCTGCCAGCCGTCTTCCTCGTTACCCCAAACGTCGTAGTCAATGATCTCGTAGCGCATCATGGCACCTGTCCAACGAAGTTGACTCGGATCTCGAAGCGCTCGAAGACGCTCGCCTCGGGATCCGTGTCGTATTGCTCTACAGCATGATCACCGCCCCACGCCCGCGCTCCAGCCTCGCTCCAGACGAGAACATCCAGCGTGGCGCCTCCCGACTGCATGGCGATGGTCATGGCAAAGGCTTGTGCCGCCGCCAGATCGTGGAAGACGTGCTCCTTGCCGGAGTGATCGTCCACGGCGAACTCGACGTCCTGGTGGATTCGCGCCACGGCAAACCTCCCTCAGGCGTTGGGGTGGGTCGAGGCGTACTGCAAGAGCTGCAGCGTGTACGTGTCGAGCGTGCCGTTGGTGTAGGGCAGCGACGTGATGGGCAGGCCCAGCAACGCGAAGTCCGACGGCTGCGCGTTGGCGTTGATGAACTGCTGGAAGAACGCCAGCGCGCCGACGAAGTACGGATCGACGGTGGGCGCGCCGCCGGTCAGCGTCGTCACCGGCGTGTACATCTGGTTATTCACAGTCTGGGGGGAACTTGTGTAGATCTGCTGCCACCACTGCCCGAGAAGCCCTCGGGCGGCGATGATGCTCTGCGCGTCGGTGAGGATCGGGTCGTTGGCGGGCGTCGCGGGCAGCGGCGGCGGAGGTCCTGGCGGCGCGGGCGGAGCCGGAGGCAGCGGCGTCGGGGGATTGGTCCCCGGGTTGACGACGATGGTGCTCGATCCGGCTGCGACCGGAGCGGGAGCCGTGATGGCCGCGCCCAGGAATGCGCCGAGCGCGGTGCCGAGCAAGGCTCCCGTCGTCGCGCCACCGAGCGTGCCGCCGACCCGGTCGACGACGCCGTGCTCGTTGCGTCCACCGAGGCTCGCGCCGATGGCGCCTCCTGCCAGCAGTCCCAGAAGACTGCCCGCGGCAGCCGCCAACCCTTGCCCAGCCCAGCTCATGGTTACACCTCATTCTCCTCTACGTGGCGTCGGCAGTCATCGAGTCAGCTGCGCGACGGAACCTGCCGCCCGGCGGCCTCGAGTCGTCGGTCTTCGCGCCGCTCGCGCGGGCCTGCGCCGCGTGCGAGTCGGACGACGCGCGGGGCGCGCCGGATGCGCAGCCAGCTGACGCATCGCCGAAGTGCGCGGATGGGCGGGCACGCGCGGAGCGACGCTGCTCTTGTACGAGTACCAGGCCGCCGCGCCGACCGCGGCCACCGCGAGCAGCGACAGAAGGATGGTCCCCGCTCCGACGCCCGTCGCGGAGGCCGGCACCGGCGTCTGCGGCGCAAACGTGCCCGGGTTGTAGGCGCCCGGCACGAAGTTCGGACCCGCGGGACCGGCGCCCAGACCTGGCTGCGCGTACTGCGCGTACGGGTTGGCGTACGGGCTGTAGTCGACCTGAACCGGGATCGAAGGCACGCCCCACGATCCAGCGCCCCCGCAACCTCCCGCACACATGCAGTTGCCGCCGCCACCACATCCGCATCCGCTCATCGTCGTGCCCCACTTCTCGGCAGCCGGCGCGGTGATCGACCGCGAGGATGACGAATGCTGTTCCAACCCGAGCGTACCGTCTGCCCGAAGGACATACCATGACTTCGTCCGTAGAGAGCGATTCCACCCGCACCGAGCGCGGCCAAAGCCGCCACGAGCAGCAGGATGGTGCTGCCCGTCGAGGAGGACGAGGACCCACCGCCGGTCGAAGGCCCCGAACCGCCGGTCGATGGATGCGGCAGGTGGTAGACCGCAATGGCCGGCCCGCTGTTGACCGGAAGCACCATGGTGCTGCCCGCTGGTAGGCCCCGCAGTTGTGCGAGAGCCTCGAAGGCGATCGACAGCGGATCGTTGAGTGTCGCGACGCCGCCAGAGCCGACGGTGTACGAGATCTTGCGCTGCGGTGCCGGCGAGGTGGCCGTGCACTGGACCGCGACCCCGCCCGAGCTACCGCAGCTGCTGTCGCTCGCGATCCATGTGCCGCCCGCGGCGCGGCAGCTCGCCGCCGTGCAAGGCACGGTCGTCACGACCGTACCGGTCGAGTGCGTGGCGTTCCATTGCGCCAAGAAGATCGGGATGAACGCACCCGCGTTGATGCCGAGCATGTTCCAGATCGCGCCGCGCAGACCGGCGTTGAGCAGGATGTCGCCGTTCTGGCCAGCGGCCTGGATGACGCTGCAGATGTTGGGCGCGCTGGCCTGAGCATCCCAGAGCGCCATGATGGCGAGTTCGAGCGCTTGCTCGAACGAACCTGGACCTCCGGGCTTGGTCGGATCGAGCGGCTGTCCCGGCAGCTGGTTGGGCTGCCAGTCGTAGCTGCCCCAGTCGATGAGGTTGCTCGGCCCGTAATCGGGAGACCCGTTGAAGTGAAACGGCGCCGCAGGAAGCGCAGGCGCAACGAGCGTGTCCGCGATGCTGGCCCACAAGAAGGGGTTGCCACTGTCGAATTCGTCGCACGCGCTCATGCCGAAGACCGACTCGCAGCCCGCGATGGTGCATGGCGATGTCGCGCCGACCTGCTCCAGTGCGGCGATACCGCTCATGATCGCCAGCTCCACGCCCCACGCGACACCCGCTTCGGGAACGACCGAGGCAAAGTAGGTGACGAGCGACGTGTCGAAAGCCTGCGCCGCACTGGCGGCATCACCGCTGGCGAGTGCTTTGACGAACGCGGTGAAGTCGATCCCGCTCAAGTCTGCACCGGTCGCGGCCTGCGCCGCGTTCAGGGTGTACGTGTCGCCCTGCTGGGTGAAGCTATTCTGCAGATTGTTGACGTAATTCTGCGCCTGCTGCTGCGCGTTCAGCGTGGTCTGCGAGGGAGTCGACGGGAAAGCCCCCAGACGTCCGAGACGCCGCGGCGGGGGCCGCAAGAAGAGCGGCACCTCGAATTGCGGCACGCCCCTTGCGGTCATCGCCGCTCAGGCTACCACACGGTTCAATCGCCAGTCTCCTCGCCGTGAGACAGCGGCACGCCTATGAGTTTCATCTCGCGAGCGAACCCCGGATCGTACCGAGGACGGCAGTCCTGACAGAAGGTCTCCATCTCGATCTTGCCGCCTTCGTAGGTGGACGTGACCGCGGTGACAGCTGGCTTGCCACACTTGGGCAACCGCTTGGGGTCCACACCTTCGTTCGGTGCCGCCTCGGCGAAGGCGCGCTCAAAGGCCGTCATCTCGGGTCGAACGCACGTCGCGCCCTCGGGCGCCGGCGCCTCCTTGACGTTCGTGACGACGGCCGGCCGTGCCCCCGGTTTTCGGATCGGAACGAGCTTGCCCATCACTTTGCGGTGGAGAGCTGTCTGGCTAGACGACGGTTCGCGCGCTCTGCCCTGCGCGGACCCGACGACCGCCGGACCCCCCAGCGGTCCCACGGCTCCTTGTGCTCGCCGTGGACGGTGCGTATCGCGCCGCAGTCGAGGCACCACTCCAAGACGAATGGCTCGTACTTTTTCCCCTGACTTTTCAAGGTCCCGCCGGCATCTCTGACGACGCTCTCGTCGCAGGCGCAGTTGTAGTTGTGCGCGAGGGCGTACTTGTGTCGACAGAACCGATGGCGCAGCCACATCCCGAAGATGACCAGCGCGCAGAGAGCAAACGGAACCGTCATGTGTGGGCTCTCTTTGCAGCCCGCGCCGGCGGCGCGAACTTGTCGCGGATCGCGAACTGCACGCCTTGCCTGCGGATGTCTCGACGCGTGATGACCTTGGCTCGGACCAAGATGTCACCGATGGCGTCGAGCTGCTCAGCATAGGCATGCGCCATGCGCAGAGCCTGCTGTTTCGTAGTGACGAGGCGTGCTTTCACTTGCCGACGTTCTTGCTGTTTCATGACGTCCCCTCAGGAGAAGAGGCTCTTGATCCCCTCGTCGACGACGGGCGCGGGCGCGGACGGTGAGGTGACACCGTTGGCTGCGGGCGTCGGTGCAGCCGTCGGCTGCGGCGCGGGCTGAGCAGCGGCAGGTGGCGGCGCGGGCGCGGGAGCCGGTGCGGGTCGCGGCGGCTGTTGCTGCTGCGGCGCGGCGGGCGCGGGTGCCGGTCGCGGCTGCTGCGGCGGGGGCTGGAACTGCTGCTGCTGTTGCGGCGGTTGGAACTGCTGCTGCGGCGGCTGATACTGCGGCTGCGGGTACCCGTACGGGTTGGGGGCGTACGCCTGCGGCGGGATGTAGCCGGGCGCAGGTTGCTGCTGCACCGGGACGTACTGCACGGGCATGCGTCCGGACTGCACCGCCTGCGCGACGTCGTGACTGCGGATCGTCTTGGCGGCCTCGGTCGAGAACTTCTCCAGGAACGAGAAGGCCTTGGGCGCGACGCCCACGAGCGTGTGCAGCCAGCTGATGTCGCCGGTCTCGGGCTTGATGGCCACGTCGACGTCGCCGACGCGCATCGTCTCGATCGCCGCCGGACGCACGGGCGCGACGGACTCGGCGGCCACGGTCTGCGCGCTGACGGCCGGGGCGACGCCGCGCACGCGATCCATCAGCGTGGCGAGCGTGCCCACGAGCTCGACGCTCTTGCGCACCGACTCGAGCGGATCGGCAGGAGGCTCGGCCACGGGCGGGGGCAGCGGGGGCGCGGCTTGCGGCTGCGGCGCCGCGGGCGGCTGGATGCCCCACGGGTTGGCCCACGGGTTGGGTGGCCACGGCAAGTGATCGGGGTAGCCCGGAGGCCGCGGCAGGTTCGCGAGCGGCGCGTACGGGTTGGGCATCCCATAGGCCCCGGGCTGCTGCGCGGGACCGCCCAGAAAGCCCGCCGGCGGTTGCACGGCCGGTGCGATCGCCGGCAGCGGCGCAGGAGCCTGCGCCTGACGCGAGAGCGTCTCGACTTGTGCTTGCAGCTGCTGGATCGTCGGCGCATTGGAGCTGCCGCGCTTGATCTCCTCGATCATCGAGAACAGGCGCTCCATCTCCGCGCGCTGGCTGCCCTGCGTGCTCTGATCGATCCGCTGCCGCAGATCCGTCAGCAGCTGGTACATCGTGCCCATCCACGCCTGCTGAGCGGGATCGGCAGACGGCGGCGGGGGCGGGGGCGGCTGCATGTACGGCTGCATCTGCATCGGCTGGCCGTACTGCGGCTGGCCGTACTGCGGCCCCGGCTGTTGGGCAGGCTGCGCGTACTGCTGCTGCTGGGGCGCGGGCGGAGCTGCGGGGGCGGCAGCGGCCGGCGGCGCGGCAGCCGGCGCAGCGGGCGGTTGCGGGGCGGCGGCCTGCGCGGCGGCTTGCGCTTGCGCGTGCGGATCGTAGGCCAGTGGATAGCCGGGGGCGCCGTACGGAGCCGGCGGCGCGCCGTAGCCGGGCGGCGGCTGCGGGTAGTAGCCCGGCGCGGGCGGCGCGTACCCGTACGGCACCTGCGGCTGCTGCTGCATCCACGGCTGCTGCATCCCCACGGGCGGCTGCATCGGCTGGTTGTCGGGCAGGTTCAGGTTGAAGGTGCCCCGCTCCTGCGAGCCTTCGCGCACGCGCACCAGGTACGTCGCCGCGCCCGAGTTGCGATGGATGTTGCGCAAGATGGCGTCGTAGAGCATCTGCCCGTTGCGCAGCGCCGCGCACGGCATCGGCGCGTAGTCGACCTGGGGACTGGGCTCGACACGCGAGACGTAGGCGAGCAGGCCCGCCGACGACCAGAGCTGCAGGATGGTGTCGTACTTGACCAGGCCGTTGGTGTCGTTCCACCGAACGTTCTTCTCACCGGCCTTGCGGCGGATCTGCACCTCAGCGACCTGCCGGTTGCGCCGCGCGCTGTCAGCATCGACGGCGCCAATCTTTCGGACTTGCTCCTCGTCGAGGTCGACGCCTCCGCCCCCGCCCGCCAGCGCCCCGTCGTCGTCGACGGGCGCCCCGGGCAGCATCGCCTCGGTGGCGTCGCCCGTGCTCACGCCGTTGACGTTGACCGGATCGGGCTTGTCCTTGCTCTTGCGTCGGCTCGTCGCCATGGGTTGCATCTTTCGTGCTGCAGCTGCGGCCGCGACCTCAGGTGACGATCGGCGGGAGCTGGTGGAGGGTCTGGGATGCGAGACACTTTCGGAGCGTGAAGGTGAAGAGGTCCTGGAACGGACCGCTCGCGCTCGCGAGGGGCGGGTTGGGCTCGTTGGGCCCGGGGCAGGGGGTGGTTCCGCAGATGTTGCATCCGGGGTTGCAGCATCGGGGGGGATCGACGATCTGGTTGGCGCACTTTCCGTCGATGGAGACGAAGGGGGGCTGGCCGATGGTGAGGCTGCTTCCTTCTTCTCCGGTGGAAGGTGGCGGGATCGGCTGGAGCGTAGCGTTGAACTCTTGACCCAAGGCAAAGGTCAGTGTCCTTTGAGCACCCGTCGGCGTGACGGTGGTCACGTCAGTGACCAAGGTTGCGACCATGGAGATGTCGGCCGTGTCGAGCTGGCATGCCTGCATGGAGGCCGCCAGATCGGCCGGTGTGATGAACGTGCCGGGCTGCACATCGTCGACGTACGACAGCACTGCCTGCGAATAGGGGAACGGCATGGGACGGCTTTCTCCTTCGGCCGAGAGCCTCGGCCTGCCGAGACAGGTTATCCCTGGCCGATGGCCTGGGCGCCACCATTGACCGGCAGCTGCCCGTTTGGATCGCCCTCGGCGCCGTCGCCACCGGGATCGGCGCCGTCACCATCCCCCGCGCCGCCGTCGCCCGGATCCGGCTCACCGAACAGAAACTCCTGCTCGTCGGCCGCGATCTCGGCGACAAGGTTCTGGATGGGCAGCGTCTTCATCGTGAAGCGCACGCTCGAGGCGGGCAGCTCGACGAGAAACGCCAGGCCGTGCTGATGACCCGCCGTGCCTGGCTTGGGCTCGACCCAGACGCGCACCCCGCCGCTGTCGTCCTTGAACATCGCCCGCACGATCGTCCCGTCGTCGCCCGGCACCGGTTGACCGAGCAGCCACGTGGTCACCTTGGGCGTGACCTGCACCGACCGCTGCCCGTTCTCGTCGATGACGCGCAAGGTCTGCTCGGCGTGTTCGAGCACGTGCGTGAGCATCGGAGGCCGCGGCGTGGAGGGCTGCTGCAGCGGCTGGGCGTTGGGATCGGCGGGCTGGGTCATGAAAACTCCTTGGGAAAATTGAAATACGCGTGCAGGCCGAAAAATTCTCGTGCAGCGCGGTCATAAGCTCGCGCGGCATCTTCTTGGTTCTTGAATCGCCCAAGAACAGTTTGAACCTTGCTCACGGTGATCTGGGCGATCCACACGCAGCCTCTCTTGCGAAACGAGACCCCCTTGTAGCGCGAGGTCTTGCGGATGGAGGTGGACTTGTTCCGGTTTTGTGCGCTTTGTTCGTACGAAACGAAGCGCAGGTTCGATCGACGGCAGTCGAGTTTGTCGCGGTTGATGTGATCCACCCAGTCGCCGGGCGAGGCCCACAGCACGACACGATGAAGTAAGACCGCGCCGCCTCCGGTGCAAGAGCGCTGGGCATACCCTTTGCTGCCTATGAACCAGTTGAGTGCGTTCAAGTTCTCGAAGAGGTCTTCATCGACGAGCGCGAAGCCGCCTCTTAGCGGAAGCCATCGTGCTCCTGGCACCTCGACTGGCGCCGCAGCCGCAGACCTGTCGGCGGCTACCGTGCGACGGTGAAGCTCCGCCGCGCAAGCGCGCGAACACGTCCGTCGCAAGTGCGACTGCGACAGAATGGTCCGAAAGGTCTTCTGGCACACCTCGCACGGCTTGGTCGTGCTTCCTCGCGCCGAAGGCGCAACGCCGGCCCTGACCAGCATCCGAGCCACCTGCGTGCGTGCAAACGGACGCCCCACTCGAGACCTCAGGCCTCGAGCGGTGAGCTCGGACGCGATCGATTCTTGCGTCCACCCGGCCGATCGCAGCTCGATCGCGGCTTCGATGACGGCACGTTCCCCTTTGTCCGGCTCCAGACGAACACCGTCTGCCGCGAGCCGGTAGCCGTAGGGCACCTCTCCGGTACGTTCGCCTCTGGCCCTCTTTACAGCCAGCGCCTCTCTGGCCCGGACCAGGGTTTCATCGGTCGACCTTGAAGATCTTCTTCTTCTTGAACGAGTAGTATTGCTTGCTGCCGACAACCAGATGGTCGACGAAGAGCAGGCCCATGGCATGGCAGGCTTCTTCGACGGCTTGTGTGACCTGCTTGTCTGCATCACTGGGTCGAGCTTTGCCGCTCGGGTGACAATGGGCTACGGCGAGTCCCATCGCCCCATAGTGAACGGCCTGGTAGAGAGCGACCCGCGCCAGATCGGGCATCGGAGTCGGTACGCGGTCGCGAGCGCCACGGGCGATCTCGGACATAGCACGCAATCCGAGGTGAGTATCGAACAAAATGGCGTAGTATGTCTCTACGTCTTCGCGCTCCATCTGCTGCCTGCAGATCTCGTAGAGGCGCTCGTGTCCTTCGATCGGGCCGACCTTCTCGGCGAGCTTCATGCACGCGTTGTAGGCCTGCGGGTCCTTCTCCATGCGGACCCACGGCCGGCACACCTGACCGGCTTCCACGACGGGCATTGCGTCGGACGCGGCGACGCCGTCCGGCGCTGCGGCCTCGCTCGCGAAGCCGCTTGGATAGTGCCGGGTCCTCTGGCCCGCAAGATGAACCGTCGTGCGGTCCGGATGAACGTTCACGATCGCGACCGGCGTGTCGCTGCCGTCGACGTACGCGTCGTAGCGAAACTCACCGGGCAGGCTCTCGGCGGGCATGAGTCGCGTATAACGAACGCCGGCTTGAACGAGCGCGTGCCACGCGAGCTCGAGGGCTCGGCGCCGCGCTGGATCCTGCGCCTCGCTTGCACCTTCGCTCACCGCCAGCTTGTCCATGTGCGCCGCCGCCTGCTTCGCTGCATCGAGGGACGGGTACGGACCGTACTGCCGCCCGCTCACGTGCAGGTTCCACCATCCTGTATCGTCGGTGCCCGCCGTCTTGCCCAGCACGTGACGAAGCAGGTACGTCCCTGCGCGACCCTCGCCGCGCCAGCCCGTGCCCCCGCCGCTGCGCTCCCATCGAAGCTCTTGCGTCTCGCTCGCTTCGGCGGCTCGAGGTCGCACCAAGATGCGCTCGTCGGGGGACACGCCTCGCGTCTGCGAGACGTTTGGGGTGTAACGCGCGACCGCCTGCGCGCCGGCCGCGAACGAGTGCACGCCCAGATCCTGCTGGTCGCCGGAATCGGCCATCCAGATCGTGTGGTACATGCCGCTTGGCGTCGGCATCATGTAGTAGATGCCTCCGGTACCCCGAGCCATCCACACGCCGTCGCGCCGCTGCTGCCACGCCACGCCGTACTCGGTGGCCTCCGAGATGATCTCGCCAGCCGCCGCCTCGTTGAGGCCCGGACTGGAGTTACGCACGTCCCGGCGGATCTCGTTCCAGTGCCCTGCGATCTCCTCCCAGTTGACCTTGCCGTACGAACTCGGTCCGACCCGGAAGCCCGCAAGCCCTTGAGGGAAGACGCGCTCCACGAACGCGCGCGCCGTCTTTGACGTGAAGGGCGCCGGATGCTCAATGATCTGTTGGTACAGCGGCTGCTGCTGCGTCACCGCGATGTTGACCGCCCAAGTTTCCTCGTTGGTCCAACCGTTGTAATCGGCCTCGCCGGTCTCGCCCGCTTCGCTCACCCCGCGCTTGGCATAGACCTGACGCAGGTACGCGTCTTCGACCTCGCGACGGATCGGCGCCTCACGCCGAGGTCGGCGCATGCCGAAGTCAGAGCGCGTGTAGAACGACCAGATGCCGCTGCCGGTCGCGCTCACCCCGCCCGTTGGCACCGCCGAGTTCGGGACGTAGTGCCCGAGACCCTGGTCCAGGACGAAGAACTTGAGCATCCGCTGCACGAGCGCGTAGTCGCCGGTCGGATCGATCGTCGCCTCGCCCGCCTCGTGCAGGCCAGTCGGGATCGGAGCGGCAGCTCCCCGCGCGCGAGCCATCGCCAGACCCGTCGCGAGCGCGTCGTCCAGATCGGGCGTGTAGTAGGCCGTACCCTCACCGCCGCCGCGGAAGTTGACGCGGAAGTCGCCGTACTCGTTCTTCTTCCGGAGCACGATGCCATGCTGGGCGAGCTGCGCGTGGACCTGCGAGACGGTCAGACCGGGCGGGTCCTTGACGGTTCTGCACCCGCAAGAGTCCATGTCGCTTTCTGCGACCTCGGCCTCGCCGGCACCCCCGCGCGAGCGTCGATCGGCTTCGTCGAACACGGTTCGCGTGGAGACCAGACGGACCCACTTGCGGTCCGCGCCTCGAGCCTCGACCTCGCCCTTGTGGACGCGGAAAGCATCGAGCGGCAGGTTCTGGGCCTTCGCACGCTCGACGATGACGTCGATGGCGTGGATCTGATGCTGCTGGTACCAGCCGATGGGCATGCCGGGGAAGTGCCGGCCCATGCCGTTGCGCGTCAGCCACCTGAAGACACGATGCAGCTGGCCGTTCTCCCCCTCCTGACGCGAGTACAGGACGTCCGCCCGCAAGTCGATGGGCTCGCTCGCGTCTTCGGTGGCTTCGGTGACGGGATCGGCGGCTTCGGCCAGGACGCGGACGGTCGGCATGCGCGCATCATACCCTGACTCTGCCGCAGGGGCCCCGGTCGCAGCAAGCGGCACCCTCCTAAGCGTCTCCGGCGCCGTCAGTGGGGCGGTTCTTCCCCCTCGTCCGTCTCTTCCTCGTCGGCCTCGTCGCTTTCATCGAGCTCTTCCTCACCGGCCTCGCCTTCGCCCAGCTCGTCCTCATCGCCCTGCCAGTCGTCGGACTCCTCGGGGCCGCAGTCGATGGCGAAGAACGTCGAGCCCTCCTTGTTGGTCTCGACGGCGGCCTGCCCTATGGTGCCGCAGTAGTCGCTGCCCTCGTCATCTACGGCACGCACGACCACTTCGAGCTGACCCTGACCCGCTGCTATGGCGGCCTGCAGTTGCGCGAAAAGCTCTGCGACGGTCATGATCGACTCCCTCGTTTCTTCCGTGTACTGCACGAACACCCTCAGGTCCATCGGCCACGGCAGCGTTCGGCCGGCGCCGTCACGACTCGGCTCCCTTGCGCAGCTGCGCGCGTCCCAGTTCCGTGATCGTCCCTCGATCGATCCATCCCAGGCTCACGCACCGGAAAGCGGCCCGGACGCCCTGCTCTTTACCCATCGCCGTGATGATGGCGGTCAGGTCGTAACCCGCATCGAGCGCCATCAGCAGGGCTCGGGCCTTGTCTCCCTTGCAAGCCCGCGCGTAGTGCTCGGCCAGCTCCTTGATCTCCGCGTCGGTGCGCGCCACATCCATCATGTTACAGGCTGCAGGCCGTCACGCGCATGCGCACGCCACCGAGCTCGACGAAGATCTGACCCGCGTGCACCAGCGCGCGCACACCGGACGGATCGACCGCAGGCGCAGCAGCGGCCGGCGCGGCAGGCGCCGCCAGGACCGGCGTGGGCGCCAGAACGGGCACGGGCACCGCAGGCGCGATGAGCTGCGCCGGGGTCCTGGACGGGGGCGGCCGGCCGGCAATCCGATCCTCGACGGCCTCGGCGACCTTCATCGGATCGAGTGAGTCGGCGCCGACGTGCCGGCCGATCATCGCCATCGCGCGTATCCACGTGTCGATGCGGCCTTCGAGTGCTCCGAGCGTGACCGGCTCGCCGGCCGGGTGACCGAGCGATCGGGCGATGCGGATGAGCGTCTCATCGTCGGTGACGGTGTGCTGCGAGGACGACAGCGTGTTCACGGGTCCGACGACTCCGGCCCGCTCGACGTCTCGCTCTCGCTCTGCTCGCTCTGCTCCTGGCTCTCTTCATCCACGACGGGACTCTGCGGTCCCGTGTCGTCCGCCGCGCTCGGCGGCGGAGCCGGATCGGTCGGACCCGCGCTGCCGACTGCGCCAGCCTCGAACAGCGCGTGAAGCGCCTGGTAGGCGCGAGCGCTCACGCTACCGGCTTGATCGGGGCCGGGCGCAGCGACCAGGAACGTGAAGCCGCCGTCCGGGTACTCGTATGCGATCAGCCCGGCAACAGGCCGCACGCCCAGCTTGGCGCCCATCAGGCCGACGGACTCGTGGAGGATCTTGCCGGCGACGGCCGCGCGGTGCGGGTGGCCCACGTCGCCGATCGGCCGGACCGCCATGGCCGGCGGCGGCGGCGAGCTGCCGCCCCCGCGCTTGCCGTTGAGGCTCCTCATGCCGGCGTCACCCGCGTGGGATCGACCTTGGCCTCGATGAGCTGCACGCCCTCACCGCGCAGCAGCATCTTGACCATGGGGTTGTCCAGAAGCTTCTGGGTCTTGTGCGCATCGGCCACGGCCTGCGCCTGCGAGGGCGCCTCCACGACCGCCATGATCGGAACCTTGAACCGCATCGCTTTGCTCCTTCAGTCTTGCCGGAACTTGTCGACCCCGGGCGCCATCGCTGGCGTGATCGTCTTGCTGCGTGCCCAGGCCAGAATGTTGCCGATGTGAACCAGCGAGTAGATCTCGTCCGGAGAGTCCGTCTTGTTCATCGGAAAGACGTGCCGGTAGACGATACGGTCGCCGAGCTTGAGCTTGGGATACTTGATGGCCGCGTCGTCACCGATGGACACGACAGTGCCGACGTACTCGGCTTCCATCTTGGCGCGCGCGGTCTCGGGCAAAAACACCCCTGCCTCGGTCTTTTCGGGTGCCTTCTTGCGTGTGACCACCACCCATTCGCCAAACGCCTCGAGCTCCTCGTGAGAGTTCTTGTGCAGGCTGCCAGTGGACACTTGATCCGAGTGATTCATTCGTCTCTCCATTGCCAGTGCGTGATGGTCTGGTGCCGACCGGGGGTCTCGTTCATGCGAAGAAGCTGCGACGGGGGCACGCCTACCGCGGCCAACAGGCGCGCCAGCTCGTCGTGGGCCTGCTTGACGGCCTCGGGATCGATCTGGCTGGCGGTCTCGAGCGAGACCTTGGGGCGGACCGAGAAGTGCCACGTGTCGGCGGCCCGGTAGGACGCACTGAGGGCAGGCAGCTTCTGCCGCTCGCGCTCCATGCGCTCCATGGCCGTGCGCTTTTCCATCTCCTGCGCGGTGCCGAACGACAGCATGACCAGCCAGAGACCGAACTCCAGATGGGCGGGCTTGTCGAAGCTGCCGTTGGCGCGAGCGCGGGCGCGCAGCGCGTCACCGACCTGTTTGATCGCCTGCTCGGGCGCCTGGTCGAGGATCGTCACGGTGTTTCGGACATTACGCAGCTCGGCGCGGTCCGTCAAGCCGCTTTCCGTCAGTGCGCCGCCGTGAAGGCCCGGTCGGCCAGCTGCTTGTGCTTGTCGGGGTCGATCGCGCACGCCCGGCAGAGCATGGCGAACGTGAAGAGCAGGACGCGCTCGCGCTCGACGCGCCGGGCCAGGATGCAGGTCGCCCAGGGTCCGTGCTCCTCGCCGGACACGCCGCACGACCGGCAACCGCTCGTCTCGCGCGGCCACGGCGGATGCACGTAGCGCTGCGCCCAGCCCGGCGGCGTGAGCGCATCGATCTCGCGCTGCGTCTTGGCGCGCTCCGGATCGGCGGCGCGGTTGGCTCGACGCTGATGCCTGTTCATGATTGCTCCGGCGGCGCCGAGTTCGCGCACCATTGCTTCACGAATGCTGGCGGAGAGCCGGGCGGTGCCTGGACTGGCATGTCGAGTTCCAGCGCCCAGCACTGCAGGCACTTGCGTACCCATGCCGGGTTTTCGTCCGAGCCCGTGTTGACTCGTTGCGTGCGCTCGTGGGCGCAGCCTTTCATGCGCGCGTTGGACGCCCTGAAGTCGCGCTCGAACTTCCACATGCAGTAGCGGCCCCACACGATCCGCACCGCGTCGCGAATGAGGAAGCCCGCTGCGAACGCCGCTAAAAGTCCCTGCTGGTGTGTCATCGCCCTTCTCCTCTTCGACGTCGCCTCTGCCGCGCGAACTGCGAGCACGAGGCGCAGCCCCCCGCCCGGCGCAAGGTCGACAGCCACTGCGCCGTTCGATAGACCCGTTTGCAGTGCGAGCACCGCACACGCAAGATGGGCGCGGCGTAGCCTCCGCGGCGCTCGACGACTTCGACCACCTCAAGGGACATCGGCTCGCATCCTCGCGCATCGGCCGCAGCAGTGCTTCGCGCCGACAGCACGCGCTGGTACCGGGAACACCCCGACGACTCCGGCGATACCGCACCGCGTTCGCATCCGAAGGTAGCCGCCGTCCGTGATCCGATGCAGCGAGCCGAGCGCGCGCCACGGCAGACGAACCTCGTACCACCCGACCAGTTCTTGCACGTTATCGGCTTGCATCATGGCTTGATCCGGCCGCGGCCTCTTACTCCTTGGCGAGCTTCTTGAGCTTGTCGCGCACCTCGTCCCATGCGGCCGCATCGCCCTTGTCGACGAAGACGCGCGCGGGCATCAGCCATGCGAGCTCGTGGCGCAGCTCGTTCAAGCGAACTTGCAGCTGGTGGGCCTTCTGACCGAACGCGTCCTTCAGCGCGACGGCCTCGTCGCGCTCGACCTGCAGCTCCCCGCAGCGCGAACACGCGCTCGGCTCCGAATGCGGCTTGGTCATGGCATACGTCCCCCGCGCGCCTCGTAGCGTGCCTCGGCGGCCCGGAAGGCCATGCCGTAGAGGTGGCCGACCTTGCTCTCGACGACCGCGGGCTTCTCGTGGCGGAGCACGTCGCGGAGCGTCTTCTCGACGTCGCCGAGCGTCGGCGCCAGCGCCTGCTGCATCGCCTGCTGGACAAGCTCGCGCTTCATCGGGATCACGGCTTGCTCTTCGGGTCGGGCACGACGTGCAGCGGCGCCGGCGGCGGTGGCGACGAGGCGAGGCCTGCGACAGTCTGGCTGAAGACCCTCTCGGTCGCCGACATCCGGCGCTCGTGCTCGGCCTGGTCGCGCTTCATGCGCTGGTCGGACCGGTACGCAGCCACGCCCCCGACGATCGAACCGGCGAGCTGCAAGAACAGGATGATGATGGTCATGACGAAGATCGCTGTCAGCATGGGCGCTCCTTGTAGCCGAGGACCGTACTCTTCATCGACGAGCTCGTGCTCGCAGCCGCTCGAAGACGTCGATCGCCAGGATGATCGGCCACTTCATGTGGGCCGTCGGCGCATTCGCTACCATGAGCCGAACCTCCGCCGGAGCATCTCGGCCTCGTCTTCGAGCGCCTCGGCGCGCCGCAGGTCCGCCTCACGATTGCGCTGCCGCTCCAGGTACTCAGGCCGCGGCGAGCATGGGTGGTCCGCCGGATGAAAGCTGCCGCAGTACCAGCGATGGTCGATGCGTCGCCGCGCCCACACCAGGCCGAGGAAAAAACCGACCCCGAGGATCGTCACGACCACGGCGGCGAGCGCGACCAGCGCGACCGGGTTCATCGACACACCGCCACGATCGCCTTGCCTCGCTCAAGGCTCTCGACGATGCGGCAGACCAGGTCGTACGAAGCATAGAGCGGCGGCGTCAGCACGATCCGCACGCCCGGCTTGACGTACTGGTTGTACCAGCTGGCGGCCGTGGCTCCGTTCCAGTCGTCATCGTCCCACGCGGCCCAGAGCGGGTGCTTGGCGCCGATCGTGATGTCCGGCTCCGCGGCTACGCGCGCGGTCTCTTCGAGCGGCGCCCCGAACGGTGTCGCGGGCAGCACACACAAGAGATCCGGGTCGATGGGACAGACCGAGTCGGGAAACCCCTCCCAGCGCACGTGCGCGATGATCTGCCCATCGCGTCCGTCCTCGAACGGTTCGCCCTCGACCTTCATGTGCAAGAGGCGCACGACGTGGCCCCTGCTCCCCGTCGGGATACCGGGCCACTTGCCCATGGCGGGGATGTCGCCTCGGGCTGTCACGAAAGAGCCTGGCCGAATGTTGTCGTCGCTCATTGTCTTATTGCACCTCTCTGAAGTTCATCGGTAGGGCCCCTGATGAAGAGAAGCCATCTCGCGGATGCGCGCCTCGATGTAGTCGTCGATGTGGTCGACCATGAGCTTGGCGATGTCGTCGCCGTCCTGCGGCGTGAGGTACTCTGGTGGTCGCCGGGCCGCGGTGCAACGCAGCGCCCAGCCGAAGATGCTGACGAGCCGCTTGCGGCACTCGTCGGCCGTGGACGGCGGCTTCGCAGCAGCGGACGCGGTCATGCACTGCCTCCTCGCACGACCCGGGCCCGCGACACCTCACCCAGATCGACCGCCCGGTGCTGACGGATGTCGAGCACCACCCCGGCCACCTCATGGACGATGTGCGCGTAGGTCCGAAGTCCCCGGTACACTTCCTCTTGCTCGATCCGATGCTCCGCGACCGACGCGCAGAACTCCGCCAGAGCCGGCCCCCACATGGTCGCCACGGTGTCGTACTCGAAGTCGCACGTGTGGATCGCCGCGCGGTTGTGCTCCTTGTCCGCCGTGACGAACCCTAGGACCATCGAGACGTCGGCGAACGCGACGAAGCGCCCGAGCGAAGCCGGATGAACCTGCTCTCCCACGATGCCCAGCGCCTGACGGAGTGTGTCGTCGCAGTCCGGTCCGAGCGCGATGTACGACGGCCACGCCTCGACCCCGTCGACCGGCACGGAGTGTTTGCCGCGCATCGTCGGGTTCAGGACGTACAGAAAAACGAAACCCGGCTTCGGCACCGGCGGCGACATGTTGATCCCCAGCCGCATCCGATCCAGAAACGCCATGCGCTGCTCTTCGGTGAATTCCATCGACCCTCCGCTCATCGACTCCCCGCTCTCTTGGCCCACCACGCGTCGAAGTCCTCGTCGGTCCAGCCGTAGCGCTCACGGGCGATCTTTCGGAACACGTCCTTGCTCGGCGGGTGGTTGCTGGTGACCGCGAGGTTGCCCCAAGCGAAGCTCATCGTGCTCTCTTGTCGCTGCCGTTCGGTCTGCGGCTTGTTGGCCATCTCGAAGATGGTGGCGAGCTGCTCGGCCGAAAACTCGCCAAGCCGTTGGTCCAGGAGCATCCGTTCGATGGCCGAGGCCACGTTGTCGTAGGCCCGAGCGGCTTGCGGGCTCATGGTCTCACTTTCGAACTGTCGGCACTTACTGGCTGCCGCCTGCAAGCCCATCTTGAACCCGTTGTGCAGCGCCTGCAGCGCCTTGGCGTCCGGCATCTCACTGCTGTCCTTGGGCGGGCACACGCAGATCTTGTGGCCGCAGCATAAGCAGCGCAGCGGCGAAGAGAGAAAAACGAAATCCGGCTTCGGCACCGGCGGCGACTCGTCAGGCATGGAGCCCTCGGTGCGTGTGGATGTCAGCCTCGCCCGGGATCATCTTCCGAAACTGGACCCATCCTTGAACGTTGCCCAGGAAGTGCGTGTAGCGCCCGGTCTGCTTCCAGCAGTAGTCGCCCTCGTCCCAGACGTACTCTCGCTGCTTGAACAGCTCGAGCTCCTCGCTCGTCATCGGCCGGGCCGGGTGCTCCAGGGGGCTCATGTGCCCGTTGGCGATGAGCGAGCCGGCCAGCTCGACGTCGGCGCCCGGGTCACGTTTGCCGTCGTGCGTGAGGTACGAGACGCGCGCGCACCGGCCGGCGGAGATCTTGGCCGCCGTGATGTACGCCCGGCCGCCCGAGACGTCGATGTTGAACGCCTCGGCCTTGTCGATGAGCGGCAAGTGCCAGTCGCCGAAGTCCAGCGCGTCCGGCCGGTTGTCTCTATACAGCTCGCGCATCAGCGCGACGGTCGACCGCAGCTCGGGCTGCGCCATCTTGCTGTCGCGCAGGTTCCAGAAGTTGTCCCACTCGGTCGCGGAAACGATGACCGTGTGCCAGAGCCACGGTTCGAGTAGGCGATTGGCGATCTGCTTGTGCACGTCCAGGCCCCCTTCGGACTCGGGACCGGACAGATACCTTGCCGTGCTGACAGCCTGATCTGCGTGCGCGCGCCACGCGAACACGGCCCGGGCCTCATCCTCGTCGTCGAGGATCTCGGAGGCCTGCATGCCCTTCTGGTTCTTGCCCCAGATGGACGGGACGAACGGGTTCTCCCGGACGCGCTCGAGCATCTTCTTGACCGGGATGGCCCGGCTCGACGCCGAGTTGCGCGAGTTGTGAACGACGATGCCGTTCGCCAGAAAGTTCTCGTACTTCCCGTCGATCGTCAGGTCGTACGTCGGTTCGACGCCGCGCGGTTCGATCGTCTCGACGCGCACGGCAGCGCCGTACAGGTACGTTCCGCCCTGCCAGCCCTGGATCGTGTGCCACTCGTGATGACACGGCTCGCACGTGAGAGTGATGTTCGTCTCGTCGAACGCGCGCGTGGGGTCCTCATGGACAGGCACGAGATGATGCACATGCTCCCCGGGACGGATGCGGCATCGGCGGCATGAGGGGTCCTGCGCGGTCAGCCGTTCGCGCTGCTCACGCTGCCAGACCGACCGCCACACGCCACCGATCTTCTTGAGGCGCATGGGATCCAGCCGATCCTCGTCGCGCTTGCCAAACTTCCGCGCGATGAGCAGGTCGCCTTGGTGCAACGTGCCGATCGTCTTCCACCCTTCGACCGTGAGCACACGATGGTCGGCGCTGCCCGCCACCTGGAAGTCGCCTGCGGTAACCTCGAACACTTCTTTGCGACCGGACTCCATCGCGTCGACGACATGCGCGGTCTGGATGTCGCCGGTGTCCTCGTTGAATTGCCGGATGCGCATGCCCATGAGCTTCGCGCGCATGTCGAACCGCGTGTGATCGGGGCTCGACTGGCGCCAACTGAGCACCTCGCCGCCGAGCATCCACCATTGCCCGTCGCGCTTCTCTGCTTTGATGATGCCCGATCGACAGGCCGTATGGATGTTCGTCGCGCTCGCCATTCCGAGGCGTGCGGCTACCTCGCTGCTTGAGTACCACTTTCCGGGCTGGATCCACTCAAGGTCGCAAGCCCGTTTCGGATTCGCCCCAGTGCGGTTCGCCCCGTGCAACCACTTGGACACGAACGCGTCGAGTCGAGTCGCGTACTTGCGCCGGTGACCGCCCTTAGAGCTACCAGCAGGTAGCTCGAACTCCAAGACGGCGTCCCCCGCGAGGCAGAACGTCCGGTGCGTGTTGAACTCCGCCAGCACGATGCGCGGGAAGGTGATCTCGAAGGTGGTGAGGCGATGCCCCATCGGTGAGATGGAGTCGGCGAGGATCTTGGCGTCGTAGGTCATCACTTGCTCCTGTCTGCTGCGCGCTCGAGCCGGGCGATTTCCCGGTCGATGTACCATCTGGCCTTTCGAAGGTCTTGCAGTGCACTGGCGTTCGGCTTCAGACCGTGCCTCCAGCAGTACTTCACCGCCGAGCCGATGTTGAACGTCATGTGCTCGATGACGGTGATCGCTTCGACGCCGCTTGGGTTCTGGTTGTAGTGGGCGGGATGATCGACCGCTTCCGGCGGGTCCGACGGGCCCAGGACAATGGTGTCTTCTTTCATGGCGTCCTCGCGGCGACGGCCCAGTCGGCCGCGTTGAGCTGAGGCTTGGTCAAGACGATGCACTTCACGATGGCCCCTCGTCCTTGAAGTCGCTGACCAGCTTCTCGACCGCGGCAGCCACCTCGCGAAGCAAGGCGGCGATGCCGGCGGTCCCGCGAAGCAGCTCGGCGCGGCTCTCGGGGGACATGTCGCCTTGCCTGGCAACTGCGATGACCGCCGCGACGGCGATCGGTATCTCGCGAAGGTTGCCCATTGCTTCGAGCATCTCGTCCGTCGTCACTTTCATGGCTCGCCCCTGCCTTGTCGCTGCCTCGGCCTGGACGGCGGCGATGCGCTCGGCCAGCAGCCGGTAGGCGTTGAACTCGCCGAGCTCACGCAGGTCGCGCCGGTGCGCTTCGATGAGCTTGTCGATGTCGATCATCAGAGCCCTCGCTTCGCCATGCGAGCCGCGCACGCTACGTTGTTCTTGCACTCGTAACCGCCGCCGATGAGCGGCTGCAGCGACGGGCTGCGCATCGCGCCCCCGGTGCGACCGCACCAGGCGCAGCGCGGCAGCACCACGCGCGGCCAGAAGATGGTGCGAGTCATTCGCCCCGACCTCCGCGCGCCCGTGCGAGCATCTCGTCAGTGACGTCGCTGACATGCTCGAAACGTGGAACCCCAGCGAGGGCTCGACGGCGGGTAGCTTCGGCTGTTCATGGCTCGATCCTCACGGTGGATGGACTCGGTGATCGACTTCTCAGCTCGCAGACCACTGCTGCCCGCAGCCACCTCGGCGGCGGCCTTCGCCTTCTCCAGACTGGTGCCGTCGTACAGGGTCCTGTTGGCGCCGCCGGTCCTGTAGCTGCCGACGTACTCCACGGTCGTGTAGTGCACGACGTACTGCCGGCGGCCCTTGTCCCCGTGGCGGTAGCGGCGGGCCATGATGACGTACTTGCCGTCTTCGCTGCCCAGGTACGCGCCGCCCAGGATCTGGGCGTTCGCCAGCGTGTCTAAGTTGCTCCAGCGGATGGCCATGGCCCCGACTACTCTACCGCGACTTCTTCTTGGTGGCGCTCAGACGCTTCTTCTCGGCCAGCTTCTTGGCGGCCTGCTTCTTTTTGAGCTGCTTGCGCGCCCGCTTGACCATGTTCTGGAACATCCGAATGCGAGCCTGAAGCCTCGACAGCGAGAGCTGCCGCGAGTGCCGGCGGCGGTAGCTGACCTTCATCCCGTGGCGCCCCATCGGCTGGTACACGATGCAGATCCGGCCGCTGGACATCGAGCGATGGATGTCGCGGACCTTGATGCGCCTGCGACCCAGGTCCTTGGCGAGCTTCTCGCGCGCCTCGGGGGGCATCTGCGGATGGATCGCCAGGGCCGCCATCAAGGTGCGCGTCACCATGTTGGTGTCCCGGCCGCGATGGCGACGACGGCGACGACCACGACCGCGCTTCGAGGAGGCCATCACCAGCGACGGGCCCCGGCGCAGGATCTCCTCCAGCAGGTCCTGGGGCGCCGCGTCGTTGCAGCAGATGGCCTCCAAGATCGACTCGGTCTCATACCAGCCCATGTCGCCCTTGACGGCGCTCTCGAAGGCCGCCGTGAGCTGCTCGGCCGTGGCGCGGCCCTGACCGACCTGGAACATGCCCGAGCCCGGGTAGGCGTCGCTGCGCTCGTAGACCTGCCGGAAGATGTCGAACACGCGCGTGCCGTGCACCCGCGCGAGCACCAGCATGTCCACCTGCTCGTCCACCGAGGTGAACGCCGCCCCGCTCTCGACGCGCCATCCCTGCTGGCCGTCGCCGTTGCGGGGCACCATCAGGGCAACCTTGTCGTACTCGTCGCCGACGGGGACCTTGCGCTCGAAGAAGAAGAACGTCGCGTTGTGCGACTCGTACTCCTCGAAGTGACCCTCGCGCAGCATCGAGATGCACCACTTGGTGCCCAGGCCGTAGTGGACGCTGGCCTGCTTGTTCTTGATGTGGCGGACGATGAGGTCGGGCGAGTCGTAGACGACATCGGCCTCGACGGCGCCCTCGATGCGATAGAGCTTCTCGCGCTGCCGGCGCTTGCGATCCTGCGCCCGCTGCATCTTGAGGAGGTTGTCGCGCAGCTTGGCCAGGTCCTGCGGGCGGTACGTGTGGATGTCGGGATGGATGCGCAGGTCACGCGCTCGCATCCGATGACGGCCCCCCATGTGACGACCGGCGAAGCGGTGGAACAGCTCGATGACGCCCGCGATCTCGGGCGCCAGGGCCTGGCCGGACGCGAGCATCTTGCCGCCCCAGTCGAGGTACTTGAGGTTGCCCGAGGGGTCGAGCGCAGCGAGCTGCCGGATGCCCTCCTCGTGCCCGGGGTACTTCTGCAAGGCGAGATCGAGTCGCGTGCTCACTTGCAGCTCAGGGTGTGAGCGACTGGAACGGGCGTGAGCTGCTCCAGAGCGTCGATGTGCATGGCCACCATGATGGCCGCGAGCTGCTGGTGGTGTTGAAGCTCCATGGTCATGCGTCCTTGCTGTCTTCTGGGGCCTGCAATGCGTCACGAATCGCGATTACGAGCGGGGGCTTGAGCCACTGCACCTGGCCAGCGCCATCGGTCGCGCGCATGACCCCGCACTCCGAGCAGACGGCGATACCCCGATGCAGCACGGAGGGGTGCTTGCAGTTGAAGAGGGCCTCGGCGGCAGCAGTGAGCTGGCGGATGTTCATGCGCCCTTGGCCCCCTTCTTGTTCTTCCTCTTGGCCTCTCCTCCGAGCTTGCCGATGCGGGCCATGTGCTCGCGGTCGCTGCCGATGATCATGCCTCCCTTGCGCCCGGCGTCGCGCGCCTCGGCGGTGGTGAACTCGTGCGCCCTGCCCTGCGCGTGAGCGGCCTTGCCGCCCTTGCTCGCAATCTCCCGCTGCCTCTCGGCGTCCATCGACGCGAACCCACGCTTGCTCTTGGTCATCACTTCCTCCTCGTGTCCAGTTGCAGTGCCAGTTGCCAGTCGAGCGTGACGATGTATCGCCGCCAGGGATCGAAGTCATGCCCGTAGTTCCAGAGGGGGCTCAGGCCGCGCGCCTTCTGCACGGCATCGAGCACGACGCAGACCTCGGTGAGGGTCTTGAGATCCATCGCGTCCCAGTCGGTCCACGGCTCACCCACGGGGCCGCCGCTCGCCAATCGAATAGGTGCTGAGCATCGCGATCACGAAGAAGACGCACCACCACCAGGGCAGCTCCTTGGTGGTGACGACAGCCGGCGAGGTGACGATCGTGGCCACCACGGCACTGAAGGCGATGCGCAGCAGGAGAATCATCAGTCGAACGATCCTACGCAGTGCGCGTGATGCTCGGTGCCACTTTGAGCGCCGCACCCAGAGCACGAGCGAGGCGTCGGCATCTGCGCCGCTGCCGCGACCTTCTCCCACGCCGCCTGCTCCCTGCCCCCGAGAGCGACCCAGGGCGACTCCTTGTGGGCGTTATCGACCGTGACGGGGCTCTCGAAGTGGCGCAGGCCCGTGCCGCGCACTTCAGTCGCCCACGCCTCGTAGCACCGCTGGCCCGGCGTCATCGCGGCCCCGTGCGCGCATTCTTGCGAGCCGCGTTGCGGTCGTGGGGGTTCCACTCCCAGTGCAGACCCGCGAGCACGTCTTTCGCGAGCTGCCCTTGGCCCATCGCGATGAGCCACTCTGCGATCCTACGCGCCTCGCGGTTGGGTTCGTACTTCACGGCTTGGTCTCCTCGGTCTTCTCGTCGTTGGCCTCGGGGCAGCGCGGTGGATGAGCGACGACTGGCAGCATGCCCATGTAGGTTCGCGCGTCGCGCGTCGTGTCCCATAAATCGACGCCCGCAATCTGGATGACCCCCGCGGCCAGCTCCATGAGCTTGCGCTCCATCGGCGTCATCGCCTTGCGCGAGTGCATCTTGGTCTGCTCGGCCTGGTGCTTCATGTAGGCCACGGCGGCGGCGCGCTCCATGGTGCGGCCCTCGACGAGGCCACGCTCCATACACGCTGATTCTTGGGGTGTCATGACGCGGCCTCCAATCGAATGTTGTCTTTCGACACCAAGTGCAGGCGCATGTACTTAGCCGCCTGGCGAGACCTGGCCACACGCAGACCCAACACGATGGCTTCCAACTCTTGGAAGGTGGCGTCGTTCTTCAAGCGATTCGCGCGCCAGGAGATGACCCACACGTTGCCTTTGACGTAGCCCTTGATCGGATCGATGCGATCGAGGCTAGGCGTCGCGTCGGTGCGCTTTCCGCCGAGAGCTACGAGCCGGATGCCAAGCAACGGACAGACCTCGGGAACGACGATGTCCGTTGCGTCGATGTCGAACGGCAGTCCTCCGCGACGAGCACGCTGCTTCGCACCCGACAAGAGGTACTCAGCCGGGCTGTTGACCCGCCACTGCTGCACCTTGCGAAGCATCTCCGGCTTGTGTCGGAGATACTTCTCTCTCTGCTTCATCGCGCGACGGCAAGTAAGACAGTCCTCATTGCGCTCACTGGCCCCGCACTCACTGCACTTGGTTAGGCTGCCCATGGCACCAACCTTCCGTCTTTGAAAACCGGCTTCGACTTCTTCGACCAGCACCGCGCGAGTAGTGGCTCAACACGCGCCGGCACATCGGGCAGAAACTCGTTCGCGCCGGACACCATGACGCGACCCAGCTCCATGGCAACGTCGTGTGCACCCGGCCCGTCGTCGGTCTCCAGAATGCTCTCATCGTGAACGAAATTCACAGGCCGGCTGCCGTACAAGACGCTCTTGGGCTCGGCGTAGCAGGCCCGGACGACCAGGTAGTGCGCCCTCTTCGCGGCGTCGGCGCCCAGGCCCTGGAAGAACGAGTTGCATGCCGAGCAGTAGAAACACCCGCCGCGCCAGCGCTCCGAGAAGAGCTGCTTGATCAGCGCCTCGCCCGTGTCCTCGTTGACCAGCTCACCGACGTACTTGAAGAACAAGCGCATCTCCGGCCACCGCGCGAGCCAGGCATCCTTCAGCTCGCGGGCGCGATCCTCGGTCAGCAGCACGTTGTACTGCTTGCGAGCGAAGATGCAGAGCGACTCGGCTCCGAGGCCCCCGGGGAAGCCGAAGTTGGCGACCTTGGCGGTCTGCCGCGCGTTGTCGAACTTGTCGTCGCCGGACTTCTTGAGCACGACGGCCTGCTCGTAGGAGATCCCCAGGATGTCGGCCGCGAACGCCGTGTGCGGATCGAGGCCGGCGTTCAAGACCTCGGCCAGGTGCGACTGCTTGAAGAGCGTGACGCACGTCTGCGCGAGCGTGTGCAGCTCCAGGCCGTTGAAGTCGGCCTGGGCGAAGACCTTGCC
>Ga0181537_10000499_pt1 | contig 36865 bp, 37 predicted proteins | sample PEATcosm2014_Bin_39_FD_119765 | JGI IMG/M metagenome (GOLD analysis project Ga0181537, IMG submission 119765) | Peatland microbial communities from MTU Mesocosm Facility, Houghton, MI, USA - PEATcosm2014_Bin23_10_metaG | ecosystem: Environmental > Terrestrial > Soil > Wetlands > Peat | place... | reverse complement strand
GCCAAGGACGCCGCACGGGGACGCGACGTCTCGCTTTCAGGTGGAGCGTCGGCAGTCAACCAATATCTGGCCGCACGATTGGTTGACGAGATGGACATCTCAATCGCGCCGCTGATTCTCGGCACCGGTGAGCGCCTATTCGAGGGGCTCGACCACGGGACGCTCAAGCTCACCCAGATCCGGGCAGTGGACGCCCCAGGCGTTACACACATCAAGTACCAACTCGACTGAACCGCTCTCAAAGAGTTTTGCGCCTCCCGTGCGGGTCGGCTAGGGCCGGCGCCGCAAGGCGCCGGCCCTAGCCGACGCCGACGAAGTCATCCCGCGGCGTCCCCGCGCTTGCACATCGGATCGCAACTCCACCTGAGCTATCTGTGGTGGTTGGCGTTGACGGCGCCGATCGAGAGCACCTGTAAAGATTTGGGATCGATGACCACCGCTGCTGGGGCACCCGCGACAGAGATTTCAGGATTCGTGCCCGCGGGCACCTGGACGACAATCTTGGGGTGACCAGGACCGCCGGCTTTGGCTCCCTCTGGCGATGCGACTGATACCCCGCCGCCCAGGCGGACGAGTGGTGCCAGCGTGGCGTTCTGCACGGACAGCTGGTCGGATGGGATGCTGGTGGCGACCACCACTGTCGCCACCAAAGCGCAGACCAGAGTCACCGCCACCCGGCCGCGGGCGGACTCTGCCGCGTGCATGCGAGCCGCCACGCCGTGGCCGACCACGTCAAAGAGAACGCCCAGCCGCCCGACCTTCGTTCGGCGATCCGCCATCACGGCGATCGTCAACTGCTCGAGCTCCCCACCATATCTGCGCCGCCATCCACTGGGATACGCGCGCACCGCAACGCGGACCATGCCCGCCAGCATCAGCTCGCAGCCAGACGACCTAGCCCAACGCCCGTGATCTGAGCACTCTTGAGGAGCTCGCCTCGTAGAGCACTGCTCCCGGCAGCGGTGATTCGGTACGGATGCCGGCGCTCCTGCTCGGGAAGCGGCTCGATGTATCCGTCGGCTTCAAGCCGGGCGATCGCGCCGTACAGAGATCCCGGAGTCAGCTTCACTTCGGCGAACGACTCGATGTCCTGCATCAGCGCGTACCCATGTTTGGGTCCGTCGGCAAGGCTCGTGAGGATCAGTAGTCCTCGGTCAGTTGGGCTCAGCGGCATACGACCGCAGTAAATCAGCCTCGGAGCAACCCGGGCAACTTGCGCCCTATCTCCGACCAGGAGTCGACTGGTCGTGAGCATCCACAGATGCGACCAAGAGTATTATGGCTGGCGACATATCGGGACTCATAGTATGGTGCCGGTAGCAACCTGAGCCCGATCCTAGGCTCAGCCAACTCCCCCGGAGGAGCAGATGAACCGACGACTTCTAAAACGTCACGTTGGCCTGCTCACGCTTGCCGCAAGCATCGCGCTCGCGGCGTCACCAGCGTCTGCAGACGCACCCACCAGTGAGGTCCCGTCGGCTGCACAACTAGCGGGTCTAAGCCCGGCGGAACTCTCGCTTCTGGACTCCGGAGCGCCGATCGACGTGGTGATGGATCCGACCACCGGAGACATCGTGTCCGTCACCGCCGCGAACGACAGCGAAACACCCGACATCAGCAACCACAGCATCTGTGATTCGGGAAACGGGTGCTACCTGACCAACCAGACGCCATATGCGGACCAAGGCTTCTACGGCAGCAGCGGAACCTACGACGGCAACTGGCCCGATCGGTCCGAGTACACCTCGGGGAACTACACGGTCTCCGCCTGCTGGACCAACGGCTGCGGCGTGAAAATAGGCCCAGCGTCACACGTAACGCTCACCAGCGACGTGACGGGAACGTCCTTCACGATCTATTAGCCCTGGGGCATCGAGTGAGCAGCGGCACCACGTGCCGTCGCTTGGGTCGACAAACCCGGCTGCTCAGGCCATGAAGCGAAGGCGATTAGAAGGAAGCTGGATTACGTTGGCACCGGCCATATGGAGTCCCTCACCACTGCCGAGTCGTCGCGCCGTCAGATCGGCGCCCGGTCCGTCCAAGGCTCGCGAGATCACGAGTGCACGGGCCTCTCTTACCGAGAGCGGGCCGAACCTGACCGCCCCCCAACCGTCATCGACGAGCTCACAACGCCGCGCGGCAGCCCGATAGTAAAAGTCCCTGAACAGCCAGGGAGTGTCGTTGTGAAGCTTCTCCGTGATCGGATCCCAGATCCACCAGATGCCACGACCATCCTCGAAGGCCAACCCGCGCGCAGGATCCGGACTGCTCGCCACAAGCTCAAGCCCAGGCCGCTCGACAAGCCACCAGCGCGGACCGCCCTGACTTGCCGGACGTGCCCATCGACGCCAGCCGGTGTCCAGCTCCGCGAGGATCTCCACCGCCGTGCGATAAGCCATGTCGGCCGCTCGAGCGCCGAGCAGCCGCACCGCTGCAACGCGGGCGCTGGAGATCGCTTCCAGCGTCACTTCGCTGGCGTAGAGAGGCTCGCCCATGTAGCTCGCCCCAACGTACCGCCGAAATTCGATCTGCGGATCGAATTTCGGGCCGGTCAAGCGCGTGGCTCGCTCAACCCATGCGACCGCCTCATCCTCTGAGGAAGGCGCAATCACGAGCCGCTCAACGTCTTCACTATCCAACGCCCCTCCCTACTACGGCAGCAGCTGTATCGGCTACCGTATCAGGTCGCGCGCCAGATAACCGCTCGGCGAGAAGCTCTATGCGTTGCCGACGCAACCAGCGACGCTCAGGCCCTGGCATGTCCGCTCGTGCTGGGAGAGCCTGTCATGCGAATATCGATACCCTACTCGCGACGGTGCTCCATGCGGACTTTCGGTGCCGACGTTCTCAACAGCGAGCGGCTTACAGCCCTTTCTAGGATCCGCCCAGGGGGGAGTTTGAACGACGATCAGCCGTCCAGAAGATCAGAGGAGTTCTTCGGGCCGGTGTCCGATCTCATTGCCCAGGGCCTTGCCCAGAGTTCGGGAGACGACCAGTTTGCGACAGCGGATGAGGCTCGAGAAGTGGCGGCGTCGATCGCTGAGGCGGTGCTTGACGGCTTCATAGTTCGTCCACGACCAGCCGCGCGTACGGGACGCCAGAAAGCTCGAGCGGACGCAACCAGCGTCCGCGTGATCCTGGACGTGCGCGATCTGACCGTCGCCTACGGCGTGAGAAGGGCAGTAGACAGCGTCAGTTTTCAGATCGCTCGGGGTGAGATTTTCGGCCTACTGGGCCCCAACGGAGCGGGAAAGACCAGCACCTTGAGTGCGATCGAGGGCCTGCTCACGCCGCAGTCGGGCGCAGTCTCCGTCGACGACATTGATGTCAGACGCCACCCACGTCAGGCCAGGGCGAAGCTGGGGGTGCAGCTTCAAGCGACCAGCTTCCAGCGGCAGCTCACAATCAGGCAGATCGCCCGCCTGTACGCCGGGCTCTACGGGGTTGTGCTCTCAGACGACGAGATCACCGCGGGCCTGCGGGAGATCGGGCTTGAACGGGAAGCGTCCAAGCCGTTCAAGCAGATGTCGGGCGGCCAGCAGCAGCGTCTCTCGCTCTACGTCGCCGTCATCCACGATCCCGCCTTGTTGCTGCTGGACGAACCGACGGCTGGTCTGGACCCTCAGGCCCGCCGTCAGCTCTGGGGACGGATCGAGACGATCCGACAGAACGGCGGGAGCATTCTTTTGACAACCCATTCGATGGAGGAAGCCGAAGCCGTGTGTGATCGCGTCGCGATCATCGACCACGGCACGCTGCTGACCTGTGAGACGCCGAGGGATCTGATCGCCAAGCACCGTGACGATCCGGAAGTCCGCAACGTGGCCCACGGCGATGTGACCCTAGAGGACGTATTCATCGGGCTCACCGGGAGTGAGATCCGTGAATAGCCCTCAGACCGCCTCCGGACCGTCGCTTCAGCTGATCATCAACTCGCTGCTGCGGGCGGACTTCGCCGTAATCGTGAAGAACCGGCGGGCGCTGCTGGTCAGCGTCGTGCTACCTGTCTTGATTCTCATCACGACGAACTCAAGCAGAGCTACCAAAAGCTTCGGAGGGTCGCTCTTCATCATCGGCTTGGCGATCGCATACGGGCTCGTAGCCAACTCGATCATGGGCTACGCCCTGGCTGTGGCGCGAGACCGCGAGCAGGGAGTGTTCCAACGTCTACGTGTGACGCCGGCTCCAGGCTGGACGATCATGGCCAGCCGCTTGGCGATGCAGGCACTGGCCAACCTACTGATCACGCTGGTCGTTCTGGTGGTCGGAAGCCGAATTCATCACGTCTCGCTCCCAGCGGGCAAGTACGCACTGGTCCTCCTGGTCTCGATCCTCGGTAGCGCGGTCTTCCTCAGCATCGGACAGGCTCTGGTCGGACTGGTCAAATCCTCCGACAGCATCAACGCCACCGGACGGCTGCTCATGGTCGGCCTGATTCTGCTCTCGTCGCTGGGACAGAGCGGGGCGCTCGGCGCCACCTGGGAGACGGTCTCGCAGTGGTCCCCTGTGGGCGCGGTTATGACACTCTTCGCCGCCGTGCTCAACCTCTCCGCATGGGACAGCCACGACTCACTGACACTTCTGGCGTGCCTCGGCTACGTCACCGTGTTCGCCGCCATCGGCATACGCTGGTTCCAGTGGGATTCGCGATGAGATACAGCCGCAACCGTTGCTCCCATGCTATGCAGACGTCGGGATCTTGTCCTGCTTGCGAATCAGCTTGGCGACCCCGTCGCCGTCGGACGCGGTCAGCGAGCTGACGGCCTCGCGATCGACCGGTGCGACGATGATCGCGCCAACCTCGTTGCTGACGCTGCTGTAGATGCCCCATGCCTTCATCCGCTCGCATTGCGCCGCGTTATCGTCGGTCGGCGCCACGTAGTGGACGCTGCTGACCTTGTAGCGGCTGAGCAGATAGAGGTGCACGAGCGTCATGAGGCGCTTCTGACGCAACGAGATATCGAACGTGTTCTGGTCGCGGATCGAGAGGATCGTTCGGCCGCGGCGGTCGTGGATCGGCGCGAATACAACGTTGAGCTTCTTCTCGCCCTCGCCATCGAGCACCTCTAGCTCAAGCAGGTCCGCGCCCTCGTGACTCGGTCGCAGGCGTACCTTGAACTGTTCGTCAAGGTCGTTGACATCGACCGCATCCGCCAGCCAGTCCTCCAGCACCTTCTTCGGCAGTTCGGTCTGAACCAGGTGCTGGACCTGCGTCGAACCCTTGCCCATCGCCTTAGTCGTCGCGGTGCGCGCCGACGAGGCGGCAAGCGCCGCGTCGAGGCGCGGACCACCGACATGGGTCTGCGGCGTACGATAGGTCGACTCGAGCAGGCGGAGCTTGCGCTGCACCTGCGCGAGGGCAAGCATGCCTTCATGCAGCAGCGCGGTCGAGAACTCTTCCGCCGCGACGCCGTCGATCTGGTGGCCGCCGTACGTGATGAAGTTGAAGACGAAGCCGGCCTTGCCCAGCTCCTCGGGGAACGCTCGCATCTGCTCGTCGGTCATCCCAGTGGAATCCCAGTTGAACGACGGCGAGAGGTTGTAAGCGAGCAACATGTCCGGGAACCGCGCGTGGATCGCCTGCGCAAACTCGCGAGCCTCATGGAGGTCGGCTGACGCGGTCTCCATCCAGATGATGTCGGCGTATGGAGCCACCGAGAGCGACTTGCAGATCGCGTACTCCAGGCCGCCGCGGACCTGATAGAAGCCCTCGGGCGTGCGAGCGACGTCCGCATCCCAGTGGAAGTCGACACCGATTTCATGCGCCTTGTCACGGACGCTCCAGAACGACGCGGTCTTCGCGAACGTCGACCACTGCTCAGCGGTGAGCGAAACCTTGGTTCCGTCCTCCTCCTGGGTCTTGATCGCCGCGAGTACCGCGTCGCCGATCGTCATGATGCCGGCGGCGAGCTCCCAGCGCTCGACCATCGCGCTGGCAATCCTGTCGTACGCCTCCTCGATGCGCGGCTCGTCGGCGCCGATGACAGCAGCCGCGGCCTCCTGCGCCTGCTGGCGCAGCCCGGTCTTCTCCAGCCAGGCGTCGGCGGCTGCGTACTCAGCGTCGGTCACCCGATAGAGCCTGAAGCCATTGAGCATCTGATGCCCGGCGTTGTAGAAGACGCGCATCAGCGCAAACGTCGTCAGCTTGTAGGAGGGCACGTTCGGCGACGTCGCGCCGAGGATATACGGATGGTCACGCTCGTCACCCGAATTATCGAGCAGGTTGGCCGCCTCAGCATCGGTACGCGCAACGATGATGCCGGCAACGCCCATCGTGTCGAGCTGGAAACGAGCCGCGTTGAGACGTTTGATTTGCTCGTCGACGCCGACGAGCACCTTGCCGCCCTGATGGCCACATTTCTTGGTGCCTGGCCGCTGGTCCTCAATGTGGTAGCCCGTGACTCCCACCTCGACGAAGCGGCGGATGAGGTTGCGGACCTGAGCGTCTCCACCGTGACCGGTGTCGGCATCTGCGATGATGAACGGCCGGTAGTCAACCGGCGCGGGAGCCCCCTCAAGCTGCTCCGCCGTCATGCGTGCTCGCAGGAACGTCTGGTTCCTGTCGGCTGTCAGCAGCGCGCGCACGATCGACGCCGCCTCGTCGGGAACCTGCGAGAGCGGGTAGCTCGCAAGGTCGGCACCTGGGTCTTCGGTGATCGAACCCTTGGCGGAGGTCGCCCATCCGCCAAGGTAAATGCCCTCGATTCCCATGCGCTTCATCGTCACGGCCTGGCTCGGCGAGTATGGGCCGAACGTCGTGATCGATTTGCCCTCCGCGAACAGCTCGCGCAAACGCGAATAGAAGGCGTCGGCGTTCTCACGGGCAACGCGATAGTCAGTCGGTATGGTGCCCTGCTGTTCAGCGACCTGGCGGGCTGAGTACAGACGGGTCACGCCGGAGAAGCGCTCGCCGTCGATGAACTCCTGGACGGTCGCGACGTTCTCGTCAAAGCCAATCATCGGATAAGCCTGCCTTTGTCGATTGCTCGGGTTCGAGGTCGAGGCACCCGTTCAGGCGCCCCACATAGAAGGTTCTTGCACAGATTCGCAGATCTGTCCAATGGATCTAGACAGATCTTGCGTTTTTGGAAAAGAAAGTCGAAACTTTTCCAACGTCGGCCCGCGCTGGGACGCCCCGCGCTGGGACGCGGTTACGCTACGCTCACCTGGTCAGATAGCGAGGGCAACCAAGAGGGCGAGACCTTCATCTGAACGTCCCCTTCCCGCGAGAGCCGCCTGATCTTCTGATGGCCGAGAGTCCACTTACGGGTGGGCTTTCCGCGTTAACCGTCCCATGGGAGAGGCCGCTTATCGCGTTGCTCGTCCAGCCATGCGTGGCGCGCGCGTCGAGCGTGTCCAAAACGCTGCCCTCGAAACGCTGCCCTCGACGAGCGGAGCGGCGCCGAGGCAGGCGCCTCACGGCAGGATGTCGCTCACTGTCGCCGTGAAGAGCTCGTCCGACTCCTTGAGTTCGCCCTCAATGTGTAAACGCGCCGGACCGTTCTCGGTCCAGAGGTCGAGGAAGTAGGCCCAGCCCGGCCGGTCAGGCTCGTCAGACTTGGCGATCGCCTCCACCTGGTAGGCCTCGCGCGGCGGCAGCACGAGTGGCTCCGGACAGTCGTCCTCGACACGACGGCGCACGTCCTCGACGCTGAGCCGGTCCCCAGACGCAGTGCGGAGATCCTCGTACTCGCCGTCCACGACGAAGCCGACGACGTCCTCAAGTGCCCGGTACATCGGCTCTGGCATCAGCTCAAGCGTCTCCACGAGCGCTCCCCGTCCATCCAGCTTGTGGTTTGGCGTCAGCTCCAGTCGGCTGTAGAAGTAGTCCTCGCATGCAGCGCGCGCCTGGCGTTGGATGCTCTTGGGCAACCCTGCCGCGCCGAGTGCAAAGACCGCCGCGTCGATCGCCTCCTCGAGCGTTCCTTGGCGGCGCGTCAGCTGCGCGGTGATAGCGCGGCCGTGCTCCGTGTCGCGCGCCACCGATGAGCCGTCCAACAGGATCGAGGGAGCGTCGTGGCGGCTGTAGCCCGGGCAAGCCCGCACCGCAGAGTGAAGCACGATGAGGTGGTCGCCCATTACGCCCCCGCGGGTGCCGGGTCGCGGTCGCCGGCCGTCAGCCGGCTCGGCCGGCTCGCCGGACCCATCTGTAGTAGGCGCAACACGACTCGCATCCTACGAACCAGACGACGCCCGCCGCGTCTGACCAGCATTCAGGACAGCCTTCGGCCACCGGCAGTTAGCAGTAGCGTCAGCTTTCGGGCGTCTGCGAGCTATGTGGGATGGCTGCGGGTGCCGAGCCGACACGGTCCTTGCGCTGGCTGAAGTTATCCTGCCTTTGTGGGCACCTCAGACAGCGCGATGCTCGCCGCTCGCTATCCCACTGGCGGCGGAGCTCCGGGAACGCTCGCAGTCGCTGAGATCGCGCGGCCGGAGCCCGCGCCGGGTGAGGTGCTCGTTCGGGTCCGCGTGTCCGGCGTCAACCCGACCGATTGGAAATCGCGGCGCGCGGGCGCCAATGCGAAGGTGGCCGGAGAGATCGTGCCTAATCAGGACGGGGCCGGGGAGATCGTCGCCACCGGTGCTGGTGTGGACCCGAGTCGTGTCGGCGAGCGCGTGTGGTTGTGGGAGGGCCAATGGCAGCGTGCCCAGGGCACGGCAGCTCAATGGATCGCACTGCCATCTCACCAGGCGGTGACGCTCCCACCCCAGATCACCCTGGAGCTCGGCGCCGGCCTCGGTATACCGGCGATCACAGCCCATCGCTGCCTGTTCGCCGACGGCCCGCTCTCCGGTGCGAAGGTCCTGGTCCATGGCGGAGCCGGTGCGGTCGGGCACGCGGCTATAGAGCTCGCGCGGTGGCACGGCGCGCACGTCGCGACGACCGTGAGCTCACATGAGAAGGCCGAGCTCGCACGCACCGCCGGAGCCGAGCTGATCGTCAACTACCTCTCCGAGCCTGTCGCCGAGCGTATACGTGAGTGGGCGCCAGACGGCGTCGCCCGAATCGTCGAAGTAAACCTTGCGGCCAATGTCGCACTGGACACCGAGGTGCTGGCTGATAGCGGCGTAGTCTCCTGCTACACCGCGCCGGACCGAGCGGTCGAGCTCTCACGGTCACTGATGGTGCTGAACGCGCGCTTGGCGTTCGTGCTCGTATACACGATCCCACTCGAAGCGAAGCTCGCAGCCGTGGCTGACATCTCCCAGGCGCTCTCTGACGGCGCCCTGACCGCGCTACCCCCGCACCGCTTCACGTTGCAACAGATCGCCGCCGCCCATGACGCCGTGCAGCAAGGCGCCATCGGCAAGGTGCTCGTAGAGATCCCGTAAACCAGAGGCGAGTTTCCGTGGCTTGCGCTCGGCTGGTCTTGGTCATGCTGGGCCCGCTGAGCGAGCTCGCGCTCGGCGCCGTGAGCCTCGGGCTGGCGGCCCTCGTCAGGCCTCGACCGGCTCCGCCGAACACAGGTGATCATCCGCTGTCAGCTGTAGTGCGTCGCTCGGCGTTGTCGCCTCTCCCTCGGGGTCCCTGTCGCGTTTGGCGTCATAGAGGGCTCTATCTGCCCGCTTCATGAGCTGGTCTGAGGTCTCGAGGGTGTCCCAGGTCGCCACTCCAATCGAGCAGCTGTGGGGAGTCGGCATCCGTGCGCGCAGCCGTCTGATGACCTCTGGGATCTCAGCGGGCGAGCAGCCGGGGATGAGTACGGCGAACTCATCCCCTCCGATGCGGGCGAGCACATCATCCGGGCGAAGCATCTTGGTCCAGTTCTGGGCGATCGTTCTCAGCAGAGAATCCCCACCGGGATGGCCCTCAAGGTCGTTGACGGCCTTGAAGCAGTCAATGTCGACAAGCGCGACGCTAACCGGTGCACCGGTGCGGTGCGCGCGTGCCAGACCCCGATCAAGTTCGGTTTGCCATGCGCGTCGATTGGCAACACCGGTCAGCGGATCTGCATAAGCAAGGAGGTCAAGCTCGGCCAGCAGCTCCTTGTGCTCCCGCTCCTGAGCCCGCGCGAGCCGTACAAGCGCCTGAACAGTCATCCCCACGATCCCGGAAAGGGTGGCAAACAGGATCCCGGCCCGCCAAGCGCTCGGAGGGTAGGCCGCACCGCCGACCAGCATCAGCGGGACCACGAACACAAGCGCCACTCCGCCCAAGAGGCACCACAACTGCCTGCGTGTTCCGAAGAGACCCAGCCAGAAGACGGGGAGCAACACCATCGCCGAAACGCCGGACGGGCCGCCCGCGGCGCGTAACAGAACCACCACGATCAGGTAGGCCCACGCGAGCGCGGACGTGAACCAGATCGGAAGACGCTCCCACCGGGCGCACAGCGCAAGCAAGCCGATCGCGACGGTCAGCGCCCCGGCGGCGGCCAAGGGCACCAGGCGCCAGTGCGCTGGAGGCAACCACAGCAGTGCAAATGGCAAGAAGCCGGCCAAGCACGACGGCAGTAGGGTCCGACGCAACCCGGAAGCCAACGATCTCTGTTTTGGCATTACCGGCGTATCGGCAGCAGATGTCGAAACCGTGAGTCATAACCCCCTCTGAACCCCGAACCGTGAGCCGTAAGACGCCATTCCGCGATCAGGACATGATCTGGGTCAGCCGCTCTGCGCTAGGAGCTAGTCCGGCTCACCCACGCCTCCGAATGGTCGATAAGTAGACTCGCCGGCGATGAGTGACGACTCTTCAAAGACACGCGTAGGCTGGGTGGGCCTCGGCGTGATGGGCTCCTCGATGTGCGGCCACATCCTTGAGGCCGGCCATCCCGTGACGCTTCACACGCGCACGCGCAGCTCCGCCGAACCGCTGATCAGCCGCGGTGCCGTTTGGGCCGATACGCCGGCGGAAGTCGCGCGCGCGTCGGACGTCACCTTTGCGATCGTCGGCTTTCCGCCGGACGTCCGGGAGGTCTTTCTCGGAGCTGACGGGGCACTGGCCGGCGCCGCAGCGGACAGCGTGCTCGTCGATATGACTACCAGCGAGCCGCAGCTGGCGGCAGAGCTCGCGCAGGCCGCAGCCGCGAAAGGCGTCGGCGCGCTGGATGCGCCGGTCTCCGGCGGTGACGCCGGCGCACGCAACGCGACACTCTCGATCATGGTAGGTGGCAACCCTGCAACGCTCGAGCTTGTGCGCCCACTCTTTGAACTCCTCGGCACGAAGATCGTCCACCAGGGCGCGGCCGGAGCGGGCCAGCACGCCAAAATGGTCAACCAGATCCTGATAGCCAGCACTATGGTGGGCGTCTGCGAGGCGCTGCTGTACGCCTACAAGGCGGGACTCGATCTTGAGACGGTGCTCGGCTCCGTCAGCTCGGGAGCGGCCGGGTCATGGTCGCTCTCCAACTATGCGCCACGGATGCTGGCGGGGGATTTCGAGCCCGGCTTCGCCGTCGATCACTTCATCAAGGACATGGGCATCGCCCTGGCCGAGGCGCGGCGGATGCGGCTCTCAGTGCCCGGGCTGGCGCTGGCTGAGCAGCTCTACGTCGCGCTCCGTGCCCAGGGCTACGGGCGCAAGGGCACCCAGGCACTGGTGCTTGCGCTGGCCCGGCTCTCCGACGTCGATTGGAAGAGCGAACCGGGCGCCTAACGCACGATGCAGCGGAAGCCGATGTGCGACATTGAGGACTCGACCTGCTGTGCCTGGCGCGCTGCGGGCCGGTAGCGCTGGCAGTAGTTCTCCGCGCAGAGATGTGAGCCACCCTTGATCACCCGCCGCGGGATGTGCGCCCCGCCCTGCTCGTCCTGTTCTGAGTAGCTGCCGCTGGGGTCGTCGATCCGCGGGTTCACCGGCATGCAGCAGGCATGGGATGCCACCTCGCCGTGATCACTGCGGTAGAAGTCGCTCGTCCACTCCCAGACGTTGCCGGCCATGTCATAGAGGCCGTAGCCGTTGGCTGGGAAGGACCGGACGCGCATCGTGCCTCGCTGCTTCGCCGGCTTGAGGTTCTGCCAGGGAAACTCACCGAGCCACGTATTGGCCATCGGCTTCCCGTCGGGCATGAACTCCTGACCCCAGGTGTAGAGAGCTCCGTCAAGGCCGCCACGCGCAGCAAACTCCCATTCGGCCTCGGTCGGGAGCTCCTTGCCGGCCCACTCCGCGTACGCGGCCACGTCCTCCCAGCAGACGTGGACGACCGGGTGAGAGTCACGTCCGTACGAGTCGACACCCGGTCCCTCGGGCCGGGCCCATGAGGCGCCCACTACGAAGCGCCACCAGTTGGTCCAGTTGCCCAGGTCGGTGGGCCCGGGCGTCGGGGTGAACACGACTGAGCCGGCGAGCAGCTGCTCGGGTCCGAGCCGCGGGTACTCAGATGGCTCGAGTGGCCGCTCGGCGACCGTGACGTAGCCGGTCTCCTTCACAAAGCGGCGGAACTCGGCGACGGTCACCGGCGTCTCGTCCATCCAGAAACCGTCGACGGTCGCGAGGTGCACCGGCCCTTCCTCCGGATATTCCGTGAGCTCCGAACCCGCGCTGAAGGTGCCGCCGGGTATCCACCGCATCTTCTTGTGAGGCGCACCACGGGATCGCGTAGCGGTCGTCGTCACCGCCTTAGTTTAGGACCAATCCCGAGACGGTCGGGCCTACGGAGCGGTGAGCTGCTGTTTGATGACCTTGCCCATCGCGTTGCGCGGAAGCTCGCTGACAAAATGCACCGTGCGTGGGCGCTTGTGGGGTGTGAGCAGCGCCGCGACGTGATCAGAGAGCTCGCGTTCGCTCGGCGCCGACGCGCCCTCACTCAGCACGACCCAGGCGACGATTCGCTCTCCCAGATCCTCATCACCCTCCCCTTTTACCGCCGCCTCGCTGACCGCAGGGTGCTCCAGCAGCGCGCCCTCTATCTCACCGGCACCGACCTTATAGCCACCGGTCTTGATCAGGTCGGTGGACCTGCGTCCGACTATCCGCACGTAACCGTCCGTCGAGCGGGTCGCGAGGTCACCGGTCCAGAACCAGCCTTCGCGCAGCGCCTGCGCGGTCGCGTCCGGCCGGTTCAGGTATCCGAGGAAGAGGTTCTGGCCCCTGACCACCACCTCACCGATCGTCTCCCCGTCTGCCGGGGCTTCGCTGCCGTCGTCCGCCACGATTCGCATCTGTACGCCGCCAAGCGGCCCCCCCACCTCACCGGGACGGCGCTCACCGTCGGCTCGAACAGCGGTGTTCATGATCGTCTCGGTGAGTCCGTAGCGCTCGACGATCCGCTGGCCGGTCGCCAACCTGATCCGCTCAAACGTTCGCGCCGGCAGTCCGGCCGACCCGGACACGAGCAGCCGGGCGCCCCGCAGGGCGCCCGCCAGGGCGGCGTCGGTCTCGATCGCGTCCGCGAGCCGGTGGTACATCGTCGGCACGGCGAAGAGCATCGTGGCGCCGCCCGTGATCGCCTCGCACACCGCCTCTGGCGTGAACCGCTCAAGGTGGTGAACGTGGCCACCGCGGCGCAATGGCCCGAAGATGCCGAGCACCAGCCCGTGCACGTGGAAGATCGGCAGCGCGTGAGTGAGCGTGTCGTGCTGAGTCCACGCCCAGGCCTCCGCGAGCGCATCAAGGTTCGTGGTGATGGCGCGGGCGGGCAGCAGCACGCCCTTTGGACGCCCCGTCGTTCCCGACGTGTAGATCACGATGGCAGGGCTCTCGTCGCTGACCGTGCGAAGGCGCAGCTCTCCGCGAGCGTCCGGGTCGACGCTGAGACGAGGGATGCCGGCCAGCGGGCCGGCATCCGGGCCACCGATCAGCACGTCAGGCGTCGCGTCACTGAGGATGTGGTCGAGCTCCGCGGCGCCGAGCTTCGGATTGATCGGGACGAGTTCAATTCCGCACTCCACGGTCGCGACCATCGCGATGATCGCCTCCAGCGTGTTCTGCGCCCACACCGCGGCGCGACCCACACCGTCAAGCCGCGACGCGAGACCACCGGCCGCCGCACGAAGCTCCCGATAGGACATGGTCCTGGTGCCCGCCGTCACGGCCGGCTGCGAATCGAGTTCGTGAAGACGCGTGATCTGCATGGTGCCTTTGTACCGGGGTACGCACGCCGACTGGCTCACCGCGTGCCGCCCCGCCGGCGTGGAAGCGGTCGTCGACGCGAGAGCGGGACGGAGTTTTGGCTCCGCCCGCGGTCGTGTGCTCCGGAGTCGGGGCGGAGGCTGTAGCTCTCCGCCCCGACCGTGTCATGCGGCTACGGCAACTGCCGGAACCGGTACCTCGTTTACTTCAACTGCCTGAGCAGCCGTCGCTCGCGTGCACGAAGGGCAGCCAGCCTCTTGGCATCGGCCTTCCGGGCCGCCTTGCTCAGGTGCCGGGACGAGAGCTTCCTCAGCAGCACCTTGATCTCTGCCTTGACGCTCGAGACCTGCCGCTCGATCCTCACGATCCTCGATGAGAGGTTCGCGGACGTGGCGGGTGAACTCGCCGCGGCCGCAGTCGCCGCGGCCACCTGCGCCACGGACGGGGTCGCCGTCACCGTCGGGGCCGAGACCGGGGCCGGCGGATCAATCGTGAACGTGATTTCGGTCACGATGCCCTCTGACATGAGCACTGTCGCGCTGGAGGCCGTGCTCGCATCCAGGCTTGACTGATTCGTGACCGTAGGAACGCCACCCTCCAGCACTTCGACGCTCGTCGGAACGACTGACGGTGTCCCAGTAAACGCGTCTCCTGCGGGAAGCGCGCCACCGACGATGCTCACCGAGGAGTTGAAGCCGAACGATGTCGGGTCGAGCGTGCACTGAACCGCAGTGCTACTCAGGTTGACATCGATCGTCTGCGAAGCGTTGACCGTGAACGGAACCGTCCCAGCGGCCGGGTTCGTGGTCGGGGCGACGCAGATCTTCAGCGTCCCTGGGTCAGCCAACTCGTCCGTGTAGGTCACAGTCGTCTCACCGGCGCCGGCAATGACGCTGACGGTTCGGTTCGGGAGACTGAGCGAACTTGGAACGACCGGGCTGGCGCCCTGTGAGTTGGAGGTCGGGCTGACCGAGATCGAAGCCACCTTGGTGCCCGGAACGACACCTTCAGTGATGTTCACCTGGGTGCCCGCGCGGACCGTGCCGACGATCTGGCAGTTACCTGCGTTCAGGCCGACCGTGCCGGTCACCGCTGTGGGACCGGCCGCGCCGCTCGAGCTCAGCGCGAACGGGAACGACGTGTTCGGAGCGTCAGAACCAGTCCAGGCCTTGCAGAGCTTCACGGTCGACAGTGCGTCCGTGTAGGTGACGATTGTCTGATTGGTCGTGTCACCGGCCTGCACGTTCTCGTATGCCGTACCCATTGACAGGTCCGGATCCGGACTGACCAGTTCATCTGTGCCATTCGATGACGCGGTGATCGCCGTCACGTACGTCGTGCCGGGCTCAACGGTCTGGATCGTTCCGGCGGGAACTACGATCGGGCCGCTACAACCAAGCCCACCTGTGGAGATCGTGGCCGACGCGGTCGTGGTCCACGGCAGGTCATACCCGCCTGAGGTGGAGTCGTAGACGTTGATGCCCGGATCTTCACTTGTGATGTTGAAGTCGTAGGTCCCGGTCAACGACGGGGAGTTCGCGTCGGCCTGCTTGCAGACCTCCACGACGCCCGTCACCGGATCGTTCGTGTACTGCACCGTCGTCGTCATCGACTCATCGCCCTCGTTCGGAGCCGGGTTGACTGACAGCGTCGCAGTGGTCGGATCTGTCGGCGATGGCGTGACCGTACCTGGATCGCCCTGGGTCGCCGTGATACTCGCGACACTGAACCAGGGAGCGGACTCTTCGGTGACCGTCGCCGTCCCCACCGGCTCCTCGATCGGATCCGTGCAGACCTGTGGGCCTCCTTGGAGGGCACTCAGCGTCACCGTGCTCGTGGAGCTGTCACTGGCGACGATGTCGTAGGTGAAGGTGCCCTGGTACATGGGCGACCCGGCCGGACCAGCGGCGAAGGTCTTACATATCTCGATGTATCCGGTCGTACCCGGCTCCTGTGCCGCCGCCACACCTGGAACCAGTAAGAGCAGCGCTCCCACCAAAACGGTTCCTACCAGTGAGGAGAGGGCAACGGTTATTGCACGAAGCCTCATTGCTGTTCCCCCAATTGAAGTGACCTAAGCCGGCCAACTGCGGACGCCTCTAGAAGCGCAGCCGCTCCTACCGCCAAGATCCTGCGGATCTGGCTCATCCTCACTCCTTGATTTCTAATGCGCCCGCCCCTCCGCCTTTTGCGCATCATCGTTATGGCGATGACAAGCTAACTCTGGGGGCAGTGCCTGCCAACGGCCTTTCGGGTAGTCATGAATAGCCACTTCTGGTGGCCGCGCACCAGCCGGCAGGGTCGGCCCGACTCACCTGTTCCGGTTGGTGACGCCCCGCGAAATCGGGTGGGTGTCGTGACATTCCAGGCTGGCCGCTAGCACTTTCGCGGCCGCCATCCGGTTGCTCACGCCGAGATGGAGGTATATCGACCTCACGTGGAACTTGACGGTGTTAACCGTGATCACCAGTCGGGAGCTGATCTCGTCGTAGCTCTGTCCGTCGGCGAGCAGCCGGAGCACCTCCAGCTGCCGCTCGGACAGGCCGGCGATGGGGTCGTGCGCAGACTCAGCCAGCACGCTCTGCCACCCTGTTGGCAGCGCCGCATTGCCGCGCAGGACCTGGTCCAACATGAACGTCAGATCCTCGCCGGTCGCGCTCGTGAGCACGAGCGCGGCGACACTCTGGTCCAGGACGTAGCGGATCAGTTCACTGTCCTGCGAGTCGGCGACAATCACCGTCCGGATGTCTGGCGCGAGGCTGTGAAGCGCGTCGACCAGTCGCAGGGAGTGTTCGTGTCGTTGCCCTGCACCCACCAGGACGAGGTCCGGCTCCATCGAAGCGATCGCGGCGGCGGCGTCCACATCGGGCGCACAGACCACCACTTCAAACCTGCCGATCGAGCCGAGCAGAGCCGCCAGGGCCTCAACAATCAGCTGGCGTTCATCTACCAATACGACCATCGTTTGCCGCACGTGCGGCAAAGGAAAGCCCCCCGTAACCGAACCCCGACGGCTGTTGGAGCCGACCTTCGTGATTGGCTTCAGAGTCGCACTGCCACCGCTTGCGCCCCGCGTTGGCACTCGCTGCACCTCTACCGCCCCCATATGTCACCCCCTACATACGTGCCACCCGTTCACGATCGGAAACCGGAGGGTGACCGGGGACTCTACGCCCAACAGACTCACCGTGGTGAAAGTTTCGATCGGCCCCCTGGACGGCATCTACACGCACCGGACGCTCACGTCACGGTTTGCCCACCGTCAGGCGCTCAATCAGTGCCAGGACGCGGCCGTAGCCGCTGGGGAAGAGCCGCACGATCACGTCTACGAGCTTGGCGTCGTGGCCGACACGGACTCTGCTCTTGTTGGCCTCCACACCGTCGATGATGACGTTCGCCGCGTGCGCAGGGTCCATCCGCAGCAGCTTGTCGTTGTAGATCTGGACCCTGCGGCGGTCGCGCTCGGTGACCTCGATCCCAAACTGCGGAGCCATCTCCAGTGAAGCTGTGGCGATGTTGGTGTGGATGCCGCCCGGGTGGACGACGGTGACGCCGACCGGCAGCCCTGCCGATCGCATCTCAATCGCGAGCGTCTCCGTGAAGCCGCGCACCCCGAATTTGGATGTGCAGTAGGCCGCGAGCTCGCGCTGCGCCATGTAGCCGTTGAGGCTCGAGATGTTGATCACATGCCCATCGCCAGATCTGATGAGGTGCGGCAGAAACCACTTGGTGCCGTAGATCACGCCCCAGAGGTTGACCGCCAGCACCCGCTCGAAGATTCTGAAGTCGGAGTCGAGGATCGACCTGCCGCCGCCGATCCCGGCGTTGTTGTAGAGCTGGTGGACCACCCCGTAGTGTTCGGCCACGGTATCCGCGTAGTTGCCAAAGGCCTCCTCATCGCCGACGTCGAGCTGATGGGTGTGCACCTGCGCACCGCTGACTTCGGCGCTCAGCAGACGGGCCGTCTCGGCCAGTCGCTCGTCGTTAATGTCCGAGAGGGCGAGTCGCGCGCCGCGGCGCGCGAGCTCCAGTGAGAGCGCTCGCCCGATCCCCGAACCGGCGCCCGTTACCACCGCCACCTTGCCTGGGAGCTTGCTCACGGTGCGGTCTCCAGAGCGGCCTCTTCAGCCGCGGTCGGGGTGGCGCTCGACCGCGAGAAGCGCAGGCTGCGGTCCTCGATCGGCCCTTCGGCCAGGTTGCGGCGGTCGTCGCGGAAGCTCATCGCGAGGCGCCAGGGCTCGTACGCGCCCTGTTTGGGGAAGTCATCGAGCGCCCGCTGGACGTAGCCGGCGGAGAAGTCCAGCAGCGGCGCGGTGGTCATGTTGGGGTAGGGCAGCTCAGGAACGCAGCGCTCGTAACCGTGCTCATCCATGTGGCTGAGCATCCGGCAGAAGTGCTCACAGACCAAGCCGACCTTCAGCGTCCACGAGGCGTTCGTGTAGCCCACCAGGTACGCGAAGTTCGGCACTCCACTCAGCATCAATCCCCTGAAGGCGAGACGCGACTTCAGCGAGACCGGCTCGCCGTCGACCGTCAGCTCCATACCTCCGAACGCCAGCAGGTTCAGGCCGGTGGCGGTGACCACTATGTCGGCTTCGAGCTCCCGGCCCGAGCTCAGCCTGATGCCCGAGTGGGTGAACGTCTCAATCGTGTCGGTGACCACCTCCGCCCGGCCGGCGCTGATCGTCTTGAAGAGGTCACCGTCAGGGACCACGCAGAGGCGCTGGTCCCATGGGTCGTACTTGGGTCTGAAGTGCTCGTCCACCGCGTACCCCACAGGGAGCTGCCTGGCCGTTAGCCAGCGGATCAGCGCGCGTGCGCGGGTCGGGTATCTCTGGCAGAGCTTGTAGACGGTCGTCTGCTGAAAGATGTTCTTGCGGCGCGCCAGGTCGTAGCCGCGCTCGGGCCCGAACAGCTTCAGCATGAGGTTGGCGATCGCATCGTGCGAGGGCACCGCCATGATGTAGCTCGGTGAGCGCTGCAGCATCGTGACGTGCCCTGCGGCGGGCGCGATCGCCGGGATCAGCGTTACCGCCGTGGCACCGCTGCCGATCACGACCACGCGCTTCCCGGCGTAGTCCAGATCCTCGGGCCACTGCTGCGGATGGATCAGCTGCCCCGTGAAGCTGGTGACCCCCGGCAGTTCAGGCGTGTACCCCAGGTCGTAGCGGTAGTACCCGGTACCGGCGAAGAGCCAGCGGGCGCTGATCTGGAAGCGCTCACCGCTGTCCGCGCGCTCGACGGTCACGAGCCAGCGATTGTGGTCGCTGGACCACGCCGCAGAGAGAGCCCTGTGGTGCGTGCGGATCTTCTTGTCAATACCGTTCTCACTCGCCGCCTCCCGGATGTAGCTGAGGATCTCAGGACCTTCGGCCATCGCGTGCTTGCCGGTCCAGGGTTTGAAGGCGAAGCCGAACGTCTGCAGGTCGGAGTCCGAGCGGATCCCCGGGTACCTAAAGAGGTCCCAGGTTCCGCCGCTCGCGGCGCGCGCCTCGAGGATCGCGTAGCTCTTCTCAGGATGATCGCGTTGCAGGTAGTACGCGCAGCCGATGCCGGAGATGCCGGCTCCGACTATCAGTACGTCGACCGATTCAACGCCCAGGTCGGTGGTGGCCCCCAGCTGGTCCGTGATGGTTCCCATCGTCGCTCCCGACTTCCGATGCCTCGTCTGCGCCTCAAACCTCCGGAGCATAAGATGCCACCATCGCCCGCAAGACGACCCATCGATGATCGAGAGGCCGCAGTCGGTTCTGGTCGTGGGCGCCACCGGCACGCAGGGCGGTGCCGTCGCGCGAGGCCTGCTCGCCGCGGGTTACACGGTGCAGGCCCTGGTCCGTGAGCCCGGTGCGGCGCGGGCGCAGGTGCTCGCGGCCGCGGGGATTGAGCTGGTGCCGGGGGACCTGCTTGACCGCCCCGCACTGAGCTACGCCTTCTCCGGCGCCGACGCCGTCTATGCGATCACCACCCCATTTGAGCACGGTGCCACGGAAGAGGAGCGCCAGGGCGAGACGATCATCGCCGCGGCGAGCGATGCGGGATTGCAGTGGCTCGTGTTCGCGTCGGTCGCTTCAGCGGGACGTGCCTCGGTCCCTCACTTCAGCAGCAAGTGGCATATCGAGCGGCGCCTGGCCGCCAGCGACTTGACCTGGACGGTGATTGCACCCAGCTACTTCTATGAGAACGTGCTGGGGTCGATGAACTCGATCCGTCAGCGCCGTCTGCCGATGGCGATCCCGGCGCACAGGCCGCTGCATCAGGTCGCGCTGGCGGACCTTGCGGCGGTTGTCGCAGTGGTGCTTGCGCGTCCTGAGCAGCACATCGGACAGCGTGTGGAGATTGCCGGTGACGCCCCGACCCCCACGCAGATGGCAGCGGCATTCGGCGCCTCGTACGAAGCGGTGCCACTGGAAGTCATCCGCGAAAGCAGTGAAGAGATGTTCGCCATGTACTCGTTCCTCTCTGATCAGGGCTACGGGATCGACATCCCCGCGGTCCACGCCCGCTATTTCGAGGTGCAGTGGACGAGCTTCGCCGAGTGGGCCAGCCGGTTCGATATCTAGCCTCCGGCGGCTGCGGCTACGCGCTGGCGAGCCGCTGCGCGGCCTGCGTGATCACATCTGGGCGCTTGCAGAAGGCGAAGCGCACAAGCGTGCGGCCGGCCTCCTTGTCGTCGTAGAAGACGCTCGTCGGAATCGCGACCACACCCGCGCGTTCTGGAAGCGCGGCGCAGAAGGCGACACCCTCCTCTGCGACGTCGGCGTTGATGAAGTAGGTCCCGGCGCACGGCAGCGGCCGCCACCCGGCTGCGGCGATGCCCTCGCTCAGGCGATCGCGGTTACTCCTGAGTTCGTCACGCAGGGCCCCGAGATGGGCCGGCGGCAGTGCAAGCGCTGCCGCCGCCGCGTACTGCAGCGGCGTGCCACCGGCAAACGTCAGGTACTGCTTGACCTTGCGGGTCACGGCCACGAGCTGCGCCGGCCCTGAGCACCAACCGACCTTCCAGCCGGTGAAGGAGAACGACTTGCCGACACTTGAGATCGTCAGCGTGCGATCCGCCATCCCCGGCAAAGTCCCGATCGGGATGTGCTCGCCCTCATACACGAGGTGCTCATAAACCTCGTCACTGACGCAGACCAGATCATGCTCGATACAGACCTCGGCGATCGCGTTCAGCTCCCGCGCGTCGAGCACGCGCCCGGTCGGGTTGTGAGGCGTGTTCAGCAGCAACACCCTGGCCCGGCCGTGAGCCGCGGCCGCTGTGGCTCGCAGCTCATCAAGGTCGAGCGCGAAGTCCGGTGCCCGCAGCGTCACGGGAACTCTGGTGGCTCCGGCAAAGGCGATGCAGGCTGCGTAGGAGTCGTAGTAGGGCTCGAGCACGAGCACCTGATCACCGGGGTCGCAGAGCCCCAGCAGCGCTGACGCGATCGCCTCCGTCGCGCCGAACGTGACCACCAGGTCCTCGGGTTCAAGGCCGTAGTACTGCCGTTGGTGGGCGAGGATCGCGTCGCGCAGCACCGGCACGCCGGCCAGCGGCGCGTACTGATTGTGGCCGCCGCGCAAAGCCGCGACAGCCGCCACGATCGCCTCTGACGGTCCGTCCTGGTCCGGGAACCCCTGGCCCAGGTTGATGGCCCCGGTGCGCTGGGCGAGCAGCGTCATCTCGGTGAAAATCGTGGTGCCCAGGCCCTCGAGGCGCTCCGCGCCCCGGGCCCTGGCCATATCGCCAACGCTGCTCATCGCTGCAGAGTCTCACATTCGGTTGATCCGGCGCCTGTCCAGCTGGACAGGCGCCGGGCCCCCACGCTTACTTCGTTGTGAAGACGACCTTCGTATACGAACCGCTCTTGGCCACCGGCAAGTTCAGAACCCCCGGAGCGCTGATCGTGACCGGAGTGTTCAGGTAGGGCTGGAAGTACGACGCGTCGCTACCGGCGATGATCAGGGCGATACGGTCGCCGGCGTGGAACTCGTGCACGATGCCGGGCAGCGTCACCGTGACCGGGGCCCCCGTATCGGGGAAGCGCGCGGGGGCTATCAGGCGGTCGGGCAGGGTCGCGGTACCGTTCGGCGCAACGTCCTCAAGCTTGAAGAAGAGCCCCAGATCCGCGGGCAGCGGCTGCATCAGCAGATCCGCGGACGGTGCGGTGGCCGTGACGGTGACCGACGGGATGCCGACGACGTAGGTGTTCGCCGTGAGCGGCGCGCTCTCATATTCGGCGTACGTCCCGGCCGGGTCAGTGAGTGCGACCGTCTGGTTGAGGCCCGCCTGCTCGGTCACCGACTGGGTCGCGTTCGCCGCCGGTGTGGTGAACGTGAGGCTGCCGGTGGTCGCCGTGCTCTGACTCGATACCAGTGAGCCCGAGCCGGCTGCAGTGCCGGTGCCGGAGGCCGCGGCATCCGATAGATACAGCTGAGAGGTCTTGGCGATCGGATACTTCGGCGCGCTCGCGTAAGCCGCAGCGGCGTTGTCACCCCTGTACGTAACCCACGGCCTGTAGAAGCTGAAGTTGAGCGCTGGAGCCGGGCCGGCGCCCTTCAGGTAGTGGTTGAACCAGTCGAGGATCATCTGCCCCTCGAGCGACATCGAGCCGTTCTTGTTCACGATCCCCAGACCGTTGCCGATCTCACCCGGCGCGGAGCTGAGATGGGAGTGACCCCAGGACTGCCAGACCATCTTGACCGGCGTGTGCCGCGCACGCAGCGCGTCATACGTGGCGACCGCCTCATTGAGATTGAAGAGCGTGTCGTCCTCACCCTGCATCAGCATCACCGGGATCCGGATCTTGCTCATGTAGGAGCTGACCGAGTACTCGGCGGCGAGCTGGGCTGAGGCGGGATCGGCGTAGCCATCGTTGGTCAGATCGCTGATCACCGGGCAGTCGACCTGATCGAAGTTGGGGCAGGCGCTCGCCGGCAAGGGCGCCACGGTCGGCCCGGTCTGCCCGATCAGCACGAAGTCCTGGAGCCACTCTTCCTTGGTGATGCCCGGGGTCTCGCTGTTCAGCGTGTCACCGACGAGATCGGCGTCGTTAGGAGCCAGTGAGTAGCTGAGGTTGTTCCAGGTGATGATTGGAACGATCGCGTCGATCCGCGGATCTATTTCGGCGGCGGCAAATTGCACCTCCCCGCCGTAAGAGGCGCCGATCATGCCAACGCGCGGGTCGTACTTGTAATGGCGGCCGTTGGATGCGGTCTTCTGGCGTGCCACGTAGTTCACGCGCGTGCCGTTCGTGGCCTTTGAGCCGCCGCCAAGGAAGGTGATGAGCTGGCTGGCGGCCTCGCCGTCCCACCGAGGGCTGTCCATCTCGATCCGGCAACTAGAGTGGCCGAAGCCGAGACCTGAGTAGGTTAGGACCACGTAGCCGTCGGTGGCGAGGTTCGCCGCCAGGCGCTCTTGATCGGTATAGTTGCCGCCGAAGCCGTTTGTGGTCAGTACGGCCGGAGCCGGGTGCTGCTTGCTCGCGCCGTTCGGGCGGTAGAGCGCCCCGATGATGTTGCACGCGGTCGCATTGCCAGGCCCCACGTGCACGATGAAATGCAGTGTCTGCGAGCTGTAAGCCGCGGCCTGCGCGGTGGTCGCGGCGGCGCCGCAGACCACGAGTGCCATGGCGGCAGCCGCCATCGAGCGAACCAAACGCGACATCTCTCTCCTCACCACGGGGGTCCAACCTCAGGGATCAGTGTATTCCTGAGATGGCTCAGGAACAAAGGTGCTATCAGGGCGGAGCTATCGTCCTGGCGCTGGGGCGCGGGGATGCGTCAGGCGCGGCAGTCCGGGCAGGCGCCGCGCAGCGTGACCTCGTGTTCGATGGCGTCGAAGCCGAGCCGGTCGCTGAGCTTGTGGATTGCGTGCTCCAACTCCGGGTCGTCGAACGCGATCAGAACGCCGCACTGGTCACAGACCATGTGGTGGTGATGTCCCTCGTGGTCGAGGTGCGCGCGTTCGTACCGCGCGACGCCGTCGCCTACGTCCACGCGCGTGATCAGGTGCAGGCTGTGCAGCAGGTCCAGGGCCCGGTAGACGCTCGCGCGCCCAACCGGACGCTCGTCGAGCGCCTGCTCCATCTCTGCGACGCTCATGGCGCAGTCCCGCTGAGCCATGATCTCGATCAGCGCATCCCGCGCAGCGCCCTTGCTGTGGCCAGCGCGGCGGATCACCTCGTGTGCGGCGTCCTGCCAGGCATCTTGAGTTCGCTCCACCTGTCCCAGTTTATCGGAGCCCGATTCAAACGAGAATGAGACTCAATCTCATTTGTGTTACCGTCTGGCCATGCTCACGTACACTCGCTGCGGCGCCGGCGCCGTACTGCTCGCGGTGGTCGCCATCACCGTCGCCGGGTGCGGCAGTGCGACGAAGGCCCCCCGCCCGGGGCAGATCGTCGCCGTCGGCGCCGAGAACCAGTACGCCAACGTGATCGAGCAGATCGGCGGCCGCTACGTGTCGGTGACGGCGATCATGAGCAACCCGAACACCGATCCGCACAGCTTCGAGGCGAGTCCGAGCGTCGCCAAAGCGGTCAGCGCCGCACGCCTTGTGGTGCAGAACGGCGTCGGCTACGACAGCTTCATGGACAACGTTGAAGCCGCTACGGCTAACCCGGCACGCAGGGTGATCATCGTGCAGAAGCTGCTCGGCCTACCCGACTCAACGCCCAACCCCCACCTCTGGTACTCGCCCAGGACGATGCCGGCGCTCGCGGTGGCGCTGGCCAAGGCGCTGACCGAGATGCAGCCCACGCACGCGGCCTACTTCGCCGCCAACGTCAGGCATTTCGAGGCGGCGCTGCAGCCGTGGCTGAAGGCGCTCGCGCGATTCAAGGCCAAGTACCCGAGTACCCCTGTCGCAACGACCGAACCGGTCGCCGACTACATGCTGCAGGCGGCCGGGACACGCAACCTCACGCCGTGGGATCTGCAGGCCGACATCATGAACGGCGTCGACGCCGCCCCAGAGGACATCACCCGCCAGGACGGCCTCTTCAGCCGCCACCGGGTCAAGGTGTTCGTTTACAACCAACAGGTGACCGACACCCTCACCCAGGATTTCAAGAGTGCCGCCTCCCACGCCGGCATCCCCGTGGTCGGCGTCTACGAGACGATGCCGACCGGCTACAGCTACCAGCGCTGGATGCTCGCCGAGGTCCAGGCTCTGCAAAGTGCCGTCAGCGATCACAGATCGACTGAGAAGCTGTGATGGCACTTGCCGCTGAGCAGCGATCGACCACAGCGCTGAGCGTTGAGGGCGTGAGCGTCCAGCTCGGCGGCCGCCAGATCCTGGACCGGATCACGTTTGAGCTCCGCCGCGGCGAGCTCACCGGGCTGATCGGCTCCAACGGAGCCGGCAAGACGACGCTCTTCCGCGTGATCCTGGGTCTGCAGACGGTGTCGAGCGGATCGGTGGAGGTGGGCGCGCAGGGCGGGCTGCAGGCAGTTGGGTACGTGCCACAGAAGTTCCTGCTCGATCCCGACATGCCGCTGCGCGGGCGTGACCTGGTTGGACTCGGGATCGACGGGCACCGCTTCGGTCTGCCCAGGCCGTCGAGGTCACACCGGAGGCGCATCCAGGAGATGCTCGAGGCGGTTGATGCGCAGGAGTTCGCCGACGCCCGTGTCGGCAAGCTCTCCGGCGGCGAGCAGCAGCGGATTCTGATCGCGCACGCACTGATCAGCCGCCCGCAGTTGCTGCTGCTGGACGAGCCGCTCGCGAACCTCGACCTGCGCGGCGCCAAGGAGGTGGTGAGCCTGCTCTCGCGCGTCGCAACCGAACAGGGCGTCTCGGTTCTGATCTCCGCGCATGAGATGAACCCGCTGCTGCCGGTGATGGACCGGATCGTCTACCTGGCCGATGGTCGCGCCGTTTCCGGAACCGCTGAGCAGGTGATTCGCACGGATGTGTTGAGCAGGCTCTACGGCCATCATGTGGACGTGCTCAAGGTCCACGGGCGCGTGATCGTCGTGGCAGGTGACGGCGATCACGATGACACCCCAGACCACGGCCCCGTGGAGATCATCTAGTCCGACCCAATGACCCACGTGCTGCGCGCCCTGATCGAACCCGGCTTCTTCTCCAGCTCGCCCGTGCGGCTCGCCTTGGCGATCGGCGCACCGGTCGCGATCGTCGCGGCCGTCGTCGGGGTATTCACGGTGATCCGTGGCCAGGCGTTCGCCGGTGAGGCGCTGGGCGACATCGGCGCCAGCGGCGGCGCCAGCGCGTACCTGGCCGGGGTCGGCGCGCTCTGGGGCTTCCTCGGGTTCTCCGTCGCCGCAGCGGGAGTGATGGAGTTGATTGGCGTTCAGCGGCTGCGAGGACGTGACCTCGCCACCGGGATCGTGCTCGGAGCCGGCTTCGGGCTTGCCGCCCTGTTCCTCTACCTCGGCACCACATACGAAAACACCAGTGGCGCGACAGTGACGATCCTGTTCGGCTCGATCTTCGCGTTGAACTCATCAGATCTGCCGCTGGTGCTGGGCTTTGGCGTGATCGTCCTGGGCGCCCTGGCGGTGCTCTACCGGCCGCTGATGCTCGCCAGCGTCAGTCCCGAGCTGGCCGCGGCACGTGGCGTCCCGGTCCGGTTGGTCGGCGCCGCGTACCTGACCTCGATGGCGATTGCGGTCGCGCTCGGCGCCGTCACGATCGGCGCGATCCTCTCCACCGCATTGCTGGTCGGGCCGGCCGCCTCAGCGCTCCGCTTGACCAGCCGGCCTGGGCGCGCGATCGCCGCGGCCGCCGTGATCGGCGTCGCCAGCACCTGGTTCGGCATCCTGCTCTCATACGACAGCTACGACTGGCCCATACATCATGGCTGGCCCGCGAGCTTCTTCATCGTCACCGTCATCCTCGTCGTCTACCTGGTGGCCGGGTGGGTGCGCCCGCCGGATCAGCGCAGCGAGAGCTGATGTTCTCCGGCTTCATGGTCAACGCCTGGATCGTCGCCACGCTCGTCGCGATCGTCGGCGCCGCCGTCGGGTTCTTCGTCGTGATGCGCGGGTCGGCGTTCGTGGCCCACGCGGTCCCCAACGGGTCGTTCGCGGGGGCCGCCGGGGCGAGCCTGATCGGCGTCAACGCGATCTTCGGCCTTGGGCTGTTCTCCGTCGCGGGAGCGCTCGGCATCGGACTGCTCGGCCGCCGCGGACGTCACGACGTCGCCACCGCGCTGACGCTGGTATTCATGCTCGGCCTGGGGGCGCTCTTCCTGAGCTTCGGCCACGAGTACGCGCCGGAGGTCTATTCGCTGCTGTTCGGTGAGGTCCTCGGCATCAGCCCCAATCAGCTCTGGCCGACGGCGGCACTTGCGCTGTTGTGCGTGACCGCGCTCTCGATACTCTGGCGGCCGTTGCTGCTCGCCTCGGTGCTACCGAGCAGCGCGCGCGGCCTGGACCCGTTCAAGATCGAGCTCTGCTTCCTGCTGCTGGTCGCGCTCGCCACCACGATGACCGTGCCCGTGGTGGGCACGGCGCTGATCTTCAGCCTGATGATCGGACCGCCCGCGGCGGCCCGTGCCTTCACGGCGCGCCCGCACGTGGCGCTCGCCTTGGCGGTCGCGATCGCGGTCGCGATCGTCTGGACGGCGATCGCGTCGTCCTACGCCAGCAACTGGCCGGTCGGCTTCTTCGTCGGCGCGCTCAGCGCCGTTGCCTACACGGTCGGACGGCTTTGGAGCTGGGCTTCGTCGGCCGCGTGGTCAAACTCGGCGAGCGCGGCTTCAAAGTGGCGCTCGCCGATGTAGCACCAGGACACGCGATATCCGACCAGATCTCTAACCGTGAAAGTTGACCTCAGCCGGAGCGCACGCCCGAGGTACGATGCCTGGGCCTCGTCAGTCGATCAGCCGGGAGGACAGGGATGCTAAGCAGGCGCAAGCGGATGGCGGTGCGGTATGCCAGGCGCGCGAAAATTTCAGGTGAGGGCGCCGTGACCATCTCTTTCGGCTTCAGTTCGTTGGCGATAGCGATCATCGCCGGGATCCTTGAGGAGCTGCCGTACGTGGGCATCTTCGCCGCGCTGCTGTTCTTCCACTTCCACAGGACCGTGCTCGTGACCGATCAGCACGTGTACGTGTTTCGCGACCTTCCATTTCATCGGCCTGGCGCGGAGCTCGGAAGGTATCCGCTCGGCCCGGACACGGTCGCGCGCATCCGCGGGAAGCTCACATTCTCAGACGGTCAGGTCGTGTGGCACAGTCCGCTCTTCGCTTGGCGGGTGAGGCAAGTGGCGGAGGCCGTGCAGGGTGGGCCTTTCAACTGAACGACGGCGCGAGCAAGGCTGGCCGCCCGCGATGGAACAGTGCCCGCTCGAGGCAAAACGATTGAACTGAGCAGTTCTGGAGGATAGTTCGCTTATGGAAGACGCAACGCTCGCCCGGGCACGGATCGGTGTCGCGTGCCTGCTTCTGGCGCGGCGTCTCGATCCCGCGCCCCCTCCCACCCCGGCCAGCCCGGTGGCCGGCGTCGCCGGCCACCACGAGTAAGGAGCGTATGCTTGGCCAATGGATCTCGGCGAGCCTGCGTCCTATCTGGTCCTGAACCACGGGACTCCCGTGTACAGCAGCGACGGTGAGGAGATCGGCAAGGTCACCCACGTCCTGGCGGCTGAAGATGAGGACGTGTTCGATGGGATCGTCATCGGCGAACACATCTTCGGTGAGGACCATCGCTTCGCTGACGCTGACGACGTTCAGGAGATCTTCGAGCACGGCGTGGTGCTGAAGCTCGACCGTGCTGCGTGCGAACAGCTGCCGAAGCCGGCCGCCAACCCGGCGGTCATGCGCGACGATCCAGCGGAGTCAAAATCGGACTTCCGCCACCAGAAGCTCATGCGCGCCTGGGACCGTATCTCAGGCAACTACTGAACCCACTCGGCAAGTCACCGCCTGGCCGCGATCGCCTGCTACGCGGTCAGCTCACCGCCGCTTCAGGTTCCAGTGCCCAGGTAGTTCCCGAAGAACTTCTCTATCTGCTCCCAGCCGTCGTTGGCAGCCTCAGGGCGGTAGACGGGGCGGTCGACTGAGAAGAAGGCGTGCCCGGCATTGTCATAGCGGTGGAACTCGTAGGTCTTGCTCAGCGCTTTCAGAATCCCCTCGAGCTCATCGACCTGCGCCGGGCTCGGGTACTGGTCGTCGTTCCCGAACAGCCCCAGCAGCGGTGCTTTGAGGTGGGGTAGCTGATCCACGATGTTCCTGGCGTTCAACGGGAATCCCTCGGGCGGGGTACCGACCACAAACGCTCCGTAGCAATCGACCGCTGCGTCGAGCTCGACGTTGCAGGCGGCCAGCACCGATTGGCGGCCGCCCGAGCAGTAGCCGATCACGCCGACCTTGCCGTTCGACGTCGGTAGCGAACGCAGGTGGGCGGCAGCCCCGCTGACGTCCCCGACCAGCTGTTCATCAGGGATGCCGCCCTTGGCTCGCACAGCCGCAGCCGCATCCCCGGGACTCAGGTCCGAGCCCTCGCGCCAGTAGAGGTTCGGCATCACAGCGTCGTAGCCGAGCTCGGCGAAACGCCTGACGATCTCCTTGGTCGCACGGTCGTAGCCGGGCAGATGGTGGATTACAACCACGCCCCCTCGGGCGCCATGTTCCGAAGGACTTGCGACGTACGCCTGGATCTCATCGCCGTTGTTGCCGGCGATCTGGATTGTTTGCGCAGTTAGGGAATCACTCATGCACTGATTCTCCCATCAGACCCAAAATCGGGCGCCGTTCAGTGGAGCGTCAGCTCGGCGCGAAGCTCTTCAGCGCCGTCCTGCGCTTCACGCAGCAGTTCACCGTCGTCGCTGACCGCGTAGGCGCCGGTGCGGATCAGCGGCGGCGAGTACGCATGGATCGTCACGGCAGGTACCTCGCCTGCGTGAAGCACGCGATGGATCGCGTTTGGCGGGATCGTGATGAGCGCGCCCGGCCCGCTGAACGTGGTGCTCGGTTCGCCGTTCAGGCGCAACCGATCCTCACGGACCTGGCCGTCGATCACGGTGATGGCTGCGCCGGACGCGTCATGGTCGTGGAAGCCGGTGTCATCGTCCTGCGCCCAGCAGATCAGCCAGGCGTTGACGTTCTCATCGTCCCAGAGCAGAGCGTAGACACGGTGGTCCGGATCGTGCGCCACCAGGCCCTGCCAGCTCTCGCTGTCGGCCGCCAGGTTCGCGACGAAGGCGCCCAGCTCGTCGAGTGAAAGGCTCATACGCGCGCGCCCGCCAGCAGCCTCGCGCCGTTCGCCTGAAGCAGGCGATCGCGACCGGTGCGCTGAGGATCTATCACTGGCCGATCTGATCCGTAGACCAGCTGCTGCTCGCTGACACGCTCAGCGGTGCTCTCGACCGCCGCCGGGCCGTAGCTCGATGTCTCGTAGAAGGTGTTGGGGTCACGGAGGTCGATATCCGGGCCACCGCGGGCCTCCAGCCGCTCGACCAGCAGCGGCGCGCCGCCCGCGAGCATCGCGAACAGCACCTTCAAGTCAGGGTGCTCGCGCCGTCCCAGAGTGGCGAAGCTCAGCCATGCTGCCTGCATCTGCGACACGTAGTCAGTCAGCGCCCGCCACCACAGAGGCTCGGCAAACTCGCTCGGCGTCGCCCGCTGGCCCGGTGCGCGCCCGGGGTGCACGAACAGCGGCGCGTCGCGGCGCGTGACGCGCTCAAGGACAGGCCCCAGCCGCTCGAGCGCGCCCGGCGATGCGAGCGCACCGGCCGGCAGCGAGATCCCCACGCAGCCGCGGTCAAGCAGCTCATCCACCTCTCCGGGCTGGGCCCCGTCCACCGCGATCGGCCCCCAAGCCGCGAACTCTGGCGGCAGTGCCAGCACGCCATCCAGATGGGCATCGATCAGCTCAAGCGCGCTCTCGCGCGGCAGCGCTTCGATCCCGATCGGACTTGAGATCGCGACGATTGCGAGGTCAAGGCCGTCCCTGTGAACGCGCGCAGCTCGTGCCTCGGGCACCTCCGACGGCACGTCGATCACATACGGTGACTCGGCCGCGCTGTACAGAACCGACAGACCGTCTTCGTGTCGGACCAGCGGCAGCGCATCACGCGCGGCCAGGCGTCGGAGCAGCGGCGTCGTCCAGATGTGCTGATGTGCGTCGACAAGCATCGTCGGTCCTACGATACTACACCAAGTTGATTGTAATTGTCTTGTAAGTCTGGCGGAGCGGGCGCTGGCCGCATGCCCCAGCCCTTCAGGCCCACGTAGTTCTCCGCCAGCGAGGTCCGACCCGCCAGGGAGATGGCTACGGAGTACAGCCACGTCCATACTGACTAAGCTGCGAGCGTGCCCTCCGAACCACCAGCTCTCACACCGCTGATCACGGGGCGCGAGCCATCGCTGATCAGTGATGGCGGCGGCCTGCCATTCGCGCCGGCCGCGCCGTTTGCGCCGTTCGAGCCGCTCGATCCGAGTGCAGCTCCGGTCGTGGCGCTGATCAGGCAGATTGACCTCGGCCGCAAGCAGGCGAACAGGCGGGGCTTCTTTCGCGGCTATGGGCGCCTTGCGGACCTCGACCCGGCGCAGAAGCTCGCAGGCTGGCGCGAGCTCGCCGCGACCGAGGACGAGATCCTCTACGCGAGAGGCCGCCCGCCTCACCTCCTGACTGTGGCGGTCAAACGCGCCGGACGCCGTGAGAAGTGGGCCGTGGTCGGCGTCAGCAACTCCCGTCAGCTGCGGGCCTCACGTCAGGGCATCCGCGCGTCCTCATGGCGGCTTGACCCGGAGTTCGAGACCAGCCCCAGCCAGACCGAGCTGCACCTGCTGGTCACCGAGCAGACGCAGGCGACCGGGGTGATGGCTGACGATCGTCTGCTGGCGCCCGACCTGTACGTTGGCACCGACGAGCTGATCGTGCGTTTCTACATCAAGGCCCTTGAGGGCTACACCGGCAGAACCCGCCGCTACGAGACCGCGGTTACGGTCAACCTGCCTGAGCCGATCGGGGAGCGCCCGGTTCGGGACGGCGCCGTATACGAGCCCCCGGGCGCGGTCACCTAGGAGTCATCCCGAGTCGCCGACCGCGCTCGCTCAGCGGCTGGTCAGCGGACCAGCCGCTGCACCCAGGATCCACTTGGAGTCCGACCAGCGCCAGCAGGCCCAGGCGGTCAGCGCGGAGACGACGAACACAGACGGCCACGCGCCGATCACGAGGCCGAGCACGTGTGAGAACGCGAAGGCCACAAGGCCGACGATCGTCAGCCGGATGGCCGTCTGCCGGCCGTCGCGCTTGACCCAGAAGTAGATGCAGGTCAGTCCGAACACCGCCATCACGGCGCCACCGAGCGGGCGCGAGCCGGTTACGATCGCCGTGCCGAAGCCGGAAATCAGCCCGGCGGCGGCCAGCAGCGATGTGGGGACGCGCTCTGTCATCAGACCCGATTATGCGCCGTTGTAGCGATCACGCCACTGGATCAGCTCGCGCAGCGGACCCAGGTCGTAGCCATCAGGGCTGCCGCCGATGCCGACCGTGACCTCGCTCACGCCAGCGGCCGCAAGGCCTTCGGCATACTTCTCGATTCCATCCTGCGCGCCCCAGACCCGCTCTATCTGGTTCGGGTCCCGTCCGGTTTTGGCGCAGTGCTCGGCGAGGATCTCCGACTTGGCCAGATACGTGTCGGCGTCACCGAACGCGTGCCACAGGTCGGCGTGCTCCGCAACCAACCTCAGTGTCACCTTCTCGCCGGCGCCGCCGATCAGGATCGGCATCGGCCCGACCGGCTGCGGGTTGAGCTTCGCCAGGCGCTCCTTGATCAGCGGTAGGTCTCGCCCGAGCGCGCGCAGACGCTCGGCGGCGGTGCCGAACTCGTAGCCGTACTCCTCGTAATCACGCTCAAACCAGCCCGCGCCGATCCCGAAGATGACACGACCACCCGCGAGCTGGTCAATCGTGCCGTGCACGCTGGCCAGCAGCTGCGGGTTCCGGTAGGAGTTGCAGAAGACAAGCGCACCGATCCGGGCACGTTCCGTACTCGCTGCGAGTGCGGCGAGCGACGCGACACCCTCGTAGTGCATGCCGTCGGGCTCACCGTAGAGCGGGTAGAAGTGATCCCAGGTGTAGATCGAGTCGACGCCCAGCTGCTCAGCGTCGCGCCAAGCCTGCTGCATCTGAGCGAATGTCGAGTGCTGGGGTTGGATCTGCACTCCGACGCGAATCGGCACTGTGGAGACTCCTCTAGCTAGCGATGTGTGCGGTACACGCAGGCTATAGGTTGAGGTCCCAACAAGGTCGCGCGACCCTCGAGGCGCTAGGGCGACTGCTCGCGGGCGCGCAGGTCGAAGTACAGCAGCGCCCCGACCAGTGCCGAGAACGACTGCAGTAAGAGCGAGACGACGACCGTGAGGATGTCGGCGAGCGCGTTGCCGTGTGAGGTGGTGGCGCGATCGAGAATGTTCTCGAGCGTCAGGTTGATCAACCCGATGATCACGAGCGTGCCGAGGATGCGCCAGGAGCTACCACGGGTCAGGTAGAAACCGCGACGCAGCGTCGTCGGCCAATCGCCGCCCTCGATCGCCGCCGTCTGCGCGACTACGTAGAGCCGGAGCAGCAGCCAGATGCCGGGGAGCAGGAACGCCACGAAGCCGAGTCCGACGCCGATGCAGGTGATGATCCACGCCGCTACTACCGTCGGTAGCACCCTGAATGTGCGGCGGAAGACCTCGCCCAGGCGTGGCCGCTCACCCTGCCCGATGAGCAGCACCGCGTGGGCCTGCAATGCAGAGACGAGCGGGATGATGAGGACAAAATCGACGACGTACAGCAGCACCAGTTGCCGCTCCTCGTGGGCGCTCAGATGGCTGGTGTGGAAGGAGTTCGTCGCGACCAGGACGACAATCTCGAACGGCACCACGAGCACGCCCGCCAACAGCAGGAACTGCCACAGGTAACGCCCAAAGAGGCGCGCGCCCGTACTGAACAGATCGGGCAGGGCGCGAGGATGCTGAAGGTCGAGTGAGATCTCTGTCAATCCGTTGCTCTGAGGCTTAGGAGGCGTATGGAGTTGCGCGCCCGAGTGTGGCAGGAAGCGATGCGCCGCCGTCGAGCAGCAGGTAGTGGGAAACGACCAGGCCGGATCGCTCGCCGGCCCGGATGGCCACTCGTGGTTGGGGTGCGGCCGTGCTACCCGGCTACCGGCTCGAGCGGGCTCAAGCCGTCGTCAACGTCGATATTTTCGGGCAGGAGTTCAAGCCCGGCGCCGTCTGCCACCAGCTCAACCAGGGCTGCAAAATCCACCTCATTGCCCTTGATGCCCTCGAGCAGCTGCACGACCTGCTGAGCAGCGGCGACGACCGGCATCGACACGTGCGTGTCACGCGCAGCTTCGAATCCGAGCTGGAAATCCTTGAGCAGAAGCGCCGGCGTGAAGGTCGGCTTGAAGTCGAGGTTGACGTAAGCAGGCGTCTTATAGCGGGTGAACACCGAGCCCATGACGCTGTCATTCATGAACTCCCAGAGGTCCGCGCGACTGACGCCACCCTGCTCGGCGAGCACGGTGATCTCCGCCATGCACTGGGCGACGACGCCGAGCATCAGGTTGTGGCAGACCTTGACCAGGCGCGCGGACTCGCCCTCACCAACGTACGTCACCTTGCGGCACAGCAGCTCGAGGTACGGGCGCGCCAGCTCCCATGCGTCGGGCGGACCGGAGGCGGCGATCGTCAAGCGGCCGGACGCGGCGACCTTTGGGTTGCCGCTGACTGGGGCCGCGAGCATTGCGGTGCCCCGCTCAGCGGCGCGTGCGCGGATGCGTTCGGCGGCGGTCGGTGAGATCGTGGTCGAGTCGACTATCAGCCCTGGTTGCACGTCGTGGCGCGACAGCAGCGCCTCGACCACCTCCTCAACGTCGGCTGAGCCGCCGACCATCGTGAAGACTACGTCCCGATCAGCCAGCTCGGCGACCGAAGCTACGATCGTCGCGCCGATATCCACAAGGTCAGCCGCCTTCTCTGGCGTGCGGTTGTAAACCGACACGTCGTAGCCGGCGGATAGCAACCTCGAGACGAGCGCGTGCCCCATGCGGCCCGCGCCAACCCAGCCAAGACTCGTCACTTGATTACCCATCCGCCCTCCAGTTGCAATCGTTTGCAGATACGCTAACCAAGCGGTCACGGACAGTCAAGCCGCCGTCACGCCCGTCAGCCGCCACGACTCGGCGGCGCGGTTGAGCCGCGCACCACCAGGGTCGGGTCGAGCAGCAGTTCGCGGGGCGCCACTGACTCAGCGGTGAACTGCGTCAGCAACATGTCGGCTGCGGCATACCCGATCTCACGCTGCGGAACGCGCACCGTTGTCAGCGGCGGCCGCAGCCGGTCGATGAAGAGCATGTCGTTGAAGCCTACGATCGAGATGTCCTGCGGACACCGCCGGCCGTACGCGTACAGCAGGTCATAACAGCCGATCGCCAGGCGGTCGTTGGCAGTGATGATCGCCGTCACGGTCGGGTCGGCGCCCAGCAGCTCAGCACAGGCGCTCGCGCCGGCCTCCTCAGTGAAAGCGCCGGCGAAGCTGACGCGCTCACCGGGAACCTGTAGGCCCGCGTCCGCCATGGCCGCCGTGAAGCCCAGATATCGACGGTGCCCTGTTGATACGTTCTGGGGACCGGCCAGGTAGGCCACGCGATGATGTCCCAGTTCGACGACGTGCTCGACCGCGAGCCGGCTGCCGCCGCGGTCGTCGACCGCGACAGCGGAGATGGAGCCATCCTCGAAAGTCCGGTTTGCAAGCACCACCGGTAGGCCGCGCATGATCGCCTCATTCAGTGGCTCGACATCGAGGCGTGCGGTGGCCGCGATGAAACCGTCAACCTGGCGGGCGAGCATCGTCTCGATGCTCGCCCGCTCGCGCTCTGGATCACTGTCGGTATTGACCAGCAGCGTCGTATAGCCGTCGACGGTAAGGCGGTCGTCGATGCCCCGCACGATCGGCGGGAACAGCGGGTTGGTGAGATCCGGGATCAGTACCCCGACGGTGAACGAGCGGTTGGTCTTCAGGCCGCGGGCGAGCGGGTTTGGCCGGTACCCCAGTTGGTCTGCGGCGGCGAGCACGCGCTCCGCAGTTGTGTTGTTGACCAGACCCCGCGTCTGTGGGTTGAGGGCTCGCGAGACCGTACCGGGGTGCACGTCCGCGAGGCGAGCGACGTCCCGGATCGTCACGGGTGCATGCATCAGGCCATTATGCAGGCGCGAGCAGCGCAAACCGGCGCCATCGCGAGCCTACTCCTACGGCTCGCCCGCACCCCGCCGGGGGCTTCCGAAAGCATGCGGAAAGCCGTCATCCGGCCGCGCCGGACGTTCAGACACCGGCGGTCACGACAGCACCGCCGAGGTAGAGCGCACCGATCTCAGGATGGCTGAGCACCTCATGGCCACTGCCGGCCAGACGCACCTCCCCGTTCTCGAGCACCACGCCATGTGAGCTCAATTTGAGGCCGGCGCGAGCGTTCTGCTCGACCAGCAGGATCGTCTTGCCCTGGCGGTTCATCAACGCGATCATCTCGAACACCATCGCGCGGGTCTGCGGGTCAAGGCCCATCGACGGCTCGTCGAGCATTATCAGCTCGGGATCGAGCATCAGGCAGCGCGCGAACTCGACCAGGCGCTGCTGCCCGCCTGACAGACTGCCCGCCTTCTCTTTGGCGCGGTCGCGGACGATCGGGTACAGCTCCTGCACCGCCGCCAGACGGTTGCGCACCAGGGGCTGGTCACCGACGGTGAAGGCGCCAAGCTCGACGTTCTCCTGCACGGTCATATCCGGGAATAGGCTGTGCGCCTGCGGAATCTGAGCGATTCCCCTCGCCAGGATCTGTTTGGGGGTCAACCCGGAGATGAGCTCACCGCGGAAACGGACCTCACCCTCACGCGGGCGCAGCAGACCACTGACAGT
>Ga0181537_10000498_pt1 | contig 36903 bp, 36 predicted proteins | sample PEATcosm2014_Bin_39_FD_119765 | JGI IMG/M metagenome (GOLD analysis project Ga0181537, IMG submission 119765) | Peatland microbial communities from MTU Mesocosm Facility, Houghton, MI, USA - PEATcosm2014_Bin23_10_metaG | ecosystem: Environmental > Terrestrial > Soil > Wetlands > Peat | place... | reverse complement strand
TCGATGGTCCCTCGCATTGAGGGTGAATAGGGAATGCGGTGCGGCTCTTCGCTATCCGGGCCAAATCCGCAGCTGCCCCCGCAACTGTGAGCGGGTAGTTTCGTCCGGATAAGCCACTGAAGGCTCGCGCCTTCGGGAAGGCAGGACGAGGCGACGATCCGCGAGCCAGGAGACCTGCCATCGGCCGTGTCGACGCGACAAACATAGGTCGGGGTGTACCTGTGGATGATCTGAAAGACGCAAGTCTTTTGGTCCTCGCTCGCGCCGACGGCAGGTCAGGCGAGGACTTTTGTGCTCAATTTCCTGAAGACAACCGTCGACGACGGAGCGGCCAATCAGCGCGCCAAGATCATTGCGATCTACGCTCTGATTTTTGCCGGTAACGCCGCCGCGTGGACCTGGGCGGCGGTGGCGCTGTCAGGCCGGCCGGCGGTTCTTGGCACGGCCTTTCTCGCTTATGTGCTGGGACTGCGCCATGCCGTCGACGCCGATCACATCGCAGCCATCGACAATGTCGTGCGCAAGCTCATGCAGGAAGGCAAGCGGCCGGTTTCGGCCGGCCTGTTCTTCTCGCTCGGCCATTCGCTGGTTGTCACCATCGCGGTTGCGGTGATCGTGGGAACCGCGTTTGCGCTCGAGGGCCGGCTGCATCCCTTCAAAGTCATCGGCAGCATCATCGGCACCGGCGCGTCGGCATTTTTCCTGCTGGCGATTGCCGCCATCAATCTCGTCATTCTGCGCGGGGTGTGGAAGAGTTTCCGCCGCGCGCGCCGCGGCGAACCGGTCGCCGAGCACGAGCTCGATATGCTGCTGTCGGGACGGGGCTTGCTCGCGCGCATCTTCCGGCCGCTGTTTCGCATGGTGTCGCGTAGCTGGCAGATGTTCCCGATCGGCTTTCTGTTCGGGCTCGGCTTCGATACCGCGACCGAGATCACGCTATTCACGGTTGTTGCGACGCAAGCGTCCGGCGGCATGAGTTTCGCGACGGTGATGATCTTCCCCGCCATGTTCACCGCCGGCATGACGCTGATCGACACGACCGACAGCGTGCTGATGGTCGGCGCCTATGGCTGGGCGTTCCTCAATCCGATCGGCAAGATTTGGTACAACCTCACCATCACCGCGATTTCCGTGCTGGTCGCGTCACTGATCGGCGGCATCGAGGCGCTTGGGCTGATCGGCGACAAGCTCGGTCTGGCCGGCAGCTTCTGGGACGCGATCGACGAAATGAACGGCGGGCTCGCCAATTTCGGCTATCTCGTCATCGGAATTTTCGTCGTTAGCTGGGCCGTCTCCTATCTGATCTATCGCTGGCGGGGATTTGACCGGCCCGTCGAGCGCGCCGAGGTGGCATCATGACGGCAGCCTCTCCGGTCGTTTACGTTTGCACCACCTGCCGGCGGCCCGAACATCCCGACGCCGGACCGCGGCCGGGCGCGCTTCTCGCCGACGCGGCCGAGCGGGCTGCCGCCGGCACCGAAGTCGAAATCCGCCGCATGCGCTGCCTTGCCAATTGCACGCGCGGCCCGAGCGCAGCGATGCGCGCCAACGGCTCGTGGACTTACGTGTTCGGCGGGCTCGACGAACATAATGCCGAAGCGCTGATCGAAGGCGCGCGGCTTCTCGCGGGCGCCGCCGACGGCATCCTGCCCTGGCGCAATAGGCCTGACATTCTCAAGCGCGGCTTGATCGCGCGGGTTCCCCCAATCGATTTTGAAGAGGTCGATGCATGACTAGTCCGCTCGCCCGAGTTCCCTGCACCATCGTCACCGGCTTTCTCGGCGCCGGCAAAACCACGCTGATCCGCCATATCCTCGCCAATGCGCAAGGCCGCCGCCTCGCCGTCATCGTCAACGAGTTCGGCGACGTCGGCATCGACGGCGAAATCCTCAAAGGCTGCGGCAATACCGGGTGTCCGGAAGACAATATCGTCGAACTGGCCAATGGCTGCCTTTGCTGCACGGTGGCCGACGAATTCGTGCCGGCGCTCGATGCCATCCTGGCGAAAGACGGCGTCGAGCACATCGTCATCGAAACCTCCGGCCTCGCACTGCCGAAGCCTCTGGTGCAGGCGTTTCATTGGCCGGCGATCAAAAGCCGCGTCACCGTCGACGGCGTCGTCGTTGTCGTCGATGGCGCGGCGTTGGCCGACGGGCGGGTCGCGGCCGACCTCGACGCGCTCAAGCGCCAGCGCGCCGATGACGCCGCGCTGGTGCATGACGATCCGGTTGAAGAAGTGTTCGAGGATCAGATCGCCTGCGCCGATCTCATCGTGCTCAACAAGCGCGACCTGCTCGACGCCGCCGGCCTCGCCAAAGCGATGGCGGCGATTTCCGGCGCGCTGCCGCGCAACGTCAAAGTGCTCACCGTCACCGACGGCAAAGTGGACGAGGCGCTACTGCTTGGCCTCGGCGTCGGCACCGAAGCTGACATCGAAAACCGCCGCACCCATCACGATGACGAAGGCGAGCACGATCATGACGATTTCGATTCCTTTGTCGTGCCGGTCGGCGAAGTGGCCGATCCGGCGGCGCTCTCGGCGCGCGTCGCTACGCTCGCCGAACAATTCGACGTGTTGCGCGTCAAAGGCTTTGCCGCCGTTGCCGGTAAGCCGCTGCGGCTTCTGGTGCAGGCGGTCGGGCCGCGGGTGACGCATCAATACGACCGGCCTTGGGCGGCGTCGGAGCCACGCCAGGGCCAGCTGGTCGTGATCGGACTGAAAGGCCTGAATCGTGCCGCAGTGACGCGCGCGCTCGGTGGTTAAACGATGCATCTGCTGACCACGAGCTCAACCGGCCTCGACGAAATTGTCGAAGCGGTCGATCTCGGCCAGCCGCCGGGCGAAATTGCGATCCTGTCGTTCGCCGACAGCGATCTCGCCGGACTGGCTGCCGCCTGGGAAAGCGAGCGCGCCGATCTGCCCAGCGTGCGGCTCGCACATTTGCGCGACCTGCGCCATCCGATGTCGGTCGATCTGTGGATCGACCGCGTCGGCGCGCATGCGAAAGTAATCATGGTGCGTCTCCTCGGCGGACTCGATTTCTGGAAATACGGCGTCGAGCGGCTGTCGGCGCTGGCGCGCGAATGGGGCATCGCGCTCGCCGTGCTGCCCGGCGAGGATCGCGATGACCCGCGGCTCGCCGCCGCCTCGACGCTGCCGCCCAGCGAGCTTGAGGCGCTGCTGCGGTTTTTCCGCGAAGGCGGGCGGGAGAATTTGCGCGCGCTGTTGCGCCGTCTCGCCCGCCATGCCGGGCATGACGTCGCATTACGCGAAGCCGCGCCGGTGCCGCGCTGCGCCGGTTATGTGCCGGGCGAAGGCGCGGTGGCGGTCGAGCGGCTGATTGCTTCGTTGGACCTCTTACCCGCTCGTCCCCGCGAAAGCGGGGACCCAGAACTGGATTCCCGCTTACGCGGGAATGAGCGGAGCAAACGGCCCGTTGTGCCGATCATTTTTTACCGCGCACTGCTGCTCGCCGCCGATACCGCGCCGATCGATGCGCTTTGCGCTGCGCTTGCGGCGCGCGGGTTGGCGCCGGCGGCGCTGATCGTCACCAGCTTGAAGGACCGCGACGCCGACACGTTCCTGCGCAAAGTTCTGGCGCGGCTCGATCCCGCGGTGATCGTGACCACGACGGCCTTTGCCGCCGGCGGCACGCTCAGCGAGCCGACCGCGCTCGACGCGTCCGGCGTTCCGGTGCTGCAAGTCGTCAGCGCGACGACGCGGCGCGCCGCCTGGGCCAATAGCCCGCGCGGGCTCGGCGCCGCCGATCTGGCGATGCATGTCGTGCTGCCTGAGTTGGACGGCCGCGTGCTGGCCGGCACCATCGCGTTCAAAGATCCGCTGCCGCCGCAGGACGGACTTGCCTTCACCGCGCTGGTGAGCCGGCCCGAGCCGGATCGCGTCGCGGTCGTTGCCGACCGCATTGCCGCGCTCATTCGTTTGCGCGCGCTGCCGTGCGGCGAGCGGCGCGTCGCCGTGCTGATGCCGGATTATCCCGGCGCCAAGGGCCGCACCGGCTACGCGGTCGGCCTCGATGTGCCGGCGAGCGTGATCGCGGCGCTCGACGATCTTGCCGCGGCCGGTTACGCGGTGCGCGGCGCGCCGCAAACCCCGCGCGAACTTTTGGATGGGCTGGCGCACGGCGGTGACGCGACGCTACCGCTTACGCAATATGAATCTCTGCTGAAGCGGTTGCCGAAAGCCGCAGTGGCGCGCTTGCGCGACACCTGGGGCGAGCCGGCCAACGATCCCGACATGCGCGACGGCAGCTTCCGTTTCCGCGCTAAAAGTTTCGGCAATGTCATCGTCGCGCTGCCGCCCGATCGCGGCCGCGCCACTGAGCGGCGCGCCGATTATCACGACCCGCTGTTGCCGCCGCGTCACGCGCTGGTCGCGTTCGGGCTTTGGCTGCAGCACGCCGCAAAGACCGACGCGCTGGTGCATATGGGCGCGCATGGCACGCTGGAATGGCTGCCGGGCAAGGCGGTGGCGCTGACCGCGGAATGTTTTCCCGAAATCGTCACCGGACCGCTGCCTGTGGTCTATCCGTTCATCGTCAGCAATCCGGGCGAAGCGGCGCAGGCCAAGCGTCGCATTGCCGGCGTGACCATCGGCCATTTGCCGCCGCCGCTTGTCGCCGGCGGGCCGAGCGGCGATGCGCACGAGCTGGAACTTCTGCTCGATGAATATGCCCAGGCTGACGGCCTCGACCGCCGCCGCCGCAAACGGCTCGCCACGCTCATCGTCGAGACCGCGCAGCGCACCGGGTTAGCCCAAGAAGCCGGGATTTTGGGCGGAGTCGGCGCAGCGGTTGCGCCCGACGAGGCGTTGCGCCGCATCGATGCCTGGCTGTGCGATCTCAAGGACCTCGCGGTGAAGGACGGCCAGCACATTTACGGCCGTGCGCCTGCAGGCACGGACGATCCGCTGTGGCACGCGAGCGCGGAAGCCGAACGCGCGGCACTGATCGCCGCGCTCGACGGACATCCGATTGCGCCGGGACCGGCCGGCGCGCCGGCGCGCGGACGGCGCGACGTGCTGCCGACCGGGCGCAATCTCTTCACCGCCGATCCGCGCACACTGCCGACGCCGACCGCGATGCATCTCGGCCGGCTTGCCGCCGACGAAGTGGTGCGCGCGCATTTGCAGACGCATGGCGACATGCCGCGCGCGGTGGTGATCGATCTGTGGGGGAGCGCTACCTTGCGTACCGGTGGCGAGGAGGTTGCGCAAGGGCTTTCGTTGCTTGGCTGCCGGCCGGTGTGGGATCACTTGAGCGGCCGCGTCGCCGGCGTCGAAGTTTTGCCAGCCGCCGCGATTGGCCGCGCACGCGTCGACGTCACTTGGCGCATTTCCGGATTGTTCCGCGATCTGTTCCCAGCGCAGATCGCGCTGCTTGACGCCGCGGTGCAGGCGGTGGCGGCGCGCGACGAGACCGCTGACGACAATCCTTTGGCGGCGGCGCGCAACGGCGCGGCGCGGCTCGACCGCATTTTCGGCACCGCGCCCGGCGTTTACGGCGCCGGCGTCGAGGATCTGATCGGCCGCGACAGCGATAATGACGCGATCGGCGCGGCCTATCTCGCCGCCGCGTCGCATGCCTATGGCGGCGCCGACGGCGAAGCCGGTGCCGCGCCCGGCGCTTTCGCCCGGCAGGTCGCCGTTGCCGACGCGCTGGTCCATACCAGCGACGATCCGGCGCGCGATCTCCTCGAAGGCGCGGAAGACGCGGCTTTTGTCGGCGGCTTTGCCGCGGCGGCCAAAATGCTCGGCCGCGCCGCCGATCTGGTGATGCTCGACATGACCGACCCGCAGAAGCCGCGGGCGCGGGCGCTATCGGCAGCTTTGGCGCGGATCGTGCGCGCACGCGCGGTCAATCCGCGCTTCATCGCCGGCCAGTTGCGCCACGGCGCGCGCGGCGCCGCCGAGCTGGCCGAAACCGTGGACCGCCTCGTCGGTTTCGCCGAAACCACCGGCGCGGTCGCCGGCGAATTGTTCGATCTGCTGCACAGCGCCTATATCGCCGATCCCGTGGTGCGCGACTTTCTGCTGCGCGAAAATCCGGACGCGGCGGCGGCGATCGCCGAGCGGCTGGATACGGCGCGGCGACGCGGCCTTTGGCATCCGCGCCGCAACGACGTCGATGCCGTATTTGCGGCGCTCAGAGCGGGGGCCGCAGCATGACGGCGCTCGCCACAGCATCATTGCGCCGCGGCAGCTGTCCCGGACTATCGGCACCGATGCCGACCGGTGATGGATTGCTGGTGCGGCTCCAGCCAACCGAAACGATTTCACTTGCAGCTTTCGCCGCGCTGTGCGCGGCAGCACGGCGGCATGGCAATGGCATCATCGAAATCACCTCGCGTGGCAGCATTCAGGTGCGCGGCTTGAGCGACCGCTCCGCACCGGATTTTGCGGCGGATATCGCCGCGCTCGACATCGCGGCGGCTGACAGCGTTCCGGTGCTCGCCGACGCGCTCGCCGGAATCGGCGCCGAGGAGATTTTCGATGCCGGGATACTCGCCGCCGATCTGCGCCGCGCGCTGGCGCAGCGCACGATGGCCGCAAAACTTTCGCCCAAGGTTTCTGTTGCCATCGATGGCGGCGGCGCCATCGGCCTTGCGGAAATTTCGGCTGACATTCGGCTTTACGCACAGGCGCATAATGGCAATGTGGCGCTTCACATCGCCGTCGGCGGCGATGCAGCGCGCGCGGTTGCTCTTGGTATAGTCGCGCTCGGCGATGGTGTCGAAACTGCTGCGCGGCTGTTCGCTGTTATCGCGCAGCGCGGACGCGAGCATCGCGCGCGCGATATTATTGCGAACGAAGGAGCTGACGTATTCCAATCGGCAATTGCCGATCTTTTGCTGTCCGCTCATCCCCGCGATGAGCGGGAGATGGCATCGCCCATCGGCACGCATGCTTTACGCGGCGGATCGCTGGCTTGCGGTATCGGGCTAGCCTTCGGCCATAGCGACGCGCGTTCGCTGGGGTGGCTGGTTGAAGCTGCCGCGGCGGCCGGAGCGAGCGGATTTCGCGCGGCTGCGGGACGCGCACTGATTGCTGTCGGTCTGCCGCCGCAAACCGCAGCCGCTTTCGCCGCTGCCGCTGAAAATCTCGGCTTCATCACCCGCGCCGGCGACCCGCGCCGCCATGTGATAGCCTGCGCCGGCGCGCCGGTCTGCGCCTCGGCGCATATCGCTTCGCGTGCGCTCGCGCCGCTGATCGCCGGAAACGCGGAATGCACCGTGCATATTTCCGGCTGCGCCAAGGGCTGCGCGCATGCCGCGTCGGCCGCGCTCACCATTGTCGGCACGGCGGATGGCTGCGCGCTGGTCGCCAACGGTTCGGCGCGCGATACGCCATTCGCCATAGTCCCGGCAGGCGAACTGCCCGCAGCCATCGCGAAATTCGTGCGCGAGGCCAACCATGTCTGATCGCGCGACATATTTGCGCGATGGCGAAGCAATCTACGAGCGCTCGTTTGCCATCATCCGCGCCGAGGCCGACCTGTCGCGCTTTTCGACCGACGAAGCCGACGTCGCGGTGCGCATGATTCATGCCTGCGGCCAGGTTGACGTGGCGGCGCATATCGTGTTCGGCGGCAACCTTGTCGCGGCGGTGCGCGGCGCGCTCGCCGCCGGCGCGCCGATTTTCTGCGACGCCGAGATGGTGGCGCACGGCATTACCCGGGCGCGGCTGCCCGCGAAGAACGACGTCATCTGCACGCTCAACGATCCGCGCACCGCGGCGCTCGCCGCCAACAATGCGACGACGCGCTCGGCGGCGGCGCTCGAACTCTGGCTCGACCGTCTCGGCGGCGCGATTGTCGCCATCGGCAATGCGCCCACGGCCCTGTTCCGGCTGCTCGATCTGCTCGACGCCGGCGCGCCGAAACCCGCGGCCATTCTCGGCATCCCGGTCGGCTTTGTCGGCGCCGCGGAGTCGAAGGCGGCTCTCGCGGAAAATCCGCGCAGCGTGCCGTTCCTGATCGTGCGCGGGCGCATCGGCGGCAGCGCCATGACCGCGGCCGCGGTGAATGCTTTGGCGAGGCCTGGAATATGAGCGCGGGCAAACTGATCGGCGTCGGCGTCGGCCCGGGCGATCCGGAATTGCTGACGCTCAAAGCGATGCGCGCGCTCGGGGGCGCTGACGTGATCGCGCATTTCGCCAAAGCCGGCAATCCCAGTCATTCGCGCGCCATTGCCGCGGAGCACTTGCGCGCCGGTGTCGTGGAACTGCCGCTACTCTATCCGGTGACCATCGAACTGCCGAAGGAGTGTGACGCTTATCGCGACGCGATCCGCGACTTTTACGATGGCGCCGCCGAGGAGATTGCTACGCACCTCGAAGCGGGCCGCACCGTTGCGGTCATCAGCGAGGGCGATCCTTTGTTCTACGGCTCCTACATGCATCTACATGCGCGGCTGTCGCCGCGCTTCCCCGCCGAAATCGTCGCCGGGGTGACCGGCATGTCGGGCTGCTGGTCGGCGGCGGCCATGCCGATCGCGCAGGGCGACGACGTGTTCACCGTGCTGCCAGCGACGCTGTCCGAAAGCGAACTCACCCGCCGGCTCGCCGAGGCCGATGCCGCCGTGGTGATGAAGGTCGGGCGGCATCTGGCGAAACTGCGCCGCGCGCTCAAGACCAGCGGCCGGCTGCCGCGCGCGCTCTATGTCGAGCGCGGCACCACGGCGGAAGAGAAAATGATTCCGCTGTCCGCCAAGCTCGACGACGAGGCGCCGTATTTCGCCGTCGTGCTAGTGCCGGGCTGGGAGGGACGGCCGGGAGGGGAGCCATGAGCGGCCGTCTTACCGTTGTCGGATTGGGGCCGGGCGATCCGCGCTATCTCACGCTGGAAGCCGCCGAAACGCTCGCGGGGGCGCAGGCGCTTTATGGCTACGGCCCTTATCTCGACCGTGTGCCGGTGCGCGCCGGCCAAAGCCGCCATCCGTCCGACAACCGCGAGGAAGGCGCGCGCGCCATGGCCGCGCTCCACCACGCCACGCAGGGCGCCGGCGTCGCGGTCGTCTCCGGCGGCGATCCCGGCGTCTTCGCCATGGCGGCGGCGATCTGCCAGGAAATCGAGGCCGGACCTGACAGTTTTCGCGCGCTCGATGTGAGTTTCATTCCCGGCATCACCGCGATGCTCGCGGTCGCGGCGAAAATCGGCGCGCCGCTCGGCCACGACTTTTGCGCCATTTCGTTGTCCGACAATCTCAAACCCTGGGATCTGGTCGAGCGCCGGCTCGACGCCGCCGCGGGCGCCGGTTTCGTCATCGCACTTTACAATCCGGTGTCGCGGGCGCGGCCATGGCAGTTCGGCTATGCGATCGAGCGGCTACGCCGGCAATTGCCGGCAGCGACGCCGGTCGTGGTCGGCCGCGCCGTCGGCCGGCCGGACGAGACGATTAATGTCGTGACGCTGGCGCAGGCCGACGGGGCGTTTGCCGACATACCACCTGTAGATATGGCGACGCTGGTTATCGTCGGCACGCGTGAAACCCGCGTCATCGCGCGGCCCGGCCGAACGCCGCTGGTCTATACGCCGCGCGCCGCGGTGGAGGTGAGCGCATGATCGAGCCAGTCCATCGCGGCATCGATCGTCTGGACCGCGGGCGCGTCGGGCGCGGGCGGGCGGCGCATCAGAATGACATCGATGCCGAGCGCGCGGGCTGCCGCGATCTTGCCATAGGCGGCATTGCCGCCGCTGTTCTTGGCGATGACGACATCGATCTTGTGCGCCGTCATCAGCGCGCGGTCGTCGGCTTCGCGAAACGGGCCGCGCGCGGTGATGTAAGTGACCTGCGGCAGCGGCAGCGGTGGCTCGACCGGATCGACGCTGCGGACCAGATAACGGTGCTGCGGCGCGCCGGCGAACGGCGCAAGATCGTTGCGGCCGAGCGCCAGAAAGACGCCGCGCGATATCTCGCCGATGGCGCTCACCGCCGCGGCGGTATCGTTCACCTCGATCCAGTGGTCGCCGGCGACGGCGCGCCATGGCATCCGGCGCAGCGCCAGGAAAGACACGCCGCTGTCGCGTGCGGCGGCGGCGGCGTTTTGCGAAATGACACTCGCATAAGGATGCGTGGCGTCGATCAAAGCATCGATGCGTTCCGCGGCGAGATAATCGGCAAGCCCCGCCGCGCCGCCAAAGCCGCCGATGCGGACCGGCACGGCATGCGGAACCGGCGTGGCGGTGCGGCCGGCAAGCGACAGCGTCACGTCGAGATCGCCGCGTTTGGCAAGCCGTTCGCCGAGCAGGCGCGCTTCCGTGGTACCGCCGAGAATAAGGACGCGTGGCATGCAAAATCCTGAGCCGCTTCCGCACGACACTGCCGCATCGCCGCGCTGGCTGTCCATCGTCGGCATCGGCGAGGACGGCGTCGAGGGCTTGAGCCCGGTGGCGCGCGGGCTGATCGAAACGGCGGAGATCGTGTTCGGCGGACGGCGGCATCTTGGGCTAGCGGCGCCGCTGATCCGCGGGGCGACGCGACCGTGGCCGAGCCCGTTCGACGGCGCGCCCGAAGAAGTCATGCGCCATCGCGGCCGGCCGGTTTGCGTGCTGGCGTCCGGCGATCCGTTTCATTACGGCGTCGGCGCGGTGCTGGCCCGGCACATCGATGCGCGGGAAATGATTGTCGTGCCGGCGCCGTCGGCCTTTTCGCTTGCCGCTGCACGGCTCGGCTGGCCGCTGCAGCAGACCGTATTGCTGTCGCTGCACGGCCGCATGCTCGATCTGATCCGCCCGCATCTGCAGCCCGGTGCGCATATTCTCGCGCTGACCTCCGACGGCGAGGGCCCGGCGGCGCTGGCAAAACTTCTGACTGAAACGGGTTTCGGTGTCTCGCGATTGACCGTGCTTGAAGCGCTTGGCGGACCGCGCGAGCGCATCCGTGTCACGACGGCCGCCGGCTTTGAACTCGGCGCGATGGACCCGCTCAATGTCGTCGCCATTGAAGTCGCGGCGGCGACGGATGCGCGCGTGCAGACGCTCGCAGCAGGCCTGCCGGACAATCTGTTCGAGCACGACGGCCAGATCACCAAGCGCGAAATCCGCGCGGTGACACTGTCGTCGCTCGCGCCTCGCCGCGACGAACTGTTGTGGGACATCGGCGCCGGATCGGGCTCGGTCGCGATTGAATGGCTGCTGGCCGATCCGGGGATGCGCGCGATCGCCGTCGAAGAGCGCGCCGACCGCGCCGCACGTATCCGCCGTAATGCCGCGGCGTTTGGCGTACCGGGGCTCGACATTATTGAAGGCGCGGCGCCGGCAGCGTTGTCCGGTCTGGCGACGCCGGATGCTGTTTTTATCGGTGGCGGCGCCAGCGATGCAGGCACGCTTGATGCCGCGGCGCGGGCGCTGCGCTCCGGCGGCCGGCTCGTGGTCAATGCGGTGACGCTCGAAACCGAAGCGTTGCTTATCGCTCGCCATGCCGCGTTGGGCGGTGAATTGATCCGCATCACGCTGTCGCGCGCGGCCCCGGTCGGCGAGAAAACCGGCTGGCGCGCAGCGATGCCGGTGACGCAGTGGTTATGGACCAAACTATGAAAGTCGCGCGATGACCGTGCATTTCATCGGCGCCGGCCCCGGTGCGGCCGACCTCATCACAGTGCGCGGCCGCGATCTGATTGCGCGCTGTCCGGTGTGCCTCTATGCCGGCTCGATCGTGCCGCGCGAATTGCTGGAGCATTGTCCGCCGGGCGCGCGCATCGTCGACACCGCACCGCTGTCGCTTGACGAGATCGACGCCAAATTCGCCGCCGCCCATGCTGCCGGCCATGACGTGGCGCGGCTGCATTCCGGCGATCTGTCGATCTATTCGGCGCTCGCCGAACAGCTGCGGCGGCTGGAGCGGCGCGGCATTGCATATACGCTCACGCCCGGCGTGCCGGCCTTCGCTGCCGCCGCTGCGGCGTTGCACTGCGAGCTGACGGTGCCGGAAGTGACGCAGAGCGTGGTGCTGACCCGCGTCTCCGGCCGCGCCTCGCGCATGCCCGAAAGCGAGAAACTTGCGACCTTCGCCAAAACCGGCGCGACGCTTGTCATCCATTTGGCGATTCACTCCATCGATACGATCGTCAAGGAGCTGACACCGTTTTACGGCGCCAACTGTCCCGCCGCCGTCGTGGTGCAATCGAGCACACCGGCAGAGCGCGTCATGCGCGGGACGCTTGCCGACATTGCCGCGAAAGTCGCCGCCGAACGCATCGAACGCACGGCGCTTATTCTCGTCGGCCCGGCGCTCGCCGCAAACGATTTCCGCGACAGCGCGCTCTACGACGCCGATTATCGCCGCCGTTTCCGTGGAGCCGGCGCATGACCGCGTGGGATGCATTGGCGGCGACACGCGCCGGTGTTCCGGTATTCGCGCCGGGTCACGTCTGGCTCGCCGGCGCGGGCCCTGGCGATCCGGGCCTGCTGACGCTCGACGCACTGGCCGGCCTCGCCCAGGCCGATGTCGTCGTGCACGACGCGCTGGTCGATGAACGCGTGCTGGCGCTCGCCGGTCCGCAGGCGCGGCTCGAATTCGCCGGCAAGCGCGGCGGCAAGCCGTCGGCGGTGCAGGCCGACATTAGCGAACGCCTGGTGGTACTGGCGCGCCAGGGGCTTCGCGTGCTGCGGCTCAAAGGCGGCGATCCCTTCGTGTTCGGCCGCGGCGGCGAGGAAGCGATCACGCTGGCGGCGGCCGGCGTGCCGTTCCGCATCATTCCCGGCGTCACCGCCGGACTTGCGGCGCTCGCCGCTGCCGGCATTCCGGCGACGTTGCGCGGCGTCAACCGCGCGGTGATCTTTGCCGCCGGTCACGGTGCCGAAGAGGATTTCGACTGGGCGCCGCTCGCCCGCACCGGGCAACCGATCGTGCTCTACATGGTGATGCACAATCTCGAGCGGATCGCCGCTGCGCTGATGGCGGCCGGACTCGATGGCGCGACACCCGCCGCCGTGATCGCGTCCGCGACGACGCCGCGGCAGCGCGTGCTGACGTCGACGCTTGGGCAACTCACCGCTGATGCGCGCGTGCAAAAATTCGAGCCGCCGGCGATCGTGGTGATCGGCGATATCCTCAATGCGCGGACGCAGCTGTTCGGCGCGGATGCCAAGAGTGACGAGGTGCTGAAATGACCGCGCGCGGGCTGATCATCGCCGCGCCGTATTCCGGCGCCGGGAAAACCACGGTGACGCTCGCCGCGCTCGCGGCACTGGCGACGCGCGGCGTAAAAGTGCGCGCCGCCAAAGCCGGACCGGATTATATCGACCCGGCGTTTCATGCCGCCGCTACCGGCGCGGCGAGCATCAATCTCGATTCCTGGGCGATGCCCCGCCCGCTGCTCGATGCCTTGGCGGCGCAGACCGCGGACAGCGCGGAGATTTTTGTCATCGAAGGCGTGATGGGCCTGTTCGACGGTGCAAGCAGCACCTCCGGCCACAGCGGCGCCACGGCCGATCTTGCCGCGCATTTCAATCTGCCGGTCGCACTCGTGCTCGACGTCGCGCGCCAGGCGCAGTCGGCGGCGGCCGTGGTGCGGGGCTTTGCCTCGCACGATCCCGCCGTGCGGATTGCCGGCGTCATCCTCAACCGCACCGCAAGCGACAAGCACCGCGTCATGGCGGCCGGTGCGATTGCCGCGCTCGGCATGCCCGTGCTCGGCGCGCTGCCGCGCGAGGCGGCGCTGAGCCTGCCGGAGCGGCATCTCGGCCTGGTCCAGGCCGGCGAGCACGCCGACCTTGCCGCGCTGATCGCCCGCCTCGCCGCGATGGCCGAGCGGCATCTCGACCTCGACGCAATCATGGCCGTTGCCACGCCGCTGAACATCAAAACATCGTCCAATGCCGCGCCGGCGCTGCCGCCGCCGGGTCAGCGCATTGCGCTGGCGCACGACCGCGCCTTCAGCTTCGTCTATCCGCATCTGGTTGCGGCGTGGCGCCAGGGCGGCGCGGAACTCCTGCCCTTCTCGCCGCTCGCCGATGAGCCGCCGCCCGATAACGCCGATTGTTGCTGGCTGCCCGGCGGCTATCCGGAACTGCACGCCGATGCGCTCGCCGCGGCGCGGCGTTTCGCATCGGGCTTGCACCGCTTCGCCGAAACCCGGCCGGTGCATGGCGAATGCGGCGGCTACATGGTTTTGGGCGAAAACCTCGAAGACGCCGCGGGCAAGACTCACGCCATGAGCGGATTGCTCGGCCATTCAACGAGTTTCGCGCGGCGCAAATTGCATCTCGGCTACCGTAGCGCGCGGCTCTTGTCCGACACTGTGCTAGGCAGCAAGGGCGCGACCGTACGCGGCCACGAATTCCATTATGCCTCGTTGACCGCGGCCGGCGGCGACGACTCCTTCGCCGAACTCGCCGACGGCGAAGGCCGCCCGCTCGGCCAAGCGGGCGGGCGGCGCGGGCGCGTCAGCGGCACGTTCTTTCACGCCATCGCCGCGGCGTAAGCAGTTCAATTTTGCAGCAGTGCCACCGTACCAAGCCCGCCGTCGCCACAGATGCTGACGATCGCGCGACTACCCGCGGGAAACGCGGCGAGTTCCTTGACCGTTTGACTCAAAATGCGCGCGCCGGTGGCGGCGAACGGATGGCCGAGCGCGACGCTGCCGCCGTTTGGATTCATCCGCTCGACCGGGAAAGGGCCAAAGGTATTGTCGATGCTGGCCTTGGCGCGGACGAAGCCCTTATCCTGCAGGCCCTTGATGTGGCAGGCCACCTGCGCCGAGAACGCCTCGTGGATTTCCCACAGCGCGATGTCCTCGTAATTGAGCCCGTGCCGCGCCAATAGCCGCGGAATGGCAGTGACCGGCGCCATCAGCAGGCCTTCGTGGAAAATATCGACCGCGGCCATTTCGAAATCGACCATGCGCACGCGCGGCGTTTTTGCCGGCAGGCGGGCAAGCCCTTTATCGGTCGCGACCCACAGCCCGGCGGCGCCGTCGGTCAGCGGCGACGAGTTGCCCGCGGTGATGGTGCCGCGGCCGCTGGTACGGTCGAACACCGGCTTCAGCCTAGCGAGCTTGTCCAGCGAAGTGTCGCGGCGCGGAAAATGATCCTTGGTGACGCCGTCCAGCGGGATGATCAGATCGTCGAAGAAACCGCGATCCTGCGCCGCGACCGCGCGGCGGTGGCTGTCGAGCGCGAGTTCGTCTTCTTCCTCGCGGGTAATGTCCCATTCTTTCGCCATGTCTTCAGTATGTTCGCCCATGCTGCGGCCGGTGACGCGGTTCTTCACTTCCGGCACGTAGAGGCGGATATCGGACGGCCGCAGCTTGCGGAGAATGCGGAGCCGATGGCGCGCGCTGCGCGCCTGAAACATGTGCCGCAACCAGACCGAAAGATTCATGCCGAGACCGAACTCGACGCGGCTCATGCTTTCGACGCCGCCGACCAGCGCGAGCGCGGCGCGCCGGGCGCCGAGGATGCTGACCGCTTCGAAGGCGGCGACCATGCTGGTCGAGCACTGCATGATGGTGGTTAAGGTCGGCACGTGCGGATCGAGCTTGCTGTCGAGCCAGATTTCTCGCGCCAGATTGGTGTAAGCGAGATTGCCGATCACCGAGCCCCAGACGCCGAGGTCGATCGGCCCGTTCACCTGCTGCGCCATCGCCTGAACGACGGGCACAGACAGCGCAAGCGAGTCGCGAGTGGCGAACGGCCCATCCACCGCGACGAACGGCGTGCGCAAGCCCGCCGCCAGCCATATTGCTCCGCCATTGTCCGGCATCGGCGGCTCCTTATTCGTCAGCCCGCGGCTTTGGCGGCGGCGTCATCCGGCGGTTTGTCTGAGACGCCGGCCTCGGCGAAGTTTGCCATGCCGGTGTGGCAAGCGAGCGCCGCGCGCAGGATATGTAGCGCCACCGCGGCGCCGGAGGCTTCGCCGAGCCGCATATTAAGATCGACCAGTGGCATGAGTTCGAGCTCTTCAAGCAGCATGCGGTGTCCAGCTTCGGCGGAGACATGCGCAGCTTGCGCGTGTGCGAGTGTATCCGTTCGCAATTTCGAAAGCGGCGCGACCGCCGCGGTACAGACAAAACCGTCGAGCAGAACCGGGATGCGCTGCCGCCGCGCCGCAAGCGTGGCGCCGAGAATCGCGGCAAGTTCGTAGCCGCCGAAGGCCGCGGCGACGGCGAGCGGATCGTAGAGCGTCGCGACATGCCGCGCGAGCGCGGCATCGATCGCGGCGCGCTTGCGCGCCAGGCCGTCTTCGTCGACGCCGGTGCCGCGGCCGGCCCAACGCGCGCCACCGCCGCCGAACAAAGCAGCAGAGATAGCGGCAGCCGCCGTGGTATTGCCGATGCCCATTTCGCCGAGGCAGAGGAGATCGCAATCAGTCGACGCGGCGTCATAACCAGCCGAGACCGCGGCGAGGAATTCCTGTTCGGTCAGCGCCGGCTGTTGCGTGAAGTCCGCGGTCGGCTTTTCGAGCGACAGCGGGATGACGCGCAATGTGGCGCCGGCGCCTTTGGCAAGCTGATTGATCGCAGCGCCGCCAGCGGCGAAGTTTGCCACCATCTGCGCCGTCACTTCCGGCGGATAGGCGGAGACACCGCGCGCGGTGACGCCGTGATTGCCGGCAAAGACCAGAATTTCGGCGCGGTCGAGCCGCGGCGGCGCGTGACCCTGCCAATGCGCCAGCCAGGCGACGAGATCTTCAAGCCGGCCGAGGCTCTTCGGCGGCTTGGTCAGCGTCGCTTCGCGCTGGGCAACCGCAGCGCTGGCGGCGGGATGCCCACCCGGCAGGTCGAGACAGACCGCGCGCAGGGCGGAAAATGAGGTAAAATTCGCCATGCTGATTTGCTTTCCCGCCCCCGCGGCCGCCCCGGCAAAGCTAGCAAATTGCCCGTCTGACGGCCACAACTGGCTTATTCGACATGAACGCCATGAACTCGCCCATCTCAGCCAGCTGGCTTGAAGAGCGCAGCGAAGAACTCAAGGCGTGCATCGTGTTTTGCACGCGGCTGCCGCTGTTGCGCGCCACGCCGATCGCCGGCAACGCGATCGCCAAAGCGGCCTGGGCGTTTCCGGTTGCCGGCCTCGCGGTCGGGATCATTGGCGCCGGGGTCTATGCGGTGGCGCATCGCTTTGGGCTGCCGCCGTGGCCGACTGCGGCGCTCGCCGTCGCAGCGACGATGCTTGTCACCGGCTGCCTGCACGAGGACGGACTCGCCGACACCACCGATGGTTTTGGCGGCGGCGCGACGCGGGAGCAGAAGCTCGAGATCATGCGCGACAGCCATATCGGCGTTTATGGCGTCACCGCCCTGACGATCGCGCTCCTCATCCGCGTCAGCGCGCTGGCGAGCCTGCCTGGCGCGCATGCTGTGGTCTGGGCGCTGATCGCCTCGCACGCCGCGGCGCGCGCCACCATGCCGGTCTTGATGCTGCTGTTGCCGCCGGCGCGCAGTGATGGGCTGTCGCACGATGCCGGCAGGCCGCCCGGTGACAGTGTCGCCATCGGCGCGGTCATTGCTTTTCTCATCGCCGCCGTCTGCCTGCATCCGGGACACGCGCTGCTGGCGCTGATCTTTCTCGCCGTCATCGTCGCGGTGATGGCGTGGCTCAGCGCGAGAGAGATCGAGGGCCAGACCGGCGACGTGCTCGGCGCGCTTGAACAGGCGAGCGAGATTGCGGTGCTGCTGGTCGCGGTGGGGTGATTACGCTGCGAGCGGCAGCTTCACCGGCTGCTTGAGTTTTGCCGACAGATCGAGCGCCTTGGTCAGCATCAGCCGGTTATGCGCTTCCGCGGCGGTCGCGGCCTGCGTCGGCAGGCCGAGCGAGACGCGGTTGAGCCACGACACCGTCTCGTCGGCCATCGGTCCGCGCAATTCGCCGAGCACCATGTCGCCCGGCGGATAAGACCCCATGAAGTCGACGAGCCGGCTGTGGTCGGGCGCGTAGCCTTCGTCCTGCGGCGCGGAGACCGCAAGCACCATGTCGCGGTGGGTGTCGTCGATGGTCAGCACGCCGTGGGTGCCGTTGATGCCCACTTCGAGGCTATAAACCGCGCCGGGCCAGGTGACCGGCAGCGCCCACGAAATGCTGAGATTATGGACCGTGCCATCGGAGAACATGATCATGCCGGCGGTGGCGTCGATGCCGTGATAAAGCGGGCCGAGCACCTTGTCGACCGAACGCGCATAACATTCGACCGGCGTTTTCTTTTCCAGATACCACATCACAATATCGAGCGCGTGGGTGCCGGAGATCACCATCGGCGAGATCGTCGCCGGATCGTCGGTGCGCTTGTAATTGTCGATGGCGACGAGGCGATTCATGAAGGCACGCGACGTCACCATGGTCACATCGCCGAGCGCGCCGTTACGCACCTTCTCTTTGGCGCCGAGCCATTTGCGGCGGAAGCGCTGGGTGTAGCCGACCACAGCATCGAGCTTGGCGTCGGTGATGGCCTTGAGAACGCGCTCTGACTGCGCCAGATCGGTGGCGAGCGGCTTTTCGATCAGCATCGGCACGCCGCGCTCGACCGCCGCCAGGATCGGCTCGACGTGGAGATGCTCGTCGGTGGCGATGATGGCGCAAGTGACTTCCGGCCGCGCCAGCAGGTCGCGATGACTGGTGGTGACGAAGTCGGCGCCGATGCGCGCGGCAACATCGCCGCCGCGATTGTGATTGATCTCGGCGATGCCGATCCATTCCACCGCCGGATGGCGTGCCGCCACTTCGCCGCGAAACAGTCCGACGCGGCCGCCGCCGATAATGGCCAAGCCTACGCCCTTGGCGGACTTCTTCATACGTTTAATCCCGCGCGGTTCTTCTTTTTCAGCTCTGCGATGCCGGAAATGATTTCGTTGGAGAGCGGCAGACCGACCGGCTCATTGCGGTCGGCCGACAAATCGGCCGCGCTATAGGTCTCCATCACGCGCCGCGCGCTTTCCGGCGTCACCATCACCGCCGTGTCGCGGATGCAGGCTTCGAGGAAATGCATGGTTTCCGGCCCGAGCCCGCCGGCATAGACGTGATCGACCCATTCGCCGGGCATCGTCGACATCGGAAATTCCTGGCCGCGCTTTTCGGTATTGAGCCAGTTGTCGCGCTGGGTATCGTCGAGCGTGAGCGCTCCGTCGGTGCCGGTGATCTCGATCCAGGTCGAGCAGTAATTCGGAAAGCTCGGCGGAAAATTCCAGCCGCCGCCGATCATCACCACCACGCCGTTGTCCATGGTCACGGTGGTGAACATGATATCGTGCGAACCGTTGATCGGCTGCATATAGCCGTAGGCGCCCTGGCTATAGACCCGCACCGGCTTCGCCGGCTCGAGCAGCCAGAACACGAAGTCGAGATCGTGGGTGGATTCCATAACCACCGGCGACAGCCGCACGCGGCTGGCGATCTTCTTGCCGAGCTCGCGGGACAGATGCCGGCTCACCAGCACCGAGACGACTTTGCCGAGCGTGCCGTCGGTGATTTTTTTCTTGGCGTAGGCGATCTTGGGATTGAAGCGCTGCGAATAGCCGATGGTGAATTTCAGGCCGTTGCGCTTCGCCAGCTGGATCAGCTCATCGGCTTCCCAAAGCTCGAGCGCGATCGGCTTTTCCAGCATGACGTTCTTGCCGGACTTGAGGCAATCGCGTGCGATCGGATAGTGGTTCGCTTCCGGCGTGGTCGAGACATAGACGACGCGGATGTTGTCGTTCCTGATGAGATCGTTGTAATCGAGCGTGGCAGTGACCGGCTTATAAAGCTTTTTCACCTCGGCGAGCCGGTCCGGCTTGATGTCGCAGAGATGCAATTTGTCGACCAGCGCCGTGCGCGACAGCGTGTCGGCCCGCAAGCCGCCGATCCACCCCACACCGATCACCCCGGCTTCCACCGTCTTCACTGCGCATCCCTTTATTGTTGCGGGCGCATAAAGACCATAGCGCGGCGGGAGGCGCAATCGTCTTCCGTCATTCCGGAAGCCGCGAAGTGGCTGTCCGGAATCCATAATCACGGTCGGTGCGAGTGCTTCTCAGGCTGTGGTTATGGATTCCGGGCTCGGCCCTGCTGGCCACCCCGGAATGACAGTCCCAAAGACATTCTTCGCAAATTGCGGATAGACCTCGGCCAGCATCGGGGCCACGGTCGCACGCATCAGCTGCAGCGTTTCCGCGGACGGCGCGGGCGTCACCGGAACATCGGCCGGCCGGTCGAAATCGAAGCCGGTATTTTCGACCACCTCCGCAACGCTGTGGCCGGGATGTACGCTGGCGAGGCGAAAGCGCCGCCGCTTGCGGTCGAATTCGAACAGGCAACGATTGGTGACGAGCGCAATCGGGCCGCCGGGACGAAACACATTGTCCGAGCTTGCACCCGGCGCGCTGATGAAATCGACTTTCGGCACCAGCGTGCGGCGCGAATGCTCAACACGGAACAGGATCACTTTCGGCACCACGTAATAGAGATAGGCCGAGCCGAACGAGCCGGGGAAGCGGGCCTTCGGATGCGCGTAATCGCCGACGCTGACCAGATTGATATTGCCCTCGCCGTCGATCTGGCCGCCTGACAGAAAGAACACATCGATCCGTCCCTGCCCGGCGCAGTCGAACAATTCGCGCGCGCCGTCGGTGAAAAATGTGTGGGCGCGGCTGCCGAGCAGCGAGACATAGGGCTTGCCGCCACCTTTCTCGCGGGCGAGCAGCGCCGCCGTTGCCGGTATCGGCGAGGCAGCGCCGACCGCAACTTGCCGCACGTCGCCAATCAGCCGGCAGATCACGTCGGCGAGCAATTCTTCGTCGCGGAATTTAGGCTGCGCGCCGCTCATAAACATACCGCTGCAAATAATCGGCAAAGCCTTTGGGCGTCGCGGCAAGCCGCGCGTATTCCGCCATGTGTACGCCGTCGATGGCGTAATGATCCGGCAGCGGCAGCGGCCAGGCGCCGCGCGGCTCGACCGCAACCGCCTCGACATAGAAGCCGGGCAATGTGCCGGCGGCGAGAACAGGATCGTGCAGTAGATCGCCGTCGTGAATTTTCTCGACCGTGACGATGGTCTTTTGCGCGGCATGCGCCATGGTCACGAGCTCGCGCTGCGTGCCGATGAAAACATTGCCGGCGCGGTCGGCCATCGGCGCATGAAACAAAGCGACATCGGGCCTGAGCGCCGGGAGAAGCACGATCGGGTCGTTGTTGCCGAACGGATTGTCGACGGTCTTCCAATCCGGCCGGTGCGCCAGCACGTCGGAGCCGATGAGCCCGCGCAGCGGCATGAACGGCACGCCCTTCTCGGCCGCCTGGAACTGCGCGTGGAGCGCCGGGCAGGTAGCGTCCATCATGCGGATCGTGCCGGCCAGGATCGCGGCGGTGAACTGCGGCGCCGCTCCGAATTCGCCGAGGCTGACGGCGGAAGTCTCCAGCGTTTCGATGCAGCCGGCGCCGATCAACAGATCCGCCTGCAGGGTCGAGGTCGGCAGCGCAACGAGATGCAGGCGCTTGACGCCGCGGCGGATGAGCGCGCGCGTCGCTGCCATCGGCACGCCCGAGCTTTCACGCGGCACCGCAAGCATGGCGCTATCGACAATCGGCGCCAGCGCGTCATCGAGCGATCGGGCGATCATGGGCATCGCTTACTCATATTCTTTTTCTTTTCGCGCCAATTCTTATGTCGCTTTTATAAAACGACCACGGCCCCGGAATGGATTTTATACGGGCGAATATGGACATTCTCGGCATGCTTGCGAGGAGAACCATGAGCAATCGCGCCGCAGAATTCGTGGAGCGCTGGGAGTTCGACCATATCAAGTTCGTGCCGGATTCGGAACGGGCCGAAGAGGCGCGGCGGTTGGCGGCCTTGTGCCGGCAAGACGCCGCCAAAGCCGGAATCAGCACCGCCGATCTCGACGCCGCGGTGGATGGCGATTTGATCGGCAATATGGTCAGTGCGCTCGCTGCGGCGGCCTTCCGAAAGATCGCCGTCGAGCAGTGGGCGAACGAGGAATAGGCCGCGGCGGCCGACCGGCATTTTAGGTCTTTGCCAGCGCCCGCACCGCCGCAAACAAATTCCTCACGTCGCGTTCGGCGACGCCGCGGGTGATAAAGACGACGCGGCTATTGCGATTGGCGTCTGGCCAAGTTTGCAGTTCGACCGGCGGATGAGTCAGGTGCTGTACATATTGCACCACCACCGGCCCGCTGCAGCCTTTGACGTTGAGCAGGCCCTTGACCCGCAACAGATCGGGTCCGCGCAGCGCGATCAAGGTTTCCATCGCCCGCGCAAAAACCGGCCAGTCGACCGGCTTGTCGTCGGCCATTACGAAGCTCGTTATGCCGTCGCCATGTTCGGATTCATGTTGGGCTTCGGCGACAAAGCCCGTGGGCTCCCGCATCGCCGGCTCGATGATACGGTTCGGATCGAGCGCGCCAGCAACGGCGATGTCGATCGCCGCGTGCGGATTGAGGCTTTGCAGGAGCGCGGCCAGTTGTTCAGCTGCGTTTGGCGCTGCGAGATCGGTTTTCGAGATCACCAGCCGGTCGGCCAGGATCACCTGCTTGCGTGCCTCGGGTGCGCTCGCGAGTTCCGTCTCGCCATTCACCGCATCGACTACCGCCAGCACCACGTCGATGTGAAATTCGCCGCCAAGCGCACGGTCAGTTGAGAAGGTTTGCAGGATCGGCGCCGGATCGGCGAGACCGGAGGTCTCGATGACGACGCGGGCGAAACGCGGCACCGTGCCGCGCTCGCGATCGAACACCAGGCGGCGCAGCACCACCTGCAAGTCGGTGCGGGTGATGCAGCAGACACAGCCATTACCGAGCAGCATGGTCTCGTCGGCGCTATCGCGTATGAGCGCATCGTCAATGCCGACGGCGCCGAATTCGTTGACGATCACCGCGGTGCCCGCCCCTTCCGGCGAGCCGAGAAAGCGCCGGATCAGCGTCGTCTTGCCGGCGCCGAGAAAGCCGGTGACGACGCTCACCGGAATGCGCGAGCCGCGCTCGCGTTTTTGCCTGCGCCCGAACGGGCTTGCCTCACGCGAGGGAAACAGGTCGAGCATGAGCGGCCGTTAGAAATCCATCTCCAAAATGTACAGCCCGCCGACATGGCGATCGACGGCATAGACGATGCCGCGCTCGTCGGCGAACACGTCGTTCATCTGGATCGTGCCGGTCGGCGCGCCGGGTGGCGCGGGCGGCATGAAGATGCCGACTTCCTTGGGCTGATACGGATTGGAAATGTCGTAAGCGCGCAAGCCGCCGTTGAAGAACGTGCCGAGCACGATCTGGTCGGAATGCCACGCCGTCGGCAGCGGAACGTTCTCGTGGATATTATGCGCGCCGAAGCGGCCGGCTTCGGCATAGACTTTCGGATCGGGCAGCGGACAGGTCGCGATCGAAACCAGATTGGTCTCGTCGCGCGCGTCGAGCACCCAGATCAGCTTCGGCCAGTCCTTGGCGTTGTTCTCGGTCGACTCGTCGGTCACCAGCATCAGGCCGCGATCGAACAGCGGCACGATCGTATGCATGAAGCCAGTATAGGGCGGCGAATTGGTCCAGTGCGAGATCTTCTTCGGATTGGCCTTGTCGGAAATGTCGAGCACGAACATGCCGCCGTCGATGTAGGCGAGGTAGCAGCGGTCGCCGCGCTGCGGATAGACGTTGGTGTTGTGGGCGCGGAAGCCCTTGTCGATCGGATGGCGCGCCGGCGGCATCACATTGTCGCCCTGGCGCGTACCCGGCATCCACCAGCGCCCGACCTCGACCGGCTTTGACGGATTGCGTACGTCGACGCAGCGGTAGAACTGGTCGTCGAGTGGATTGGTCGGCGTGAAATCGCGCGAGCCCGACGCGCAATGGACGTATTCGCTGTCGCAGAACCAGAGCTGATGCACGCCGCGCGAATGCGGCCCGGAGCAATCGAAGAAGCCGATCGATTTCGGATTCTCCGGCTTGGAAATATCGAACAGTTCGAAGCCCGCCGGCTGCAAATCCTTTTTCGAAGTCTGGTACGCGACCGCCATGATGTTGCCGGTGGTCTCCAGCGAGTTCGAGCGCATATTGGCGTGCGGCAGATCGGTCTGGCATACCACTTTCGGCTTGCGCGGATCGGACACGTCGACGGCAGTGAAATTCTTCGGCGCGCTTTCGTGCGCCAGCCAGATGATACGCCGCCCATCGGGCGCGATCTGCACCGACATGCCTTCGCCCATGCCGCCGAAACCGCCGAGCATGTCGTGGGCCAGCAACTTGAAGTTCCAGGTTACGGGTTGATAGCCGTTCGACAGCGGGCTCTTGTCGGCACTCATTACCTAACTCTCCTGTGACATATGACCCTAGCCGGTCATTCGACGTTACGCTCCGGAGCGATCATGCTCTAACATGCGCTTCTAACAGCGCGCAGGCTTTGTGCCAGATGGCAAGCCTTGCAGCCAGCCGGAAAATGAGGGGGACGCCGCCATGATACGCATGACGTTTGCGCGGGCCGCCGCGGCGGCGATGCTTGCAGCCGGACTCGCATTTGCCGCGTTGCCGGCCTGGCCAGATGCCTACCCAAGCCGCCCGATCCGGTGGATCGTGAATTTTCCGCCCGGCGGCACCGGCGACATCATCGGCCGTATCGTTGCGTCCCAGCTCTCGGCCGAAATCGGACAGTCGATCATCGTCGAAAACCGCCCCGGCGCGGGCGGCATCATCGGCGCCCGCGATGTCGTCAACGCCGACCCCGACGGCTACACGCTCACCGTCGGCCAAACACCCGAGATCGCCATCAATCCCTATTTCATGAAAGACGTCGGCTACGATCCGCAGAAGGATTTGCAGCCGATCGCGCTGCTCGGCATCGTGCCGCTGGCTCTGGTGGTGCCGCCCGGTTCGCCATATTCGACCGCGGCGCAATGGGTTGCGGCGCTCCGCGCCAACCAGCCGATGAATTTCGCATCCGCCGGCGTCGGTACGCCCGGGCACCTGCTTGGCGAACTGCTGCGGCTCAAACTCGACAGCAAGCTCGTCCACGTTGCGTATAAGGGCGCCGGCCCGGCCCTCGTCGATGTCGCCGGCGGCCATGTCGATTTCTACTTCCCCGGTTATCCGGGCGCGGTGCCGCTCGTCCAAGGCGGCAAGGTCAAGATGCTGGCGATGTCGACAGCCAAACGCTCGCCGCTCGCGCCCGACATACCGACGGTCGCTGAGGTTACCGGAATTACCAACTTCGATTTCACTCTGTGGGCCGGGATTTTTGGACCGCGCGCGCTGCCGAAAGATATCGCGCAAAAGCTCAACGCCGCGATCAACAAGGTCATCGTCGAGCCCGATACCAAGGCGAAGTTGCAACAGGCCGGCGCGCAAGTGTCGGCGCTGTCGATCGATCAATTCGCAACCTTCGTGCGCAACGACAGCGACAGATATCGCGCCATCATCAAGGAAGGCGACTTAAAGCCGGAATGACCCGGCCCTTTTGCTTCGCGCGGCTGCGGGCGTTGCAGCCGCCGTGCCCTGTGCTAACACAGCGCCGACAGCAAAGGAGTTTGGTATGGCCACGAAGAACGCACCGAAAATTGGCTGGATCGGCATGGGCCGCATGGGCACACCGATGGCCGAGCGGCTCATCAAAGCAGGCCATGACGTCTCGATCTGGAATCGCACCCGGGCCAAGGCCGAGCCGCTGGAGAAGATCGGCGGCAAGGTGGTCGATCATCTGTCTGATCTCAAAGATGTCGACGTGCTGTTCTCGATCGTCGCTACCGGCAGTGACGTGCAGGAGGTGCTCTACGGCAAGAATGGCGTTTCCAGCCAGGGCGGCAAGATGCCGCCGGTCGTGGTCGACTGCTCGACCATCGCGGTTGAGGAATCCGCAGCCATCCGCGACAAGCTCAAGCAGCTTGGCTCCGATTTTGTCGCCGCGCCGGTGAGCGGCAACGCCAAGGTCATCAAAGCCGGCCAGCTCTCGTCGGTGGTTTCTGGCGTCGAAACGGCCTGCAAGATCGCCATGCCGCTCATCGAAGTCTTCGCGCCGCGCGGTGTGTCTTATGTCGGCGAAGGCGAGCTCGCGCGCGTCTGCAAGATCGCGCACAACGTAATGCTCGGCGTAGTGATCGAAAATCTTATTGAGATCACGCTCCTTACCAACAAAATGGGCGTGCCGCGCCACGCCTTTCTCGCCTTCCTCAATAACGGCGTGATGGGCTCGATGTTCACGCGCTACAAATCGCCGGCGCTGGTCAATCTTGACTGGACCACGACTTTCACCCCGGAACTGTTGCGCAAGGATCTCGATCTCGGCCTCGAACTTGCCCGCGAAATGGACGTGCCGATGCCGGTGACGGCGGCGACCCGCGAAGTGCTGCAAGGCCATTTCGGCGCCGCGATGCTGCAAAAAGATCCTGAAGAATATCTGCACAAGGATTTTGCCGCGCTCGCCGAAACCATGGCGCTTGCGGCCGGAATGAAGCTCGTCAGCGAAAACAAGAACGTACCAACCGGGCTGGAGAGCTAGCGCCGTGCGCCGCAGGTTCGGTTATCTGGTCGGCGCCGCCCTGGGTCTTATCGTCGCGGCGATCGCGAACCTGCCGTCGGCGGCATCGGATTGGCCGACGCGGCCGCTGCGCTTCATCGTCACGCTCGGCGCCGGCAGCGGCGCCGATATCGGCGCCAGGCTGTTGGCCGACCGGCTCAGCCAGCGCTGGGGTCAGCCGATCGTCGTGGAAAATCGCCCCGGCGGCGACGGCCTCGTCGCCATCAACGCCTTTGTCGCCGCCAACGACGATCACGTATTGCTGTTTTCGCCGTCGGCGTCGTTCACGGCGCATCCGTATCTGCACGACCATCTGCCGTACAAGCCCGACGATCTCGTTCCAATCACGCGGGTGTCCAACACGCTGATCGCCATCGCGGTCCCGGTGACTATGCAAGTTAATTCGTTGCGCGATCTGGTGGCGATGGCCCGCGACCAACCGGGCAAGCTCAATTGGGCGGGCGTCACCGGAGCGCTCGATTTCCTGTTCGCCGGCTGGCTCAAGCAGGAAGGGCTGAACGTCAATAAGGTGCCGTATCGCAATCCCGTCGACGCCGCCAACGATCTCGCCGAGGGACGCGTGCAAGTCTACGAGGCGTCGCTCGCGATCGTGCGGCCGCAGTTGCAGGCCGGCAAGATCAAGCTATTGACCATGGTCAACACGGTGCGGGCGCCGACCGAGCCGAACGTGCCGACCGCAGCGGAAGCCGGCTATCCGGCGCTCACATTCGATGGCCTGGTCGGGCTGTTCGGCCCGCGCGGCATGCCGCTCGGGTTGCGGCAGCGCATCGCCTCGGACATCAGCAGCATTGCCGATGCCACTGTCGCCGACCGGCTGACCGTCAGCGGTCAGATTATGAATATCGGCGGACCGGAGGAATTCGCCAAATCGATCGAGGAACAGCGGGCCAAGGTCGCGGAATTTGCCAAAGTCATCGGCGTCGAGCCGATGCCGCAGAATTAGCTATGGCTGCTTTACGTAGGTCAGCGCGCTGATCGCCATCTGCCATTGGCCGTTACGCTTGACCCAGATACGCGCGACACGCATCAGCGGCTCGGATTCGTCGGGCGCGCCGTTCGTTGAGATCATCGCGGCGCCGTCGCCATAGACCCAGAGCCGCATCGACTGGATGGCGCTCAGAATCGACGGACTGCTGTGTGCCTTCTCCGCCTCAATGCGGGCGACGCCTTGCGACTTCGACACCGGCGGAAAGCCCGACTCGTAGTGGACGAATTCGGCGGCGAAATGTTTTGCGTAAGCCTCCGCGTCATGGGCGAAGGTCGCCTTGGCGATCGCCTGAAAGACATTAACGACGTCCTGCTCCGCAGGCGAGCGCACCCGATAGGGAATCGTCTCGCACGGATTCCTGCACTCGGAAATCTTGGCGAGCTCGCTGCGCAATTTGGCGGCCTCGACAGCGTCAGAGCCGGACACCGGCGCGCCAGGCGGGGCGACGGCGACATCCTGCATCGCCAAAGCGCGCCAGGAGCGTTTCTCCTTGACCCAGATGTCGAGATAGAAAACGTCGTTGCCGAGCGCCGATTTGCGCTTGCCTGTGACCGTGCCGACAAGACCGTAGATTTTCACGTCGACATCGGTCGCGGCTTCAGGCGCGAGACCCTTGAGATCGGCGAGAAACGGCTTGCGCTCATGCAGCCTGCCGTCTTCGTCGGTGTAGGTGAACTCGAGCGTCAGCAGCTTGCGCACCGCCGATTTGTCGCCGTCGCGCATGGCGTCGGCGAGCGCGGTGTCGACCGCGAGAACAGCCTGGTCCTCGCCCGGCGCCGGCTGCGCGCGCGGCGTAACGCCAACGGTAATCAGCAGGCCGGCTATTAGTGCGCCGCGCCAGAACCGTTGCATGATCCGTTGCATGCCTCTCCCCGCACTAGGCGCAACTTCGCATAACGCGGCTACCTACCGCGATGCGACAGATCAGCTACAAAGATGGGTGAATGGATCGCAACGCTGCCGAACCACACGCGTTATGCGGTGCGGCGCCGCATGACTGCTGCTCGCCAGCATCGCGGTCTTGCACGCCTGGCTGAGTTGCGCATGCTTTTTCGCCATGCAGGCGGTGATCTTGGCCACGTCGGGCATGGCGTCGGAGCACAGCCGCATCGCGTCGGGCGCGCATGCCTGTTGCTGCTCGGGGGTGCCCTGGGCGCCTGCCCGATCCGGCCGATACAGCGACGCGCCGGCCAACAACGCCAGCACGCAGATAAAATGCACCATCCGCATGAACACGCCCCCAGTTCGGTGAGAGATATTTCGGTGAAAAGACGGCAATACACCGTCCATTGTCCGTACGCGCGCCCTGCATGTCGCCCGGACGGCGCTTTCGTCAAGTACCCGTCGAAAATGGCGAAAGCGAAGTGTCAGGCGGCTTGCAACTGTGGAACCGGATGCGGCATCAGGCAAGAGGCAAGAAACGCGGCGCCGATATCGTCAGTGCGCGCCCCAGGCAAAGCCCTGCGTGGAATGCGTGTGCTGGTTGATGAGGTCATCGGGGCAACGTTCGACGTCGCCCTCGATCATCTCGTTGGTGGCATTATCGAACGACATATGACGGCAATAATTCTGGTCGGGCATCGAATAGAGAATGTCGGCTTTTCCGGTGTTGTCGCGGGCATTGATCGCCATGCGCAAGACCGGATCGACCGCTGCGTGACCACCGATCAGAATCGTTCCGACGAGAAGGACAACGAAAAAAGAGGCCGCAATGACAGCACGCAACGAAGTCTCCGCGCCGCGCGGCAAGCCCATGCGCATTTGCGGCTTGGCCTTGACACGGTCCCGTTCGACGAACCATGCCGATGATCGGTCGACTGTCTGCATGTCACCATACAACAGCAAAATGATTGAATTGCCGGTAACAACTTATCTTTGATTTTATCTATTCACCGTCGCCGGTTAGGGTAAAATTCACCATAATGCGCACGCAGGTCGCCATCATCGGCGGCGGTCCGGCCGGGCTGCTGCTCTCCCATATCCTCGACCGCAACGGCATCGACAGCATCGTGCTGGAGCGGCAGACCCGTCACCATGTGCTGGAGCGGATTCGCGCCGGCGTGCTGGAAGCGGGCACCGTTGCGCTGTTGCGCGAGGTCGGGCTAGGCGAACGCATGGACCGCGAAGGCCAGCCCCATGACGGCTCCGGCATCGCCTGGGAGGGCCGGCCCCATTTCCTGATCGATACCCGGAAATATACCGGCAAGCCGATGATGGCCTACGGCCAGACCGCCATCACCGAAGACCTCTACGCGGCACGCGAAGCGGCCGGCGGACAGATCGTCGACGAAGCAGCGAATGTACAATTGAACGACATTAAATCGGCCAGACCCTACGTAACTTACGAGAAGGACGGCGCGGCTCACCGTCTCGACTGCGATTACATTGCGGGCTGCGACGGCTATCACGGCGTCAGCCGCATCTCGATTCCGGCCGACGTGCTCAAGACCTACGAGAAGGGCTATCCGTTCGGCTGGCTCGGCATCATGTCGGAGACGCCGCCGCTGCCGGAGATTTGCTATTGCTATCACAGCCGCGGTTTCGCGCTCGCCTCGATGCGCAATCCAATGCTCAGCCGCTATTACATCCAGTGCGATCTCAACACCAAGCTCGAGGACTGGCCGGACGACCGCTTCTGGGAGGAATTCAAGGCGCGCTGTCCGAAATACATGTCCGATCCGCTGGTGACCGGACCGTCGATCGAAAAATCCATCGCGCCGCTGCGCAGTTTTGTCGCCGAGCCGATGCGTTACGGCGCACTGTTACTCGCCGGCGACGCGGCCCATATCGTTCCGCCGACCGGCGCCAAGGGACTTAATCTCGCGGTCTCGGATGTCTTTTATCTGTCGCGCGCACTCACCGAATTTTATGCGACCGGCAAGACGACCTATCTCGACAGCTATTCCGACACCGCCTTGCGCCGCGTCTGGGGCGCCGCGCGCATGTCCTGGTGGCTGACGCTGATGCTGCACCGTTTCCCCGACGAGACGCCGTTCGAGAAACAGATCCGCACCAATCAGTTCGATTATCTGTTGGCTTCGGAGCACGCCCAGGCATCGCTCGCGGAGCAATATGTCGGGCTGCCGTATTAGAGCATGATCCCGAAAAAGTCTGCCTTCCGACTTGATCCGAGCGCGGAAACCGGTTCTCGAATAAGATCATGCTCAAATCAAAGTTCCAGCGCCGCCGTCACGCCGTGACGCGGCGCCGGATCGTACCGAGAAGCCCGCGCGGGAAGAACAGCACGACGAACATGAAGATCGCGCCGACGAACGACATCCAATTCACGGTCATCGACGAAATGTAGTCCTGCAACACGACGAAGACCGCCGCGCCCAGCAGTGGCCCCCAGAACGTACGCATGCCGCCGATCACCGTCATGACCACGAAATATCCCGACAGCGAATAGTGCAGCGCCAGCGGGTCGGCGAAATTATTCAAAAGCGCGTAGAGCGTGCCGGCGAGCGCGGTGAAGAAGCAGGAAATCGAGAACGACAACCAGATGTGCATTTCCACCGGAATGCCGAGGAACCGTGCCCGGCGCTCGTTTTCGCGGATCGCCAGCAGCGTGCGGCCGAACGGCGAGCGCAGCAGGAGGCCCATCAGTATCACCGCGACGGCGAAAACGGCGAGCATGAAATAATAGAATGTCGGTCCTTCCGAAGTGATGTCGAGCGTGAAAGGGCCAAACCCGATTGGCTGGCGCTGGAAATCGCGCAGGCCGTCGAAGCCGCCGGTGAAATCGTTCCAGCTATAGGCGAGGTAGTACCAAAGCTGGCCGAAGGCGATGGTGCACATCGCGAAATAGACGCCGCGGCGGCGCACGATCAGCATGCCGAACAGCGTCCCGGCCAGGCCGCCGAGCAGCGTGCCGGCGAGCATGGCAAGCGGCGTCGAATGGACGAGATAGCGCAGCGTCAGGCCGGCCCCGTAGGCGCCGAGACCGAAATAGGCGGCGTGACCGAAGCTCAACACGCCGGTGAATCCGAGCAGGAGATTGAGACCCATCGCCGCCAGACCGAACACCAGCACGCGTCCAGCAAGCGCCGTATAACCGCCGAGCAGCGGGAGCCAGAACGGGACGGTGAGCAGAACGCCCCAGATTGCGACCAGCACCAGGACGCGGTGGCTCACCGCAAGACGCGCGCCGGCGGGAAGAACGGCTGTTGTCGTCATGACATCATGCCTTCTTCGCCGATCAGGCCGCGCGGCCTGATCAGCAGCACCGCCATCAGGATGGCGTAGATCACTGCCTCGCTGGCGGACGGATAGACGACGGTGGTCAAGGCCGCGGCCATGCCGATCAAGAGCCCGCCGAACAGCGTGCCGATGAGGCTGCCGACGCCGCCGACGATGATGGCGATGAAGCTCGGCATCAGAAGATCGTCGCCCATGTTGGGATTAAGCCCGATCTGCCCAGCGGCGAGCACGCCGCTTAGGCCCGCCAGCAGGCACCCCAGCGCGAAATTAAAGGTGCGCAGGTTGCGCACGTTGACGCCGAGCGTCGAGACGGTTTCCAGATCGAGCGTTCCGGCGCGGATCCGCAATCCCACCCGGGTATAACGCAGGAAAGCGAACAGCCCGGCCACGGTGACGATGACGACGCTCACCATGAAGATGCGATACCAGGTGATAAAGAACAGGGTGGAACTGATCGGCTGCGACAACCCGGCCGGAAGGCCGAGCGGCAGACCGTTCGGGCCCCAGATGTAGCGCGCCGCGTCCTGCATCACGAACGCAAGGCCGAAAGTCAGCAGCAGGCTATAGACCGGATCGCGATTATAGATACGCCGCACCATCAGCCGCTCGACCGCAACGCCGATCAGCGCGGTGAGCAGCGGCGACACCAGGAGCGCGCCCCAATAACCCAGCGTGGGCGACAGCGTGAAAGCGAGATAGCCGCCCAGTGCGAGGAAATTGCCGTGCGCAAAGTTGATGACGTTGGAGAGATTGAGGATCAGCGAGAGGCCGAGCGCCATGAGCACGTAAAACGCGCCGATGATCAGCCCGTTGGTGACGTTGTACAGTATGACTTGCGTCATCTGTGGCTCTGCGCTCGGTATCTCTCCTCTTTGCGATCAGCTCGGCTGCGTCATCTTGCATCCGGTGTCGGCGACCGAACCAGCGGCCTGTTCGCCCGGTACCAGGTTGGCGACCGTGACCACGTCGTTCGGATCGCCTTTCGGCGGATGCACCTGGCCGACGAAAATATTGGGCATCAGCTCGTGATCGCCGGCGCGATAACGCACGGAACCCGGCTGCAGCGCCACATCCGGCGGCAACTCCATGTCTTCCATCGCCGCGGCGAGCTTCGGACCATCGAGCGATCTCGCCTTTGTCGCGGCAAGCCGCACCGAATGCATCGACACATAGCCGAACCAGTCGCGCGCCGATGGAGTCTTGTTGGTCGCCGCGCGATAGTCGGCCACGAACTTGACCACTTCGGGGACGTTTGGCTGGTTCCACCACCATTCGAAGTCCCACCAGCCGGCCTGCGCCTCGGGCGGACATCCTTTGATGCTTTCCAGCTCGAATAGCCCGCCGCCGAGCGCCATGTCGTTCTGCATGCCGAACTGCGTGAACTGCTTCATGCAATTGATCTGGGTCAGACCGCCCATATTGTTGAGCAGCACGTCGGGCTTGAATCCCTTGGCCTTGATCAGCGTGGCGGAGAAATCGGTGTTGTTGATCGGCAGGAAGTCGCCGTCATAAGTGCCGCCGGCCTTGGCCAGCGCTTTGACGAAGGCATCCTGCAGGGTATGGCCGTAGGCATAATCCGGCGTAATGAAGAACCATTTCTTGCCGAACCGCTTGACCAGTTCGGGAGTGACCGAATTGGCCTCCATCGACGTCGTGTTGCAGACCCGGAACACGTTCCACTTGCAATTCGTGCCGGTGATCGGATCGGTGTGGCCGCCGGCGACGATGTGGAACACTTTGCGCTGGTTGGTGACCTGCGACATCGCATAGGCGATGCCGGAATTCACGTCGCCGATGATGACGCTGACCTGATCGCGGTCGATCAGCTTTTGCGTCTTCTGCACGCCGGTGCCGACGTCATTGGCGGAATCCTCGACAAGGAGCTGAACCTGGCGGCCGAGAATGCCACCCTTCTTGTTGATCTCGGCTTCGGCATATTTGGCGCCGTCGACCTCGCTTTGAGCGAGCGCAGAGAGCACGCCGGTGAGCGGATCGACCATGCCGATCTTGATCGGCTCGTCGCCCAGCGCCTTGATGACGAATGGGGCGCCGACAACCTGACTGGCGCCGAGCGCAAGACCGGCCTGGATGAGCGTGCGGCGGCGTAGTGACGGATTGAGCGGTGACATTTCGATCCTCCCAGATCTTGAAGCCGTGATTTTTATTGTTGTTTTTAAAGGCGCGGCGTCGTTTTCCCCCGAACCCGCAGCCGCGCCCAATAGATCGACATCTTCTACCGCACTTTTGGGGCGGTCAAGGATCAGCCGATTGCAGAGCGCGATGTCGCTGCCGCGACTTAAGTCTAAGCCGATTACTTTGGTCTAAGCCTTGTCCTTGGCCCGCGCCTTGGCCTGCGCGGCGAGGAAGCGTGACAGCCGCGAGCGCACCTCGTCGGCCGCCTCCGGCGTCCACTTGCGCATCCCCTCCCCGGTCTTCATGCCGAGCTTGCCGGCCTTGACCTTGTCGCGCAGAAACTCATGTGGGCCGGGCGTGCGATCGAGATGCTCGTAGAGCACCTCGGCGATGTCGAGGTTGAGATCGAGCCCGACCAAATCGGCCTGCTCCATCGGCCCAAGCACGGCGGTGCGCGCGCCAAAACCTTCGCGCACCACGACATCGATGGTGTCGGCATCGCAGACCCCGGCGGCGACCAATGCGATCGCTTCGCGCTTCATGGCGTGTTGCAGCCGGTTGCCGACGAAACCCGGCACGTCACGCTTGACGTGGACCGGCGTCTTCCCGACCGCAGCCAGCAACTCCATGGTGCGGCGGACGGTTTCGTCGCTGGTCTTTTCGTTCTGGATGACCTCGACCAGCGGCACCAGATGCGGCGGATTCCAGAAATGGGTGCCGACAACGCGTTCGCGATGCTTGAGATGCCGTCCGATCTCGGTCGACGGAATCGCCGAACTGTTGCTGGCCAGAATGGCATCCGGCGCTACGGCGCTTTCCAGTTCGGCAAAGATGGACCGCTTCAGCGGCAATTTTTCCGGCGCCGCCTCAAACACGAATGCCGCGCCCTGCATCGCCGGCGCGAGCGTGTCGTAAGCTTCGATCTGCTGCAGCAACACCGGATCGCCGTCGAGAAGTTCGGCGATCGCCCGTAATCGCCGCGGCAGCGAGGCGCGGATGTCCGTCGCAGGTTCGAAAACCGCGACCGGATGTCCGGCCGCCGCAAACAGATAGGCGATGCCGTGGCCCATCAGGCCGCCGCCGACAACGCCGATTTTTTGTTCCTTAGGTTCACGCATCTTTGTTTCGCCCGGAGTCCAGGAACTGCAATGAATTTAGAGCGTTTATTTTGCGGTGCTCAAAGCGGCCGATCCGCAAAGGAGAAATTGCCATGCCCGCCCTGTTGTGGGTTGTTTTCTGGTCGTCGCTGATGGGCTCTGCTGCCTGCTTGGACGAAACGCGCCAGCCGGTCGACCCGCCGAAACCCGACCCGGCAAACGACGACTAATCCGGTAAGTCCGGCTGCCATCGCCATACACTACCCTTCCGGTACGGCCATCGGAAAGCTCATAGGGCCGCCGGCGTTTTGACCAAACACAGTCAGGTTGCAGCGGGCGGACCCCCCCGGTATCTATACGCGCCCTAAGAGCGAAAGCAGCCGGCGCGAACAATCCTAATGGCCCGTCTCGTCATGAAATTCGGCGGCACTTCGGTCGCTGACATCGACCGCATCCGCAACGTCGCGCACCACGTCAAGCGCGAGGTGGATGCCGGTCACGAGGTCGCCGTCGTCGTCTCGGCGATGGCGGGCGCGACCGATCAGTTGATTGCTTGGTGCGAAGCGGCAAGCCAGCTGTTCGATACCCGCGAATACGACGTCGTGGTCGCGACCGGCGAACAGGTGACGGCCGGACTGCTCGCCATCGTTTTGCAGGATCTCGGCATCAACGCGCGTTCCTGGCAGGGCGGGCAGTTGCCGATCCTGACATCAGACGTGCACGGCTCGGCGCGCATCCTCGACGTCAATGGCGACGAATTGATCCGGCGCTTCCAGGAGCGCAAGGAGGTCGCGGTCATCGCCGGCTTCCAGGGCATACACAAGGAAACTCGCCGCATCACCACGCTCGGCCGCGGCGGTTCGGACACCTCCGCGGTGGCGATCGCGGCGGCGATCCGTGCCGACCGCTGCGATATCTATACCGACGTCGACGGCGTCTACACCACCGATCCGCGCGTCGTGCCGCGCGCCCGCCGGCTCGACAAGGTGGCCTTCGAAGAGATGCTGGAGCTCGCGTCGCTCGGCGCCAAGGTCTTGCAGGTGCGCTCGGTCGAGCTCGGCATGGTGCACAATGTGCGCATCTTCGTGCGTTCGAGTTTCGATCCGCCGGACAAGATCGATCCGCACGGCCATCCACCCGGCACACTCATCTGCGACGAGGGAGAGATCATGGAGCACCAAACCGTCACCGGCATCGCCTTTTCCAGGGACGAGGCACAAATCTCGATCCGGGAAGTGCAGGACAAGCCTGGCGTCGCGGCGGCCATTTTCGGCCCGCTTTCCAACGCCAATATCAATGTCGACATGATCGTGCAGAATGTCTCCGCCGACGGCAAGACGACTGACCTCACCTTCACCGTACCAGCGGCGGACTATCAGCGCTCACTAGACGTCATCACCAAGGCCAAGGGCGCCATTGGCTACAAGCGGCTCGACGGCGCCACCGATGTCGCCAAGATTTCCGTGATCGGAATCGGCATGCGCAGCCATGCCGGTGTCGCCGCGCAGGCCTTCAGCGCGCTTGCCGAGCGCTCCATCAATATCCGCGCCATCACCACTTCCGAGATCAAGTTCTCGCTCTTGATCGATGCCGCCTTTACCGAGCTTGCCGTGCGGACGTTGCATTCACTCTACAAGCTGGATGACGCGGCGGCGTAATAGCGGGCCGGAACCGCCAATTTCACGCTGCGCCGCACAAACTCTTTAGCGTGGTCATATCGTTGTCTCTGGCTTGCGGTTTGCATGCTGCATTCGATATAGCCGTGAGGATATTCGCCGCGGGACGGGACCCGGGCGAATTCCTTCTTGATTGAGGCCGGCGCGTCGCGGGCTCCGCTCCGGTCAATTTTCGCGCCCGAGGGAGCTGGCCGCCATGCGTGGCGCGCTCGGCGGTCCGCGCGTGCTGTTGCGCCGGCTTCGCGAGGTAATGGCGGAGCCGGTCAGCGCGCAGGAACGCCTCGATAAGATCGTGGTGCTGATCGCCGCCAACATGGTTGCGGAGGTCTGCTCGGTCTATGTGCTGCGCGTC
>Ga0181537_10000497_pt1 | contig 36960 bp, 39 predicted proteins | sample PEATcosm2014_Bin_39_FD_119765 | JGI IMG/M metagenome (GOLD analysis project Ga0181537, IMG submission 119765) | Peatland microbial communities from MTU Mesocosm Facility, Houghton, MI, USA - PEATcosm2014_Bin23_10_metaG | ecosystem: Environmental > Terrestrial > Soil > Wetlands > Peat | place... | reverse complement strand
CCGCGTGTCGCGGCGGTGCTGTCGGCCTGGGGCATGCTCGCGACCGATTTGCGGTTCGAGGTGTCGCGGAGCCATATCGGCGACACGCGCGCGCTTGACGGCGGCGCGGTCAAGCGCCTGTTCGCCGATATGGAGGCCGAGGCGCTCGCGCGATTGCGCGCGTCGTTCGCTGGCCCGGCGCGCGCGAGCCGGGCCGTCGACATGCGCTATGGCGAGCAGGTCTTCGAGATCGCGGTACCGCTCGATGAGGTCGATTGGTCGATCGCCGATCCGCTGCCGCAGATTGTCGAGCTGTTTCATCGCCGCCACAAAGCGCTCTACACCTACGCGATGCCCGAGCAGGAAAGCGTGCTGGTCAATGCGCGGGTCACGGTCGCCGGCATCCTCGACGAATTGCCGCGCGAACCAAACCTCCCCGACGCACCGCCGGCACAAGCCGCGACGCCGCGCTCGATCTATCTCGACGGGGGGTTTGTCGAGGCCCCGGTCTACGATTTCGAGGTGCTGGCGCCGGGCCAGGAGATTGCCGGTCCGGCGATTGTCGAATCGGCGATGACAACGGTCCTGTTGCGCCCCGACGATATCGCGGCAGTGACCGAATTGGGATGGCTGGACATAGCCGTTAGCGCTTAGGGCAGCGGGTTGTCCTCTTTATCCTGTGGACAACTTCATGATGTCCGCTTATTTCGCCTTTTCGCTTGATTATTGTACTTTCCAAATCATCTCTTGCGCGCTAATTAACGATATCCAACCTGGGTATTTCTGGCGGTCGTCAGCTCCTGCGGGGCGGCGAGACTGATTCAACGACGAGGTTGTTGAGCCGATCAGCAATCCATAATCGCGAGGGGACAAACAGACAATGGTCAGGATTCTAGGCACCTGTGCCGCCCTGGCACTGCTCTTGGTCGTCTCCTTCCCGTTCGCGCGCGATGCTTATCACCGGTATCAAGTGGCTCAGCGCCTAAAGCCGCTGATGAACGATCACGATCAGGCCGCTTGGCGCGACTGGAGCGGTGACGCCGTATCGTTTGGCCGCAGCCTTTATGCGCGCTGCATGCTGACCAACGGGCAGAACGCGATAGCCTGCGAACCCTATAAGGTCGCTATCCAGTAGCCTCCGCCTCCCGCCGCAATGCCGCCATGACCAAGAGCCCGTCGCGCAGGGCGGCGGGGTCATGCGTGCGGATGTAATCCGCACCATGAGCGGAGGCGTAAAGCTCAGCCGCCAGCGTTGCCGGGCCGAGCTGGCCCGCAACCTGCCGTCCGGTAACCGCGGCCAGAAACGATTTGCGCGACACCGACACCAAAACGGGCAAGCCAAAGCTGCGCTTGAGCCGGTCGAGGCCGCTCAGCACGGTTAGTGACGCCGCGGCCTCGCTGCTGAGGAAGAACCCCATCCCGGGATCGAGGATCAGCCGCTCGCGCGCCACGCCCGCTTTTGTCAGCGCGGTGATGCGCGCGGCGAAAAAATCCTCGATGCGCGACCAGATTTCGTCAGCGGGAACTGGGACGCGCTGCGCCCGGCCACGTCCTTGGACTGCGTGCATCACGACGAGCCGGCAGCACGCGGCGGCAAGCTGCGGATATACAACGGGGTCGGGAAACCCCTGGATGTCGTTGAGAAACTCGACGCCGGCACGCAGCGCAAAAAGCTGCGTGGCGGGCGCGAAACTGTCAACAGACACCGCGATGCCGTCTTCACGCAGCGCCGCGATGACCGGCGCGAGACGGCAAATTTCCTCTTCCGGCGCGACCGGCCTGGCCGCGATATTGCTCGCGGCGGCGCCGAGATCGATAATTTGCGCGCCGTCCGCGGCCAACCGGCGCGCCGTGGCGATCGCGATCGCCGGGTCGAGGTTTCGCCCGCCATCCGAGAATGAATCCTCAGTGATGTTGAGGATCCCGAATAGCATCGGGGTCGTCATGCGACAGGGCGGCTGCGCTCGAGGATCGCGCCGACCCCCTCCGCATCGGAAAACACATCGAGCTTCTCGACCGTGATCAGCACGTGAGCGACGCGCGGATCGTCAAAGCACGTGGTCGCGAGCCGCTCGGCAAAACCTTCACAAAGGTCGATATGCCCACTTTCGGCGATGGCATGGATCGCCGCGACGACTTTCTCGTAATTGATCACCCGGCGCCGGTTGTCGCCGGGGAACACCGCCCCGGCAGGCGCCGTCAGTTCGACCGAGACGCGCACGCGCTGGCGGGTGCCTTGCTCCTCGGGGCGGATACCGATGCTGCACATCACGACAAGACCGCGGACGATAACAGTGTAGCGGTCAGCGGCGGAGGTCGGTGAGGTTTTCATCAGCACGAACATGCCCCGGCCGCCATACTCGCCGCAACCGATCAAACCGACGGGTCAATGATGCTATAATCTCCACGCAAAATACGGTGGCTTAGGACAATCTAACGGGGGAAAGCCATGTGGCGCGAATTTCGGGACTTTGCGGTTCGCGGCAATGTCGTCGATCTCGCGGTTGGTCTCATTCTCGGCGCGGCCTTCACGACGATCGTCAATTCGCTGGTCAATGATCTGATCATGCCGCCGATCGGGCTGCTTCTCGGCGGCATCGATTTCAGCGATTTCTTTATCACCATCAAGGGCGACGCGTATCCGACCGTCGCCGCCGCCAAAGCGGCGGGCGCGGTAACGATGAATTACGGCCTCTTTATCAACGACGTGATCAAATTCGTTATCGTCGCGTTCGCCGTGTTCATCCTGGTCAAGCAAATCAACCGGCTGAAACTCAACATCGGCCCTGCCACGCCGCCGGCATCGAAGACCGAGGAATTGCTGACCGAAATTCGCGATTTGCTAAAGGAAAATCGGCGACCTGAGCCGACGCTATCCACCATTTCTTAACCATTCGGTCCAGAGAGTGGCGCCGCGACCTTCCCGTCCCCCCTCCTATGGGTCACAGGTCGCAGGAGACATCTGGATGCCTTGGTACATCACGACCTTTCTGGTGGTCTTGGTGCTGGTCGGGTTTTGGGCCGCTGTCAATGGCGGCAGCTTGAAGCCGTAGACCGCTACTTCGCGCCGGCGAGCAGCGACGGGTCGCGCACAGAAAGGTCCTGGCCGGGTACCGGCGCGGCGATTGCGGCTTCGATGCTCGGCTTGCCATCCCATTCCGCCGGCGAGCGCGCCCTCCCGTCGCTGCCGATCTGGTCGATGCCCCAATAGATTTCGAGACGATGATTGTCGGGATCGCGGAATTCGACCGCGATCTGGCACCCGGCCCGCCGGCGGCCGGCGAAATCGATCGGTACCTGATGGTGCTGGAGGTGGTCGCGGGCGCGAATCACATCGTCAAGGCTCGGCACCTCAAAGGCGATGTGGTTGAGCTCGATATTGTCGGCCGATTCCTCCATCGAGCCGACCAGCGCGATGCCGTGATGGTCCGGGTTGCAGCGCATGAAAACCATACCGCCCGGCACCATCTCGTCGGGATAGACGTCGGAAATCTGGAAACCGAGGATTTGCGTGTAAAATTCGGCTGATTTCGCGACGTCGCGGACATTGATGACGATATGCCCGATCTTGCCGATCTGGAACGGCAGCCCGCTCGGCCGGGCAAGGCGTTTCACATGATCGGCGTCGAACATGACCGGTCTCCTTTGAGCGACTTACGCCGCCACCGTGTTTTCCGCGGCGATGCGATCGAGTTTTGCCGCCATGATGAAATCGTTCTCGTGCAGCCCTTTGATTTTTTTCGTGCGCAGCGAGACCGTCGCAAAACCCCAGCCAAAGCCGATATCGGGGTGATGGCTTTCGGTTTCGGCGAGTGCCGCGGCGCGCTCGACAAAAGCGAAGGCCTCGCGGAAATTCTTGAAGCGGTAGGTCCGCTCGATCCGCGTCGCCTGATCGAGCAAGTCCCATTCGGGTGCCTGCTCTTGGTATTGCTCGGCCTCGTTGCGGCTCAAGGGCGGAATACCGCCGCGGCAGGGAGTGCAGGCCTTTTCGGCCAGTGCTGGGGCCATTCGATCACCTCTTCGCGATCTCGAGCGACGCCCGCGTGATTGGACGCGGCCGCCGAAACAGTGCCACATTGCTGGCGCCTTGTAAGCCATGGCAACACCTTTGAACAACCCGCGGTACAACTTGCCCATCGCGAAGAGCCGCCCAATGCGTCCCCATTTCATCGCCCGGTTTTGCATTGCCGTTCTCTTTGCGACCCTGACGATGGGTACTGCGCCGCCGATGCCCACCACGGCCCTGCCGATCGACCATTGGCGGGTCGTGCTGGTCGCCGGCGACACCGCTCAGCCGGTCTTCGACAATGCAATCAAGGCGATCGGCCTGTGGCTTGGCGCGCATGGGGTCGCCGCGGCCGATATCCACCGCCTGGCAGCAAGCGCCGCCCCAGCCACTCCGGCCATCGAGCCGGCGACGCTCGATCGGGTGCTCGGCCGCATCGCCGATCTGCATGCCCAGCCCAACGAGGGATGCTTTGTGTTCATCACCTCGCATGGCGGGCTCGGGATTTATTTGTCGCGCCAGGACGAGATGCTGCGCCCTTCGGCGCTAGCCCGAGCGCTCAAGGCTGGTTGCGGCGCGGTGCCAACCGTCGTCATCGTCTCCGGCTGCTATAGCGGTTCCTTCGCGCGCGGCGCGATGGCGGCGCCGAACCGCATCATCCTGACCGCGGCGCGCGCCGATCGTCCGTCTTTTGGCTGCGAGGCGGAGCGCACCTACACGGTCTATGATGCCTGCCTACTCGGCGCGTTACCGCACGCGACCACCTGGCGCGGCCTCTTTATCGAAACCAAGGACTGCGTCGAACTGCGCGAGCAGCAACTCGACGCCGAAGCGTCGCACCCGCAAGCCTCGTTTGGCGCCGCGGTGAAGACCCTGCCCCTGCGGTTCTGACATGCGCGCCCTGATCATCGCCGCGATCGTGCTGCACGCTTGCACCGCGCAGGCCGAGGGGATCGACGATGCCTGGGCGGGAACCTTTTGGGGTGAGTCACCGGAAGCCGTGCAGCGCCATTTCGGGGCGCGCGGCTTTGCGCTGCCCGAGCCGATCGATTTTGGCGACAGTTATGCACCGCTCGTCATGCGCGACGTGCTGGTCGGCGACTATCCGATGATCGCGTATTATCAGTTCGATAAGACGACGCGCGGGCTGAAGCGCATCCAGCTCGAGCGCCCGCGCCATATGGTCAATGCCGGTGCTTTCCGCGGCGTCTATCTGGCGCTCGACGCCGATTTCGGCGTTCCTGCGGTATCATGTGGCGTCCTACCGGGCCCGACGACCGCCTTCCAGGGCTCCGCCGAATACGTCTGGAACCGCGGCGGCACGGTGATCCGCGCGATCTTTCGCGACACCACGCTGGAGGCTTGGGGCGGCTGCTATTCGCCGGCTTGCGGGCTGACCGCGCAGCTTCTGGTGCGCATCAGCCCGCCGGCGGAGGACAAGGGAATGTGCGCTCCGCTACCGACGCCCGCGCAACTGCGCGCGCCCCGGTGAACGACCTTGGCGCAGCTACTTCGTCAATTGGGCGCGAATCTCGCCGCCCTTGTTGGCCGCGGTGTGGATATTGACGTAGCACTTGCCAGCCTCGAGATCGGCCATCTGTGCATCGGTCAGGGTCGCTGTACCGCTGATCGGGCTGGTCGGGGCCGAGAACGGGACGGCGACGCCGGCATTGGCACCCGCGGCGGCCCCGCAGTGGATATGCGCGGCGGCAGCCGGGCCGCTCAAGCCGGAATAGGTCACGGTGTAGGTGATCGTTTTGGTCGCGGTGTCGAGGGTGACCGTGGCGGTGCCGGCGCCCGATCCGGTGGTCGGCGGGACCTCCGCACCGTTGCTCAGCGTGCCTTTGAATGTCTCCGTCGCCGCCTGGCTGTAGCCCCAGGTCAGCGTGGTCGCCAACAAGCCGATCGCCGCCAATGTCGTTTTGCGCATGTGATGCCTCCCGTTCGAGCGTGCGAGGGCGCCAAGCTAGCCAATTGATCGCGCAACACGAAGACGAAAATCCCGGTTTCTCGACCGGGCCCGTTCAAACCCGCGTGACCGACGAGGGGCGATCAACTTGCCGCAGCGCGCGCCTTCGCATGAATCGCCAATTTCGCCTATGCTCCCGGCCGCGTAACCGTCTCCGGTCGTAAAGCGGCGATGAACGATACTTCTGCGGAGATTTTCGCGGGCGCGCGATCGGCGCCGGTTTCGCGGGCGCCTTCATACGGCGCGATGGCGGCATGGGTGATCGCCGCGATCACCGCCGCGCGGCTGTTGTGGCTCGCGTTCCAGACCACGGGACTCTATCCCGACGAGGCGCAATACTGGTTCTGGTCGCGGCATCTGGCGCTCGGCTACTACTCGAAACCGCCGCTCGTCGCCTGGCTGATCGCATTCACCACCGGGGTCTTTGGCAATGGCGAGTTCGCCGTGCGCCTGTCGGCGCCGCTGCTGCACGCGGCGGCGTCCTGGTTTGTCTATGCGATCGGAACGCGGCTTTACGACCGGCGCATCGGTTATTGGTCGGCGCTGGCCTATGTGACGCTGCCCGGCGTCTCGCTCTCGGCGTTTCTGATCTCGACCGACGCCGTATTGCTGCCGTGCTGGGCGGCGGCACTGTACGGGTTCATTCGGGCGCGCGAGGCGAGCGCAACAGGCTGGTGGGTCGTCACTGGCTGCGCGATCGGGCTCGGCCTGCTCGCCAAATACGCGATGGTCTATTGGCTGATCTCAGCGTTCGGTTTTGTACTGTTGCGGCCGAGCGAGCGGCGGCATCTGAACGGCTTGTGCCTCGCGACCGCTATAGCTGTCCTTTTCTACCTGCCGAACCTCTGGTGGAACTGGAGCCACGGCTTCGCAACCTATCTCCACACCCGTGACAATGCCGAGTTGAGCGGAACGCTGTTCCATCCCGGCGGTCTCGGCGAGTTTCTGCTGTCGCAGCTCGGGGTCTTCGGTCCGCTGTATTTCCTCGCGATGCTTGCACTGTTCTTGGCGCCAACCCGCTTTGGCGGGCCGCCGGCACGGCTTCTGACCGCTTTCGCCTGGCCGACACTGGCGATTGTCACGATCGTCAGCCTGCTATCGCGCGCTCAGCCGAACTGGGCCGCCCCGGCCTATGTCTCGGCAGTGATCCTCGTCGTCGAAGCGGCATTGACGCGGGGCTGGCGCCGGACGGTGATCTTCTCGATCGCGCTGCATCTCGGCGCGGCGGTCGCGGTGTTCGGCGGCAGCGAAATCATCGCCAATGCCGGGCTCGATGTGCCCGCCAAGCTCGACCCGTTGCACCGGCTGCGCGGCTGGCACACCCTTGGCGACACAGTCGCGTCGGAGCTCGCCGCGCATCCCGGGCTGCGGCTGATGGCCGACGATCGCGAAATATTGGCGGCGCTGATCTATTACGTCCGCCCGCACCCGTTTAGCGCGGTCGCCTGGGATCCCCTCCCCGGCATCAGCAATCAATGGGATTTGGAGAACAATCTGAGCCGGCACCGTGGCGAGAGTTTCCTGGCGGTTACCCTGCACAATCTTGCCCAGCAGATGCGTCCCGATTTCGCCGAATTAATCAGGCTCAAGACGATCGACATTAAATCCGGACCGGGCGGCGGACAAAGCTACGTCCTCTACATCGCCCGCGACTATCGCGGCGCGAGCGACGATCAGAAATAAGCCGCGGTCCGCGCCGGGTGCACGGCGAGGAGATTGAGCGCTTCGGCGATCGCCGGCCGCTGATCGAGTGCGAGCGGCGCCAGTGTGACGGTACCGTGCCGCGCTGTTGTTGCCCGCCAGGTCAGCCGGCAGAACGCATAGCCTTGCGCCGCGAGAATACGCAGCGGCTCCAGCATCAATTCGGGCTGGTCCGGTCGATACCAGCTTTCAAAGACGATCAGCGGGCGATGCCGGCCGATCAATCCCGCGCCACCGCGCAAGACGGCGGCCTCATGCCCTTCGACGTCGAGCTTGATCAGCTGCGGCGGCGGCAGATCCAGCCCATCGAGCCGGCGCACTGGGACCGGCTCGGTAGGACCCTCATTAGCGTCGCCGACGATCCGCGCGAGGTAGCTGTGCCGCGACATGGCCAGCCGCGCCGCGCCGTCGTGATCCGACAACCCGTGCGCGTGGACCTGCACTCGCCCAGCCAGCCCCGAAGACGCGATCACATGACGCAGATCGGCGACGGTGCGGCTCTGGATTTCGAAAGCGTGCACCTCGCCCGAAAAGCACGGATCGGTGCCAAAGAGCAAAGGGTAGAAACCCCAATTGGCGCCGATGTCGTAAACGACGGCGAGATGCGGCGCGAGATATGAGAACAGCCCGCTGATCTCAGGCTCGACGCCGTCGACGCTGCGGCTGCGGCGCGCATAATCGAGAAAGCCGGTATTGGCGCAGTCGACCGTAAACGCCGCCGAACTGCCGGTGGGACGCAGCGCCGCCGCAGCGGGACGGCCAAGCCGCTGATGCACCAGGTGAAACAGCGCCCGCGCCGCCTTGTACCACAACCGCCGGATGCCGCGCTGCTTGCCGGCGGCGAGCAGCGCACGCGCAAGTGGCGCATGGATTTCGATCTCGGCGGGCCGATGCAGCGTAACGTCGATCGAAAGCGGCAGAACAGGCGGCGGCGTCGCCAAATCAACGGCGACGGCGCTTGCCCGCGCGGTCACGGTAGCAGCCGATAACCACCCGGTTCGGTCACCAATATCTCGGCGTTCGCCGGGTCGCGCTCGATCTTTTGGCGCAGCCGGTAGACATGCGTTTCGAGTGTGTGCGTCGTCACTCCGGCATTATAGCCCCACACCTCACCCAGCAGCGTCGCGCGCCCGATCGCGCGATCGCCTGCGTGATAAAGGTAGCGCAGGATGGCGGTTTCCTTTTCGGTAAGCCGCACCTTTTTGCGCCTTGTCTGATCGGTCATCAGCTTGGCACCGGGCTGAAACGTGTAGGGGCCGATCGCGAACACCGCGTCCTCGCGATACTCGCTCTGCCGCAGATGCGCCCGCAGCCGCGCCAGCAATACGGTCAGGCGAAACGGCTTGGTGACATAATCGTCGGCCCCGGCGTCGAGACCCAGCACCGTGTCACCCTCGCTGTCAGCGGCAGTCAGCATCAGGATCGGCACGTTGATCGCGGCATGCCGGATTTGCCGACAGAGGTCGCGCCCATCCATATCGGGCAGGCCGACATCGAGTAGCATCGCGTCAAACCGCTCGCGCTGGACGGCGTCGAGCGCCATCGCCGCGGTATCGCATTCGACGACAGCGAACTCGCCGTCGCGCTCAAGCTGTTCGGCGAGCGACTGACGCAGTGCGATATCGTCGTCGACGATCAGGATCTTGCGATTAGCGTTCATGAAGCCCCGAAAAAGAGTTTCGCCAAACCACATATGTCCTCAATCGCTTGCAGCGTTATTCGCGACGAGCAACGGGACCATCCCCGGTTTGCCCTTGATCCCGATGGGCATTCCCTAGCCTACAGGACACACGCGACGATTGTCAGGCCTGTCGCGATGGCGGCGCTTGCGTATCTTGCCGCCGGGCGTCGATGCAACCATTTTCGAGCGATAACGCACCGCGCCGATGCGTGTCAGCCATCCCGCGGGTGGTTTTGCTTGCGCCGCCGAAGCGGGGCTGTTGATCTACCGGGTGGCGCGGAGAGGATGATTGAGTGGCTGAGGACCCGAACATTTCGCCCGAGCAATCGCCGCCGCGGCCGGCCAGCCGACGCGCGCTCGACGCGGCGATCGTCGCTTTTCGCCGCGGTGACCCGGTCCTGCTTGACGGCGAGAATGGCGCGGTCTTGGCAGTCGCTGCCGAACTTGTGACCGATACCGGCCTCAACCAGTTGCGCCATATGTCGAGCCGGCGTCTCTCGGTCGTCGTGACTCGCCGCCGCGCCGTCGCGCTGGGTCTCGCGCCGCGCGCGGCGCTGTCCGGCGCGGTCAGGATCACCGTCGCACCGCATCTATCGGCGGCGGTGATCTGCAAGCTTGCCGACCCAGCCGCCTCGCTCGGCGCCGAACCGCCGGGTCTCGGACCGCAGCCGGCAAGCGCCGAGCCAGGGGCGCTTGCCGCCGTCGCCCTCGCGAAACTCGCCGATCTGCTGCCCGCCGCGCTGGTTTTGTGGCTGGTCCCCACCGAAGCGGCGCTCGCCAGGCGGCGTGCCGATTTCGCCGTTGTCGACATGACCGCGGTGCTCGACCGCCGCGCTGCGACCGCCGGGCTCGAACGCGTCGCCGAGGCGCGGGTGCCGCTCGCGGGCGCCGAAAATGCGCGGCTCATCGCTTTCCGACCCGGCGACGGCGGCACGGAACACCTCGCGATCCTGATCGGCACCCCCGACCCGAAAAGCGGCGTCCTGGTGCGGCTGCATTCGGAATGCTTCACCGGCGATGTGCTGGCCAGTCTGCGCTGCGATTGCGGCGAGCAGCTTCAGGGCGCGATCGCGACGATCGCCGCAGCGGGCGGCGGCGTGCTGCTCTACCTCGCCCAGGAAGGGCGCGGTATCGGCCTCGTCAACAAACTGCGCGCCTACCAGCTCCAGGATGCCGGTTTCGACACGATCGACGCCAATGAGCAGCTCGGCTTCGACGCCGATGAGCGGGTCTATCTGCCGGCGGCGGAGATGCTGCGCCAGCTCGGCATCACCGCCGTTCGGCTATTGACCAACAACCCCGACAAGGTCGCCGCGCTGCAACGCTACGGCATCAACGTCGTCGAGCGCGTGCCGCACGTCTTCCCGGCGAACGGCCATAACGAACGCTATCTCGCTACCAAGGCCACCCGCTCGGGACATATCCTCTAGCGCGCGGCAGCAGGGTCAAACCGGGCGGACTTGGCCGGGAACCCCGAGCGGACATTCGAGCGCCGCCCGGTCCCAGCCGCCGGTTTCCGCCGCGGCCAGGTACGTGGTCGACAGGAAATCGAGCAGTGCCACATCGGGGTCCGGCGCGGCGCGGACCGCATCGTACGGCAGGATGAACTCGCCGAGCTTCGCGTCGAACTGGGCACCGGCGGATGCCGGCCGGTCGCGAAAGCCCGGCGGCTCCGGGTAGGCGTAGGAATAGAACGCGGGCTGCGGAAACGCCTCGCTGCCGGGCCAAAAGCCGGCGCTGCTCACCTCATGCGAATAGGCCTCGCGCGTCACCGCGTCAGGCAAGCCGGGAACGCCACCAGGATGTCGGGGAGCCGGCCGCCCCGAAAACCGCGTCACCGCAAGATCGAAGCTGCCCCAGAAAAAATGGACGGGGCTCGCCTTGCCGAGAAAACCTGTACGAAAAAGTTTGAAAACGCGGTCGACCTGTATCAGCGCACGCCAGAAGCGATGCGCCGCGGCACCATCATAGCTTGCATGGACGCGATCCTGCGAAAAACGGATTGGGTTCGCGATCTCGTTTGGCATCTCGTTGATGACAACCCGAACGCCAATGCCGTCCAGCAATTCGAGGGTTCGCCGGTAAAATTCCGCGACCGTTTGCGGCGCGAGCGGGAACCCTCTCTCGATACCGCGACTGCTCCGTGCGGTGAGCCGATGCTCGATAAAATCGAACTCGATCTCGACGATCTCGCTACCGGCCGGAATCGGCGAGGTACCGAGCCCGCGAGCGGTGACATAAAGCGGAACTTGCCAGCCGTGATTGAGCCAGGGGGTGAGCATGAGCCGCACCTTGCCGACGATCTGGGTCCAGAGCTGCAAGGTCGTCGCCGTATCGCTCCATCCCGCGTACGGCAGATCGGGCCAGATCGTCTCGGCGGCCGGCATGCCGCGCCCCGGCTATTTCGCCGCCACAGCGATCGGTTTGCGCGCGCCAAAGATCGCGGTGCCGACCCGCACATGGGTCGCGCCAAAGCGAATCGCGATCTCGAAGTCGGCGCTCATCCCCATGCTTAGCACCGGCAGTTGCTGGCGCCGAGCGATCTCGCGCAGCAACGCGAAATGCGGCGATGGCTCCTCGCCATGCGGCGGCACGCACATCAGTCCTTCGATCTGCAGCCCCAGCCGGTCGCGGCAATCAATGATGAAATCATCGGCGAGGGCCGGGAAGATGCCGGATTTCTGGGGCTCCTCACCGGTATTGACCTCGATCAGGCACCGCAGATGCCGGCCGGTGCGCTCCATCTCGCGCGCCAGCGCCTCGGCGAGGCGCGGCCGGTCGACGGTCTCGATAACGTCGAAATGCGCCACCGCCTCCTTGACCTTGTTGGTTTGCAGCGGACCGATCAGATGCAGTGCCAAATCGGGGAACTCGTTGCGCAGGCCGGGGAATTTTTCGAGCGCTTCCTGCACCCGATTCTCGCCAAAGACACGCTGACCGGCGACAAGCGCCGCCCGCACGGCGCTCTGCGGATTGGTCTTGCTGACCGCGACCAGCGTCACCACATCGGCCGGACGGCCCGCACTGCGCGAAGCTGCCTCGATTCTGGCGCGGACGGCCTGCAGATTGGCGGCGATCACCTCTTCCATAACGGCTCCATTCCTGGCAAAAACCCTTGCGCCGCTGCCATGCCGCACAGGATAGCCCCATGCCGGCCTCGTATTACCGCCTGCTGATTGCCGTTGCCGCAAGCCTTTCGTTTCTGCTTGGCGGCTGCGTTGCGACAAAAACGACCCAATCCGACGCGACCGTCGCCGAACTGCCAAAGCCCGTGCAAGAGGCGTCCACCGATCCCGAAGGGAGCATGGATACCGAATCGACGATCTGGACCTTGCTCGGCATCGCCAAGAAGCCGCACCCGGATACCGGACCGACGACTGGCCCCGGGGTCAGCCCGGTTTTATGGCAGGCGGCTCTCGACACGCTGAGCTTTGCCGATATTGACTCGTCCGATCCGGTCGCCGGATTGATGGTGACCAAATGGTATTCGCCAAAGGGCAAGCCCGATGAGCGGCTGCGGATTACCGCGTTTATCAAGGCGCGCGCGCTGCGGTCCGATTCGCTCATCGTAACGGTTGAGCGCCAGACGCACTCGGCCGCCGGGAAGTGGGAAGACGGAACGGTCGCGACCAGCGTCGCGGACAATCTTGAGAACGATATCCTCGAGCGGGCACGAGAAATCCACATCGCGCGAATTCGCGAGGACCAATAACAGTATGGCGGGCCCGCCCGCCGTGGGATAGGGCATGTCACGCTATAATTTCCGCGAAAATGAAGCGAAGTGGCAGCAGCGCTGGCGCGAGCGTGGCAGTTTTGCCGCCGAGCATGATCCGGCACGGCCGAAATACTATGTGCTCGAGATGTTTCCCTATCCGTCGGGGAAATTGCATGTCGGTCATGTGCGCAATTACACGATGGGCGACCTCGTCGCGCGCTACCGGCGGGCGCGGGGTTTCAATGTCCTGCATCCGATGGGGTGGGATGCGTTTGGCCTGCCGGCGGAAAATGCCGCGATCGCCGGCGGCATCCACCCGGCGGTTTGGACCGCGGAGAATATCGCGACAATGCGCGCCCAGCTCGAACGCATGGGCTTTACCTATGATTGGTCGCGCGAGATCGCGACCTGCCATCCGGAATATTACCGGCATGAACAGAAGATGTTCCTCGATTTCCTGGCGAAGGACCTCGCCTACCGCCGTGAGAGTTGGGTCAATTGGGACCCGGTCGAGAACACCGTTCTCGCCAACGAACAGGTGATCGAGGGGCGCGGCTGGCGGTCCGGTGCGGTCGTCGAAAAACGCCTGCTGGCGCAATGGAATTTGCGCATCACCCGCTACAGCGACGAATTGCTCGACGCGCTGACCGGCCTCGACCGGTGGCCGGAACGTGTGCGGCTGATGCAGGAACACTGGATCGGCCGCTCCGAGGGCGCGCGGGTTATGTGGCCGCTGGTCGGAAGCGAAACGACGATCGAGGTGTTCACCACCCGGCCGGACACGCTTTATGGCGCCGCGTTTATCGCGCTCGCACCGCATCACCCGTTCGCTGAGCAACTCGCGGCGAGCGATTCGGCGCTTGCCGCCTTTATCGCCGAATGCGACCGCTCCGGGACCAGCGAAGAGGCGATCGAGACCGCCGAGAAGCGCGGCTATCTCACCGGGATCGAGGCCGTGCACCCGCTCGACAAGACGCGCCGCGTCCCGGTCTATGTCGCCAATTTCGTCCTGATGGAGTATGGCACGGGGGCGATCTTTGGCTGCCCGGCGCATGACCAGCGCGATTTCGACTTCGCCCGCAAATACCATTTGCCGATAATCCCCGTGGTTCTGCCGCCAAACACCGACCCCGCCGATTTTTCGGTCGAGGACGGTCCGTTTGTCGAAAACGGGACAATTTTTAATTCGAGTTTCCTCAACGGATTATCGGTCACGGAAGCCAAGCGAGTTGTTGGCGAGCGCCTCGAAGCGCTGGGCTTGGGCGAGCGAACGATTGCGTATCGCCTGCGCGATTGGGGCGTGTCGCGACAACGCTATTGGGGCTGCCCAATCCCGGTAATCCATTGTCCGGATTGCGGTATCGTACCGGTGCCTGAAGATGATTTGCCGGTCCAGCTGCCGATGGATGTCGATTTCGATGTGCCCGGCAACCCACTCGATCGGCATCCGACCTGGAAGCACGTCGCCTGCCCGTATTGCCACAGCCCGTCAACGCGCGAGACCGACACGTTCGACACGTTTTTCGAATCGTCCTGGTATTTTCTGCGGTTTTGCTCGGCGCGTTCGCCGATCGCTTTCGAGCGCGACGCCGCGCAGTACTGGATGCCGGTCGATCAGTATATCGGCGGTGTCGAGCACGCGGTGCTGCACCTGCTTTATTCGCGCTTCTTTATGCGGGCCCTCAAGGAGTGCGGTTATCTCGATCTCGAGGAGCCGTTTGCCGGCCTTTTCACTCAAGGCATGGTGTGCCACCAGACCTACCAGAATGCGGAGGGCGAATGGGTTTTCCCCGAGGACGTCACGAGTGACGCCGCCGGCCGGCTCGCCGACCCCGAGGGACGCCCGGTCGTCGCCGGCCGCCTCGAAAAGATGAGCAAGTCCAAGAAGAACGTCGTCGGTCTCGACGCCATCGTCGAAACCTATGGCGCCGATACGGCGCGGCTTTACCTGCTCTCCGACAGTCCACCGGAACGCGATCTCGAATGGACCGATACGGGGATCGAGGGCATTTGGCGCTATGTCAACCGGCTGTGGCGGATGGTGTCGGAGCCCGCTGTCGCATTGCCGCCGGTCGGCTCGGTAATCTCCCCAACGTTATCACCTGCCCTCGCCGCTATCCGCCGAATGACCCACAAGACGATCGCCGCGGTAACCGACGACATCGATAAATTCCGGTTTAATCGCGCGGTTGCCCGCATCCGCGAACTCAGCAACGCCCTCGAAGGGCTCGATGCGACCGACCCGGAAGGCGGCGCGGTACTGCGCGAGGGGCTGGAAATCGTCACCCGGCTGCTCGGTCCAATGATGCCGCACCTCGCCGAGGAAATGTGGCAGCACCTTGGGCATGACGAAATGCTGGCCGACGTGCCGTGGCCCCAGGCTGATGCCGACCTCACGCGCGACGAGCAGGTGACGATCGCCGTGCAGGTCAACGGCAAGCTACGCGCGACACTTGACTTCCCCCGCGATGCGGCAGCGAACGAGGTCGAGGAGGCGGCGCTCGCTCTGCCGCAGGTGACTCGCCTGCTCGACGGCAAGGTGCCGCGAAAAGTGGTGGTCGTGCCGAATCGGATCGTCAGCGTGGTGGCGTGAGATGATCGCGCGACGGCGGCTGCTTGCCGCGGCACTGGTGTTGCCCGCAACACTCGCCGGATGCGGTTGGGAACCGCTCTACGCCAATCACGACAGCGATGTCGGAAGCGCTGACTTGCGCGCGATCCAAGTCGCACGGATCCCCGAGCGGGTGGGTCAGCTGCTTGAGACCGCGCTACGAAATTCGTTCAACCCAAACAGCATAGAAACCAAACCGGCCTATCGGTTGAACGTGACCCTGTCGCGGTCGGTTCAGGATCTCGCCATTCAATCGCAAGGGCTTGGCACGCGCGGCGAGGTACAACTCACCGCTAGTTTCTCGCTCATCGAACTCGCGACCGGAAAGCAGCTGCAGAGCGGTACGGTGCACACCTCCGACTCGTTCGACATCCAGGCCAACGGCTATAGCACCGTCGTCGCCCAGGATGATGCCTCGATCCGTGACGTCGAGGAAGTTCGCCGCGAGATCGTCGCGCGGTTGACCATGTTTATGCAGAACAAGCAGCGGGCCGCATCGTGAAATTGGCGGCGGGGCGGGTCGAGGGTTTCCTGCGCCGCCCCGACCCCGCGATCCGCGCGGTGCTGTTTTATGGCCCCGACGCGGGGCTGGTGCGCGAGCGGGCCGAGACGCTTGGCCGGCTAATCGCGCCCGATCTTCGAGACCCCTTTCGGGTCGCCGACTTGACCGGCGCAATGCTGACCGGCGATCCGGCGCGGCTCTACGACGAGGCGGCGCAGATCAGCTTGATGGGTGGGCAGCGGCTGGTACGAGTGCGTGAGCTCGGCGACGCGCAAAGCGCGATCTTTGGTCGCTTCCTGGCCGATCCGCCAGGTGACGGCCTGGTCGTGGCCGAAGCCGGGGACCTGCCCGCGCGCGCCGCATTGCGCCGCGTCTTTGATGACGCACCGAGCGGCATCGCGATCGGCTGCTACCCTGACAGCGCCCGCGACCTGACCGAGGTCATCCGCGAAGCCCTGGCCGCGCACCAGATCACGGCAAGCCGTGACGCGGTGGATTTCCTCGTCTCGCATCTCGGCGGCGATCGATTGCTGACCCGCGCCGAGCTCGAAAAACTGACGCTCTACGCCGGAGACGGCGGGCGTATCGAACTCGACGATGCACGCCTGTCGATCGCCGACAGCGCCGCCTTGTCACTCGACGACGCCGTGCTCGCCGCGGCCGAGGGCGACGCCGCGGCACTCGACCGGACACTCTCCCGCGTATTCCAGGAGGGCGAATCGCCGGTATCGGTCATACGCGCCGTACTGCGGCACCTGCAACGGCTCCATGCGCTGAGTGCCCGCCCTACCGTCGGCGAGCCGGTCGACAACGTCTTGCGCGCGGCGCGGCCGCCAATCTTTTTCAAGCAGCAGGACAGTTTTAAGCGACAATTGGCGCGCTGGCGCGAGCCGCAATTACGCCATCAGCTCGACGCCCTCGCTGCCGCCGAAACGCGGATCAAGACCACGGGAATGCCGGCCGAGGCCGTCTGCCGCGCGGCGTTGTTCGCGATCACCGAAGCCGTTCAACCGGCGCGCAGTAACACCAGCAACCGATCGAGCTGATCGAGACTCGCATAATGCAAGGTCAGGGCGCCACCGCGCCCCTTGCCGGCGATCGTCACCCGCAGACCCAAAACCTCGGTCAGGTCGCGCTCGAGCGCGGCGGTGTCGGCATCGCGTGCCTGACGGGTATTTTCCCGGCGCGGTGTCGAGCGGCGTTTGACGAGTTGCTCGGTCACGCGGACATTGAGCCCACGCCGAATGATTTCGGCTGCCAGCGCAGCTGGATCTTCGGCCGCGAGCAAGGCGCGCGCATGGCCCGCGCTGATCGCACCCTCCTCGAGGCGGCGCCGAACCGCCTCAGGCAGGCTGAGCAGCCGCAGCGTGTTGGCGACATGGCTGCGACTTTTGCCGACAGCGTCGGCAAGGTTCGCCTGGGTGCGGCCAAATTGGTCGATCAGCCGCCGATAGGCCTCAGCTTCTTCGAGAGCTGTCAAATCTTCGCGCTGAAGATTCTCGATCAGCGCGATCTCCAGCGCTTCGACATCGCTGAGCGCGCGCACCAGGATCGGCACCTGATGCAACCCAGCGCGCTGCGCGGCGCGCCAGCGTCGTTCACCGGCGATCAGCTCAAACGCCGCGTCGGCCTCATCGACCGGCCGTACCAGAAGAGGCTGCAACACCCCCTTCTCGCGCACCGACTGAGCCAGCGCCTCCAGCTCGTCCTCATCAAACCGTCGGCGAGGCTGAAACGTGCCCGGACGGATCAGCTCGATCGCGACCTCGCGGATCGCGGCGCCAGCATCCGCCGCGCGCCCCTCGGTCTCGCCAAACAGCGCCGCGAGACCGCGGCCCAACGGTTGGCGCTTTGCGCTAATCATGCCCGAGCATCTCCTCGGCGAGCTGTACGTAAGCTTGCGCGCCGGCACAACGCTGATCGTAGACCAAGACCGGCAGCCCGTGCGAGGGTGCCTCGGAGACGCGAATATTGCGTGGAATCACCGTCTTATAAACCTTGTCACCAAAATGGCCGCGGACATCGGCGGCAACCTGTTCGCACAAATTATTGCGCCCGTCATACATCGTCAGCACGACCCCTTGCAGCGCCAACCGCGGGTTCAGCCCGCGCTGCACGCGGTCGATCGTCCCCATCAGCTGAGCGAGCCCGGCCAACGCGTAAAATTCGCATTGCAGCGGGACCAATACCCGATCCGCCGCGGTCAGCGCGTTGATCGTCAGCAAATTGAGCGAAGGCGGACAGTCGATCAAAACATCGTCATAGTCACCGCCCCCGGCGCGTAGCGCCTGCGCCAGCAGAAACTCGCGGCGCGGCCGTGTACCAAGCTCGATCTCGGCCGCCGCGAGATCGGGCGAAGCCGGCACGACCGTTAGCCCGGGTACGGCACTCGCGACCGCGACAGAGTCCAGCCCGGCATTACCGAGCAGCAACTCATAGGTCGTCGCCGGAAGTCCTTCCGCGATGCCCAATCCGGTCGTCGCGTTGGCCTGCGGATCGAGGTCGACGACCAGGACGCGCCGCCCCTGCATCGCAAAGGCCGTCGCCAGATTGACCGCTGTCGTTGTCTTGCCAACGCCGCCTTTCTGATTGGCGACGGCGATGATACGGCCCCGCACGTGCGCCGCATCATGGGTTTCCGCCTCAAGCTCGACGAGGCTCACGAGCCACCTGCTGCAATAAAAGCACGCTCCCGCCCGGATCGACGAGGCTCGGGAGATGCGAGACAGTCATTGTCCAGGCTTTGCCGGCGACGGTCAATTCTTCCTCCACGCGCTCGCCCTTCAAAAAGACACAGGTCGTGTCTGGGGCGATAAGTCGTTCGCCAAGCGCCAAAAGTCGATCGAGCGGCGCGCAAGCGCGCGCGGTGACGACATCGACAGGGTGGGGTGGCACGGCCTCAATTCGACAACCGCGGATCGTCACGGCGGTACTGGAGACGCGCGCCGCTTCGCGCAAAAAAGCGGCTTTGCGACTATCCGCTTCGATCAGCTCCACACCCGGGACACCGAGAATCGCGAGCACCAGACCGGGAAAACCGGCCCCGCTGCCGAGATCGGCAAGGTTTTGTGTTCCGGCGGGAATCAACGGCAACAGCTGCGCTGAATCGAGGAAATGGCGACGCCATAGATCATTGAGCGTCGCGCGCCCGACGAGATTAATCCGGGCCGACCATGTAACCAGCAGCTTCGCATAGGCATCGAGCCGCTCCATTGTTTCACGTGAAACGCCGGTCGCCGCCGCGAAACCCTCGGCCCCGAGCGGTGCGACACCGCTCACGCCGCTTCGGGCCGTTGCTTCACATAACGCAGCAACGCCACCAGCGCGGCCGGCGTTACTCCCGAAATTCGCGAGGCCGCACCGAGCGTCACCGGTCTCGCTCGCGCCAACTTACCGCGGATTTCCGCCGACAAGCCGCCGATCGCCGCGTAATCCAGCGCCTCCGGCAGGAGCAGCGTTTCATCCCGGCGGAACGCCGCGATATCGCGCGCCTGCCGGTCGAGATAGCCGGCGTACATAGCGTCGATCTCCAGCTGCTCGGCGATAGCCGGCGGGATGTTGGCCAAATCCGGCCAGATCGCAGCAAGGCGGGCGACATCGATATCCGGATGCGCCAAAAGCGTCGCAACAGAGCGCGGCACACCGTCGGCGTTGACCGCGAGCCCGTGCCGCGCCAGCGCCGAGGGGCTTGCCTGCAGGTTCCGCGCGAGATTGCGCGCGTCCTGCAGCGCGGCCAATTTTGCCGCGAAGGATGTGGCTCGTGCAGTGCCGACGATCCCGACGCGCTCGCCGATCGGCGTCAGCCGCTGATCGGCATTGTCGGCTCGCAAGCTCAGTCGGTATTCGGCGCGCGAGGTAAACATGCGATAGGGCTCGCTGGTGCCGCGCGTGACCAGATCGTCGATCAGCACGCCGATATACGCATCGGCTCGATCGAGGATCAGTGCCGGTGACTCCCCGGCCGACAGCGCCGCATTGATCCCGGCCATGATGCCCTGCGCCGCCGCTTCCTCATATCCGGTCGTGCCATTGATCTGGCCGGCGAGAAAGAGCCCGGGCACCCGCCGCGTTTCGAGGCTCGGGTATAGCTCGCGCGGATCGACGTAATCGTATTCGATCGCATATCCCGGGCGGCGCATCACCGCGTGTTCGAGGCCGGGGATTGTCGCGATAAACTGCGCTTGGACCGCGCGCGGCAATGATGTCGATACGCCGTTCGGGTAGATCGTGTCGTCGTCGAGTCCTTCCGGTTCGAGAAAGATCTGGTGGCGTTCGCGTGCTGCAAACCGAACCACCTTGTCCTCGATCGATGGGCAATAGCGCGGGCCGATTCCGGTGATTTCGCCCGCGTACAATGGCGAATGCGCGAGATTGTCCCGGATTACGGCATGGGTGGCGGAGTTCGTCTCGGTGATATGGCAAGCGATCTGCGGTGTCGTGATCTGAGGGGTCAGAAACGAAAACGGCAAGGGTGGATCGTCGCCATGCTGAACCTCAAGCCCCGCCCAATCGATGGTCTTGCCGTCGAGCCGCGGCGGTGTGCCGGTCTTGAGCCGGCCAAGGGCAAATCCGGCGCGGCGAAGGGTCTGCGACAGGCCATGTGACGGCGCCTCGCCAACCCGGCCGGCCGGGATCTTCTCGGCGCCGATATGGATCAATCCCCCGAGAAACGTGCCTGTTGTCAGCACCACGCGTCCGGCGGCGACCGCGCGGCCGTCGTCAAGCACAAGCCCGCCGACATGACCCCGCGCATCAAGCACCAGATCCTCGGCCGCACTCTCGACAATGTCGAGGCCAGCCGTCTCGGCGAGCAAATCCGCCATTGCCCGCCGATACAGCTTGCGGTCCGCTTGCGCGCGCGGGCCGCGTACCGCTGGGCCCTTGCTGCGGTTGAGCAGGCGGAATTGGATGCCGGCGCGATCAATCGCTCGCCCCATCACCCCGTCCAGCGCATCGATCTCGCGCACCAGATGGCCCTTAGCAAGACCGCCAATCGCCGGGTTGCACGACATCTCACCGATGGTATCGCGGCGATGCGTGACCAGCGCCGTACGCGCACCTAACCGCGCCGCGGCAGCGGCAGCCTCGCAACCGGCGTGTCCGCCGCCAACCACGACGACGTCGTATTTCAATCCGGTTTCGCCCATGGCCGCCGAATGTACGGAGAGCGCTTTCGGCTGTCGAGTTTCACGTGAAACATCACTTGCCAATGCAGAAATCGGCAAAGATCACATCGAGCAGATCCTCGACATCGACGGTGCCGGTGATGCGGCCAAGGCTGCGCCAGGCGAGCCGCAGATCCTCCGCCCGCAGTTCTGGCAGGAACGCGGATATCGACCGTCGCAGCGCCGCCAGCGCCTCTTCGAGCGCCGCGCGGTGGCGTGCTCGCGTCAGCAGCGGGGCCGTGATGTCGTAATCGGCGGCGACACGTTGCATCAGTGCTGTGATCAGCGGTGCCATGCCGTCGCCGGTGCGTGCGGATACGGCAAACGCACCGGCAGGGACCCCGGAATGGTCGTCCAGTAGATCGATCTTGTTGGCGACAGGCACGGTGTCCGACCCGAACCAGGCCGCCGCGCCGGCGAGATCCTGTGGCCTGCTCGCGTCGAAGACGAAGAGGCGCAATTCAGCGGCATCGGCTCGCGCGAGCGCGCGTCGCAGCCCTTCCTGCTCCACAATGTCGGCACTTTCGCGCAATCCTGCCGTATCGGCGAGCACTACCGGGTACCCGCCAAGATCGATCGCGACTTCGATTACGTCGCGCGTCGTCCCCGCAACGGGCGAGATTATCGCCACTTCACGTTGCGCTATTCGATTGATCAAGCTTGATTTTCCGGCATTCGGCGGGCCGATGATGGCGACCGAAATACCCTCACGCAGACGCTCGCCGCGACGTCCGTCCGCGAGATGTACCGCGATTTCTTCGATCAGCCGCTGGATCTCAGCGACAATTTCGCCTTCGATCTCGGGAGGGAGATCCTCGTCCGGAAAATCGATCACGGCTTCGAGATGCGCCAGCGTGCGCTGCACGCGTACCGACCAATCGCGATAGATCGCACCGAGATGGCCATCCATCTGCCGCAAGGCTTGGCGGCGCTGCGCCTCGGTTTCCGCCGCGGCAAGATCACCGATCGCCTCGGCCTGGACCAGGTCGAGCTTGTTGTTGAAAAACGCGCGACGGGTAAATTCACCCGGCTCGGCCAGTCGTAGACCGAGCTCGGTCAAAACCGCGATCAGCGCCGAAACGACCGCGCGGCTGCCATGGACGTGAAACTCCGCGACGTCTTCGCCGGTGACGCTGCGCGGCGCCGGAAACCACAGCACGATCGCATCGTCGATATCATCGCCATTACCCGGGTTCTTGAGCCGCGCCCGGCGCGCCCGGCGCGGTGCCGGCAATTTTCCGGCAAGAGTTTCCAGCATTAACCCGGCCAGCGGCCCGCTAACGCGGATGACGGCAATCGCAGCGCGCCCCGGCGCGGTCGCCGGGGCGAAGATCGTATCGGGGGAGGGTGACCCGGCCGCGCGCAGGCTCAGTGCTTCGGCGGCAACTGGTCCGGCTGCAGCATCAGCCGTTCGACCCGATCGCCATTCTTGAGATGTGTTTCCAGGATCTCATCGATGTCCGACTGAGACTCGTACCGGTACCAGATACCCTCCGGGTAGATTAGCATTGTCGGCCCGAACTCACAGCGATCGAGGCAACCGGCGATGTTGAAGCGCACGTTCTCGATGCCCATCTGACGCGCCTTTTCTCGCGCATAGCCACGCAATTTATCGAAACCGCCGGCGGCTTCCGCGCGCGCCATACAGCAGCCGCGCGGGTGTCCATCCGCCCGCACGTTGTTGCACATGAAAATATGGCGGTCATAGAAAAGCCGCGGATCGTCTGCCATCTGGGTCTCCGAATTGCCTGGGAGCGATAATCGGCGGCGTGGCTGACGCGATCCGCCAAACTGCGTTTAAGATAGGAGCCTACCGCTTAAAGCCACCATGTCTAGTCATATTGGGGCAAAGCAGCCTCGCAAAGGAGCCTTGATGGACCGCAACCGCCTCGGCGAGGAAACCAGCCCCTATCTGCTCCAGCACAAGGACAACCCGGTGCACTGGCAGGCCTGGGGCGAGGCGGCGCTCGCCGCCGCACAAGCCGCCGACAAGCCGATCCTACTGTCGATCGGCTATGCCGCCTGTCATTGGTGCCACGTGATGGCGCATGAAAGCTTTGAGAACCCGGCCATCGCCGGGCTGATGAATGACCTCTATATCAATATCAAGGTCGATCGCGAGGAGCGGCCCGACCTCGACGCGATCTACCAGCATGCGCTGGCGCTGTTGGGCGAGCAGGGCGGCTGGCCGCTGACGATGTTCCTGTCGCCCGATGGCGAGCCGTTCTGGGGCGGCACCTATTTTCCGCCGGAACCGCGCTGGGGCCGGCCGGGGTTCGCGCAAATCCTGCAAGGGGTCGCGCAGACCTATCGCGGCGATCGCGACAAGGTGACGAAGAATGTCGTCGCGCTGCGTGAGGCGCTGGCGCGGCTCGGTCAGCCGGAGGCGGGTGAGGGCATCGACCCGGCATTGTTCGACCGCATCGCCGAGCGCCTGCTGCGCGAGGTCGACCCGCTCAATGGCGGCATCGGCACCGCGCCGAAATTCCCGCAATGCGGCATCTTCGAACTGCTGTGGCGCGGATGGAAGCGCTCGCGGCAGATGCCGTATCGCGATGCTGTGCTGCGGACGCTGACCACGATCTGTCAGGGCGGCATCTATGATCATCTCGGCGGCGGTTTCGCACGCTACTCGGTCGATGCCCGCTGGCTGGCGCCGCATTTCGAGAAGATGCTCTATGACAATGCCGAGCTGATCGATCTCCTGACCCTGGTCTGGCAGGAGGTGCGCGACCCGCTTTATGCGCAGCGGGTCGCCGAGACGATCGGCTGGCTTGAGCGCGAGATGGTGACCGGCGGCGGCTTCGCCTCGAGCCTCGACGCCGACAGCGAGCACGAGGAAGGCAAATTCTACGTCTGGTCGGCAGAGGAAATCGCCTCAATCCTCGGCGACGACGCGGCGGTGTTCAATGAATTCTATGATGTGACCCCCGGCGGCAATTGGGAGGGCCACAACATCCTCAATCGCTTGCGTCATCCCGCGTTGATGGACGCGGAGATCGAGGCGCTGCTGGCGCGCTGCCGCGAGAAGCTGTTCGCCGTGCGGGCACCACGGGTGCGCCCCGGTCTCGACGACAAGGTGCTGGCCGATTGGAACGGGCTGATGATCGCGGCGCTCGCCCAGGCCGGTCTGGTCTTCGAACGCGCGGATTGGCTGGCGCTCGCTCAAAGCGCCTTTGCCTTTGTTGAGACCGAGATGGCGGCGCCGGATGGCCGGCTGTTTCATAGCTGGCGCGGTGGAGATGCACGCCATCCGGCGACCGTCGACGATTACGCCAATCTGTGCCGCGCCGCGCTTGCTCTTCACGAGGCAACCCAGGACCAAAATTATCTGGCGCGGGCGCAAGGGTGGATCGCGGTGCTCGACCGGCACTACTGGGATAGCGAAGGCGGCGGTTATTTCTTTGCAGCCGACGACACACCGGGATTGATCGCGCGCGCGAAGACGGCCACGGACGCCGCGGTGCCCGCCGGCAATGGCACGCTGGTCGGCGTATTGACCCGGCTTGCGATCCTGACCGGCGACGAGACTTACCGCGACCGCGCCGAGGCGATCATCCGCGCTTTCGCGGGTGAGGTAGCACGTAATTTCTTCCCGCTCGCGACACTGATCAACAACGCCGAACTGGCACAAAAACCGGTGCAGATCGTTCTGGTCGGCGAAGTAAACGACCCCGCGCTCACCGCGCTTTGCCGCGCGGTCTATGCCGTATCATTGCCGCGTCGGGTGGTGCAGATCATCGCGCCGGACGAGGCGCTTCCGACCGGCCACCCCGCCTATGGCAAAACGCTCGTCGAGGGCAAGGCGACGGCCTATGTCTGCGAGGGACCCGTCTGTTCGTTGCCGATCGTAGCGTCGCAACAATTGATCGACGCACTGGCCGATTTGCGCTAGTGTTCTTTAATTGTTCTTCTTCGGGAGCACAGCCATGAACTCACTATCGATATCTAGCCCCGTCGGCAACCTTGTCATCGACGAGAGTGAGGACGCAATTGTCGCGATCCGCTGGGCCGACGACAAGACCGGCAATGGCAGCCCCTTGCTCGCCGAGGCGGCGCGTCAGCTCGACGCCTATTTCACTGGGAAACTAGTGGATTTCGACTTGCCGCTGCGCCCTGCCGGGACCGAGTTCGAGACCCGGGTGTGGGCAGCGATGCAGGATATCCCCTACGGTGAGACGCGGTGTTACGGCGATCTCGCGTCGACAACCCACTCCGCACCGCGCGCGGTCGGCCGGGCTTGCGGGAAAAACCCGATCCCGATCGTGATCCCGTGCCACCGCGTGCTCGGCAAGGGGTGGATGGGCGGCTATAGCGGGTCGGGAGGGCTTACGACCAAGCAAACCTTGCTCGCACTCGAAGGCGCGCTCTAAAACTCTCCCATCGCGTTTGGGAGGGTAGAACCATGGTACAGGCGATCCGTTTCGAAAAGACCGGCGACCCCGAAGTGTTGATCTGGCAGCAGATCAGCGTCGATAAACCCGGGCCAGGCCAGGTGAGGCTGAAACACACCGCCGTCGGGCTCAACTACATCGATACCTATCAGCGCAGCGGCCTCTATGCCGTGCCGATGCCGAGCGGACTGGGCGGCGAAGGCGCGGGCATCGTCGAGGAGGTCGGGCCGGGGGTTTCCGACTTAAAGGCCGGCGATCGCGTCGCTTATGCCGGGGGACCGCTTGGCGCTTATAGCGAGGAGCGGGTGTTTCCGGCCGACCGCCTGGTTCCGGTTCCGAACGGCATCAGCGACCAGGAGGCCGCGGCGATGATGCTGAAGGGCATGACCGCCTGGTACCTGATCCGCCGCACCCATGTCGTAAAGCCGGGCGAGACAATCTTGATCCATGCGGCTGCCGGCGGCGTTGGGCTCATCGCCTGCCAATGGGCAAAGCATCTCGGCGCGACGGTCATCGGCACTGTAGGCAGCGATGAAAAGGCCGCGCTCGCCAAGGCGCATGGCTGCGATTACCCGATCCTCTATCGCAGCGAGGATTTTGTCGCCCGCGTCGCCGAGATCACCAGCGGCAAGAAATTGCCAGTGGTTTACGATTCCGTCGGCAAGGACACGTTCTTCAAATCGCTGGATTGCCTGGCGCCACTGGGCTTGATGGCCCTGTTTGGGCAATCGTCGGGTGCCGTGCCGCCGGTCGATCTCGGCATCCTCGCCGGCAAAGGTTCGCTCTACGTGACCCGACCGACACTCGGCAATTACACCGCGACGCGCGAAGATCTGCTGACCGCGGCCAACGATCTGTTCTCTGTCGTCAAGAGCGGCGCGGTCAAGATCATGGTCAACCAGACCTATCCGCTGAGGGACGCGGCGCAAGCGCACCGCGATCTCGAAGCGCGCAAGACCACCGGCCAGACGGTATTTACGGTTTAGCCTCTCGCATCATTGCGAGGAGCCCCCTCGGGCCGTGCATGGCGCGGGCCGGGGGGAGCTCGCAATGACGTTAGGTATTCATCGCGTCGAAGAACTCGGCGTTGTTCTTCGAGTCCTTGAGCTTGTTGATCAGGAACTCGAGCCCATCGACCGTGCCCATCGGCATCAGGACGCGGCGCAAGACCCACATCTTCGACAGCACGCCGCGCTCGACCAGCAATTCCTCCTTGCGGGTGCCCGATTTGGTGATGTCGAGCGCCGGGAAGGTGCGCTTGTCGGCGACCTTGCGATCGAGCACGATTTCCGAATTGCCGGTGCCCTTGAACTCTTCAAAGATCACCTCGTCCATGCGCGATCCGGTATCGATCAGCGCCGTCGAGATGATCGTCAGCGAGCCGCCTTCCTCGATATTGCGTGCTGCGCCAAAGAAGCGCTTTGGCCGTTGCAGCGCGTTGGCGTCGACACCGCCGGTTAGCACCTTGCCCGATGACGGCACGACGGTGTTGTAGGCGCGCGCCAAACGGGTGATCGAGTCGAGGAGGATCACGACATCCCGTTTGTGCTCGACCAGGCGTTTAGCCTTTTCGATCACCATCTCGGCGACCTGTACGTGGCGCACCGCCGGCTCGTCAAACGTCGAGCTGACAACCTCGCCGCGCACCGAGCGCGCCATGTCGGTGACTTCTTCGGGCCGCTCGTCGATCAAAAGGACGATCAGGTAGACTTCCGGGTGGTTGACCGCGATCGCGTGCGCGATGTTTTGCAGCATCACGGTTTTTCCCGCGCGCGGCGGTGACACGATGATCGCGCGCTGACCCTTGCCGAGCGGCGTGATCAAGTCGATGACCCGCGTCGTCAGGTCCTTCTTGGTCGGGTCGTCGAGTTCGAGCTGAATTTTTTCTTCGGGATAAAGCGGCGTCAGGTTGTCGAAGTTGATGCGGTGGCGCAGCCGGTCCGGTTCCTCGAAATTGATCCGCTCGACCTTGACCAGGGCGAAATAGCGTTCGCCGTCGCGCGGCGAGCGAATCTGACCTTCGACCGTGTCGCCAGTGCGCAGCCCAAAGCGGCGCACCTGGTTCGGGCTGACATAGATATCGTCGGGCCCCGCCAGATAGTTTGCTTCCGGAGAGCGCAGGAAGCCAAAACCGTCCGACAGCACTTCAAGGGTGCCATCGCCCGAAATGGCGACATCGTTTTCAGCCAATTGCTTGAGGATCGCAAACATCATCTCCTGCTTGCGCAAGGATGAAGCGTTTTCGATTTGCAGTTCTTCGGCAAAGGCCAGGAGTTCAGCGGGCGTTTTCCGCTTGAGTTCGTCGAGGTTCATGGAGCTTTCGTCGCAATGAGGCCCTAGGGCGATGAGAATTGAGGGCGATGAGGACAGAGTTTGCCCGTCTGCGGGAGCCCGGCGCAGCGCGAATCCAGCGGGCGGGAAGTAGCGGAAGTTTAGTTGGGAAGTGTGAAGAAAAGCCGGTGGTCGGCTCGATCCATCCCTTACCCAATGCAGATATGCAAGTCAAACACCTTTGCAAGGGCAAAGTGCCCTCAGTGTTATGGGTTTTTTCTTCACAACGGCTTGATCACGACAAGAATGACGATCGCGATCAGCGCAATCGTCGGCAGTTCATTGGCGATGCGGAAAAAACGCGGCGAATGCGGTACGCGATCCGCGACGAATTGTCGATGCCACGCGGCGAGTCGCATATGGAAAATACCAAGTCCCAGGACCAGTGCTAGTTTCACCCAGATCCAACCGCGATGCCAATCGACGATTCCTGGGGTTGCGGCGAGCAATATTCCAAAGAAAAATACGGCAATCGCCGCTGGCAGCATGATGCCACGCAACAGACGGCGTTCCATGATCTTGAATACCGCCGCGCGGTCGGAACCGATCGGCGCCTCGGCGTGGTACACGAAAAGCCGCGGCAGATAGAGCAGCCCCGCCATCCAGGCAACAACGCTGATGATGTGCAGCGCCTTGATCCACAGATAGGCATCGGCAAGAAAATCGCTCACGCCGCCGCCACGACAAGTTCGCCGAGCGCCGCGATGAAACGAGGGTCCGTGCCGACCGCGGGTGCACGGTAATACCCCGGAACGCTAGAAGCTTCGGCCAAGCGCCTATAGTCGCGATCAAGCTCGACCAGGGTTTCCGAATGTTCCGACACAAAGGAAATCGGCACAACCACCACGGCGACCCCGTCGCGCCCAGCTCGGCGGATTTCGTCATCGGTCGCCGGACCCAGCCAGGCGAGCGGCCCGACCCGGCTCTGATAGCACACCACCCAGTCGATCGATGGTCGTCCAAGCGCCGCCACAACCGCCGCCGCGGTCTGTTCGATCTGTTGCGGATAAGGATCTCCGGCTCGAACAATCTTCAACGGCAGCCCATGCGCACTGAGCAAGAGCCTGATCTTGTGCGATCTTTCGGCCTCATCCAAGACTGGCCCAATCAACCCGGCCAGCGCCGCGACAAATCCCGCGGCGGTCGGATAGGGCTCAACAACTCGCGTCGGGCAATCGAGGTTTTGCCGTTCCGCTTCGCGACGCCATGCCGAAAGCGACGATGCTGTTGTTGTCGTCGAAAACTGCGGGTAGAGCGGCAGACAGATGATTTCATCCGGCGCCCACGCCTTCACTGCAGCAACCACTTCCGGCATCAACGGGTGCCAATAGCGCATCGCGACAAAGCAGCGATAGTCGCCGCCGAGGACACTCTGCAAAGCCCGCGCCTGGGCCTCGGTATTGGCCAGCAGCGGCGAGCCGCCGCCGAGATAATCGTAGATATCGCGCGCGGTCTCGGTGCGCCGCCAGGCGATTAACCGTGCCAACAACCAGCGCAACAGCCAGGGCAAACCGATGATCGCCGGGTCGCTAAACAGGTTTACGAGAAACGGCCGTACCGATTGTAGCGAGTCGGGCCCACCCAAATTCATCAAAACCACGGCTCGCCGCATCACATCACGACCGATGCAACGGCTCGGCTAGGATACGAGCCAACTCGGCAACATGCTCGGGTGGCGTTTCCGGCAAGATGCCGTGCCCAAGATTAAAGACATACGGCCCGCTTCCGAGCGAGGCTCGCAATTCCTCGACCGCCCGCCGCATCGCATCGGTACCAACCAGCAACAAAATCGGATCGAGATTTCCTTGCACCGCCACAAGGGATTGCAGCCGCTCGTGAGCAAAGTCAGATGGCACGGCGGTATCGAGACTGACGGCATCGACCCCGGTTTCCACGACATAGCGCTCGTACAGCAGGCCCGCACCACGCGGAAAGCCGATGATCGGCACGCGCGGAAATCGCGCCTTCAACGCTGTTACAAGACGCCTGGTCGGTGCGATCACCCAGCGTTCAAAACCAGCCGGCGACAAGACTCCCGCCCAGGAATCGAACAGCTGAACGACCTCGACACCCGCCTCGATCTGCAAACTGAGAAATTCGCGCGTGACGCTTTCGATCCGCTCGATCAGCGCGGCAAATCCGTCGGGATCGCGGTAGGCCCAGGTCTTTACCCGATGAAAATCGCGGCTGGTGCCGCCTTCGACCATATACGTCGCAACCGTCCACGGCGCACCGGCAAAGCCGATCAGCGCGGTCCGATCCGGCAATCCAGTGCAAACCCGGCGCACGGCCTCGGCGACCGGCTCAAGCATCGCCATATCGCCAACCCCGAGCGAGGCGCTATCGGACACAGGTTCGAGCTTTGGCCCATCATTCTCAAAAGACAGGCGTTGTCCCAAGGCGCGCGGCACCAACAGAATATCGGAAAACAGGATCGCGGCATCCATGCCAAACCGCCGGATCGGCTGCAGCGTTACCTCGGCTGCCAACTCGGGCGTGAGGCATAGCGTGACAAAATCGCCTGCTTTTGCCCGTACCTCGCGGTATTCTGGCAGATAGCGGCCAGCTTGGCGCATAAGCCACCAGGGCGGCCGATCGAGCCTTTCGCCGGCGAGCGCTCGCAATAAAGGCTTGGTCGATTCGACCCCGCTCGTTCCGGCCATCGCAAATTCTCCTACCTCTTCACTAATTAAGGATTCTTTTTAGGAGGTGGTAGTGGGGCCCGGGAAAACCGGGGATTACGTGCTGTCCCAATTTTGTTGTAGCGAGTCACCCTAAAATTCGCCGATCGTTCCGCGCAGTGAAAAACTCTGTAATAAGGCGTGAAGTGCGCGTGATTGCGCGACTATCGGTAGGGTGGAAAATCGGGATAATTTTGGCGTCTATGGTTTTATCCTCGTCTTGTAGGGGTTGGGGAATTGGTCATACCCGGCGGGAGGAACGCCGGGATGAATCAACCGCCAGCGGGGATGGATCAGGACGAACGGCATGCGACAGTGGATAGGTCGCCAGTTATTCCGGCCAAGCGGCCATTGATCCACAGCGCCCGCGGGATAGGCTGACAGAAGGGGATCGGGGGCGGTGCAGACGCGGTTTCACCTTCATCTCGTTTCCGACTCCACCGGCGATACGGTGCATTCGGTGGCGCGCGCCTGTCTCGTGCAGTTTGACGAGGCGCAAGCGATCGAGCACGTCTGGAGCATGGTGCGCACCCATGGTCAGCTCGATCGCGTGATCGCCGGCGTTGAAGCTAATCCTGGCATCGTCCTTTACACCTTGGTCAACGATTCGTTGCGGCAATCCTTGCAGGAAAGCTGCCGGCGGTTGCAGGTCACGACAATCCCGATTCTCGATCCCGTACTCGGCGCGATGGCGGCATTTCTCGGCAGCAAGAGCCGCGGTTTGCCGGGGAAGCAGCATTTGCTCGACAACGAGTATTTCGCGCGCATCGACGCGATGACCTTTGCGATCAACCATGATGACGGGCAATCGACCTGGGGTATTGAGGACGCCGATGTCTGTCTTGTCGGCGTGTCGCGGACCTCGAAGACCCCGACCAGTCTTTATCTCGCCAATCGTGGCATCAAGGCGGCGAATGTTCCGTGGGTGCCCGGTGTACCCCTTCCGCCGGAACTCCTGGCGGCAAAAAAGCCATTGATCATCGGGTTGACCAACGATCCGGAGCGGCTGATCCAGCTGCGCCGCAACCGGCTTTCGATGCTCGATCATAACGGCGAGACGGATTACACCGATACTGAGGCAGTGCGGGCGGAGGTGCGCGAGGCGCGACGCGTCTTTGCTGAGCATCATTGGCCGGTGATCGATGTGACCCGCCGCTCGATCGAGGAGACGGCGGCCGCGATTTCCAAGCTGCTCGCGCGCCGACATGGTTTTGACGCCTGAAACAACGCCTGAACAACTGATACTCGCTTCAGCCAGCTCGGCGCGGGCCGGCCTGTTGCGCAACGCGGGTGTCACGTTCGCGATCAAGCCATCGACCGTCGATGAAGCGCCGATCAAAAGCGAATATCGCGACGCGGGCCGCGATGCCCCTGCTTGCGCGATGGCTCTTGCCGAAGCCAAGGCTCACCAAGTCGCGACATGCCGTCCCGAGGCGTTGGTGATCGGCGCTGATCAGATACTTGTCGCCGGCGACGAATGGTTCGACAAACCCGCCGATCTCATCGAGGCCGCTGCGCAATTGCGCCGGCTGCGGGGACGAGATCACATTCTCGTGACCGCTGCCTGCGTCTACCGCGACAGGGCGCGGTTATGGCAGGCGATCGCTATCCCGAAATTGACGATGCGGTGCTTTGGCGACGCGTTCCTTGCCAGCTATATTGCCGCCGAGGGGAATGCCGTGCTCGATTCGGTCGGGGCGTACCGGCTCGAGGGCAGAGGGGTACAGCTGTTTGCCAAGATCGAGGGCGATCATTTCGCAATCCTCGGTCTGCCGTTGCTGGAGTTGTTGGAGTTTCTGCGCGGTCGTGGCCTGGTGGGGGAGTGAGCGCGAATTATGCCGATTACCGGAGCGGCGCGTCTCGCCGGCATCATGGGATGGCCGATTGCGCATTCGCGTTCGCCCGCGTTGCATGGTTTTTGGCTCGCCCAACATGGCATCGATGGTGCCTATGTGCCGCTAGCGGTGCCGCCGGAGCGGCTCGAGCAGGCGCTGCGGGCGTTGCCCGCGCTGGGTTTTCGCGGCTGCAACCTGACGATCCCGCATAAGCAGGCGGCACTCAAGGTGATGGATCGCGTCGATGCCTTTGCCCGTCGCATCGGCGCGATGAATACGGTCATCGTCACCCCGGACGGTGAGCTCGAAGGCAGCAACACCGACGTCTTCGGCTTTCGCGAAAATCTGCGCGAGCAGGCGCCAGCTTGGCGTGCGGCCTCCGGTCCGGCCGTGGTGCTCGGCGCCGGCGGCAGCGCGCGGTCCGTCATCGCCGCGCTGGGCGCCTCGGGCGTTGGCGAAATCCGTCTCGTCAACCGCACGCTCAATCGCGCGGAAACCCTGGCGCGCGATCTTGCCGTGCAGGAAACACGGATTACGGTTCACCCCTGGGAATCGCGGGCAGCGATTTTGGAAGGCGCGGGCATTCTCGTGAACACGACCAGCCTTGGGATGGATAAGGAGCCGCCGCTCGACCTCGATCTTGCCGCGTTGCCACGCGGCGCGGTCGTGGTCGACATCGTCTATGTTCCGCTCGAAACCGGACTATTGGCGTCGGCGCGTCGGCGCGGTCATCCGGTTGTCGACGGACTCGGTATGTTGCTTCATCAAGGCCGGCCAGGCTTCGCCGCCTGGTTTGGCGCCGAGCCGCAGGTGACCCCGGCCTTGCGCGCGGCGATGCTCGCGACATTTGCGGGATCGCGGTGATCGTCCTCGGCCTGACCGGCTCGATCGGCATGGGAAAAAGCACGGCCGCCGGGGTGCTGCGGCGGCTCGGCGTACCGCTCTATGATGCCGACGCGGAAATCCACAAAATGCTCGGGCCGGGGGGCTCGGCCACTGCCGCTGTGGAGGCTGCCTTTCCAGGCGTGCGCGGCGAAAACGGGGCGATCGACCGCCGCGCCCTGGGTCAGCGGGTGTTCGGCCGGCCGGAAGAGTTGCGCCGGCTGGAAAGAATTTTGCACCCAATGGTGCGGGCGGTAGAGCGGCGCTGGGTCGCGCAGCAACGCGCGCGCGGGACGAAGCTCGTGGTGCTCGACATCCCACTGCTGTTCGAGACCGACCGGATCGATCGCGTCGATGGCGTGATCGTCGTCTCGGCACCGCTGCGGTTGCAGTGCGAGCGGGTCATGCGCCGGCCCGGCATGAGCGCCGAGCGCTTTGCCGCGATCCTGAAGTCGCAGCTTCCTGATCGTGAAAAGCGGCGGCGGGCGGATTTTGTCGTGAGCACGTCCTTGAGTCGTGCCTCGGCGGCACGCCAGATCACGGCGATCGTCAGGCAGGTACGGCAGGGGGATTGGCGGCGCAGCAAGCGATTGCGGCGGTTGCGGGGGAGGGCGGCATGCGTGAAATCGTAGTCGATACGGAGACGACGGGGCTCGACCCGCACGCCGGACACCGGATCGTTGAAATCGCAGCGATCGAGCTCATCCATCATGTGCCGACCGGGCGCAAGTTTCACTGCTACGTCAATCCCGAGCGCGACATGCCCGCCGATGCCTATGCGGTACATGGGCTGACCGCGGAGTTTCTCGCCGGCCACCCGCCCTTTGCCGCGGTCATCCACGATTTTCTTGCCTTTGTCAGCAGCGATCCGCTGGTCATTCACAACGCCGAGTTCGACATTGCCTTTCTCAATGCCGAGTTGGCGCGAACCGGGTTGCCGGCGCTGTCCTCGCCCTTTGTCGATACGCTGGCGCTTGCCCGGCGCCGTTTTCCGGGCGCGCTGGCAAGCCTCGATGCGCTTTGCCGGCGCTTTACGATCGATCTTGCGGCGCGCGACAAGCACGGCGCGGAAATCGATTGCGGTTTGCTGGCCGAGGTCTATGTCGAACTGCTCGGCGGGCGCCAACCGGGGCTCGATTTTGCGATCGCCGATAGGGCTGGCACATCTTACGTCGCGACCATAGAGGATCGGCCAGTTCGCCCACCACGTCCGCATGCCGCGTCGCTCGAGGAGCTCGCCGCGCACCAGGCATTGCTGGCGACGATCACCAACCCGATGTGGAACTCACTCGGCTGACGGCAGGTTGCTCGTCGGCGTGCCAGGCGTTTGCTCGGCATTGCGGCGCAGGAGATCGGTGAAGTCGATCGGGTTGATCATCAACGGCGGGAAGCCGCCGTCGCGCGTCGCGTCGGCAACGATGTTACGGGCAAAAGGAAACATCAGCCGGGGCGTCTCGACCAGCAATGCCGGCGGTAGCTGGTCGCGCGACGTGTTGCGAATCGTAACCACCGCGCCGTAAACGAGCTCCAGCAGGAACAACGCCTCGTCATTGACCTTGGCGCTGACCTTGATGGTCAGGACGACTTCGTAAGCCTCGGGACTCACACTTTGGGCGTTGACGTCGACGTTGATGTCGACTGTCGGTGCCGTAGCCTGCTGGGTCAGGCTATGCGGCGCGCGTGGATTTTCGAACGACAAATCCTTGATGTATTGCGCGTTGATGATCAGCTGCGAAGGCTCGGCGCTCGCACCCGGCGTCGCTTCCTGGCCGTTTCCGCTGGTCGTCTGAGCCATGGTCGCGCCCCGCCGTTGTCGTGTCCGGCGCTCCGCTAACACGGATCACCGATACTCGCAACCTCGACTGCCCGCAGGGCTCGCGTGACGCGTTCGCCCGGCTCTGCTTGCCGCGGGGCGGCGGAACCCTTATGTATTTGCGTGGCTGATGCTGTTGCAATCTGGGCCGGACCCGGATCAGAGCAGGATAAGAATGGGCGATCTCCCGCATTATTTCGATATCATCCTGTTCGCGATGGTCGCGGCTTTTCTGGTGCTGCGCCTGCGTAGCGTACTCGGCCGCCGTACCGGCAACGAGCGGCGCCGCGACCTTTACGTGCGCGGACCGGCGCCGGCGCGTGACCAGCCCGGTGGCAACAGGCCCGACGGCAACAGGATCGTGACGTTGACCCCGCGTCCGGTTCCCGCACCGCTGACCGCCGGATCACCCCCACCCAACACGGTCGCCGGCGGGATCGCGCAGATAACCGCGAGCGATCCGGGTTTTGACGCGTCCGAGTTTCTCGATGGTGCGCGCGGTGCCTTTGAATTGATCGTCGCTGCCTTCGCCAAGGGCGACAAGGAAACGCTGCGCCCGTTGCTGAGCGACGACACCTACAAGCCGTTTACAGCGGCGATCGATGAGCGCGAAGCGGCGGGCGAAACGCTCGAGACCCGCGTCGAGAAATTGAAGGACATCGACATCATCGAGGCCGGCATGGATGGGCGGACAGCGCGGGTCACGGTGAAGCTGGTTTCGGACCAGATCAACGTGTTGCGCGCGCATGACGCCAGCGTCGTCGACGGCGATCCACAGAATATGACCGAGAAAACCGATTTCTGGACATTCGCGCGCGACACGCGCTCGTCCGATCCGAACTGGCTGCTGGTCGCGACCGGCAGCGGCTGACCGCTTTTTCTTGGTGGCGGCGCGGCCCGTCGCGGCCTCCCTATCGCGACGGCCTGTTATCCCCCTAAAATGTTCCCCGATCAGCGTGCGGGCGCCGATTGATTGCGGCCGGCGGTCTTTCTATGTTCGGACCGCACCGGAGCAAAATTCTAGGGAAATACCGTAATGGCCGAGCCGGCGCGGGTCGCGCTGTTGGTGACGTGTTTGGTCGATCTGTTTCGGCCAAGCGTCGGCTTCGCGGCGGTCAAGCTGCTCGAAGCTGCTGGTTGCACCGTTGAGGTGCCGCGCTCACAGACTTGCTGCGGCCAGCCCGCCTACAATTCCGGCGACAAGGCGGACGCCAAGGCAATCGCTCGCCACGTCATCGCGGCCTTTGCCGGGTACGACTACGTCGTCGCGCCGTCGGGCTCCTGTGCCGGCATGGTGCGGGTGCACTATCCCGAACTCTTCGCCGACGAGCCGGCGATGCATGCCCAGGCCCAAGAGCTGGCGGCGCGCGCCTATGAGCTGGTTTCGTTCCTCACCGATGTGCGCGGGATGACGGCGATCACCACGCGCTGCGACAAGCGCATGACCTACCATGATTCGTGTTCCGGGTTGCGCGAGCTTGGGGTCAAGGCGCAACCGCGCCGGCTGCTAGCCTCGGTTGCCGGGGCGACGCTGACGGAACTGCCGGGCGCGGAGATCTGCTGCGGCTTTGGCGGGACGTTCGCGGTCAAATACCCGGACATCTCCGACAAAATGGCAAGCGACAAGGTGGCCGATATTGAAGCGACCGGCGCGGAATGCGTGCTCGCGGGTGATCTTGGCTGCCTGTTGCAGAT
>Ga0181537_10000496_pt1 | contig 36984 bp, 32 predicted proteins | sample PEATcosm2014_Bin_39_FD_119765 | JGI IMG/M metagenome (GOLD analysis project Ga0181537, IMG submission 119765) | Peatland microbial communities from MTU Mesocosm Facility, Houghton, MI, USA - PEATcosm2014_Bin23_10_metaG | ecosystem: Environmental > Terrestrial > Soil > Wetlands > Peat | place... | reverse complement strand
TCCCATGTCCGCTCGATGTCGAGCGGGCCGGAAGACGCGCCGCCATTGGCGTTGCGCAAATCCGCAGCGATGACGCGGTAGTCCGCCGCGAATTCCGTCATCGGGTTGAACGGATGGCTCGTCGCCAGGCCCGCGATCGTCGAATTCAGCCCGCCACCGGGGATGACCAGCAACGGAAAGCCGGAGCCGGCCTCTTCGTAATGGATGCGGACGTCGCCTTTTTCATAGAACGGCATGGCAGTCCTCCTTTCGGGCAGGCGGAACAGCGGAGCAAATTCCGGTCAGCTGCGCCAGAAGCCCAGTTTAGCGACCGGTGAAGGCGTGCGGAAACCCAGAATTTTGTAGGAAAGCGATCAAGGGCGACGCGCGACATAGCCGACGCGCACGCCCGGCTCGAAGCCGCAACTCTCGTAGAAGCGATGGACACGCGGGTCCTTGCGGCCGCTCTGCAGCAGGACGTGATAGCAATCGCGCGCCCATGCTTCGGTAAGAGCAGCCTCAATGACCGCGCGCCCATATCCCTGCCCGCGATGCTCCGGGTGCGTGACGACATTCTCGATGACCCGTGTCCGCGTCCGCCGCGCAGAAGATTTGGCGCGGTGATCAGCATGCAGGTCGCGGCGAGTTTGCCCTCCGCATCCGCAACAAAGGTGGCCACCCCTTCGTGCGCCAACAGCTCGGACCAGATGCGTTCGGCACGGTCGGCCGGCTCTGCGATCGAACTCACTTCCGATGCGCGAAAGAGATCGAGCAACCGCGCCAAATCGGATGCCTGGGCGAGCCTGGCAAGCCGCACGATTTTAGCCAAGCTATTGGGCGGCGGCTTTCATCGGTACATGCGCCTTGAGGAAGGTTCGCACGCGATTGATCGTGCGTTCCTTCAGCTCCGGCGGGTCGCGCCACGGAAAGACCGTGATCTCGGCATTGGGCGCCAGCGAAGCGACATCGACAGAGCTTTGGTGCGGGTGCGCGGGCGTATCATCCGGCAACACCAGCATCGGCGTCTTGCAGCTGCTGATGAAGTCGCGCGGCACGCTGTACAGGAAATCGGGCTGCACGCGGTAAAGGTCGTGCAGGTACTTGTCGACCATCGCCATGTTGAGATCGGGCCGCCGGGCGAGCAGTTCGGGGGCCCAGACATCCTTGCCCGACCGGTACATGACGTCCGGGTCTTCCGGCCAGTGCCCGACGGTCTGGCAAAACACGGCGGCGACGACGCGCTCTGGCGCTCGCTCGAGCAGCTTCCCGGCAAAACAGCCGCCGATGCAGTAGCCCATGTAGAAGAATTCATCGATGCCGAGATGGTCCATCAGCCCGAGCTGATCATCGGCGAAGGCGCCCCACGGGTCGGAAGCCGGGATCGGGCCGCTCGACTCGCCGCCATTGGCATTGCGCTGGTCCATCGTGATGCAGCGGAAATCGTTCTTGAAGACCTCCATGGCGTTGAACACTGCAGTCGGCCAATTGCTGACGCGCGAGTTCAACCCGCCGCCGGGGGTCACCAGCAGCGGAAAGCCGGAGCCGACCTCCTCGTAGCGGATGCGGACGTCGCCCTTTTGATAAAACGGCATGACCTTCCTCCCTTGCCTGAAGGGATGATGTCATGCGCCGACGCGCCTCTCAACCGGTAGCGTGAGTGAGTGCCCCCATCGCATCGCAGCGCGATGGGCCCCTCCCTCTTCCGCTAGCAGGCGCTAGCGGAAGAGGGAGCTTTAAGGGACCGCGTTAGGCTTTGTCGTCGCCCTCGGCTTCGTCCTGGCGGCGACGGATCGCGGCACCGAGGATATCGCCGAGGCTCGCGCCCGAGTCGGACGAGCCGAACTCGGCCATCGCCTTCTTCTCCTCGTCGACCTCGCGCGCCTTGATCGACAGCGTCACCTTGCGGGTAGCGCGGTCGAGCGTCGTGATCTTGGCGTCGACCCGCTCGCCAACCGCGAAGCGGTCGGGGCGTTGCTCGCTGCGATCGCGCGACAGTTCGGACTTGCGGATAAAGCCGGGCATGCCGTCTGGCAGGGTCACGTCGATCCCGGTATCGGATGTGCCGGTGATCGTCGCGGTAACGACGTCGCCCTTCTTGACCTTGGCCATGCCGGCCTCGAACGGGTCGGCCTCGAGCTGCTTGATGCCGAGCGAAATGCGCTCCTTCTCGACATCGACATCGAGCACCTTGACCTTGATGATCTGGCCCTTGCGATAGTCCTGCATGGCTTCTTCGCCATCGCGGGTCCAGTCGATGTCGGTCAGATGGACCATGCCGTCGATATCGCCGGGTAGACCGACAAAGAGGCCGAACTCGGTGGTGTTGCGCACCTCGCCCTCGATCTCGCTGCCGGTCGGGTGCTCTTCGAGGAAAGCCTCCCACGGGTTTGGCAGGGTCTGCTTGAGGCCGAGGCTGATGCGCCGCTTTTGCGGATCGACATCGAGCACCATGACCTCGACCTCCTGACTGGTCGAGACGATCTTGCCAGGGTGCACGTTCTTCTTGGTCCAGCTCATCTCGGAGACATGGACGAGGCCCTCGACCCCCGGCTCCAGCTCCACAAAGGCGCCGTAGTCGGTGATGTTGGTGACGCGGCCCTTGAACTTGGCGCCGGCGGGGTATTTGAACTCGACGCCTTCCCACGGATCGGCTTCGAGCTGCTTCATGCCGAGCGAGATACGCTGCGTCTCAGGGTTGAAGCGGATCACCTGAACCTGGACGTTCTGGCCGATATTGAGCGCCTCGGACGGGTGGTTGATGCGCCGCCAGGCGATGTCGGTCACATGCAGCAGGCCATCGACGCCGCCGAGATCGACGAAGGCGCCGTAATCGGTGATGTTCTTGACGACGCCGGCGAGGATCTGGCCCTCCTTGAGGCTCGCAACCAGCTCCGAGCGCTGTTCGGCGCGGCTCTCTTCGAGCACGGCGCGGCGCGACACGACGATATTGCCGCGCGAGCGATCCATCTTGAGAATCTGGAATGGCTGCGGCGTGCCCAGTAGCGGGGCGATGTCACGCACCGGGCGGATGTCGACCTGGCTGCCCGGCAGAAACGCGACGGCGCCCGAGAGATCGACAGTGAACCCGCCCTTGACCCGGCCGAAAATCACTCCAGTGACACGCTCATTGGCCTGGAAATTCTTTTCGAGCTGGGTCCAGGCTTCCTCGCGCCGCGCTTTCTCGCGCGACAGGGAGGCTTCGCCGTTCTTGTCCTCCATCCGCTCTAGGAAGACCTCGACCGTATCGCCGACATGGATATCGGGCGGCGCCCCGCCATTCGAGAATTCCTTGAGCGCAACACGGCCTTCCGATTTGAGGCCGACATCGATCAGCGCGGCATCATTCTCGATCGAGATCACGCGGCCTTTGACAACCGTGCCTTCGAGGCCGTTGGACACACCCAACGACTCGTCGAGCAATGCGGCAAAACTTTCCTTGGGAGCAGCGATAGGTTCAGCAACAGCCATTACACATCCTCGATCCCGCTAACATAAACGGCCCCGCCGGGATCAGGACGGAGCGGGCAGCCGGCGTTCAGGGTCGGGAGCGGCTGCATTGACCCGGTGCTGCAAGGCTGGAGGAGACCCGCCGTCAACGCGGGCGGGCACCGTGGCGCGCGATAAGCTCGGAGGCCTGCTCGAACACCTGGTCGGCATCGAGCAATGTCGTATCGATGATCACGGCGTCGGGCGCGGCGCTGAGCGGCGCAACCTGACGCTCGCTGTCGCGCGCGTCGCGTTCCCTCATGTCCTGCAGGACATCGTTGTATATAGCCGCCGCGCCGCTCTCCCGCAACTCCTTGACCCGCCGTTTGGCGCGGGATTCCACGCTCGCGACGAGGAAAAGCTTCACATTCGCGTCCGGGCAGACCACCGTACCGATGTCGCGGCCGTCGAGCACGGCGCCAATCGCGGGCTCGCTGTTCACCGGCGGCGGGTGGTGCGCGAAGCGCCGCTGGGCTTCGAGCAAGGCCGCGCGAACCGCCGGGATCGCGGCGACCAACGAGGCCGCGCGCGCCACATCCTCCTGGCGCAGCCGCGGATCGCCGAGACGCGAAAAGTCGAGGTTTTGCGCCGCCTTTTCGGCCGCGATTGGGTCGGCGGGATCGCCGCCAGTCTCGAGCATCGCGAGCCCGGTCGCGCGATAGAGCCGCCCAGTATCGAGATGCGCCAAGCCGAATTTATCCGCCAGTCGGCGGGCGAGCGTGCCCTTGCCCGACGCCGCCGGCCCGTCGATGGTGATGATCAGCGGGCTGGTCATGACCTTGGAGCGGGTATCGCGCGGCCTTCGAGACGCGCCTTACAGTCGCTCCTCAGGACGGCGGCTTTTCTTGGGGTCGTCCCAAAACTCCCCCGCATCCTGAGGGAGCGCTCGCAGAGCGCATCGCGAAGGACGCAACGCCGCCATTGCCGCCGCATTCACCCGATCTCGGCGAAACCGGCGCCGAGCCGGTTCATCAGCGGCACAAAGCCGGGGAAGCTCGTGGCGATGGGGCGGACATCGTCGATCTGCACCGGCGAACTGGCGGCAAGGCCCATCACCAGAAAGGCCATCGCGATGCGATGATCAAGCCGGGTTTCGATCCGCGCGCCGCCGGCGGGCGCGTTCCCGTCGCCATCGATGATCAGATCATCGCCCTCGACCGCGACCTTGACGCCGCAGGCGGCCAGTCCGGTCGCCATACCGGTCAGCCGGTCGCTTTCCTTGACCCGCAACTCGGCGAGGCCGCGCATGATGGTCCGTCCGTTCGCGCAGGCGGCGGCAACGCCGAGCACCGGATATTCATCGATCATCAACGGTGCGCGCTCCGGCGGGATGTCGGCGCCGTGGAGCACGCTAGCGCGTACCAGCAGATCGGCAACCGGCTCGCCACCCTCGACGCGCTGGTTCAAATAGGCGATGTCCGCGCCCATCTCGCTGAGGCTCACGAGAAGCCCAGTGCGCGACGGGTTGAGCCCGACGCCCTCGACCGTGATCTCGGATCCCGGCACGACGAGCCCGGCGACAATCGCGAATGCCGCCGACGAGATGTCGGCCGGCACGACGATCGGCGCCGCGATCAATTCGGGTTGGCCGACGACCGTGATCCGCCGCCCGCCCGCGGCGAGCGGCTCGATGCGCAGGGTCGCGCCAAAATGCCCGAGCATGCGCTCGGTATGGTCGCGCGTCGGCTGCGGCTCGATCACTGTGGTCTCGCCCGGCGTGTTGAGCCCGGCCAACAGCACCGCCGACTTGACCTGCGCGGAGGGCACCGGAAGGGTGTATTCGAGCGGCACCGGGTTTGCCGCGCCGATCACCGCGAGCGGCAGCCGGCCGCCCTCGCGCGTCGTGAAATGGGCGCCAAAGCGCGATAGCGGCTCGGTGACCCGCCGCATCGGCCGGCTACGCAACGACGCATCACCGGTCACGAAGCTGATGAACGGATGCGTCGCGAGCACGCCGAGCAGCAACCGCGCCGCGGTGCCGGAATTGCCGAGATCGAGCACATCCCCGGATTCGGCCAGCCCGCCAATACCGACGCCATCGACCCGCCAGCGCCCGTCGGCCAGCCGCTCGACACTCGCGCCCATCGCACGCATCGCCGCGGCGGTGGCGAGCACGTCCTCGCCTTCGAGCAGGCCCGCGATCTCGGTGCGACCAACCGCGAGCGCGCCGAGCATCAGCGCGCGGTGCGAGATCGACTTGTCGCCCGGAACGCGGATCGCGCCGGCGAGCGGCGCCTTGGGGCGCGCACCGGCAAGCGGCATCGCGGTGGGAGGTGAGTGCGAGATCAAATCGTCGGGCATGATCCGCTTCCGCGTCAGTAAAAATGCACTTGCCGGCGCCGGTTGGACCGCCCATATGCCGCAGCCAAGCCGCGCGCCGCCAGCGTATTCGGCGACGCTGTGCGTTTGGTTTTGACAGGATGCGCCGGCTGTGGCAATGCCGCGCCGGCCTTTCACTTTAGCCCGACCCACAAGGAGCAACACTTGGCCAAACCCGAATGGGGCACCAAGCGGATCTGCCCAAGCTGCGGCACCCGCTATTACGATTTGCTGCGCGAGCAGGTCATCTGCCCGAAATGCAGCACGCCTTATGATCCGGAGGCCTTCCTCAAGGCGCGCCGGTCGCGCCCGGCCTTGCCGGTAGAAAAGGAGGTGGCACCGATCGACGCCGACGCCGATGTGGAGGATGTCGAGGCGATCGAGGACGAAGAGGAGGCCGTGCCGCTCGCCGAGAGCGAGGAGGAGGAAGACGAAGAGCTGATCGAGGACGCCTCCGAACTCGGCGAGGACGAGGACGACATGGCCGAAGTCATCGACAATGTCGAGGAAGAGGAGCCTTAAGGGTCGAAGCGACCGCCGGTCTTCGCGAACCGACGCCTGTTTTGCGAAATGGATCCGAGTTTCGCCCGCATGGATCCCGGCTTTCGCTGGGATGATCGATCCGGGTGACCCGGATCGATCATTTTTCCCTTGCTGGCGTCCGAACACGTTCCTAAGTTCGCCGCCACCAAAAAATCGCCTGAAGACGCGGCGGGGGCCATAGCTCAGCTGGGAGAGCGCTACAATGGCATTGTAGAGGTCACCGGTTCGATCCCGGTTGGCTCCACCAATTAAATGAGTGGCTTAGCTGGAGATGGCTAGGCCACTCATCATTCTAGGTAACCACAAAGTAACCGCAGACCGAGAAGTCGGACGCGCGGCGGAACTAAATTTGGGGGGACTGCCGCCCGATCCCGAACCGCAATATCGCGTGAACCGGCATGGGGGTAGGCGGTGGGGACGCCGCGCCGAATCGACCGCCTGGCATCGGCTATGCCGCCCGTGAAATCCTGGACGAGATCATCCGTCGCCGTACTGTCGCGGGTCAGCGCACGGGCGTGGCGCCGGAGGCGGGGAATCTCCTCTGCAACACGTCCACCGAACTCAGTCACCGAGCAGCACGACGTCTCGGGAGTTTTGACGAGCGCGATTTTCGGATGGTTTTTTGACAACTCAGGAAGCCGTCTTTTCGGCTGCTCGCTAAGGAAATGAGCATTTTGATTATCCGTCGGTATTAGCTTTACCGGTCAATCCGCCTGTCGGCGGCGAAGCCGCTTTTGACTTAAATTCGTCCGTGGCCGACCAGCAGATAGACGATCAGGACGATCAGCAGGATACCGCCGATGCCGAACCCGCCACGGTAGCCGTAGCGCGAATAGCCGAACCCACCCCCGCACAGCAGGAACACAACGAGAATGATAAGGATGAGGTCCATTTGAGCCTCCTGGGTCTTGGATCGCAGCGATCCGGTTTCTCCGCTTCCTAGTGGAAGCTCGCAACGCACTGCTCGTGCAGCTTCTGGTCGTCGATCGAGCCGCATTCCTTCTGCACCCGTTGCTCGCGGAACGCGGAGTTGGTTTGAAGCGTCCGCTCGTAGCGTTCGCTATTGGCGACGTTACCCTCCGCCGGGCGGGCGCTCGAGTCACCCGGGCTCACCTGGGGACCATTGGTCACTAGCTGAGCCGGCGCTTGCGCGAAGGCGATCGGGACCGCTGCTATCCATACGAGCGAGGCAACGGCGAACGTGAGCTTGAGGATTGGGCGGGTCTTCATGGCCTACACCGTCAGGCAGGAGGAAAGCATTGTCGCGTCTCGGCCGGCATTGACTGCCGGCCGTTTCGCCGGGTTTAGCGAATGCCGATGTTGACGAGAGGCCGACTGATGCCGACTGCGGGGCCGTAAACCACCGGCGGCGCGTCGTATGGCCTGCCGTAGTAGCCGTTGCCGTAGGACGAGCCATAGACCACCGGCGGCGCGTGGTAATACCCGCCCCCATGGTCGCGGTGGTCGCGATCGCCGTTCCAGTCGGCGTGGGCCGGCGTCGCAAACGTCCCGACCAAAAGCAACGCCGAGACGGCGAGCCCTCCCGCCAGTTGCCACGATAATCGCCGTTGCGATGAGGTGTTGGTGATGTGGGTCATCATGACCTCCTGTTACTTAATGCGGTGTCGCGGCCGCGGAGCGCGGCGTGACACCGGTTTGGTTAGCCGTGCGACGCGCTGGTTCCGTGACCGGAAGTCAGGAACACCTGATCGGCGACCTTCTTCTGGGCATCGGGCATCGCGTTGTAGAGTGTCGAGAACGCGGGGGTCAGATTCTTCAACCCGTCCACGTGCGCTTGGGCGAATTGCTGATAGTTCTGCAGGTCCTGCACCGCGGTCATGTTCTGCGGCGGCGTTGTCCGGTCGGTCGCGACGAGCTTGTCCATCGCGGCGGCATTCTCGGGCATCGCCTGGGCAACGCCGTTCCACTGGCCTTCCTCGGCGGACGTGATCTTGAGCGCAGCGTGCAAATTGGTGATCCGCTGCTCAACAGTTTCGCCCTTCGTCTCAGCGGCGGCCGAGGCGACCGGAGTGGCAGCGGGGGCAGCCTGCACCAGAGCGTGGGTCGCGGCCAGCGGCGTGACAAGAAACGTGGCCCCCATCAATGCCGCAATCGCGACGGTGCGGGCGAATGGAGCGGCGGTGGAAGCATGTATGGAAGGAAACATGGTCGCGTACTTTCGAGACGTCACCAGCGGCAACGCGATTGCAGATTGTCTTCAATCAGGCCATCAGCGGCGATCGAGAGATGATTTCCAATCATCGCCCAAATGGCTGGTAATACTTACAGATTTTCTTGAGAAAACTCGCGTTAGTGAATGTATAGATGGTGTTAAATTTTATAATTACAACGATTTATAAATCTCTTCGGAGAAATATATTCTACCTATAAAATAATTTACGCCTGCACGGCCAATCCGGGGTAATGACCTCTTGCCGTTAATGCAGGAGCAAGCCGGTCGAACCACCGCTCGCCAATCGAACCCGGCTGATCGTTTTGTCCACACACTATGACTGTTGACGGGGCTCTTCCGCCGCTGGATGAACGTCGGCTAACGGTGTTGTTGCGGCCCTGCCGATTGACAGAGCCGCAACCGTGCTGAAATCAGAGTTCGACCTGCTCGGAGATGCTGAGCCCATCGTCGACCTCGATGCCGAGGTAGCGGACGGTGCTTTCGAGCTTTGTATGCCCCAGGAGCAGCTGCACGACCCTCAAGTTGCCGGTCTTCCTGTAAATCTGGGCCGCCTTCGTCCGCCGCATCGAGTCAATTTACTCGGTTGCACCATACGCTCGCGTCTCCCCGTATCGGCACATCTTCGCGGTTACGCGGCCACTTCCTCCGTCCGCACGGTAAAGCTCGCCAGCGTGTTCGGGCCGAAGGTCGTCGCGATCGCGACATCCGTTGCGTCACGGCCACGGGCAATCAGGATCCGGCCGATGCGCGGCGCGTTGTTGCGCGCGTCAAAAGTGTGCCAGGCGCCGCCGAGATAGGCCTCGAACCAAGCCGCAAAATCCATCGGCGCATCCGAGGCCGGCACGCCGATATCTCCAAGGTATCCGGTGCAATACCGCGCCGGAATGTTCATGCAGCGGCAGAAGGCGACCGCGAGATGCGTGTAATCCCGGCACACGCCGGTGCGATCGCAGAACGCCTCCCACGCCGTCCGGCTGTTCCGCGCATGCTCGTAACCGAAGGCGATGTGCTGATGGACATGGTCGCAGATCGCTTGGACCCGAGCCCATCCAAGCGGGGTTTTTCCGAACAGCGACCAGGCGATGTCGGCCAGGCGATCGGTCTCGCAATACCGGCTGCCGAGGAGGAACACCAAGGTCTCATCCGGCAGGTCGTCGATCGTATGCTGGGTCGCGCCGGTGGCGGCGGTCTCGAGTTCGCCGGTATCGTTGACGATCCCGCTCGCGAAGAGCGTCGTGCGTCCAGCCGGCGCGACGATCCGGGTGCACCAGTTGCCAAAGCCGTCGCGATACGCGCTGATCGGGACGGCTGGGTCGACGACGAGCCGATCCGGTACGACCAGGTCCGCCGCGCGCGTATGGTGGACATTCAGCATCAAGATCATCGGTGTCGGCTGCGGACAGTCGTAGACCAATTCGTAGCCAACCCCGATCTGCATGGAGAAAACTTTCGCTGCGTTGCGTTCCCGACGCGTAATCCCCGCAAGTTCCGTTCCGTGGCCGCGGCGGCGCGGGTCAAGTCGCGGGATGCGTCGCGGCGGTGCTGGTCTTGTCGGCGATGCCGTAAGTCTTCAAGCCGAGGGTCCGCGCGAGCGCCTTTGCGCGTTCCTTCGCCTCTTCCTTAGTGTTGACGATGAATGTCGAGGGAGCCTCGGTAACTTTGCCGAGATCGTTGCGCTGCGAAATCGTCGCCATCAGCCCTTCGCGGCTGTCTTCGAGTTTGAGTCGAACCGACAATGTCTCTCTCCTTTAGCCAACGGCCGTTCAAGGATAGGTGGGCATTAGCTCACAAAATATAAACGTAGCCGCCCAGAGTCATTCTTATTATCGCTTACTGCATTGTCATCGCTGCGATAAAATTTCGACAAAAAATATGATCAAGCCAATATAAGGCGGCGGCGAGGAGAATTCCCAGCTATATTGGGATGGCTTGAATATTTCGGCCGAAATTTCGTTCAGCCTTCTCATATTTTTTGCATTGTATTTCGTCGCTTGGCGGACCACCTACAGTACAAGCATTGTCACTCGCCGTCAGACAGTGCCAACGCCCGACATTTCGGCCCAGGAGCTTATCCATGAGACTGCGTCCGTTGCAGGACCGCGTCCTGATCCGTCGTGCCGAGCCGGAGGCCAGGAGCGCTGGTGGCATCTTCATTCCCGATACAGCTCAGCAAAAGCCCGTAGAGGGTGAGATCGTCGCGATCGGCCCCGGCGCCCGCGGCAAGGACGGCGCGATCGCGCCAATGGACGTAAAGCCGGGCGATCGCGTGCTGTTCGCCAAGTGGTCCGGCACCCCGGTCAAGCTCGACAACGAAGAACTGATGATCATGAACGAAGCCGACATCATGGGCGTGCTTGATCGCGCCGTCGCCGAACAGCGGGCCGCTTAACACGACCGGTCAATAAAGGGATACCCAACATGGCTGCCAAGGACGTCAGATTTAACGGTGACGCGCGCGACCGTATGCTGCGCGGCATCAACACCCTCGCCAACACGGTCAAGGTCACGCTGGGCCCGAAAGGCCGCAACGTCGTGCTCGACAAATCCTATGGCGCGCCGCGCATCACCAAGGATGGCGTCACCGTCGCCAAGGAGATCGAGCTTACCGACAAATTCGAGAACATGGGCGCACAGATGGTCAAGGACGTGGCGTCCCGGACCAGCGACCAGGTCGGCGACGGGACAACGACCGCGACCGTGCTGGCGCAGGCGATCGTCCGCGAGGGTGCGAAGGCGGTCGCCGCCGGGATGAACCCGATGGATTTGAAGCGCGGCATCGACATCGCGGTCGCTTCGGTCGTCGATACGATCAAGAAGGCAGCGAAAAAGGTTTCGACCAATGCGGAGATCGCCCAGGTCGGAACAATTTCGGCCAATGACGACCGCGAGATCGGCGAGATGATCGCCGAGGCGATGCAGAAGGTCGGCAATGAGGGCGTGATCACCGTCGAGGAGGCAAAGGGCCTCGAGACAGAACTCGACGTGGTCGAAGGAATGCAGTTCGACCGCGGATACATCTCGCCCTATTTCGTGACCAACGCCGAGAAGATGATCTGCGAGCTCGACAGCCCCTACATCCTACTGTTCGAGAAGAAGCTGCCCGGTCTTCAGGTGATCCTGCCGCTGCTCGAAGCGGTGGTGCAGAGCTCCAATCCGCTGCTGATCGTGGCCGAGGACATCGAAGGCGAGTCGCTGGCCACGCTCGTCGTCAACAAATTGCGCGGCGGCCTCAAGGTCGCGGCGGTCAAGGCGCCAGGCTTTGGCGATCGTCGGAAAGCGATGCTCGAAGACCTCGCCATTCTCACCGGCGGACAAGTCATCAGCGAGGATCTCGGCATTAAACTCGAGACCGTCACGCTCGAGATGCTCGGCCGAGCCAAAAAAATCAGCATCGACAAAGACAACACCACGATCATCGACGGCGCCGGCAACAAGACCGACATCCAGGCCCGCTGCACGCAACTGCGCGCGCAGGCCGAGGAGACGACCTCGGAATACGACAAGGAGAAGCTGCAGGAGCGGCTGGCCAAGCTTGCCGGTGGCGTCGCGATCATCCGCGTTGGCGGCGCGACCGAGGTCGAAGTTAAGGAACGCAAGGATCGCGTCGACGACGCGATGCACGCCACACGCGCGGCGGTCGAGGAAGGCATCGTTCCCGGAGGCGGCGTCACGCTTCTCTACGCGAGCCAGGCGCTCGGCGGGCTGAACCCGGAGAACAACGATCAGAAAGTCGGTATCGACATCGTGCGCCGCGCGCTACAGGCACCGGCTCGGCAGATCTTCGAAAACGCTGGCGCCGACAGCTCGGTCATCGTCGGCAAGCTGCTGGAGAAAGGCGACGCCAATCACGGGTTCGACGCCCAGAGCGGCACCTATGTCGACATGGTGTCGGCAGGCATCATCGACCCCGCCAAGGTGGTGCGCCTGGCACTGCAAGGCGCCGCGTCGATCGCCGGCCTCCTCGTCACGACTGAAGTGATGATCGCCGAGAAGCCGCAAGCGAGCGCGCCGGCAATGCCGGGTGGGGGGATGGGCGGTATGGGCGGCATGGACTTTTAAGTTCCCCGCTGACTTGGGAGCCACCATGCAAGGAGCAACGAGATGAAACAGCAGCTGGTTCAAGCCGCAGAGCGTGGCAATGCCGAGGCCCAGTTCAATCTAGCAATCATGTACGAAAACGGGGTGGTGGACAGTCGCTACGTCGCCGAAGGCAACCATTTGGAGGCGATGAGGTGGCTGCTGGCCGCCGCGGAGCAGGGGCTCGCCCGCGCCCAGACAAAGCTCGCGGAATTGTATCGCGAGGAGCCCGAGGGCTCGGTACAGGCGTGCGAGTGGTACCTGCTAGCGGCGAAGGGCCTGCACGGCGCCCAGCTTCAAAAAGTACGTTCTGCCTATGAGCGGGCCTCCCTCGGTTTGACACCCATTCAGATCGCGGAGGTCGATCGCTTTGTGCAAGATTGGGCACCAAAGCTTCCTGAAATCGCGGCGATCCCCCAGCGGGCTGACGGCCGGCCGGCTGCATGAACAAAACATGGTTCGTCCCGCCTGTTGTCATTCCAATTCTAATGGGCCTGGGTCTGGCGGCGCTGATCGCGTTTCGGGCGCTCGCATGAACGTGATGGCGTCAGGCGCACCGCCGATGCTGCCGATGAGCAGTCGCTCGCCCGCGACATGGTCGAGCGGCCGTCGTGGCACGGGACAATGCCCGCGCCGCGGCCCTCGTCGCAGCGGGGCACCGACAAAAACAGCCTACTCGATGAGCGGGGCTATCGATCGACGTAAGTTCAATTCAAGGATAACGGAAATGTATATTTCCCTGATCAATAGCCGTTTCAACAAATGGTCGAAAGACCACGGGCCGAGCAACGACAATGATGACAATACCGGCGGGGCCACGCCAATTGCCATCAAAGAACCATCTTCCTACGGAGAAGGGCGGGAGGCGGCTCCGCATCGCCCATGGGGCATTCCCGGCGTAGGCGGCGCGTTCTGAGGGCGGCGCATCAAACAGAGAATCTCGTAAACGAACGGGCGCCGCAGCGCCAACCGCGACGCGCGCCTTAACAAAATGGACGCAAGGGTAGGTTGAAGACGAAGAGCCGGCGGCGAGGCGCGCAGGCCTAGGGATCGCACTCACGGGTGAACGACCGCAATGGGCGCGAACTTTCAATAGGGGGTAATTCGATGTTTATTTCTTGCGCTGCCAGTGCTGCCACCGGATTTAAGAAATGGTCGGCCGCACATCCCGCCGCCAAATACGCACCCAGATCGAGTGGAGCGGCCCCCATTGGCCCGACCGTTTCGGACACAAGCTCGCCGCACGCTGAGAGCGCAGAGTCATTCCGGCCGATAATCGACTTCGCGCATTCCGCTATCCACGTAGGGCGCGCCGTGCAGCTCCGAGAGAATGCCGAAGCTGCTCCTTTTGGCGGCCCGTTGCGGGCGAGGTTGTTAGACTTGGCGCTTCAATACGATCGAATGGCCGCCAACTCGCGACATAAAGCGCGGCAGCCGAGGGACGAATGATCACCGCACTACCTACCGCAGCGGTCGTGGGTTGGATAGGTCGGAAGCCACCTGAAGGCATGAAGTGCAACAAGCCAAGCGGCCTCTGCGGTTATCTCGACTGTGCCGAAGAGAGCAGGTGCCTGGAACGCTCGCGCGCGTCACCGTCGCCGCAATCGACCGCATCATCGTCGGCCGCGTTTAATAACCCGCCGTGACTTCGCTGGCTCCGGTGCTGGCGGGAACAGCCGTTGCCGGTTGTAGTTCGCGGTTTGGTCGCTCAACCGAATGGCGGGCAAGCGATCGCGATGGTGGTGATTGTTACGCGCCGGGCGAGCGCGCGAGTGCTCCGTCCGCCACGACGGACGCGGATGACCGCAATCGGCGCTCTTTCGCCACTGGCTCAACGTCGGCTAACGGTTTTGTTGCGGCCCTGCCGATAGACCGAGCCGCAACCGTGCTGAAATCAGAGTTCGACTTGCTCGGAGATGCTGAGCGCGTCATCGACCTCGATGCCGAGGTAGCGGACGGTGCTTTCGAGCTTCGTGTGCCCAAGCAGCAGCCGCACTGCTCTCAAGTTGCCGGTCTTCGTGTAAATCTGCGTCTTTGCGGTACCGTTGATCGTCGCAGCGGTCGTCGCATTTCTGGTGCGCCCGCCGCCGCTTCGCTGCCTGCCCCATTTGATTGATCGAGTGATGTTATTCTCGGCGCCGATCCCCGCCGTGTAGACCAGCGTCGCTGGAGAGATGGGAAAACGAGTGTCAATCGCCCCACAGGGTCATGCACCCGGAGCGCCCGGCATCGCGCCGACTTGGACGAGCAGCGCCAAGGACATGGTTGGCTGCGCTCTCGGTCCGGCGCGGCTGTGGTTCACGATCGGCTTCGGCATCATCAATGAAGTCTATTATCCGCGAGTCGATCTGCCGCAGATCCGAGATCTCGGCTTCATCGTGTCCGGACCTGACGGCTTCTGGTCGGAGGTTAAGCGAGAGGCGCGTCATACAGTTCGCATCTTGGCACCGGGCGTACCGGCGGTGGAGGTCGTGCACGAACATGCGCGTTACACCTTGCGGCTGCGGGTCGCCCCTGACCCGCGCCGCGATGTCTGCAGGTGGAATGCCGGCTCGAAGGCGAAGGCGAGCTCTCGCTTTACGCACTGCTCGCGCCACATCTCGGCGCGACCGGCCGCGGCAACATCGCGGCGGTCGACCGCTATCGCGGCCGCCGTGTGCTATGGGCCGAGCAGGGCCCATTTGGTCTCGCGCTGGCCGCAGCGGATGTCGGCGCGCGCGACGCCTTTGGCCGTGCCAGTGCCGGCTATGTCGGCTTTAGCGACGGCTGGCAGGATTTCAGTCGCAACGGCGCGATGACCTGGCAATTCGCGACGGCCGGCCCCGGCAATGTCGCGATGATCGGCGAGCTGACGCGCCAGGCGGTGCTGGGCCTCGGTTTCAGTGGCAGCCGCGAGGCCGCGGCGACGTTGGCCGTGTCGAGCCTGATGCAGCCCTTCGACGAGATTCTTGAACATCACATCGCCGATTGGACCGGCTGGCAGGCGCACTGCAGCGAGCGCGCCTCCTTGCCGCTCGATATTCCCGCAGCGATCCGCGAGCAGTTCGCCGTGTCGGCGATCGTCTTGCGGGCCCATTTCGACAAAACATTTCCGGGCGCCATGGTCGCCAGCCTCAGCGTCCCGTGGGGCGATCATGGCGCGGAGCGCGGCGGCTATCATCTCGTGTGGCCCCGCGACCTGGTCGAATGCGCCGGCGCGCTGTTGGCGCTCGGCGCAGATCTCGAAGCCGGCGACACGTTGCGCTATCTCATCGCGACTCAGAACGAGGACGGCCATTGGCATCAGAACCAATGGCTGGGCGGCACCCCGTATTGGCCAGGCGTGCAGCTCGACGAGTGCGCGTTTCCGGTGCTGCTCGCCAATGCCCTGCGTGAACGCGACCAGCTGCGCACCATCACGGTCGTCGACATGGTGCGCCGGGCGCTCGGCTTCATCGCCCGCACCGGACCGTCGTCCGATCAGGACCGCTGGGAGGAGAATGAGGGGATCAATCCGTTCACCCTCGCCGTATCCATCGCGGCGCTGGTGGCGGGTGCCGAATTCCTCTCCTCGCCCGCGCGCGACTGGGCTCTGGCTTTGGCCGATTTCTGGAACGCGCAGATCGAGACCTGGTCGACTGTCACCGGCGGCGCGCTGGCGGAGCGCTTCGGGGTTCCGGGCTATTACACCCGCGTCACGCCGCGCGGCGTCCTGACCAACCCCAACGCCAGCCAGGAGCCGATACCGATCCGCAACCGTGGGTTCGAGTTGCGCGAGATATCGGCGGCGGAAGAGATCGGCACCGAATTTCTTCAGCTCGTGCGGTTTGGCTTGCGCCGAGCGGACGATCCGCTGATCCGCGCCTCGGTCAAAGTCGCCGACGCGCTGCTCAAGACCGATACGCCGCATGGTCCGGTGTGGCACCGCTACAACGGCGATGGTTACGGCGAACACGAAGACGGCAGCGCCTTTGATGGCGTCGGCATCGGTCGCGGCTGGCCGCTGTTGACCGGCGAACGCGGGCATTACGAACTTTGCGCCGGCAATGATCCGCTGCCGTATCTGGAGGCGATGGCCGCGATGGCCAGCGCAGGCGGCATGATCCCCGAGCAGGTTTGGGATTCCGACCCGGTTCCGCGGCGCTGGCTTTATCCGGGTTGCGCGACCGGGTCAGCAATGCCGCTGGCCTGGGCGCATGCCGAGTTTATCAAGCTCCTCGAATCGCGCCACCGTAGTCATCCATTCGACCGGCCACATGCGGTCTGGGCGCGTTATGGCGGGCAGAAATTACCGGCGCAGCGAGCCTTCTGGTGGCCACATGCGCAGATTGCGACGGTGGCGACCGGTGTCCGACTGGTTATCGCACTGACCGAGCCGGCGATCGTCCATTGGGGCCATAACGGTTGGATCGAGGTGCAGGACGTTCCGACAATCGACACCGAGCTGGGGTTTTATGCCGCGGAGCTCGAATCTACGAAATTGTCACCGAAAACGCGGATCGACTTCACCTGGCGCAGCGCCAGCGGGTGGTGCGGTCGCGACTATGGGGTAAGTGTCGTCGCGGCCTAGCGGACCAACCCGGACCAGACGGGTCGAATTTGATGCGATCAGCGCCGAGGGTCAGCTCGAAAGAGCCAGATCGATCTCGCGTAAATCGTCGACGACCCGCTTGACCCCTGGGATGTTCTCGGCAGCGACCCGCAGTGCGGTCCGCTGGCGCGCATCCTGGACCGTGCCGCGCAGCACGACCACGCCGTTTTCCACGGACGGCTCGACCGAGCCGCCGGCGATCCACGGCTGCCGGTCAAGCTCGGCCTTCAACTGGCTTGTGATCGCGGCATCGTCGAGAGGCGCCGGCGCCTCTTTGGGCGCGGCCACGAGAAATGCGTGCAGCAGGTCGACCCGGCTGATCATGCCGATCACGCCGTTCGCGCCGACGACGGGAAGGCGCTTAACATGATGCTGAACCATCAGCTCGACCGCATCACTCAGCGGAGCATCGACCGAAATGGTGACCACATCACGAGTCATGATGTCGGCGACGATGCGGGCGTGGGAGCGCACGTATTCGTCGGCGAGCTGCCCTGAATCGGCGAATAACTCCGCCAGCCGGGTACGATGGCGCTCAGTACCGGTTTCGGCCCGGCGGAGGAAATCGCCTTGAGTGATCATGCCGACGAGCTTTCCCTGGTCGAGGACGGGGAACCCGTTGACACCGTAACGCAACATCAGATCGGCGGCTTTCCGCACCGGGTCTTGCGGCGCGACGGAAAGCACGTCCCGCGACATCACATCTGACACTTTCATTGCCGGTCTCCCGCAAAGCTCGACGAATTATCCGACGGAGGCGGTCTCCCGCAAAGCTCCGTCAACTCTCGGACGGAATGAGCCACGTGGCATTGATTTGGATCAGCGGCGTAGAGCTGGTTCGCTGCGAGCTAGCCCGGCTAACTCCAGACTTCCATGCGGCAGCGCATCGCAGCGCTAACCGGCGGCGCGGTCGAGGCTGAAGGTTCGGGTCCGAGCGTTATAGCCGAAGAGTTCGGCATAGCGCGCCCAGTCGATCGCGGGCCTCATCGTCTTCCCGGCTTCCCGCCTCGGCAGATGATCTTCGAGTTCGTATTCGAAACGCTCGATGGGCGCGGCATGCCCTTCGCGCGCATCGAGCACCTGCCGTATATGCGCGGCCAAGGGTCCGAAATGGATCAGGTGCTCGCGGAATAGTCGCTTGCGCCCATCGATATCGCTTTGGGCGAGGAGCGGCGGGCGTTCTAGTCGAAGAAGCTCGCGTTGATGCTGGAGACACCGAGAAGCGTCAGTTGGGATCCGTCGTGGAACGTGATCGTCGTATTACCGCCGCTCGTCGCGGCCGAACCGACGACCGCGCTCACTGGGTCGCTGCCGCTCGCGAGGTGGATGCGGTCGCCGCTGCTCTGAACAAAGTCGCTGATCGTGTCGATGCCGCCGGCATTCCCAGCATTGGCGAAGGTTTCGTCCGTATTTCCCGCGCCAAAGCCGATCAAGGCGCCCGTCGGGCCGGCGGTGATCGTGTCGCCGGAGCCGCCCCAGATCGTGTCGGCGCCGTTTCCGGCGACAATCGACTGACCGCCGAGATCCCCATCGATGAAGGCGGCGCCCGCGCCGCCGGCGATCGTGTCGCCGGCTACGCCGCCAATGGTGACGCTGGCGCCGCTGCCGCCGCCGATCGTATCGCCGGCGCCACCCCACATCGTCTCGGTGCCGGCGTTGCCGCCGGTGATCGCCTGATTGCCGAGATGGCCATCGATAAACGCGGTGCCGGTGCCGCCGGTGATCGTGTCACCTTGAACGCCACCTATGAGGACGCTCGCCCCGTTGCCACCGCCGATCGTGTCGCCGGCCCCGCCCCAGATCGTTTCGTTGCCGGCACTGCCGCCAGTGATCGACTGATTGCCGAGATCGCCATCGATAAACGCGGTGCCGCTGCCACCGGTGAGAATGTCCGATTGAACGCCGCCAATCGTCACGCCGGCGCCGCTGCCGCCGCCGATCGTGTCCCCGGCGCCGCCCCAGATCGTGTCATTGCCGGCGCTGCCGCCGGTGATCGACTGGTTCCCGGCCGAGCCGTCGATGAACTCATTGCCCGTGCCACCGACGATCGTGGCGTAGCTGCCGGCGACCGCGATCGAATCCGTCCCGCCCGCGCCGATGATCGAGGCGTCCTGGCCATAGACCGTGATCGTGTCGGCGACATTGCCCCCCGATATCGTGTCGCCGTCACCGACGGCGAAAATCGTGTCAGGCCCAGCCCCCCCTTTGAGCGTGTTGTCCGCGCCTCGCGCGAACAGGTTGTCCGAACCTTTGTCGCCATCAAGGGTGTTGTCACCGCCGACCGCCGACATCGTGTCGTTGCCGTGGCCGCTGTCGAGAAGATTACCATTGCCTTGAACACCGATCGTGTCTTGGCCGGAGAGGCCGTCGATGACCGAGTTGTTGGTCGTGCCGGAGATGTCGTCGTTGCCCGCGGTTCCGAGGACGTATTGGCCATCGGTACTAAAGTCGAAAGACTGGTTGGCAGCGGTGGGACCGATCGGCTGCGGCAGAACCTGCAGAGTGAAAGGGCTTGAGGCCGGGCTGTTATTATTCGCGCCGTCAGCCGAAATAGCGGTCAGCGAATATTCACCGGGAGCGAGCGTGCTTGCGGTGATCGACCAGTTACCGGTGCTGTCGATTGTGCTGGTGCCAAGAACCGTGGTCCCATTGAGCAACTCGACGGTGTCGCCCGCCTCGCCGGTCCCGTCGATCGTCGGCTGGGTAAAGGTGGTCAGGTCGTTGCCGGCGGTAAGCCCCCTATTGCCGGCGCTGACATCCGCGGTGGCGGCATCCAAAACGAGGCCGCTTGGCGCTACCGGCGGCGTCGACTTGATCGTCAGATTGAGCTCGGGCGGGTCGCTGACCGCACCGTCGGGAGCGGTCTCGCTCGCCGTGAAGTGGTGCGTGCCATCGGGAAGCGGCGAGGTCTTGATGCTCCAGTCACCGCTGCTGTCGACCACAGCCGTGCCGACGACCTTGCCGTCATCGAACAACGTAACGGTGTAACCGGGCTGACCATTGCCATCGATGAGCGGCTGCTTGACGTTGGTGGCCGTGCCTTTGTGGCTGCTGTCGGTCGATGGATCGATCTTCAAATTGGTGGGCGGGGGCGGTATCGGAGCGAGCTCGATATCGGTCCCCCCGCTGGGGTCAGGACTGAGGATGAAGGTCTCGCCGGTGAAATCGTCCGTCGAATGCAGCTGGATCGTGGCGACTGTGGAGAAGCCAAAAAACCGCTGCTCATCCACTGACAGAATGTTGTCGGCCCCAAGGGAAACCGTATCAGAGCTGTTGTAGGGGATATCGCTCAGAACGATCGCGTCGTTGCCCGTCATCCCGTCGATCTCGCCGGAGAATCCGGACGTGATGACAAAATCGACGCCACCGTCCTGACCGCCGACGAGGGTATCCGCCTCGTTCTCGCTTATCAGCGTATCGGTGTTGCCCACCGACGGCGCCGCGGCGAGTAATACGTCGTTCGCATTGCCGCCGAGTTCGGCATTGCCGGCGTCAGGTTCGACAATGCCGGCATTGAACCCCGGGGGGAGCTGGTCGGCGCCGCTCGAATTGACGACTTCCACATTGAGGTCGCCGGGAACCGCGGTGGCGCTGCCGCTCTGGTTGGCGGGGTCGTAGAGATTGGTCTGCGTGGCGGCCCCGGCGGCCGCAGTGAGCGCGCTCTGGATCACCGCGGTCGAGTTCGCGGTGAACGCGCTGGTGTCGATCGCGGTGCCGTCCGGCCCGGTGACTGATCCTGTACCCAGGGCGATCGAAAGATTGCCCCCCGGTGTATTAAATCCCTCCAGCGCAAAACCGCCCGATCCGCCGGGATTCAACAGATAGATCGGATCGGTCGAAAGAACGGGGAAGTCTTGGTTATAGAGCGGGCCAAACGAATCGCCGAGAAAACTGCCCGATAGCAGGCTTAAATTGAGATCGACCTGGCCAACCAGCCCTGTTTGCGAAATGAGATCGCCGCCAAGTTCATAATTCGTACTGAGATCGATGGGTTTCGTCCAATCCGTCGGCACGGTGAAAGTGGCCGCCTGGCCGAGCGGGACATCGTCCGTTTGGCCCCAGGGCGCGGTGATATTCGCGGTGATGCCGGTCGGGACGAACGTGAATTGCTGCGCTAATTGCGCGCCAAGTTTCAGGACTAGCGACGCCAGATTGTAGCCTAATGCGCCATCGAGCGCGCTGCCGGTGGGGAAATAAGAGGAGATCTCGGGCGCAAATATTTCAGTGACGATCTTAAGCAGATCGAAGCTCGCGCTGGCGATGTCCCCGGTCTGTGCGTCCAGCGTCACGCTGGGGAGCGACCCGCTGCCGACACTCGTCTGTTTGCTGGCGTAATCGGTCGGTACGGTAAACGTGAGCAGCCCATCAAGCACGGTCGTCGACCCGCCGGCCTTAACCGAGGCCAACGGAATCGTATTGCTCAGAGGGATGTTCAAATTGAACGAACCGGTCGCCCAACTATCGAAGTCGGCCGAGATACCGCCGTTAAACATGGCGTTGAGCGAAGCGGCGAACTGCGGGAGTTCCGCATCGAATGTCGGCGCGGCGCTCAAGCCGTCGGTGCCGGTATCGATGGTGAAATTCTGACCCGGCGCGACGACGTTGGGCGCGTCGAGAGTGGCGTTGACGGGATAATCCAGCGAGATGCCGCCGGTTGTCGCCGAGATGTCGGCGACGAGCGCGGCGCTCAACGAAGCAGAAACCGACAGGTCACCGTCGAGCGCACTGAAGCCGAGTTGCCCGGTCGAAATATCAAAGAGCGTCAGTTGCTGATCGATTGAGAGCGCCTGACCACTGCTCCACATGCTTTGGTCGGCGGTCTTGAAATCGACTGAGTCCGTTGTCGTGACCTCAGCCGGCGTTACTATGCTAACCACTCCCCCTACCAACCCTCTTAACGACGACGCCCCAACCTCTAGGTTTATCAGGTGGATATACGAGCCACCCATTGCAGAAGCTAATCATATTCTTGAGGATGATCCAGCAGCCGAACGGGATTGTTACAATTCGAAATATTCAGTATTACGGCGCAAATTCCTAAAGAGGGAACAAACGCTTAAGCGAGGCGCGCTCTAGTTCATGCAGTTGCATTCGTCGCCTATTGCCAATTCAGGGCTGCCAGCGGCGTATAGGCTGTCGGCGTACAGGTCTTTCGTACCTTCCCAAAAATATCTTTGTAACCAACCACAACAAAGACGTACTCAGTAGGAGAGAATGGCGCTCGGGTTGTTCCGAAGCCTCTTTGCGTCTCCGAGCGTTTGTATCCACTGGTTCAATCTATCGAAGCTAAATGTAATATCAATGGAATGGGAGATGTTCGCATCCTTAGCCGCTGGTAGCAAATATGTGTTGAGTATCAGCCCAACATTCGGATACCAATGCCAAAGGGAATTCACTAACGATCATGACAAGCGCCTCGCGCTCGGCTAGAATCAATCTGCCGGACGGCACCAGTCTTATGGCGGATGACGGGCCGATCCTCTCTGGTGAAGTCCGTCGCCTCGGGCATTATCTGTTCTTAAATCGTGACGCTAAAGTGAGCTACGAGATGAAGAAAAAACTGCTCGTCGTTTTCACCGCAACTCTCATTGCGATCGGGTCGGGGACATCCCGAGCGCAAACCTTCCCTATCTGTACATCACAATGCGACGGCAGCATGACTTCGTGCCTAGGTGGCTGTCCCGCGTCAAGTAACGCAGTGCCAGATCCTCATGCAGCATGTGCGAATGTCTGTTATCAAGGCAATGCCAATTGCCGCCAGAATTGCATCGGTTTGCCGCTGACGCCGCCGGCGCGGCCGGCGCTGCCTCTACCACCAACGCCCCTCAATCCTGGTTGATTTCAGTCTCACAGGGATTTGTGCCACAATACCGGAAGTATCCGTTGGCGTTAGCCGCGGCAATAAATCCTGGATACGTCGCGAGACGCGTATCCTTTCATTCGTCGTACATCTGGTGTTGCGACCAGTTCACTTCGATGAGGCGGATGGTTCGCCGCAATTGCACCTCGAACGCGCTACCGCGCGCGAAGTGGCCGATCGTCGGCGGGTTGTCGGACATCAGGAGCGCCTCCTCGACCGTGTGCGACTGGTCGAAACCGGCCGCCGCCGCGTCGGGGACATCGCGAAAGAGGCAGGGAACTTCGGTAGCCCCGGCGAGACGGGCCCCCACCGTCCGGTTGTAGCCGTTATGCAACAGGCACCGCCCGTTGAGCCTGGCGACATGAACAAACGGCAGTACCCACCCGACATTGACGCCGACGACATGGGCGGCAAACGGCATCGGCCCCTGGGCGCCAATGACGAGGTTAAGGCTTTCCGATTTGATGATGATCGATTGCGGCTGCTGGGATAACTGGACCGCTCCGCTCGCCAACTCGAACGGCAGGCATAAACGCATCATCTGATCATAGGTGGGTGGATGGGAGAGGCCGGCACATTGCGAATTGGATTTCTCGAGATCCACGGTGATTTGCGCCGCGATAAGCGGATCGATTTCCACCATCTGGAAGCTCGCGCCCTGATCCAAGGCAGACTTGATTCGTGGCGCCCAACTGGTTGCAAGCAATGCTTGAATATGAGGTTCTGCCATTGAGATAGGCCGCATCTGCGGATTGCCGGCACTCGGGGCCGGCGGTCCAAGCCTGGCTTGAGCGATACGCCAGTCGGCCTCCAAGGCGTCGTCGTCCTTTGCCGGCTCCGGGACACAACGCAGCTTCAGATAGTGGATAGCCGTCGTGAGGTCTTTGACAAAGCCAATCAGCGACAGTGCCTTGGTCGGCATGTTCGAAACCGTCTCCTTCGCTTTGTTCCCCTAAGTACCGAGCCGCACTTCATTTGCGCCGCCGCTATAGGCGATAGTGCGGGCTGGAAAGCCCTGTTATCGAGGGCGCGCGCTTTTTATGAAATCAAGCTCTTGTTGAAAGATCGCTTCAGTTTCCTGGCCTGAAAGGCCCTCGAACTCATGGCCGCCGTTCAAGACAAGCATCCGCACCGGGACGTCTTGGCTTTTCAAGCGATCTGCCAGCTGCATCGATTGGCTGATATTGACGGCTTTGTCGGCACGCCCATGCGCGATCATGATTGGCGCGGTTCCCGGTCCAACCACGAAGATCGGTGACGCCGCGCGCTCCTGATCCTTGACCTGGTTGCGGTCCTGATTACCAAAAAGCATTTTGTCCGGCGGCCAGTAGGTATCATCGCTGAGATCGGTCGGACCAAAATTGTCGACCGCGCAGGCGACATGTGAGGACACGTTCGCCAACTGGCCGGAATAATCTCCCGGCGACGTGTGATCGAGTGCGGCAAGAAAAATCGCGAGGTGGGCCCCCGCTGAGTCGCCCAGCGCGCAAATTCGCCGCGGATCGACATTGAACTCCGCGGCATGCGAGCGCAGCCAGCGAACCGCGAGCTGCGCGTCGACCAATTGCGCCGGCCAGCGGTTGTGCGGATTGTCGTTCGCCAACCGGTAACCGATCGACACCGCGACGATGCCTTGGTCGGCGGCCCCTTTGCAGAGCTGCGCGTAGGCGCCCTTGTCGCCCATCGTCCAATAGCCGCCGTGGATCATGACCACCGCCGGACGTGGCGCCGACGGTTTCGCCGCCGGCAGGCAGAGGTCGAGCTTTTGCGCGGGATCCGGACCATACGGAATATTGGGCCGCGATTCCGATTGGCCCGGCGGCTCGGCACGTCCCGACATTGTTCCTAGAACGAGGCACAGAACGACAGCAACAGCGATTTTGAACACTTGGATCCTTCTCTCGGGAGGGTCGAAAAGCAGCATCCTACGGCGCGGGCCCCGGCTGCGGACCCATCCGGCGGCGATTATGCTCGATCGCGAAGATATGACTGTAGAGGGTCGCGGTCCATTGCTTCCCCTCCATCGTCATCTCGAGATAACGGAGTGCATCGCCGATATAGCGCTCGATCTTGCTCCAATAGAATTGCGGATAGTGGTCGGCCATATCCGCGGGGCTGCTATAGCCGAGCTTTTCATGAACGCCAGTTTCGACGAATTCGTGGTAGAGCGCGTTCAGCTTGCGCGGATAGAGCGGGTCGCCCAACTGGCCGATCAGATCACCGGCCCTGACCAAGCCGGCCTCGGTATCGGTCGCGGCGTGGTCTTCGTCGTCCGGCACCGGGAAACGCGTGAGCTCAATGGCGCTGGCGATACGCTCCTCGTCGATGAAAGAAACCGGCCCGAAACGTTCCCGGACCATGATTTTCCCGCGCTCGACGTGATAGGGCATCAGAAAGGCGTCGGAGGCCCCGCGCGGCGGCGTCACCGTATTGCCGGCGGCATCGATCACGAAATGATCGGCCGTGTCCCCTGCGCAGATGCCGCGCACATATCCGATATCGTGGTTCAACGCGGCAAAAATCGCGTGCCCCCAATCGCTGGGCGAGACGGTTCGCTCGAGACGACGGCCGCGGAAAATGTCCTGGACGCATAGGGTGACCAAAACTGTGTGCTCGCAATCGTGATAGAGCGCATCGCTGCTGGCGATGCGTTCGATGACGAGCCGAGCGGCTTCGTCCAGACCAGCGGCAATGCGTGGTTCCTGGTCGCCGTAGATCCTGCGAAAGGTCTCCGCGAGGTTTCGACCTAATGCGTCGGCCAAAAGGCTTGTCGGGTTCAGCATAACCGCCTCCTCCAAGGATCGCCCAGGATGGCATCGTCACGAGGTCGGCGGCGGCGTCAAGACCGCCGTATCGTTGTGCGGGAATTCACCTGCTTGGGTGGTTCAAGTACCCAAACCGCTTACACTTCGAGCACGATCTTGCCGGCATAGCGCCGTGACAGCAGCGCGCGCATCGCGGCCGCCACATCGCTTAGCGGAAAGTTTCGCGCGATCAGCGGCTTCAGGTGCCCGGCCTCCCACCAGCGCAGCAATTCGGCGAGCTGACGGCTGATAAAGCCAGGATCACGCTCGCCGTGCAGACCCCAGGCGACACCGATGACCGAAATATTCTTTACCAGAACGAGATTGGCCGGCACTGCCTGGATCCGTCCGGCGGCAAAACCGACGACCATCATGCGCGCCTCCCAGTTGACCGCGCGAAGCGCCTGGTCAAACGCGTCGCCGCCAACCGGATCGAACACCACGTCGGCGCCCTTACCGCCGGTCAGCTCGCGCACCCGGTCGCGAATGCTTTCATTCGTGTAGTCGATCAGCTCATCGGCGCCATGGGTTCGGGCGATCGCCAGTTTGTCCGGGCCGCCCGCCGCGGCGATCACACGCGCGCCGAGCGCCTTGCCGATCTCGACGGCGGCGAGGCCGACACCACCCGCTGCGCCGAGCACCAGCAACGTCTCGCCCTGCTGCAGCCGGCCGCGATGCGTCAGCGCGGAGTAGGAGGTCCCGTAGGCAACCGGAAAGGCGGCGGCGGTGATGAAATCCATCGCCGCGGGAATCGGCACGGCGGCTTCGGCCGGCACGACGACTTCCTCGGCAAAGGCATCACCATGGGTCGGCGCCATGACCCGGTCGCCGACGCGCAACTCGCGGACGTCGGCCCCGAGCTCGGCGATCTCGCCGCCGACCTCAAGCCCCGGGGTAAACGGAAACGGCGGCTTCACCTGATACTTCCCGGCGATCTGCAAGGTATCGGCGAAATTGACGCCGCAGGCGCGCACGCGGATGCGCACATCGCGCACTCCCATTTTCGGGGACGGAACGTCGTCGATCACCAGGCTTTCCGGATCGCCCCAGTCGCGGCAGAGCACGGCCTTCATCTGCGCATCCCTCACCAGTCAATGGCGGATTGAACACAAGCTGGACGGTCGCGGCAAACGTGCTGATCAGTCGAAGCGCAAAAAGCGGACACAAATCCCATCGCAACGGGAGGTTAGCGGTGAATCAGATGCCGTCGCGCGAAGCGGTATTGCGCCTAGGGGACACCGCGAGCGGCGGTGTCGCGTCGCCAAGTCTATTTTTCGATCCAAAGATCGCCGATCTTGCGATACCGCTTCTTGACAGCGGCCCACGCAACCCGATGGGCGATCTCTTCTTGCGCCTGCGGTCCTCTATCCGCGTAAGATTGCCACGCGGCGTTAAAGGCGGCCCGGAATATTTCCCGCGCATGCCACGGCAGACGGTGGATTGCCGGTGGCAGATCGTCGAGGGTCGCGTACGGCATTGGTCAAGCGTCCGAACTACCACCGGCTGACGCCGGCACCATGGATTTTACCCCATCAATTTTTGCGCGGCCGTCGAAGCCTATGCCTTGATCTGCATCAAGGCACGCTCGGGGCAGATTGTTCTCATCAGACTCAGCCCGTACACCAGAAAAATCCAGGTAATGTCATTTAGTTCGACGCCTTAATGTTTCTGGTGCCTATCATCAATTTGCGAGCGTCACAAAACTATAGAATTTATTAGAGGTCCCACAGACAAGATCGAGCATCGAGACTGCGAAAACTGCCCATGTCTCGACATTGCAGTGGAAATAGAATATTTTCTGTCGTGGCGTTGCGTGCCGCTGAAAGGGCACAAAATCACCCGGCAAGGCCATATAATCAAACGGGAAAATCCAGCCGCTACTCTACCTTTCGGACGCATGCCAAATTGAACGAGCAGTCGAAACAGATGATCTATCCCGTAATCCTATCCGGTGGATCCGGATCGCGCCTGTGGCCTCTGTCGCGCAAGCTGCTCCCAAAGCAGTTGCTGACGCTTGTCGGCCAGGACAGTCTGTTGCAGCAGACGGTGTCGCGTGTCTCGGAAAAGGCCGGATTTGCCGCTCCGGTGGTCATTGCGAACGAGGAGCATCGCTTCATCATCGCCGAGCAAATGCGCGCGTCCGGGATCGTGCCAAAGGCGCTGTTGCTGGAGCCGGTCGGTCGCAATACCGCACCGGCTGTGGCGATCGCCGCGCTGCGCCTACTGCAGGATGAAGATGACGCGCTGATGGTTGTCATGCCCTCCGATCACGTGGTGACCGACGCGCCGGCTTTTCAGGCTGCGGTGGAAAGCGCCACGATGGCGGCGCGGGCCGGTTTTCTGGTCACCTTTGGTATCGTCCCCGAACGCGCCGAAACCGGTTACGGCTATATCGCACCGGGCAACGCCTTATCCGATTGCGGCGACACGCGCGCGGTTGCGCGCTTTATCGAAAAGCCCAACGCGGTAGACGCCGAGAGCTATGTCAGTGCCGGTTATCTGTGGAATAGCGGCATCTTCATGTTCGGCGCGGCTGCCTTTATTGACGAGCTGGAACGGCTGCGGCCCGACATGGTGGCATCGTGCCGCGAGGCGTTGGCCGGGGCGAAGACCGATGCCGATTTCATCCGCCTGGACAAAGTGGCATTTTCCAACTGCCCGGCGGACTCTATCGATTACGCGGTTATGGAGCATACAACGCGCGGCGCGGTGGTGCCGGTCAGCATGGGCTGGAGCGATCTCGGCGCCTGGAGCGCGCTGTGGGAGATCAGCGACAAGGACGAAGACGGCAATGTGATCCGCGGCGATGTCGTGGCCGAGCAGGCGCGCAATTGCTATCTGCGATCGGAGGGGTGTCTCGTCGCGGCGATCGGCATCGAGGACCTTGTCGTTGTCGCGACTGCCGACGCAGTGATGGTCGCCCCGCTCGAGCGGGCGCAGGACGTCAAGATGCTCGTCGAGCGGCTGGCCCGCGAAGGCCGCAGCGAGGTGGAAGTCGCCTCGACGGTCCATCGACCGTGGGGAAACTACACTTCGCTGCATCAAGGCGACCGGGTGCAGGTCAAGCACATCCTCGTCAAACCGGGCGAGAGATTGTCGCTGCAAATGCACCACCATCGCGCCGAGCATTGGGTGGTGGCCCAGGGCACCGCGAAAGTCGTGTGCGGCGACAAAGAGCTGATGCTGAGCGAAAACCAGTCCGTCTACATTCCGCTCGGCAGCGCGCACCGGCTGGAAAACCCCGGTAAAATTCCGCTTCACGTGATCGAAGTGCAATCGGGAAGCTATCTCGGCGAAGACGATATCGTCCGCTTTGACGACCATTACGGACGCGGCTGACCGGCGCGCCTGGATCGCCGAGGCCAATAATCCACCCAACGTTATCAAGCAGAGGTCTCCGCGGCCCCATGATGCCCCATCGCTTCGACCCGACGATCCTGCGGGAATACGACATACGCGGCATTGTCGGTGAGACATTGTTCGCGGCTGACGCCTACGCGATCGGGCGCAGTTTTGCGGCGACTGTGTTGCAGGCCGGCGGGCGCCGTGTCGCGGTCGGGTATGATGGTCGCCTGACCTCGCCCGAACTCGAGGCCGCGCTGGTCAACGGCCTGGCCGAAGGTGGCGTCGATGTCGTGCGCGTCGGCCGCGGTCCGACGCCGATGTTGTATTTCGCCTCCGCCACGCTCGGCGTCAGCGGCGGCATCATGGTGACGGGATCGCACAACCCGCCCGACCATAACGGTTTCAAGATGGTACTCGAGGGCAAGCCGTTTTACGGGCCGGCCATCCAGGGGCTGGCGGAAACCGCGCGCGCCCTCGGCGCGGCGACGCGGGCGCGCGGGCACGTCGAAGACCAGCCGATCGTCGACGATTACATCACCCGCATCTTGCGCGACTATGACGGCGAGCGCCCGCTCTCCGTCGCCTGGGACCCCGGCAACGGCGCCGCTGGCGAGGTCACGAGCCGGATTACCGCGATGCTGCCGGGCCGGCATGTCTTGATCAATGCCGCGATCGACGGAAACTTCCCGGCTCATCACCCCGACCCGACGGTTCCGGAAAACCTCGTCCAGCTGCAACAGACGGTGCGCGACAACGACTGCGAACTCGGCATCGCCTTCGATGGCGACGGCGACCGCATTGGCGTCGTCGATGCGCGCGGCCGCATCCTGTGGGGCGACCAGTTGATGATCGTCCTGGCGCGCGATGTGCTGGCGCGCATTCCGGGCGCGCAGATCCTGGCGGATGTCAAGGCGAGCCAGGTTTTCTTCGACGAAGTCGCCAGGCTAGGCGGCAAGCCCTTGATGCTGCCGACCGGTCATTCGCCGATCAAGGCAAAGCTTGCCGAGACCGGCGCGCCGCTCGCCGGCGAAATGAGCGGCCACATCTTTTTCGCCGATCATTATTACGGTTTCGACGACGCGGTCTATACGGCGGTGCGCCTTCTGGGCATCGTCGCGCGGAGCACCGAAAGCGTGGCCGACATGGTTGACCGGCTGCCTACCGTCATCAACACGCCGGAATTGCGCCTGCCGTGCGAGGAAGCGCGGAAATTTGCCATTGTGAAGGAAATCCACCAGCGACTGCAGCAGCGCGGCGCCGACATCAATGATGTCGATGGCGTGCGCGTCCGCTGTGCTGACGGGTGGTGGCTGGTGCGGGCCTCGAATACGCAGGCGATCATCGTCGCGCGCGCCGAGGCCAGCAGCGAAACCGGTTTCGCGCAAGTGAAGAGCGAACTCGCGGCCGAGTTGGCCGCCAGCGGCCTCAGCCTGCCGGACTGATACCGCCGATCAAGAAGAGGCTTTGCCCGATCGTGCCAGGGTAATTAACGTGATCTCGCCGCGCGAGTTGAACCGCAGCGGCAGCTGCCCCACGCCCAGGCCACGGCTGGTATAGCCGATCATGTTTCCCTGACGCCATAACCCCGCGCTTGCAAAGCGGCAACGCCGGAGGCCGGTCAAGATCGCACGGCCGCCAGGCAGACAAATCTGCCCACCATGGGTATGACCGCAGAGATAGAGCGCATATCCTGCGGTCGCCGCATGATCGGCAACTTCGGCGGAATGCACGAGCGCGATGCGAAACCCATCCGGCGCTTCTTTGAATGCGCGCAGCGCTTCGGGTGTGAAGAAGCGGTGCACATCGTCCAACCCGGTTACGATCAAACGCTGACCGTGTTTTTCGAGCACGGTTGAGCGGTTGACCAGAACGTCGAAGCCAGTTTTTTCGAGCGCCGCCGCCATATCAGCCGGATCGTGATTGCCGAGCACGGCAAGGCGCCGTTGTCGAACACGGATCGTATCGAGCAGATTGCCCAGTGGATCGACCGAAGCGGCGATCGCTGCATGGTGATTGGCGTGCACGTCGCCGGTCAACACCAGGAGATCAACCTCGATCCCCGCTGTGAGGTTGGTCGCCACCGCGGCCAGTTCCGGAAGATTGTCAAGATGCGTATCGCTGAGATGGAGGATCCGATAGCCGTCAAAGGCTGGCGGCAGATCGCTAAAGCTTAGTGTCAGCGCCTCGAGACGCAGATCGAGGGCATTGCGCACGCCGGTTCCGTAGAACCCCAGCAACCCAGCGCCACGGCCAAACACCGTCAACGCGGGCGCCATGAGGCGGCTCGACCAGTCCGATCGCACCCCATCGGCGCCAAAATGGGCGCGCTGGCGTTCCATCCAGCGACGCTGCTCATACCAGGACTGAAACGGCCGCGCCGCTTCATCACCGCCCAGGTGACCCAGCCATTCCTGAACCGGCGAGACCATGCTCATCGGAGCGTTACTCTCCGGCAATTACCGAGATGATAGCGGCGTAGCTATATTAGGGATGCGTTAAGGAAGATTGAATGGCGGCACGTCGCGGGTGAGCGCGCCTTCGCCGAGCGGAGCCTCCGTACATAGATGCCTTCCACCGTCTCTGTTATGCGCTAATGCAGCGCGTCCAGCCACGCGCCAGGAAAATGCGCCAGCGCCACGCACAGAGCCAAGCCCAGCGCCACCAGATGCGACCACCGGTCGCGCACCGCATAGACGATCGGATCGTCGTGCATCTCACGGTGATTGGTCGCAAGCCATATCCGACACTGCCAGAACAACAGCAGCGGCACAACACCCCAAAGTAGTCGCGGGTGCGCATAGACTTTGGTACCGATACCATTTGACACGTAAAGCGCGAGCACGACGGCCGAGGCAAACGTCGAGCTGCATCCCAGCGTCTGCAGCAGCGACGCATCGTCCGCCCGATAGCCTCGGCGCGCCACCTGGCCTTCAGTACCCGGAGGAAGCTGATTGAGCTCCGAGACACGCTTGACGAGCGCCAAGCTCAAGAACAGGAAGGACGAAAACCCCAGCAACCAGACGGAAACGGGATTGCCCGTCGCATCGCCGCCCGCCATCATCCGTGCATCATAAAGCGAGGTAAGAAGAAAGACGTCGACCAAAGGTAATTCCTTGAGCCTCGCGGTATAAGCGAAGGCTACGACAGCATAGATCAGCAGCCACAATAGGCCGCCGGCGATGGCCGCAGACACCAACGCGGTCAGCGCCAATCCGGGCACAAGAATCAGCCCGGTGGCGACCGGCAAATCACCCGCGGCCAAGGCGCGGCGGTACTTATTGCGATGGGCGCGATCCGCCGCGAGGTCGGAGATGTCGTTGACCAGGTAGGTCGCCGATGCGAAGAGACTGAAGGCCAGCATCACCAACAGCCCGTTACCCAAGGCACCGTCGCCGCCAGCGGCGGCATAGGGAATTAGGCACAAGACATTCTTGACCCATTGGTAGGGACGCATCGCACGTAGTGCGGACCTCGCCACCGACCGACGCTCCGTGCGGATGATCTCCGCGCCGAAGCGATTTTTTGCTGCCGCCTCGACCGACCATCCCCCGTCGACGACAATCGCGGCAGCGGCCTCGGCAAAAACATGCAGATCGGCCCGGTCATCGCCCATGTAGATAAAGCCGCGAGGGCCGAATCGCCGTACGAGCGCATCCGCCTTCGCAACGCCCTTGAGGTTCTTTTGTCCGTCCGAGGCAATCACCTCATCGAACAGCGCCAAATGATCAGCGACTGCCTCGGCGATCGCGTAATCGGCTGCGGTGACCAATATCAGGCGACGTCCGGCCGCCTTCTCGGCCCGCAGGCGTTCCAGTACCTCGGGCTTGTAAGGAAGCCGTGCGGCGTCGAAACGCCATCGCACCGCAAGCTCCCGTTTCAGCACCGCCTTACCGCGCGAGAGCCAACCGGGAATCTTCCACAGTACCGAGGGGTCCGCCACCACCGAGGCAACGGCGGCTTCGTGTAACGTGTCGATCTTTAGTACCGTTCCATCGAGATCGACGCACAGGGGCAATACCGGCATCTCTTCCGCCTGTACGACCGATGGTTCGGATAAACTGGAAAGGCTCATGATCGGATTCCTTAACGCGCGCACTAGGCCCGCAAGCGTTGAAAAACCGCCAAATCGTGCCCGTACCAAAGCATGTTGATCCGCTGCCGGGTTACTAATGAGAGCCCGTTCTCCCGGCCCCAGTCTTCGATCTTCGCTGCCGCAGTATAGTGCGGAAATTCCTGCGCCATCACTAGGTCGTGCAGAGTATTTGAAAGAGCACGCCAGCGCGGAACAGGGGCGATATCTTTGTAGATCATGATACCGCCGCTTTGGATGCATCCCGCCGCGCGCGCAAAGACGTCTTGCTGCACGCCGCGCGGTAGGTGATGCATGACGTCGATAAAGGAAACCACGTTGAAGCGCTCGTTCGGCCAAGAAGCTTCGGCCGCGCGTTGCTGGAACTCTATGTGATGACCGTCTGGAAGCTGCCGTGACATCGTATGCGCTGTCTCGATCGCGGCGCCGCGTACATCGACCCCAAGCCCGCTTTCGATCCGTCCGGTCGCGGCAAGGAGTCCAAGAAAAAGCCCGCTGCCGCAGCCGATATCGAAAATGCGCGAGCCTTCAGGAACTAGTGCGACGATGGTTCCAAAAGGGCAGATATAGGGTCGCCAACAGGCAAGTGTCCGGGCCAGCGGCGGTGCGTCGCGATAGAGCCTCGCGGCAATCGCCGCAGCTTCCCCGGCGGTCATTTCGTTCTCGTGAGAACGACTGCCCAGGGCTGCAGCAGGCGAGAACGCCGCTGTCTCCTTCATTGGTGTTCCTTTACCAAGTTCTTGTAGACCAGCCGCTCTCCCCCGCGATGATAAACGGGTAGGTCAAGTACCGCGGCGGAGGAAAACTCGATACCCTCGCCCGCCTGCGTCAGCGTCGCACCGATCGCTAACCGGTTGGAATGGTTGCTTCCTTCGAACACCCTGCATAAAGCCAAATGCGACCAGGCCGACATGACAGTGTAGCGATCGACGTACTGAATCTGCGCGATCTCCCCAGAACCGGTTGGTACAAAATCGAACGCATGCGTATTCAGCACCGCATTGCCAATCGAGCGTACCCGCGCGACCAACGAGATCGGTCGGGTCCGCCCCACCTGACCGCGTACCCAATAGATCAGGGCGAGGTGTTTTGTGCCCTCGGTGCCGGTAATCCGGAAGATCGCATCACCGGTCGCGGACATCTCGATCTTCGCGAGATGACCTTTGTCCGAGTAGATCTGCCATCCCTGATTGAGCCCGTCGTCGCCATACGCGGACGACAAACTCGCCGCGTCGCACAGATCCCGTAGCAACGCCTCGTCGAGGGGGAGCCAGGACTCCACCGTTTTGACGAATAGCCCTCGATCGGATGAGTGATCGGGAGCCGCCCACAAACCGGCTCGTATGGCTCCATCGCTGACCAACAGGCTCGCGCCGCTTGGGATGACCTTGGCGTTGCCCATGTCATCAATGACCGGAGCTTGCTCTTCAAAAGCTTCGTGCGTCTCGACGCGCGGCTCAAAGACGCAAAAGCCGTCATCCATCGCCTGCGAGACAAAGCCTGCATCCGCCGCGTCCCGGACCAGCTGATCCCGTACCGGGTCGAACGGTTCGTTCGAGTTGGGATTCCTGATACAGACGACCCGCTGAGGCCGCCACCCCGCTCGTTCCAGATGAGCGAGGGCGGTGATGGGGCCAGATCGCACCGAGTGCTGATATCGGGTGCCCGCCACAAACAAATGCGAGCGAAAGACGCGTTCGGTCAGGCCCGGCCCATTGACCGCACTGACGAGAAAAACGTTCATCGCCGGTGCCTCGCCAATCCGAGCCATCAAACCGGACAGCCGCCGCTGCCACCAGACCGGGTTGTCGGCCGCGACCCGCGGTAGAAGGCAGATGCCCGCAACCAGGCCGACCAGCGCAAGCAAAAATCCCAAGTAGGGAAACGTCAGGCCGAGGCCACAAAAAATCACCACCGCGACGGCGCATTTCGTGAAATACCACCGCCACTCACGCAGCCTGATGTCGCACACGACATAGGCAGGGATAAGCCGCAAGCCGGCGTCGACGACAATAACCGCGACGAGGCCATAGAGGATATCGGAGGAAAGGCGCAACACCGCCGCAACCAAGGCCACAATCGCAACGGTAATCACGCCCAGCGCGTAGCGGCTCGAATGCAGCCGGTTGAGATGAAAGAGATCGCCGGGCTGAGGCCAACTTGACGCCGATCCGTAGGTGCCGAGATAGCCGACGATGCCCGCCGCCGCCGACGCGGCGACCGCCCAAAGTGCGACCGTAGGGCCGGAGATCTCCCGCGGCGCGTAGATAAACAACGCCAGACTGCCGAGCACGATCAAAGGCACCGCCACATTGGCGACGAGCGCGACCACACCAATCGGCCAGAAGGTACTCCCGCCAAATTGATGCCTCCCAAACAGCATCTTCCAGGTGCGAGCCCGTGTCGCTTCGGTCTTTAATCCGTCGATGATCGATGTGCCGCTAATCTTGGCATAACCCGGCAACTTCAATCCCAGCAACTTGAGCTCAACGGGATAGAGCGGATTCCCGAACCGAATCAGGTTCTTCACGTAAAAATGACCCGAGAGAACGCCCGCCACTAATATCGGCAGCACCAGCAGCTGCCAGTGCGCGAGGGTGCCCGGAAGCCCCAACCGCGCTAAATCAGCCAACAAAAAAGCGGCAACAATCGCCGGTATCAGCGTGGCCGCCGAGTATTTGACGAGGATGAACGAGACCCCGGCACAAATGCACAACATCGCCAGCGCTTCCGGCCCCCGGTTCGCAGCCAATACAAAACCGAGCACCGCGACGACAACGCCAGCGTTGTAGATTATGTCATTCTTTAAACTCGGCAGGCCGACGGGTGCGGCCCAATAGTGGTAAACGCAGGCTGCATGCACCGCGAGCACGGCACTGATGATCTCGTCGCCGATCAAGTAGTACGCAAGGACATAGGTAGCCAGCGCAAGGATCAGCAGCGCCTCGGCCTGCGGTACGACGATCAGCCCGGCCGCGTCGCCAAAAGCCCGCTGTGCGAGCACCGGGACGGCGAGCCTGCATTCCCAGAAGCTGGAATATTCAAAGGGAACCTTATATGGCGAGGTACGGCTCTCGATCCAATCGAGGACCGCGCTAAAGGAGAACAGGGAATCCCATTCGTGAATGTCGGACACGTTCTTGAGAAAGAGCGGCCCCAGTGCCAGCACCGCAAAGGCTGCAGCAGCGAACGCCACCCAGCCGATGACTGATCGGTCGGAGGCGAACACTTGAAGGGCATCGGCATGGATATCGTCCGCAAACCATAGGGAGATGACGATGAACGCCGCGGTCACTGTTGCAAGCCCCGCGACCGTCAGTTGCCGCACAAAACCGAGAACCATCGGAACCAGGGCCCCCATGAGCGCGCGGCTCACAAGCACGCCAAGAAGCCACAAAGCCGGATTGGGTGCCGGCAATCCGTCTAGCTGATCGATAAAAGCAACGACTACCAGAGCAGCGAGCGTCAGCGCGAATTCAAAACCAAGAAATAAAATCATCCGCAATGGCCTTGAACTATCAGCTCACGAGAATCATCAACAATCATGACAACCCATGGTAGCAGCAAGAGTGATCAACACCCTATAGCATGATCTTAGCCAAGCATAGACTGGACGATGTAGCGGCGTTGTATCACCCGTTTCAATGTCCGAGTGAATGACGATTTTCGGAACGCAAGCAGCTTTCCTTATAGGCGGTAGGTTAACGCAAGATGACG
>Ga0181537_10000495_pt1 | contig 36991 bp, 15 predicted proteins | sample PEATcosm2014_Bin_39_FD_119765 | JGI IMG/M metagenome (GOLD analysis project Ga0181537, IMG submission 119765) | Peatland microbial communities from MTU Mesocosm Facility, Houghton, MI, USA - PEATcosm2014_Bin23_10_metaG | ecosystem: Environmental > Terrestrial > Soil > Wetlands > Peat | place... | reverse complement strand
GTCGGAGAACCGGCCGGACCTGCGCCTGATGGAAGCGGCCACCGCGGGCGGCGCCGAGGCGTCCGAGTCCGTGACCATCACGCTGCGGATTGACCCGCGGATGCTGGCGCGCATCAAGCGGCTCGCACGGTCGCGGTATCTGAATTACCAGAGCATGATCAAGCAATGGTTGAGCGAGCGGATGGAAGACGAACTGCGTGAAAAATAAAATGAAAAATAAATTGCCGATTGCCGACTGCCGACTGAGGGCGGTAGGGCGCGTCACTCCGCGCGCGCCGTCGGCTGTCAGAGGACTGACCGCCCCACCCGATTTTTCCCAGACCGCAAATGGTTTCACGCTCGTCGAGCTGCTCGTGGTCATCTCCATCATCGCCGTGCTGGCCGCCTTCACGGTCCCGGTTTTGTCCTCGGTCAAACGGCGCCAGTATATCAGCCACACCCAGGCGGAAATGGCGCAGTTGGCCACCGCCATTGACAACTACAAGGCCGCCTACGGTTTTTATCCGCCGGGCAATCCGAACGGCGTGACGGACGCGGGCGGCAAGTTGCTGGGCAACCAGCTTTATTACGAGCTTGTGGGCACGACAAACACCACCGGTGGCGCTTTCTCCGTGATAGGCAACCCAAACGACCTGTTGAGCGTCACTCCGCTGAATCAAGTGCAGGCGGCGTTCGGCGTGGCCGGGTTTGTGAATTGCAGCAAGTTCAATGCAGGCGAGGACTCGCAGCCGGCCAGGAATTTCATCCACGAATTGAGACCAGGCCAGACGGGAAGCATCTCGAATTCCATGGCCACGGTCCAGTTCACAATCCTCACCGCTTCCGTTGGCGGGCCGGACTCGGGCTATCAGCCGCTGGGGGTGTCCGGCTTGAATCCCTGGCGCTACGTTTCGCCGGGAACCAACAACCCGTCTTCCTATGACCTGTGGGTCCAGCTCGTGATTGGCGGAAAAACCAACCTCGTCTGCAACTGGAGCAGGGAAGTGCAGATCAACAGCCCGCTGCCCTGAAATTTTTATGCGCGCCGACACACAATCTGAAAACAGCCCGCGCCGCCGCTCCATCGCCGTGGACTGGCGGGACTGCGAATGGCAGCCGCGCATCGTCGTGCGCCCGCCGCTGCCGCTGGACTTTCATTCTCCGCGCCGGAGTTTTATCCTTCCAAAACCCATGAAAAAAACCCCTCCTCATTCGCGCCGGAACCGCGCGGGCTTCACGCTCATCGAGCTGCTCGTGGTCATCTCCATCATCGCCATCCTCGCCGGGCTGCTGCTGCCGGTGCTGGCGGCGGTCAAAAAGCACGCGCTCATGACCAAGGCGCAGACGGAAATCCAGGGCATTGCCACCGCCATTCAGGGTTACGATTCGGCTTATAGCCGCTTCCCGGTTTCCATCGCGGCGCAAGCGGCCGCCAGCGCAAATGCGGGCAGCGCCGCTAAGCAAAACGGCGATTTCACCTACGGCGGCACATTCCAGACGCCAACCGCCGGTCCGCTGCCGGTGGGAACTCTTGTGAACGGCTCCCCTTTGCCCAACTCGGAAGTCATCGCCATTTTGATGGACCTGACCAATTTTCCGGGCGGCGGGCCGACCATCAACACCAACTACCAGAAGAACCCGCAGCAGACGATTTTCCTGGCCCCTCACATGTCGGGTGACACCAGTTCGCCGGGCGTCGGCACGGACCTGGTCTATCGCGATCCGTGGGGCAATCCCTACATCATCACGATGGATTTGAATTACGATGAAGTGTGCGAAGATGCCTTTTACAAGGACCCGGTCAACGTTTCCGCCGGTGGCCTCAACGGTTTGATTTTGCAATCCGACGGCAATTACGCCTATCGCGGCAAGGTCATGGTCTGGTCCGCCGGGCCGGACGGGAAAATTGACCCGACCACGGCGGCGAACCTGGGCGCCAACAAGGACAACATTTTGAGCTGGAAGTAAAAATGAAAGTTAAGTTGCAAGTTGCAGGTTCCAGGTTGACGGATTTCCCTGCGCAGCGCGCCGGGCGGACGAACAGGCCGTTGCAAGTTGCAGGTTCCAGGTTGACGGATTTCCCCCGGAATCAGCCGTCGCGCCCGGCTTTCAACCTTCAACCTTCAACCTTCAACCTTCGCTCCGCCTTCACGCTCGTCGAGATGCTGGTGGTCATTTCCATCCTCGGCATCCTGGCCGCGCTGACCATGCCGGCGCTCAAGAACCTCGGCAAATCCAACGCCGCCATCAGCGCCTCGCGCCAGTTGCTGGACGCGGTCGGCCACGCCCGGCAGCTGGCCATCGCCGACCGCACGACGGTCTATATGGTTTTCGTCCCGACAAATTTTTGGAATGGAATGACACTTGCGCAACAGGCTCTGCCAATCACCACGAATTTATGCGACAGGCAGTTGAGCGGCTACGCCTTCATCGCCTACGGCGCGGTGGGTGACCAGCCGGGCCAGCATGCCTGGCATTATATCGAGCCGTGGCAGGGGCTGCCGGACGGCTCCTTCATTGCAACTTGGAAATTCATTCCGCCCGGTCCATCGCCTGTCACTGTGATTGCCGACCCAAGTTCCGGCCTGCCGCCATTCACCGTCTATGGATTTAACACCAACGCCGTTCCGTTTCCAACGGCGGATGCGCCGCTGGTGGTGCTGCCCTGCGTCGCGTTCAATTATCTCGGCCAGTTGACTGACGACGGGCAAAATCCAGCCGGACGGGACGAATACATTCCGCTGGCGCGCGGCAGCGTGTATCCGGCGCTGGACCCGTCCAGCAAGGCGCTGCAGTTCAATTCCCCGTCCGTGTCCGAACTGCCGCCGGGCAACAGCACCGGTTCCGCCTACAACCTGGTGGACATTGACCCGCTGACGGGCCGCGCCACCCTGAGGTTCCAGAAAGTCCAATGAAGCTTCCATTTACGATTTACGATCTGCGATTTGCGATTTGGGAAAAATCGGGTGGGGCGGTCGGTCCCCTGACCGCCGGCGGCGCGCACGGAGTGGCACGCCCGGCCTTCAACCTTCAACCTTCATCCTTCAACTCCTCCCGCGCCTTTACCATCATCGAGATTGCCATCAGCCTGGCGATCATCGGCATCGCGCTCGTCGGCATCATCGCCGCGCTGCCGCTCGGCCTGCAGACCCAGCGCGACAACCGCGAGCAGACCGTCATCAACCAGGACGCCACGGTTTTGCTCGAGGCCATCCGCGGCGGCGCGCAGGGCCTGGACGATTTGACCAACTACGTCTATGCCATCACGAATTATTGGACGGAATATAATCTCAACGGCAACGTGTTAGCGGGCGGCAACGGAATCAACAACGGTTACACCTTTTCCGCGTTCTCGCTCGCGCCGGGATATTTGCCGCCAAGCGCCGGCAGGATCAACACCGGTGCCAGCATCATCAGCTTAATGAGCACGCCGGAATATGTTGATATCAATGGCAACCCGATCCCTTATCTGTCCTATTCAAGCCCGAGCTACAGCAACCACGTCGTCGCCTACGTCTATTCAATGAGCGGCCCGGCGGTGGAAAAACCACCGCAGGTCAACGGCAGCATCGTTCGCGGAGATTCCTTCAGCTATCGGCTCCTGTGCGTCAACGCGCCGCCGGCCTCGGGCACCAATGCGTTGTCCCCATACCAATCGGCCCTGCTGGCCAACCTGCATGAACTGCGGCTCACGTTCGAGTGGCCGCAACTGCCCAGCGGCGGCCTCGGCCTCGGTCGCCAGACCTATCGCACGACGGTGGCCGGACAGTTGGCGTTGATGCCATACAACGGCCAGTCGCTTTACTTTTACCAGCCGCAGTTTTTTGCCAGTAACACCAACGCGCCGTGAGAATGAAATTGCGAATTGCGAATTGCGAATTGCGAATGCCGCCAGACCGGGCCGCCGGCCTGCCGGATGCAAATTCGTCATTCGAAATTCGCCGTTCGAAATTCGCGCGCGCCTTCACCCTTATCGAGGTGATGGTGGTGATGGTGCTGCTCTCGGTCATCGTGCTGGTGCTGATGGCCGTGTTCAACAGCACCCAGACGGCGTTCCGCGCCAGCGTCACGCAGGCCGGCGTGCTGGAATCCGGCCGCGCCGCCATGGATTTGATGGCGGAGGACCTGCGGGCCATGTCGCCATCGTCCGGCACCAATTATGACACAACGCAAGCATGGCCGTTTTTAGGCGCCGGTTACGGCGCGGTGAATTTTTGCAATGCGGTGTTGACAACCAACGTCTCGCCGCCGTCGCCGCTCGTCCAGCCCATGGTGGGCGGCAGCAGCCAGCGGGTGAACGTGCTGGAGAATTTTTTCATCCTGAGCCGCGGCAGCGCCAACGGCGTGCCGACCTGGTATGGCGTCGGATACGCGGTGGCGACCAACTCGCCTTCCGGCTCGTTGTATTCGCTTTACCGTTTTTACGCCCAGACCAACACCCACGCGGATCCCCGCGCGCTTTTCAACGCCTACGCCTCAGAGATCAACAGCGGCCAGTGGACGAATATGAGCCATTTGATGGACGGCGTGGTGGCCCTGACCGTGCGCGCTTATGACAACAATGGCGTGTGGTTGACCAATGGCTACGCCAACCTGACAAACATGACGGTGGAAAACGCCTGGTTCTCGCCGCCGGTTTATGGCGAAGTCGAGTTTGCCCTCTTCAGCAACACGCTGCCGGCCTCCGTGCAGGTTGAAATGGGCGTGCTGGAGGACCGCGCATTGCAGCGCGCCGAGTCCATCCCGAATTCCAGCGCGCAGGCCAGCTATCTGGCCGGGTGCGCCGGGCAGGTCCACGTCTTCCGCCAGCGCGTCTCGATTGCCAACGTTGACCCCTCGGCTTACCAATGAAACTGAAAATTACAGAAGTCAGAAATCAGAAGTCGGAAGTCGGAAATATGTCTTCGGCTGGTCTGGCCTCCGCCCTCCGCCCTCCGGCCTCTGAGCGCGGCGTCGCCCTCATCATCACGCTCATTCTGCTGTCCGTGATTCTCGTGATGGCGCTGGCGTTCCTGGCCATCAGCGGCCGCGAAAAAGGTTCGGTCTCCACGCAGACCGACACGGCCACCACGCGGCTGGCCGCCGATGCCGGGCTGGCCGCCGCCGAGGGGCAGATCGCCGCCAACGTCCTCTCCACCACCAATCCCTACACCTTCGGCCTGCTCGTCTCCACGAATTACGCGCCTTATCTGCCGCCGTTCAACGTGCAATACCTCGCCACCAATGTGTTCATCAGCCCGCGCGCGCCGGTTGCCGTTCCAAATCCAACCAACCCCTCCGCCCCGCTGGATTTTCGCTTCTACCTCGACCTCAACCGCAACGGCATGGACGACCCCGGCGGCTGGGTGCCGGTCACGGACAACCTGGGCAATACGAATGGCAGCTATATCTTTGAAGTCGGCGACCCGGAATGGATTGGCGTGCTGGCGCATCCCGACCAGCCGTATGGCCCCCTGAACCCGTTCGTCGCGCGCTACGCCTTCATCGCCCTGCCCGTCGGCAACTCGCTCGACTTGAACGCCATTCATAACCAGACGCGAATTCTGCCCTTGAATTATTCTCTGAACCCGATGAATTCTGCGGATGACGGTTATTTCCGCAACCAAGGCGTCGGCTCGTGGGAATTGAATCTCGCCGCTTTTCTTTCGGATTTGAACAGTGATGAATGGGGACAGGTCATCGGTAATTCTGTAAATGGTAACACCACCTATTATTACTACCAGTATCCGCCCAGCTTCATCAATGCAGGCGTTGCTTTTAACGATGCCTTTGCGCTTTTGACGAACCGTTACGCCGGCAATTACAACACGCTCTTAAGCGCGCAAAATCTTTTTGGTCCAAATGGCGTGGCGGCATTCACAAACGACATAGACGCCTACGACAACGGGGCATTGCAAACAACGCCGGCGGGCATCAACGAAACCCTCCAGAACGTGGGTTGGTCGTGGGCCGGCGCGGACAACACGAACCATTACTTCAAGCCGGAGGAATTGTTCAACACAAATGAAACGGCCGGCTTCGGCAGCGATTTGCTCAACGCCGGGACGAGCTTCTTCGGCGGGACAACCGCTTCCACCTACGACCGCTATACCTTTTACCGGATGCTCTCGCAGCTCGGCACGGACACCACGCCGGAGTCCGGCAAGATGAACCTCAATTACGACAACCTGGTGCAGGCCAGCCCCAATGGCGTTGTCAGCGAGACAAACTTTTACAACTGGCAGCCGCTGGCATTTTTCACCAACGCCGCCGACCGGATGCTGAAAGCCTACACCGCCCAATGGTTTCAAGGAAATTCGTTAGGCTATTACACAAATATCGTTGGCGTCATCACCAACTGGATATATGTGGCCCCGTCCAATTATCTGGCAGCTTATTACGGCATCCACACGAATTACTTCTCGTATGTTGATGCGCAAGGCCATTACATTTGGAACGCGCCTAACGGGGCTGGTCTGACGAGCTTTCTGGGTGTGCCCAATGCTTTGGGGCTGACTTATGATCGCGTTCCAGCCTTCGGCATAACGAACATTCCGGTGCTGGCGAATGGTCAGCCTGTCTATATGCCCGCCGTCCAGCGCGTGCTCCAGCTCGCGGCGAACATCTACGATGCCTCGACGACGAATTATTACCCGTCCGTTTTCCGCCCGCTCTTCAGCACGACAAACACCGGCGGCTACGTCAATGTTTTCATTACCGGCTACACGAATGTGCCTTTCATCGGCAACCCGACCGAGCTTGCCCAACCGATTGACGCCTCAACCTTGGCCACGACACCCAATCTCCCAAACAACTTTCCAACAAATGTCTATGGCGTCCCGTGGATCATCGGCGCGAAGAAGGGCTTCCCCAACTTCAACGCGTTCACCATGGAGAATGTTTTCCAAGTCACGCGCAAATTGGAGCTCACCCGCGCAGACACAAATCACAGCCTTGCTACTTTCCCCCCCGCCACATACACCATCGGCCAGCAACTCTTGCTCACCGTCACGAATTCATTCTGGGTTGAGTGCTGGAATTCCTACAGCGCTGATTATACGAACGCGCCGGTCCAGATTGTCGTGCAAGGCGCGAACATGACGGTCCTGACCAACGACGAGGGATTGTATTACCCCATTCCTTTCTTCTACACCAATGACTATGCCACCAGCGACTGGCCGGGCAGCCATTGGCAGGGATATGGCTCCGGCTACACTCCCGATTCGACTTCGTTCATCTGGCAGTCTTTGACCTCGGAGGAGCTGGCCCTGCCTGATACCTTGGGTGACCAGCTTTATACTTTCAACCCAACCACCCCCTTTGTGCCGGCATCGCCATCGTTCTTTGTGGCCACCATGCCTTTGGAGACCCCGCATTGGCGTCTTATGATCACGAATCGTTTGCAAGTCATCATGCTGGAATCCAACTTGGTGGATGGTCAATTCCACGTTATTGATTATGTGCAGTTAACCGGGCCGGACAGCAGCCATGACCTGACCGCGGACATTCAAAATTTATACGACAGAGACACGAACAATGCCGTTGTAACTTCACATTCTGGCAACAATAATGGATATGACGATCAGTGGGATACCAACTATAACGCGCAGGGTTGGCCGTATGGAATAGCCAGCCAGATCGGCGTGTCAGCGCAGTTTGATGGGATCATCGGTTCTCCCTATTGGGCGCAGCAGGATTTGACCTGGGTGACAAATCAAACGGCAGGCTTTCGCGCCTTTCTCGGTTTTGGCGAGCTTCCCGGCATGCCTCCCAGCGTGGCACCGTATATCGCCTTGGGTGCGTCCTCAACCAATCAGCAAGCTCCCTATGGACCTACAGCCACGGTCGGTTACAAGATACAGTGGGAAGCGGACGATCCGCTCGTCCATTATCTCGCAAGCGACTTGACGGATTTCAGTCAGAGCACCATCGCGGCCAAGACCGTCACCCCGCCGACTTATGGCCAGGTGAATGATCGTTACTGGCCGTGGGGTGGCAACCCACAGTATTCCTCCGATCTTAATCCCTACAATCCCGCACTCAAGGATCCGCTGGTTTATTCGTCCGACAGTTGGGGTTTTCCGACGAACAAGCTTCCGACGGTGGGCTGGCTGGGCCGCGTCCATCGCGGCACACCGTGGCAGACGGTTTATCTCAAGAGTCCGGATGTGCCGACTACTGTCGTCCTTGTTCCCGTCGGGGCGAATTACATGAACCTGCCGATGTGGGCTTATCTGACCGGGAATCTGAATTTGTTCGACGCCACGAACACAAGGCCGGTGCAGGACCGGCTGCTGTTTGATTTGTTCACCACGGCGGTCAACGACAATGCCACGCGCGGGACGCTTTCGGTCAACCAATCCGCCGACCAGTATGATCCCGTTGCCAATCCCTCCGCCGGGCTGGCGGCGTGGTCGGCCCTGTTCAGCGGCATGGTTGTGCCAACGAATTCGGTCAGTGGTTACACCGTCATCAACCCGGCTGGACCGGCGGGCGTGAACTCGGCATTGGGAACGCTGGTGACGAACATCAACGGAACGCGCTACAATTTCATCAATGCCGACGGCTTGGCGGGTGCGTTTGAACACGAAGGCGACATCCTGTCCGCGCCCCAATTGTCGAATCCATCGCTATTTTTCAACGGGCTGAACGCCACGAACGGCATCAGCGACCAGATGTATGAATGGCTGCCGCAGCAGATGATGTCGCTGGTGCGCGTCGGCAAGCCGCGCTATGTGATTTACAGCTACGGCCAGGCGCTCAAGCCCGCGCCGAACGGGATTTATCTCGGCGCCGGGCCGTTCTTCGGCATGGTCACGAATTATCAGGTCGTGTCGGAAATGTCCACGCGCGCGGTGATGCGTCTCGATACCGTGCGGACCAACAACGGCGTTATCACCGTGACGCCGCCGCATGCGGTCATCGAACAGTTCAACATCCTGCCGCCGGATTAAATTCAACCGCCAAGACGCCAAGGACGCCAGGAATGAATTTTTTTAAGACAAAGAAAATGATTGGGTTGCAATGAAGAAAGCCCGCTTGGCGTTCTTTGCGCCTTGGCGGTTAGCCTTATGAAAACATTGATTGAACCGAAAAAAAGAGTGGATGAGCTGGCCCGCGCGGTCATCGGCGCGGCGATTGAAGCGCATCGGACTTGTGCGACGGAAGTTCCCAAGTCTGTGACGGAAGTTCGGACTTGTGCGACGGAAGTTCCCAAGTCCGTGACGGAAGTTCGAACTTGTGTGACGGAAGTTCCCAAGTCTGTGACGGAAGTTCGAACTTGTGTGACGGAAGTTCCCATGTCCGTGACGGAAGTTCGGACTTGTGCGACGGAAGTTCGGACTTTCGTGACAGAAGTTCCCATGTCTGCCACCATTTCAACCGGTTCGGGGCCGGACTTTCGCGCCAAAATGGCACAAAATGCCGTTCCACAGGCTGGCTGCTTAACCGCCAGGACGCAAAGGACGCCAAGAATGGTATTTATTGGAAAGCAAACAAGACGCTGGTTCGCAGTTGAGGAAGCCTCCTTTGGGTTCTCCGCGCCCTGGCGGTTTGTCCTGCCCAATGTTCCCATTTTGAAAAGCGGGATACAGGGGGTAGTCTATACAATCAATTAAACCGCCATGACGCAAAGAGCGCCAAGATGAAAACGAATGAAATTAAAAAGACGGCTTCGGGTGAAAAATCCCGCCTGGCGTTCTTGGCGGCTTGGCGGTTAAACCAGAAATTCCGCCATGGCGGTTAAAGTTTTATGAGTTCCCGAGTCGTAAAGTGGTTTGTGTTGTGCCTGCTGCTGCTGGCGGGCGCGTGGCTTTTCTGGCATCAGCCCGGCCGGCGGACTGCGGAGAAAAAATCCGCCGCGCCAAATCATTTCAGTTACACCGCGCCGCGCCCGGTTTTGCCCGGCCAGTTGCCCGCCGCCAACCAGCCAGTGCCCGCGCGCGTGAAGGCGGCGCTGGCTGCGAACGCATCCGCCCTGCGCTTGAGCAACACTTCAAAATCCATCGGCGAGCTGGTGAACAATCCCCATGCAATCCTGCTGGAGAACGCGCTGATAGACACCGGCATCCCGCTGAACCTTTCCATTCCAAAAAATTTGCAGTCGCAGGGCGACCCGGGCGCCTACATCGTCCAGTCGCGCGGCCCCATCAACGCCGCCTTTCGCGCGTTGCTGGCGCAGGCGGGCGCGCAAATCGTCTCCTACATCCCGAACGACGCCTACCTGGTGCGCCTCACGGCGGCGGGCGCGGGCGGCCTGGCCGCGCAGCCGCCGGTGCAATCGGTGATTCCCTACGAGCCGTATTATAAAATCCAGTCGTCGCTGCTCAACGCGGCGGTGGCTCAGAGGCCGCTGTCCGAGGGCGCGGCATTGACACTCGGCTTGTTTGCCGACACCGCGCCGCAAACCATAAAGCAAATCGGGGCGCAACCCGGCGTGCAGATTGTTGCGCCGGACAGTTCGCCATTTGGCCCGATTGTGCGCGTGCAATTGTCAACGGCGGCAAACTGGACGGCGCTGGCCGCGCTGCCCGGCGTGCAAATCGTGGAGGCGTTCCATCCCCGCGTTCACGCAAACGACTTGAGCCGCGTGGCCATTGGCGTTTCGACGGACACGGTGACCAATGTGAACTACCTCGGCCTGGACGGCCACAATGTGATCGTGGACGTGAACGACACGGGCATTGACGCGGCGCACCCCGATTTAAGCTCTCGTGTTTTCGGAGATGCGCCGCAAAGCCTGGTGGACACCAACGGCCACGGCACGTTCGTGGCGGGCGAAATCGCGGGCAACGGCAGCCAGAGCCTGACGCCGGTGGCCGTCGGCGCCGTTCTCGCCTCGATGAACTTCGGTTCGGTGACCAACGCGAATTTTCGCGGCAAGGCGCAGCTGGCCACGTTGTATTCGGTGGCCGGCATTGCCGGCGGCGCCGATACCAATGTTATCAGCGACCAATACCTGCAGGAACAGGCGGCGTTGACGAACGCGCTCATCTCCAACAACAGTTGGGTTTATGATGGCGACAACACATACGATCTGGCGGCGGCCAGCTACGACGCGGCGACGCGCGACGCGCTGCCGCAGGTGACCGGCTCGCAGCCGGTGCTGTTCGTGTTCGCAGCAGGAAACGACGGCAACGGCGACGACACCTCGGATCCGGGCAATGGCGACGCCAACAGCATCCAATCACCGGCCACGGCCAAAAACGTCATCTCCGTCGGCGCGATCCAGGAAGAGCGCAGCATCACCAATTCCGTGACAAACGCGGACGGCACAGTCAGCCAGCCATGGCTTCCGGAAACCAGCACGAGCTACCGCATCGCGGGATTTTCCAGCCGTGGCAACGTGGGCATCGGCATCGAAGGTGCCTACGGGCGTTTCAAGCCGGACGTGGCCGCCCCGGGGACGTTCATCGTTTCCACCCGCTCGGGCCAGTGGGACACCGCCTCGTATTTTTACCAGAGCCCGACGAATTACGACTCGCAGTTCTTCTCCGGTGTCATCGCCAATCCAGACTCGCTGTGGTTCAACGGATTTCCCATCGTTCCCGACAACGCCATCGGGGTAAATATCACGATCAGTCCAAACCCCGACTCGCCCGATCCGTTCCCGACGAACCTGCCGATTTACTACGCATTGATCGGCTCTCCGTTTCCCGGCACGCTGGTCCCCCCAAGCGTCCCCAATGAGGTCAACATACCGCCCGACAACAGCCTGACCATCGCCGAAATCCTGAACACCGAAACGTTTTACGGCTTCAACTACGCCGTCAGCAATATCTCGAACGAACCCCTCAGCTTTGATTTGACGACGACGATCATCACAACGAATGGCGTAGGGAACGCGTCGCTAGTGTTGAGCAACCTGGACAATACGCTGGAGCCATATTACCGCTTCGAAAGCGGCACAAGCATGTCGGCGGCGGACGTGTCCGGCACGCTGGCGCTGCTACAGGGCTTTTTCACCAACACGCTGCAACAGACGCCCAGCCCGGCGCTGCTCAAGGCGATGCTCATCAACGGCGCGCGGCCCACCGGCGCATATAATTTGCAAGTTGACAACGCGATCAATTACGAGGGCTGGGGGTTGGTCAACCTGCCCAATTCCCTGCCGACCAATTATTTCAGCAGCGCGACAACCCCGTCCTCGATTTACATCCAGAACCAAAGCCCGACCAATGCGCTGGCCACCGGCGACAGCCACACGTTTGCCATCAATGTTGTCACTAATGCGGCGACGTTGCGCGTGACGCTGGCATGGACGGATCCGCCCGGCGACCCCATCGCCGCCATCAAGCTCGTCAACAGCCTCGAACTCATCGTGACCAATTCTGATAACCCCACGAACCCGGTGGTTTATTACGGCAACGACATTCCGGCGGGCGGCGTTTACAATACGGCAGAAAACGCGTCGAATTCGGTGAGCGTGGATGCGATCAACAATGTCCAAAGCGTCATCCTTCGCCAGCCGCTCGGCACCAACTACACCGTCACGGTCATCGGGCGCGAGGTGAATGTCAACGCCGTCTCCGCCCAGACAAACCTCTATGCCGGCCCTCCCAATGGCACCGGTGCTTACTCGCCGAACGTGGTGCAGGATTACGCGCTGGTGATCAGCAGCGGCAACGGCGGCTCGCCGGGGTCGTTCACGGTCACGGACAACGGCATTGTCTCCAACCCGGCCGGCGACCAGGACATCACCATTGTGACGACAACGAACCAGGCCCTGTTGAACCAGTTCGTCGGCGCCAATTCGCCCGTGGTGAATGCCACGAACACCGTTCCCTTCACCTCGAACACGGCCTATGGCAACGCCGAGGACACCGTCGGCACGACCAACCAGTGGCATTTCTATGTCGTGACCAACACCGGCCCGACCAAATACTACACCAACGCCGGTTTCGTGACGTTCCTGCCGGACACGCTTTCAATTCCGCGCATGGGCGTCTTCGCCGATTCAACGGCCAATGCCACGGTGCCGCAGGCGGACATTGACCTTTATGTGACGACGGATTCCAATTTGCTGGTTCTTTCCCCACAGACGATTTCCAATTGCGTCAACGGCACGCAAGTCGGATTGTCATCAGCAGCCGGTGTTTTCAACGGCGCGTCCTTGAGCAGCGGCGGAACGAAGTATGTGGTGGACATGAATTCCAAAACGGGACAGGTCTATTACGTCGGAGTGAAGTCGGAGACGCAGATGGCGTCAGAATACGACTTCATACCCATCTTCAGCAACATCCCGTTCAGCCAGACGAACGCCAACGGCGATGAAATCATCAACGGCCAGCCCGTGCCGGTCAACATACCCGATGGCTCGCCGGCGGATCCGGGCGCGAACTATGTCCTCGGTCTGGCGATCTATCCGATTGAAGTCCAGGCCATCCTCGTGACCAACGTCATCACGCATCAAAACTTCGGCGACCTCTTCGGCACGCTTACGCACACCGATATTGGGTCGGGCGAGGACACGGTGGATGTGTTGAACAACCACGATTCATGGAAGTCTGTCGTTGACCAGTTCTTCATCTACAACGAAGCCGTCGCTGCAAGCGGCAGTCCGCCAAACCCCGTTATCGGGCCGTCGGACGGGCCGGGCAGCCTGAACCTCTACAACGGGCAGGACGGCACCGGCGTGTGGCGGCTGACCGAGGTGGATGATTCGCTCACGCAGACCGGCAGCGTGCAGAATTTCACGATGTTCATCCAGAGGCACCGGGATTTGGCTGGCGGCGTGACCAACACGATACCCCCGCAAAGCTGGGAATACGACTATGTGGACGTGCCGGCGGGTGCGACCAATCTCACCATCACCGCCACGAACCTGACATCCGGTCCCGATCTGGCCAATCCACTGCAACTGGTAATCAAGTTCGGCTTGCCGCCGACGTCGCTAACGAATGCGGACAAGGGGCCGGTGGCGCTGACCAACGGCGTTGCGTTTCCGGCTGGGCCGGGCCTGACCAATTCACTTTCCGTGGGTCCATCCGACGTGCCGCCCATCCAGCCGGGACGGTATTGGGTCGGCATCTATAATCCGAGCACGCTTCCGCAGGAGAAGGGCGTCGGCGCGGTGATTCTGCCGGCCAATCCGAACGGGGCCACCACGAACCTTGCCTCTTTAGGCTCGACGACGCTGCTGGACGACGCGGTGACGTATTCGGACATTTTTGTGACCAACACCCAGCCGATTGTCTCGATGAACGCCGGCATCGTGGTGCAGCACCCGCGCATTTCGGACCTGGTGTTTTATCTCATCAGCCCGGACGGCACGCGCGACCTGCTGATGGAAAACCGCGGCGGCGCCAGCACCAACGGCGCGGGATTGACGATCATCATCACGAACCTCGTCAATCTCTCGGCCAACGGCAACAGCAGCCCCAGCACCAACACCTTCAATGTCGGCGAAACCTCCGGCACGCTGCCCATCACCTATAATTTCTACACCGTCCCCGATGAGATGACCGTGTATTACGGAACCAACGCCACGCCGGCCAACCTGCTGCTCGACACGGGCTTTACGAACAACCCGCCGCTTTCCGGCTACACCACGAACAACGCGGGCACGAACACGTTTCCGGAAACGCTCATGGTGAACTTCGGCCCCACCAACGGGGTCACCTCGACCTACCTGACCATCATCATGAACCAGTTCGGCAACGCCGCCGGCACCAACGGCGATGACTGGACCTACACCGCCGGCGGCACGCGGACGAATTTCTATTATCTCACCTTCACGGACGACACGAACCTGACGACGACGCCCATCAAGTTCGCGCCGCCGCCGTTCGTGCCCGTTGGACTGACCAATTATGTCGTTCAAACCAACATTGTCCTCATGACAAACACGATCGTTGTGACAAACGGCATGACGGTCAGCAATTTTCAATCGGCCGCGGCAGGTGATTATATGTCGCCGTCCACGGTGAACGGCTGGACGGTGACCGGCAGCCAGGTGAGCGTCGCCACCGACCCGGCAAATGCCTATGAGGGCGGCAACTATCTGGCGCTGGCCGGCGGCGCGATTTCGAACACGCTGCCCACGGTGGCGGGAAGCACCTATACGTTGAAGTTTGCCTATCGCGGGCCGGGCATCGCCGCCTGGTGGCGCGCGGAAAACAACACGAATGACAGCATCAACGGAAACAATGCCACCGCTGTTTCAAACGTCACATTCGTGGCGGGTGTGGTCGGCAAAGCCTTTCATTTTGACGGCAGCACCAGCCTGATTACCATGCCCGCCAGCGCCAGCCTGACGGTTACAGACGTGACCATGGAGGCCTGGATTTACCCGACGGATCAAAACACGGCACGCCCCATTTTTGATTATGGTGGAGCGGGACAATCCGCGAACATTCATCTCTGGCTTAACACGAGCGGCGGGTCCTCGATAAATCCCGGCGGGCTGCATGCGCTGCTCCGCAATGTTGTCGAGGTTGATGACGCCAACCCGGTTGTCACGGTGAACCAATGGAATCACGTGGCGTTTACAACCAGATTCCTGTCGGCTTCAGGCGGCAACCCAACGTTCACCGGCGTCCTGTATTGCAATGGAGTTCCGGTGATGACCAACACGGCGGCAGGCCCCTTGCTTTCTTCATTCGAACCGGTGAATTTGGGGTATAGGAATTCAGCCACCACGGAAAGTTTTGCGACCGCCGGCGTCCGCTTTTTGGGCAACATGGATGAGGCGAGCATCTATAACCGTCCCTTGACCGACAGTGAAATCAAGGCCATTTACACCAGAGGCTCCGCGGGCAAGTTTGATCCTGCCATTTTCGGCACTTCACCATCGCAAAGTCTGGCCGAAGCCCAGGTCAGCGTGAACGGGCAGACGCCGTTGACCATTCTCGGCAACAATACGACCTGGCAGACGCAGACCAGCGCTTTCATCGCAGCCCAAAGCGGAACACCCTTGAAAATCACCGGCATTGAGCCGGGAATGCTGATTGATTTGATCACGATGACCAGCAACCAGGTCTTTGCGGCGACCAACGTGGTGACCAATGCGGTGGTCACGGTTTCAAATTTATATTACCAGCCCGAACAATCCCTCAACATCTTCAACGGCAAGAGCGCCTACGGCGAGTGGCAGCTGGAAATCCAGGACGACCGCGCCGGCGCCGGCCTGACGAACACGCTGGTGAGCTGGGACCTGCAATTTGTCTTCGCCAACACCAACGCGGTCCCGGCGGTCCTCGGCGGCGGCATCGGCGCGTCGAACCAGTTCCTCCCGGCCGGCGACATCGCGTGGTATCAAATCAACGTGCCGACGAATGCGGATTACGCCACGAACATCCTGCTCTTCTCCAGCGCGCCGGTGGACGTCTGGTTCGACACGAACAGTCCCCCAACGACCAACATCCTGCTGTTGCCCGACGGCGCGTATCCGGGCGGGACGAATGGCTCCGTCGTGTTGAGCACCACCAACGCGCCTTTCGGGGTGTCAGCGACGAATATTTATGACGGCCAGACTTATTATCTCGGCGTCCTGAACACGAACAGCTTCACCGTGAATTACGGCGTCGAGGTTAATTTTGACACGACCAATGTTGTTTCCGTTTCCAGTCCGCCGGTCCTCCCGGCGCTGGCCAACACCAACATCAATGAACTGACCACTCTCACGGTCACCAACACGGCGATGGACACGAACATTCCGGCGCCGACCTTGACTTACACGCTGACGATGGTCGTTGACACAAACCTGATGATTGCCAACGGCTGGCCGACGAATTATGCGACAACGAATCCGCCGCCGGTCATCAGCACCAACGGCATCATCACCTGGACGCCGACCGAGGCGCAGGGGCCGGGCATCTATACCATCACGACCGTGGTGACCGACAACGGCATACCTCCGTTGAGCGCAACGAACAGTTTCACGGTGACGGTGGAGGAGGTGAACACGCCGCCCGCGTTTATTTATCCGACCAATACCACCGTCATCACCATCCCGTCGCTGGTTCCATTCACCACCAATTGCGTGGCGACCGACCCGGACATTCCCCCCGACCTGCTGACCTTTGCGCTGGTGAGCGGCCCGACCAACCTGATGGTCTCGACCAACGGCGTGATCACCTGGACTCCGGTTCCGGCGCAGGCCGGCACCAACACGGTCTCGGTCAGCGTGACGGACACGAACTTTTACGCGCTGACCAACCAAAGTTACAGCGTGACGAACATCTTCACCATCATAGTGGCCAACACGCCGCCGATCCTTCCTGCGCAGGCCGGCACCAATATCAATGAGATGACCACGCTCACGGTCACCAACACGGCGACGGATCCCGACAGTCCGCCGCTGACCTTGAGTTACAGGCTGACAATGGTCGTTGACACAAGCGCCATGTTAACCAACGGCTGGCCGACGAATTATGCGACGACGAATCCGCCGCCGGTCATCAACAGCACCAACGGCATCATCACCTGGACGCCGAGCAACGCCCAAGGACCGGGGGTTTATATCCTCACGACCGTGGTGACCGACAACAGCTTGCCGCCGTTGAGCGCAACGAACAGTTTCCTGGTGACGGTGAACGAGGTGAACACGGCGCCGTTCTGGCCGGCCAATGTCCCCAGCCAGACGAATTACACCGTCAACGCGCTGCAAACACTGGTTGTGCCTAACACGGCGACGGATTTGGACATCCCGCCCGTCCCGCTGTTCTACCAGTTGTCCGGCCCCACGCCCACCAACGCCGCGATTGACACCAACGGCAACATCACCTGGACGCCGACGCTGGCGCAGGCCGGCACCACCAACGTCTTCACCACCATCGTGACGAACTTCGATGCTTACGCGCCGGTCAACCAAAGCCTGGGCGCGACGGACAGCTTCACCGTCATCGTGAATCCGCTGAATCAAATCAGCACGCCGTTCGGCCTGGCGGCCATCACCACCGACGGCACGAACCTTTACGTGCGGGCCTACGACTCCAACGGCACCAATTACATCCTGGCCGCAACGCCGCCCGGCACGAACATCACCTTCATTTATACCAACCTGCCCGACACCCTGCCGCTCGGCCTTGCGTGGCACGGCACGAATCTGTTCTGGATTGATCCGGATGCCGGTCCGGGCGCGTCCACCGAGATTTTCTCCGGCGACACCAACGGAGACCCCCCGGTGCCGTATCTTTCGACTACGCTCACCAACGGCAGCGACATCGCGTCGGACGGAACGCAATTGTTCGCGGTGGATGAGTTCGGCGGCGGCGTGTCGCGCCTGCCCTTTGATTTTTCCAGCGAAACCGCCATCGGCGCGGCGCGTTACACCAGTTCCTATGTCGATGAACACACGAACACGGTGGCCGCGCAGAATGGCGTCGTTTACGTAGCCGACTCCGGCTTGTTGGCCGTTGACCTTCCGCAGGTCGTCTCGCTCTCCACAAACGGCGGCGCCTACGCGTCGGATTATGCCGGCCCGCCGTTCATCGCCCCCGGCGGCATTGCCGTCAACGGCGGCGCGTTGTTTGTCGTGGACGCCGCCGCGACCAACACCCTCTGGCTGCTGCCGGTCTCCGGCGCGACGAATCATCTGGCGGCGCTGGCGTCCGGCCCGCCGTTCCGCAACCTCCAGCGCATCGCCTACTTGAACCATGCGCTTTATGTGACGGACGATGACACCAATGGCTTCAACGGCGCCATCATCCAGATTCCGCTGCCCAACCCCCCGCCGGTCTTCGGAGGCGTGTTTGTCACCGTCAACGGCGTGACGCTGCAATGGAACGCCCCGATCTATGACGAATTTCAGGTGCAATGGGCGACCAACCTCATGTCGCCCCTTACTTGGACCGTGTTCCCGAACATCATCACCTCGACCAACGGGGCATTCTCCTTCACGGACACCAACGCGCCGGTGCCATTAAAATTCTACCAGCTCATCCTGCTGCCGTAGAAACGCCACGACGACCGCAGTCGCCTGACACGGGATTTTTCTTTGTCTTGCTTGCGCCACGCGTTCAAACGCTGAAGGTGGAAATTCATTGGTAAATGGCTCCCGGAAGGATATGCTGCGGAAGAACATGGTTTTATGAAGAGCGGAACAGCCCTGACATTGGAATTGCTAAAGCAAAAATCCGACCCGGCGGAAATTGTCGTCAAACTGGCCTTGCGCAAGGCGCTGTTGGGGTGCAAAAGCGTGCTGGACGTGGGATGCGGGGCTTCTCCCATAATGCGCCAGCTTGGCGTTTCACCTCTGACCGGAATTGAAGGGTATAAACCATCAGTGGATCAGGCCAGAAAACTCAACACCCATGATGAAATCATCCATGGTGACGCACGGGAACTTGACCGGCATTTTCGCCCCAAACAATTTGACGCGTGTGTCGCGCTTGACGTCATTGAACACCTTGTCAAGGACGACGGCATCAAGCTGATGCGGGCCATGGAAAAAATCGCGGCAAAAAAAGCCATCTTCTTCACCCCCTCCGGTTTTCTGCCTCAAAGACACGCGGCCAACGACGACCTCCAAGAGCACCTTTCCGGATGGGAGCCGTCGGAAATGACCGGCTACGGCTACAATGTCACCGGGTTGCTGGGGCCAAAAAATTTGCGCGGTGAATACCATGCCATCAAGGGCCGGCCCCGAATCTGGTGGGGCGCCGTTTCGCTGGTTGGACATTTCCTGCAGACCCGCAATCATCCCGAAAAGGCCGCGGCGATTTTGTGTGTCAAGGATTTGACAGGAATGTAAAGGAATATTCTTCTTTACGGACACCAACGCGCCGCTGCTCTTGAAATTCTACCAGTTCATCCTGCTGCCGTAGAAGCGCCACGACGAGGCGGTCGCCTGACACGGGATTTTTGACCGGCCCGTTTGTGCCATGCGTTCAATTGCATTTCATTAGGGAACCGTCATTTATAAATTCATGCGAATCAATCGGTTAATAATTTGCGCTTGACGTTGGATGGGGGGGGGGGCTGTTAGGATGGGGACAATCGTTGAAGTCCATGCTTCGGACGCCAGGATCATTCATTTCAGCGATGATTTGAGGTTGGTGAACCATCTGGCCAAATCAGATATGAAACTATCCTTCCTGTCACGCGCAACCAGCCTGTTCGGCGGTTTGCTGCTGCTGTTCGCAACCCCCGGCTGGTCGGCACAAACCCAGGTTCTGGCCGGCCACGTGCCGGCCATCGTGAAATCCCTGCAACCGACGGGCCGCCTGCCGGGCACGAATCAGTTGAGTCTGGCCATCGGCCTGCCGTTGCGGAACCCGGCGGGGCTGTCCAAGCTGCTCCGGCAGCTCTACGACCCGGCCAGCCCGGATTACCGTCATTACCTGACGCCGGAGGAATTCACGGCGCAGTTCGGTCCGACGGAGGAGGATTATCAAAAAGTGACCCGGTTTGCGCAGGCCAACGGGTTGACGGTGACGAAGACACACGGCAACCGGATGCTGGTGGACGTGAGCGGAAGGGTTTCGGACGTGGAAAAGGCGCTTCACGTGACGATGCGGACCTACCGGCCTCCGGGTGAAGCGCGCGATTTCTTCGCGCCTGACGCGGAACCCTCGGTGGATTCAAGCGTGCCGGTGCTGCACGTCAGCGGGCTGGACAATTACGTGCTGCCCAGGCCGCTTCTGCACAAAATGCCGGCATCCCAAGCGGCGCCGGCGTTGGGTTCGGGCCCCATTGGCGGTTACATGGGCGGCGATTTTCGGAACGCGTATGTTCCGGGCACGCCGCTGAACGGTTCAGGCCAGATGGTCGGGCTGTTGCAGTTCGATTCCGGCTTCTATCAAAGTGACATCAGCACTTATGAATCGCTTGCCGGCCTGCCCAACGTGCCCGTGCAAGCGGTGTTGCTCGACAACTACGGCGGCGGCCCCGGCTACGGCAACGACGAAGTGTCCCTGGACATTGAAATGGTGATTTCCATGGCGCCGGGCGTATCCAACATCTATGTGTTTGAAGGCGACAGCACGGACGATATTCTGGAGGCGATGGCGGCCAGCAACCAGGTGAAGCAATTGAGCGCCTCGTGGTCGTATCCGATAGATGCGACTTCCGAGCAGATATTCCAGCAGTTTGCCGCGCAGGGTCAATCCTTCTTCAATGCGTCGGGCGACTACGACGCGTGGCTCCCCGGCCAGATTCCAACGCCCTGCGATGATTCCAACATCACCATTGTCGGCGGAACAACCCTTACAATGGCGAACAACGCCTGGTCATCGGAAACGGTCTGGAACTGGGGGATTGAATATGGGGAAGACGGGATAGGCAGCGGCGGGGGCATCAGCACCACCTACACGATTCCGGGCTGGCAGACGAACATCAACATGACGACGAACCAGGGTTCGGCCACATACCGGAATATTCCCGATGTCGCGCTGACGGGGGACAATGTGTTCGTCGAATTCGGCGACGGTGCCCAGGGGGTTTTTGGCGGCACCAGTTGCGCGACGCCGCTCTGGGCGGGTTTCATGGCCCTGGTCAACCAGCAGGCCGCCGCCACGGGAAAGCCGCCCATCGGCTTCGCGAACCCGGCGATTTACGCGATAGGCGGGGGCGCGAACTACACCCCGGCGTTTCACGACATCACCACCGGCAACAACACCTGGAGCGGCAGCCCCAGCCAGTTCTACGCCGTCCCCGGCTATGACCTGTGCACCGGCTGGGGCACACCGGCGGGGCAGAGTTTGATCAACGCGCTGGTCAACCCGGAAGCCCTTCTCATCACGCCGGCGACGGGCTTCACTTCCGCGGGCGGATCCGGCGGGCCGTTCACCGTCACATCGCAAAGCTTTTCATTGACCAATGCCGGAACCAATTCCCTGGGCTGGACGCTCGCCAATACATCGGCCTGGCTCAATGTTTCCTCCGCCGGCGGCACGCTCACACCCGGTGGACCTGCGGCCACGGTGACGGTGGGTTTGAACTCCGCCGCCAGCAATCTGGTGGCGGGAATTTACAACGCGACGGTGTGGTTCACGAATCTGAACGACAACGTCGGGCAAGGCCGCCCATTCACCTTGTCGGTGATCAGCCCCCCCGTCATCACCACGCAGCCGGCCAATCAGGTGGTCCTGGAAGGGGCGAGCGCGGCGTTCACGGTTGCCGCCGCCGGTGGCCTGCCGCTGGCATACCAGTGGCAGGACAATGGAACGAACTTGACTGACGGCGGCAACGTCTCGGGTTCGGCGACCACCAACCTGGTCATCAGCGATGTGACCTCGAATAATGTGGGAACCTACACGGTCGTCGTGACCAATCTCGCCGGAGCGGTCACCAGTTCCAATGCGTTTCTGACGATTACCTCCTCGCCGCCGGTCGTTGTCACGCAACCGACCAACCAGACGGCGGTGGCGGGTGGCACGGCGGCATTCAGTGTGACTGCCACAGGTTCGACACCCTTGAGCTTCCAATGGAACTTTAACGGCACGAATATCACGGGGGCAAATAACGCCACGCTGACACTGAGCAACGTCCAACTGACCAACGCGGGCAATTATGCCGTCACAGTGACAAACCTTTACGGCTCGGTGACAAGCTCCAACGCGGTGCTGACGGTGCTGGTGGCACCGCCTTGCGATCCAGATCCATCCGGTTTGGTGGCTTGGTGGCAGGGCGAAGGCAATGCCTACGACAGCATTGGCACCAACAACGGCACCCCCGTTGGCGGGGTCACCTATACCAATGGTGAAGTGGGGCGGGCATTCATGCTTGATAACGTCAACACAACTACCAGCTATATCCCATTGCCCGCCTCACCCAGTTTGAATCTCGGAACCAGCGGCGGATTGACCATTGAATGCTGGATTAAGCCTGATGCCGCCACCCTTAGAGGGGGAGCCCCAATCATCGAATGGGATTCCGCAACCACCGATGGTTTGCAACTCTGGATTGATCTTTCAGCAAATATCAAGGATACCTCGGGCAGTTCCCATTCTCTTGCAGCTGATGGACTGGTAAATTCAAACAGCTTTCAACACGTCGCCCTCACCTACGACAAGAACAGTGGAAATGCTTTCCTTTATTACAATGGCGTGGCAGTCGCAACGGCCAATATTGGCAACATCACGCCGCAGACGACTTATCCGGTGAACATTGGCAGGCGGACAGGCCAGCCCATCGGCAACGGCAGCAACTATGGCGGATTGATTGATGAATTGAGCCTTTACAACCGGGCTCTCTCTTCCAACGAAATCGCCGCCATTTACAACGCCGGCAGCGAAGGCAAGTGTCCGGCGCCGCCAACCATTCTTGTCCAACCGACCAATCAGACGGTGAGCGTGGGTGGCACGGCAACATTCAGCGTCGGTGCCAGCGGCAGTCAGCCGCTATTCTACCAGTGGAGCTTCAACGGGACAAACATTTCCAGCGCGACAAACACCTCGCTGACGCTGACCAATATCCAGCCGGTTCAAGCCGGCACCTACGCCGTGCAAGTGGCCAACGCGGGCGGTTCAACCAACAGCGCAAATGTGACGCTGACCGTGAACACACCGCCCGGCATTACAACGCAACCAGCAAGCTCCACCAATATTGTTGGCTCCACTGCGGTCTTCACGGTGGCAGCCGGCGGTTCGACGCCGTTGAATTATCAATGGAAGGAGAACGGGACGAACATTGTCGGGGCGACAAGCACGAACTACACCATCGTAAGCGTGCAAACCAACAATGCGGGCGCTTATTCTGTGGCGATAACCAACGCCTTCGGTTCGGTCATCAGCTCCAACGCCGTGTTGACCGTGCTGGCGCCGCCAAGCATCACCCTGCAACCGGCCAGCCGGACCAATCTTGCCGGCACCACCGCCACCTTCACCAACGCTGCCACCGGCACATTGCCGTTGAGCTATCAATGGCGGAAAAACGGTTCCGGCATGACTGACGGCGGCAACGTGTCAGGATCAGCCACGAACCTCCTGACACTGGCCAGCGCATCGGACGCCGATGCCGCCAGCTACACGGTTGTCGTGACGAACATCGCCGGCAGCGTCACCAGTTCGCCCGCAATTCTTGTCCTGCTTGATCCGCCGGCGATCACCACGCAACCGACGAATCTGACCGTGACGCTGACCAGCAATGCGATTTTCAGCGTCACCGCCTCCGGCTCACCCGCTTTGAGCTACCAGTGGAGGTTCAACGGAACAAACATCGCTTGGGCAACCAACACCTCGCTGACGCTGACCAATGTCCAATTGAATCAAGCGGGCGGTTACACCGTTTTGGTGACCAACAACTACGGCTCCATCCTGAGTTCCAATGCCACGCTCGTGGTCAATCCGCTGCTTTACTTCGTCTGGAACCAGATTCCGTCGCCGCGTTTTGTGGCCGCGCCGTTCGCCGTCGTCATCCAGGCGCAAAACCCGACCAACGGGATGGTCACCAATTTTACCGGCACCGTTGTTCTCATGTCCACCAACGGCGTGCCGGTCAGTCCGTCGGTTTCGGGCAACTTCATCCAGGGAGTCTGGACCGGCGCGGTCACCGTCGCCCAGACGGCCACGAACCTGGTGCTGCAAGCCACGGACAATCTGGGGGATTCCGGCCTGGCAAATCCGATCAATGTCATCAGCCCGCCCCCGTTAACAGCAATCCCTTCAAGTGGCATCCTGTTCATCTTCTGGCCGGTCAATCCGTCGGGATTTGTCCTGGAGACGACAACCGGTCTTTCGCCGGCCAACTGGGTTCCGGTCGCCGCGCCTCCGCTCCCGATTGGCAATCAATACCTGTTGACCATCCAAATGTCGGGAACCAACGCCTTCTATCGCCTCCGATACACGGGGCAATGAACGTGACCGTGGAGGACATTGAATTGCCAAAGCAAATAATTGGAATAATTCCGTTCCGAAAAAGAGACGGCGACTTTGCGCGTAAAGGATTTGACAGGAACCTAAATTGCCCGCCGGATTTTTAATTGGCTCATCCATTCACCAGCAAATGCAAAATGCTGGTGGTGTTTGAGGAATACAGCGACATCCCGCTTTGCTTTCCGCTCGATTTTGAGTATCCTTGCCGGTTGATTTGAACTGAAAATTCGCACCATGAGCAAGGAATTCATCCGTATCGGCGGCGCGCGTGAGCACAACCTGAAAAACCTCACGCTGAACATCCCGCGCGACAAGCTGGTGGTCATCACCGGCTTGAGCGGGAGCGGCAAGTCGTCGCTCGCCTTCGACACCATCTACGCCGAGGGCCAGCGCAAATACGTCGAGAGCCTCTCCGCTTACGCCCGGCAGTTTTTGGATCAGATGCAAAAACCGGAGGTGGACTTCATCGAGGGCCTGTCGCCGGCCATCGCCATCGAACAGCGCAGTTCCGGCAGCAGCCCGCGCTCCATCATTGCCACCACCACCGAGATTTACGATTACCTCCGCCTGCTTTACGCGCACATCGGCAAACCTCACTGCCCGGACACCGGCGTGCCCATTGTCTCGCAGACTACCAGCGACATCGTGGACAAAATCCTCGCGCTGCCGCCCAAAACGCGCGTGATGCTGCTCGCGCCCGTCGTGCGCCGGCAAAAGGGCGAGTTCCGCGACGTGATCGAGCGTCTCGCCCGCGAGGGGTTTGTCCGCGCCCGCGTGGACGGCCAATTTGTCGAGCTTGCCGCCGACACGCGGGTCAAGCTCGACAAAAAGAAATTTCACACCATCGAGGCCGTCGTGGACAGGCTGGTGATTGACGACAAAATCCGGGTGCGGCTCGGCGATTCGGTCGAAACCGCTTTGCGGTGGGGCGAAGGCGTAATGTTCGCGCTGCACCAATTGCCGGAAGGTAGGGCAGGCTCTCCGCAGCCCGCCGTGGCCAAGACGAATGCCGGCGCGGTGGGGACACCGCGCCCTACCAACGACGAGTGGATTGAAACCCTTCATTCCAACAAAATGTGCAGCCCTGCCACGGGCAAAAGCTACGACCCGCCAACGCCGAAGCATTTTTCATTCAATGCCCCGGCGGGCGCCTGCCCGGTCTGCCACGGTCTTGGCCAGAAGATGATTTTTGACGAGAACCTCGTTGTGCCCGACCCAGAACAGGCGCTTGAAAGTGCAGTCCAGCCCTGGCGTCGCGCCGGGAAGCGGATGAACATTTATTACAAGGCCATGCTGCGCTCCATCGCCGCGCATTTCAACGTCGGCTTGGAAACGCCCTGGAAAAACCTGCCGGACGATTTCAAAAAGGTCCTGCTGCACGGTTCGGGCGAAGACAATGTTGATTTTAATTTCTGGCGCGGCGGCAAAATGAGCACCATCAGCCGCCCGTTCGAAGGCGTCCTGCCGAATCTGGAGCGGATGTTCACCGACAGCGAAAGCGAGTTCGTCCGCAACCGCATCAAGCCCTACATGAGCCCGCAATTCTGCGACGTTTGCAAGGGTCGGCGGCTCAAGCCGGAAATTCTGGCGGTGACGCTGGGAAATAGTTCAGAGTTCGGAGTTCAGTGTTCGGCGTCAAAAATAAGCAACCCTGAACCGAAAACCCTGAACACTAAACGAAAAATTCCCGGTTTTTCCATCATGGACGTCTGCGCGTTGTCGGTGGAAAAGGCCGATGAATTTTTTGCCGGTCTCAAGCTCACGGAATTCGAGGAGAAAATCGCGCACGAGGTCATCAAGGAAATCCGCGCGCGGCTGGGATTCCTGAAAAATGTCGGCCTCGGCTATCTCACGCTGAACCGCGAAAGCAGCACGTTGAGCGGCGGCGAGGCGCAACGCATCCGGCTCGCCACGCAAATCGGCGCCGGGCTGGTCGGCGTGCTTTACATCCTCGACGAGCCGAGCATCGGCCTGCACCAGCGCGACAACGACCGCCTGCTGGCCACGCTCAAAGGGCTGCGCGACCTCGGCAACACCGTGCTTGTGGTCGAACACGACGACGACACCATCCGGCAGGCGGATTACATCGTTGACCTCGGTCCCGGCGCGGGCGTCCACGGCGGCGAACTCGTGGCGGCGGGCACGTTGCCGGAAATTCTGGCGAGCAAAAATTCGCTCACGGCGCAGTATCTGAATGGCGAACTTTCAATTCCCATTCCAAAAAAACGCCTGAAGCCAACGGAAGGGCGCGGCTGGCTCGAGGTTCTTGGCGCGAAGGAAAACAACCTGCGAAACATTGACGCGCGGATTCCGCTGGGCACGTTCACCTGCATCACTGGCGTCAGCGGTTCCGGCAAGAGCACACTGGTGGACGACATCCTGCGCCGCGCTCTCTTCCGCAAATTTTACGGTTCCAAGGAAACGCCCGGCATCCATCGCGCGTTGAAAGGTTTTGAAGTGATTGACAAGGTCATCGTGATTGACCAGTCGCCGATTGGCCGCACGCCGCGCTCGAATCCGGCGACCTACACCGGCATGTTCAATCACATCCGTGATTTGTTCGCCAAACTGCCGGCGGCGAAAATCCGCGGCTACGCGCCGGGCCGGTTCAGCTTCAACGTCAAGGGCGGCCGCTGCGAAAAATGCGAGGGCGACGGCGTGTTGAAAATCGAGATGAATTTCCTGCCGCCGGTTTACGTCACTTGCGAAGTCTGCGGCGGCAAACGCTACAACCGCGAGACGCTCGAAATTAATTACAAGGGCAAAAATATCGCCGACGTGCTGGCGATGACGGTGGACGAAGCGGTGACGTTTTTCCGTGCCGTGCCGCAAATTTACGATCCGCTGCTGACGCTGGCCGAGGTTGGACTGGGCTACATCGGGCTGGGGCAGGCGGCGACGACGTTGAGCGGCGGCGAGGCGCAGCGCGTGAAGCTGGCGGCGGAGTTGAGCCGCAAGGCGACCGGGCGCACGTTTTACATTCTGGACGAGCCGACGACCGGCCTGCATTTCCACGACGTGGCGAAGCTGCTGGAGGTGCTGTTCAAACTGCGCAGCACCGGCAATACACTTCTTGTCATCGAGCACAATCTCGATGTAATCAAAACGGCGGACTGGATTATTGACCTTGGTCCGGAGGGCGGGGATGCCGGCGGGCGCATCGTTGCACAAGGGCCTCCGGAAACCGTGGCCCGGTGCGCTGAAAGTTTTACTGGGCAGTATTTGAGCCGCGTTCTACAGCCGGGTAAATCAACCTAAATCAACTTTAATCAACCTTTGTGAAAAGGGCCTTGATTTCACGCTTTTGTCGCTGCGCCACGTCGTTTAGATTCGGGCGCATGGCGTTTTACCGGCGATGGCTTCTGGTTTTGTTCGCGCTCATTTTGAGCAGCGGATCGCTTTCCGCCGCCAGCACGAAGGAGCAGCGCGCTTATACCGCCGCCGTGAGCGCGTTTCAGGACGAAATGTGGAACCGCGCGGAAACGGAATTCGCGCAGTTCACCCAAAAATATCCCAAATCCACCAACGCACCGGAGGCCGTGCTGTTGCAGGCGCAGGCGCAGTTCAAGCAGGGAAAATTCACGACTGCCATCGCCTTGCTCGCCGACACCAACCATCTGGCGAAGGCCGGAACACTGGCCGACCAGTATGTTTATTGGATTGGCGAGGGGCGGTTTCAAAACCACGATCTTACCGGCGCGGCGGAGACGTTTGTTTCGCTGGCGCGTGATTTCCCCGATTCATCGTTGCGACTGCGCGCGGTGATTGAGGCGGCGGCGGCGCGGGCGCAACTTGGCCAATGGCCGCAGATTACTCAATTGTTTGAGGAAACCAATGGCGTGTTTCAGCGTGTGGCGCAGATGGATCCGGCAAATGAATTGGTTTCGCGCGGGCAATTGCTGTTCGCGCAGGCAAAATTTGAGCAAAATGAGTTTGGCGCGGCGGCGAACATTCTGGCGGCGCTCAACCCGCAGACGCTCCCGCCGCAACTGGACTGGCGGCGCGCTTATCTGCTCTGCCAGGTCGAACTCGCGGCCGCTGACACCAACGCGGCGCTGGCTGCCGCCACCAACCTGCTCCAAATCGCCGATCTGGTGCCCGATGACAATCTGCGCGCCGAGAGTGTCTCCGTCCGCGCGGATATTCTGGAAAAATTGGGACGCCTTGCCGAGGCTGAAGCGGCCTATCAGGAAAATCTAACCACCAACGCACCTGACGAGCACCAGCGGCAGGCTGTTTTAAAAATCGCGGAACTGGCCGACGCGCAAAATCAATTTTCCGACGCGGAGATGAACCTGGACGAATTCATCGCGCAATTTACCAATTCGCCGTCGGCGGACATCGCGCTGCTGACGCTCGGCGAACTGCATTTGAAGGACCATGCCGCGCTTCCGGCGGAGACGAACCATTTGCAAGCGGCGCAGGCGAAATTCAACCAGTTCCTCGGCATGTTCACGAATTCCGCAACGGCGGGTCTGGCAGGCAGGGCTTGTCTGGATCGCGGCTGGTGCGAATGGCTCGCTGGAGACATGACCAACAGCCTGGCCGATTTCGAAGCCGCCGTGAAATTAATGCAATCGCTGCCGCCGTCGGAGGATCTGGCCGTGGCGCTGTTCAAAACGGGCGACGCGATGTTTGCGCAGATGGATTACGCGGGCGCTCTGGAAAATTACCAGGCGGTGCTGGACGATTTCACCAATGTCCCCTCCGTGGCCGTGGCGCTCGGCGACCGCGCGCTTTATCAGAGCCTGCGGGCGAACCTGCAATTGACCAACTATGACGGCGCGAGCAATGCGCTGGCGCAAATCCTGCGGCAGTTTCCGGCGAGCAATCTGGCGACCAACAGCGTGCTGCTTTATGGCGAGAGCCAGGCGGCCGCGAACGAGATGTCGGCGCGCGCGGTATTCCAGCAGTTTCTGGCGCAATTTCCCGGTTCGCAGCTGCGCCCGGAGGCGGAATTCGCCATCGCCCGCACTTACGAACTGGAAACTAACTGGCCCGCTGCCATCGCTGGCTACCAGGGCTGGCTGGACCACTTCCCCACCAACCAGTCGCGTGCGCAGACCCTCTACGCGCTGGCGCGGGTGAATTCCCACGCCGGAAACAAAACGAACGCGTTCGGGTTGTTCACCAACCTCGTCACACAGTTTCCGGCCAGCGACCTCGCGCCGCAGGCGCAATGGTGGGTGGCCGACTATTTCTTCAACGAGGCGGATTACGTGGACGCGGAAAGAAATTACAAGCTGCTCTATCAAAACACCAACTGGCAGGGCTCGCCCTTGGTTTATCACGCGCGCATGATGGCGGGTCGCGCGGCCGTGGCGCGGCAGGGTTATTCCGACGCCATTGATTATTTCAGCAAGCTGGAAGCGGACACCAATTGCCTGATGGATTTGCGGGTGCAGGCCACCCTCGCCCACGGCAACGCGCTGATGCGCGAGGAGTCGCCGGATACAAACAGCCCGCTCGCGAATTTCCAAATCGCCATCAAGGTATTTGGCCAGATTGCCCAGTGGGATCCCACCAACCAGCTTGTTGCCAGGGCAATGATCGGAATTGGCGACTGCAATTTGCAACTGACCAATTATGACGATGCGACCAATGCTTTTGCGCAGGTCGTCAGCTCCACCAACGCCAGCGTCTCCGCGCGCAGCGAGGCTCAAATCGGCATCGGAATCACGCTGGAAAAAATGGCGGACTTGGCATCCGACGCCGCCCAAAACGGACTGCTTGACGAGGCGTTGGGGAATTATCGAGACGTATTTGACCAATTAAACCTGCGCGATGGCGAAGAGCCGGATCCCTTTTGGCAGAAGGAGGCCGGATTGCGGGAGGCGCCGCTCGTGGGAAGATTGAATGACGTGAAGAGTGAAAGGTTGTTTTACGGCAGCCTGAAGGAAGCGCTGCCTCAGTTGTCGGATTTGATTGACAAAAAGATTGCCGCCCTGCCGCCGGAAACAAAATGACGCGCCATTTGACACGCGCGCGGGACGGGGTTAGTTTCAGCTTGAGGTTTGAGCAGACACGATCAACCTGCACGGACCGAAACATGCCGTTCCGTGAGATGCGGAACGGCTTTTCATTTTCGCCGCAAATTCAGCCGTCAAATCCAGTTTTTTCGCACCATCCACATTTTGATGAGCTGCGTCAGGCCGACGTAACAAAGCAGGGTCACGGCCAGAATCGGCCAGAATTGCCACGGCAGCGGCGCAAATCCCAGCGACTTGGCCAGCGGCGAAAATGGCAGATACGCGCCGATGCCCATGATTAGAATGCTGGTCATCGTGAGTTGCCAGCTTGCGCGCGACTGGATGAACGGAATCTGGTTCGTGCGGATGACGTGGATGATGAGCGTCTGGGTCATGATGGATTCCACAAACCAGCCGCTGTTGAAGAGCGCGGCGGCATGGGTATGATTTGCAGCGTCATCCGCACCATAACGCGTGATCAAATCCGGCGTCAGTCCCACCTGATTGCACTTGAAGACAAGCCACATCACGAAAAAAGTGCTGTAATCGAAAATCGAGCTGATGGGGCCGATAAAAACAATGAACTTGGCGATTTCGCCGATGTTCCAGGGGCGCGGCTTGGCGATGTATTGCGCGCCGACGTTGTCCGTCGGAATCGGCACCTGCGAAAAATCGTAAAGCAGGTTGTTTGTCAGGATTTGCAGCGGCTGCATCGGCAGGAACGGAAACAACGCGCTCGCGCCGAGCACGCTGAACATGTTGCCGAAATTGGAACTCGCGCCCATGCGGATGTATTTCAATATGTTCGCAAACACCTTGCGGCCTTCGAGCACGCCTTCTTCCAGCACCATCAGGCTCTTTTCCAGCAGAATCATGTCGGCGGATTCCTTCGCGATGTCCACCGCCGTGTCCACGGAAATGCCCACGTCGGCGGCGCGCAACGCGGGCGCGTCGTTGATGCCGTCGCCCATGAAGCCGACGACGTGGCCTTTTTTCTGGAGCGCCATCACAACGCGTTTTTTGTGCGCGGGCGAAAGGCGCGCATAAACGTCCGTGCCGTCAACCGCCGCAACCAGCTGCTCGTCCGACATTTTTTCCACGTCGTTGCCGAGCAGGATTTTTTCGGCGTTGATGCCGACTTCGGTGCAGACTTTGCGCGTGACCAGATCGTTGTCGCCAGTCAAAACTTTCACCGTCACGCCATGCTGGCGCAGCGCGGCGATGGCGGTCTTGGCCGTGTCCTTGGGCGGATCCAGAAACGCCAGATAGCCCGTCAGCACTAGGTTTTCTTCGTCGGCCTTGGAATAGGCTGTCTGCGCGCCGACTTTTTTGTTGGCGATGGCCAGCACGCGAAAACCGTCCTCGCTCAACGAATTGACCTGCTCGATCAAATTGCCCACCAGAATCGGCTCCATCGGGAAGATTTCGCCGTCGCTCTCGAAATGCGTGCATTTCTTGAACACTGATTCCGGCGCGCCCTTGGTCAGCAACTGGCGCTGGCCGTCCGGTCCCTCGACGACGACGGACATCATGCGGCGCGAAAAATCGAACGGGATTTCGTCCAACTTGTTGTATTTCTCGACGGAAAGTTCGCGGTGCAGCTCCGAGTATTTCAACACCGCGCGGTCGAGGACGTTTTTCAAGCCGGTCTGGAAATGGCTGATGAGGTAGGCATCGCGCAGGACTTCCGCGCTTTCGTTTTTGAAAACGTCGCAATGGATTTCGAGGATGACGTGGTCAATCGTGAGCGTGCCGGTTTTGTCGGTGCAAAGCACGTCCATCGCGCCCAGGTTCTGGATGGAGTTCAGCCGCTTGACTATGACTTTTTTCTTCGACATCAACATCGCGCCCTTGGAAAGACAGACGGAGACGATCATCGGCAGCATTTCCGGCGTCAGGCCGACGGCGATGGCGAGCGCAAAGAAAAATGTTTCCTTGCCCCAAATGTGTTTGGTGAATCCGTTGATGAAAAAAACCGCCGGCGACATCACCACCATAAACGTGATCATCAGCCAGGTGAATCTTTTCACTCCCTTGTCAAAGGCCGTTTCGACTTGCTGGCCGGCAAGGCTGCTGGCCATTTTTCCAAAATACGTTTGCGCGCCGGTGGCGACGACGACCGCTGTGGCCGCGCCGCTTTCCACGCTCGTGCCAAGGAAGCAAAGATTTGTGTGCTCAATCGGCTGGATATTCGGTCGCGGATCGGTCGCGTCATTTTTTTCCACCGGCAGCGATTCGCCCGTCAGCGTCGCCTGGATGATGAACAAATCCTTTGCGGACAGCAGCCGCACGTCGCCGGGAATCATGTCGCCGGCGGACAGCTTCACTACGTCGCCGGGCACGAGTTGCTTGAGCGGAATTTCCTTCGGCTCGCCATCGCGCAGCACCGTCGCGGTGACTTTGATCATCGCCTTGAGCTTGGCTGCCGCGTTGTCGGCTTTCGTCTCCAAGACGAAACGCAACGAGATGCCCAGCACTACCATTACAACCATCAACCAGCCACCAATCGTGTCGCTCACGTCCCCTGCCGTCGCAAAAGTGAAGATGGCGAGGATGGAAAGCAAAATCACCAGCGGATTGCGCACGGCCACCCAGAGCCGCCACAGCCAGTCGTGTTTTTTTTCCTGGCCGACCTCGTTGGGGCCAAAAACTTCCAACCGCTCCGCGGCTTCATCCTCTTTCAAGCCGACGGGAGAGGTGTTCAGCCGCTGGAAAATCTCGGAGACGTCATTGGTCGCCGCGTCTCGCACCAAATCGGCGGTGCGCTGGCCATTGGGATTTTTTATTGCAGACATGCTTTGGGGAGTATTAGACGGCGTATCGTTTCAATACGGTGAGCATGGAGCGGAGTTCGCGGCGGCCTTCGGATGGACTCGCGGCACTCTCGATGCACTCGTTCAAATGAGACCCGATCATTTCTTCGCTGAACGATTTCAAAGCCCGCCGCGCCGAGACAACCTGCATCAGCACGTCCGAGCAATCAGTGTCGGTCTCCACCATTTTCTCAATGGCCTCAACCTGGCCTTTGATCCGGCGCAGGCGGACGACAAGCGCCCGCTTTTCCAGACCGGGACGGGAATGTTTGGCTTTCATGGCAAACAAATAACATTTTATACCGGATGCGCCACTCCAAAATGGGCGCTTGACGCAATATGGGGGGTAGGGGTATATGACGGCGTGAATTGTGTCAACCACACTCTGTCCCGGCATATGAAAAGTTGCCCGACTGTAACATTGCTTGCACTGGTTGCCACCGTTTTGCCGGCAAGGGCGGAAGAGGCCACAAATTCCCCGGTGGGCGAACAAGATTGGAACTTTCACGTCCAGAACACCGACATTGTGCAGGGCTATCCCGCCTTTTCCTCGCAGTATTCCGGGCCGAACAGCCTGCAGACCGGCGGTGAAACGCGCGAAACGGTTTCGCTGGATTTGTTGGCCGGTGTCCGGCTGTGGGCGGGGGCGGAAGCGCACATTGACGGCTTGATGTGGCAGGGCTATGGCCTCGGCAACGCGCTCGGCGTGGATGGTTTTCCCAACGGCGAAGCCTTCCGGCTTGGCACCGGGGTTCCGAACGGAGCCATCACGCGTCTGTTCATCCGCCAGACCATCGGCTTGGGCGGGGAGCAGGAAACTATCGAGGACGACCAGCTTACGCTCGCCGGAAAGCAGGACATCTCGCGGCTCACCTTCACGCTTGGCCGTCTCAGCGCCAAGGATATTTTCGACAACAACGCCTATGCCAATGACCCGCGCACACAGTTCATGAACTGGGCGCTGATGGCAAACGAGGCATGGGATTATCCGGCGGATGCCATCGGCTACACCACCGGACTGGCCGTGGAATTGAACCAGCCGCAATGGACTTTGCGTTACGGATTTTTTCAGGTGCCGCGCTACTCGAATTCCTTGACCGCGGAAGACCGGATTTTCAAATGGCCATATGACGGTTCGGCGCAGGACGGCCCGATCTTGAATGCGTGGGGCATGGTGACGGAATTTGAGCGCCGTTTCAGTTTGAATGCCCATCCCGGTGTCATCCGGTTTCTCGCCTATCTGAACCGTGCCAACATGGGCAGCTATCAGGACGCGGTGAACAATCCGACCCGGCCTGCCGACATCAACGCCACCGCTGCATTCCGCTACAAATATGGTTTCGGCCTGAACCTCGAACAGGAAGTCGCCAAAAATGTCGGCGTGTTTTCCCGGCTCGGCTGGAGCGACGGACAGAATCAAGCATGGATGTTCAGTGATGTGGATTACACGGCGACGGCGGGTATCAGTATCAAGGGCGCAGCCTGGCAACGTCCGGACGATACCTTCGGTCTGGCGGGCGCAATGAACGGCATTTCCAAGTCGCATCAGGAATTTCTGGCGGCCGGCGGCACGGGCATTCTGGCCGGCGACGGCAATTTGAATTACGGCTGGGAGAAAATCCTGGAAACTTACTACGATTTCAAAATTTGGAAAACCATCCACGGCGCGGTGGACTGCCAGTTCATCACCGACCCGGCGTTCAACCGGGATCGCGGGCCGGTGTCGGTCGTCGGCGCGCGGCTGCATTGGGAATTTTGATTTGCATCCGCCCGCTTGACCTTCCAATCAAACCGCCCTAATTTACACAACGTTCGGGGAGCCAACCGGCTCGTTGTAGCGGCGGTCTATGACCGTCGGCAACGGGCAAAGGCTGAGAGGGCGGCGCGGGCGCGTCACCGACCCATGAACCTGATCCAGGTAATGCTGGCGTAGGGAGCCACTGGCGTGGCGGCCACCTTGGCCAACCTCCAAAAGCGCTTCCCGGATCGAATAAGTTGGGGCTATCAACCATCAACTATTGACCATTAACTGATTTATGATCGCGACCAAAGAATCGTTCGAGCCGCACAGCAGCGAGCAACTGCCCAACAGCAAAAAGATTTTCGTGCCGGGCAAAATCCACGCCGACGTCCGCGTGCCGATGCGCGAAATCGAGTTGGGCGACACCAAGTCTTACACCGGCGCTGTCGAGGCGAATGCTCCCGTGCGCGTTTATGATTGCTCCGGTCCGTGGGGTGACCCGAATTTCAACGGCACATCCGACGAAGGTTTGCCTGCGTTGCGCCGTGATTGGATTTTGAAGCGCGGCGATGTCGAGGAACACGCCGGTCGCGAAGTGAAGCCGATGGACAATGGTTATCTCTCCGGCAAGCACGCCGAATTCGCCAGCAAGGCGGAGAAGAATCGGTTGATTGAATTTCCGGGACTCACGAGCCATCGTCGCCGACCGCTTCGCGCGAGCAAAGGTCATCCCGTCACGCAGCTTTGGTATGCCAAGCAGGGCATCATCACGCCGGAGATGGAGTTCATCGCCATTCGTGAGAACATGGGCCGCGCCAAGATGGCCGACATGGCGAAGGACAATGTCCGCAACGACCTCGACAAGCAGCACGCCGGCTCTGCCCAACTCCCATCTTCCGACTCCTATCTCCCATCTGTTTTCCGCCGTTTCCCGCAGCGCATTCCGAAGGAAATCACACCCGAATTCGTCCGCAGCGAAGTCGCCGCCGGTCGCGCCATCATCCCCGCGAACGTCAATCACCCGGAACTCGAGCCGATGATCATCGGGCGCAACTTCCTCGTGAAGATCAACGCCAACATCGGCAACAGCGCCGTCGCGTCGAGTATCGAGGAGGAAGTCGAGAAGATGCGCTGGGCCACCAAGTGGGGCACGGACACCGTCATGGATCTTTCCACCGGCAAGAACATCCACGCCACGCGCGAATGGATTCTCCGCAACTCGCCCGTGCCCATCGGCACCGTGCCGATTTACCAGGCGCTCGAAAAGGTGAACGGCCGCGCCGAAGACCTCACGTGGGAACTCTTCCGCGACACACTCATCGAACAGGCGGAGCAAGGCGTGGATTATTTCACCATTCACGCTGGCGTGCTGCTGCGCTTCGTGCCGATGACCGCGAGCCGCATGACCGGCATCGTTTCGCGCGGCGGCAGCATCATGGCCAAGTGGTGTCTCTCGCATCATCAGGAAAACTTTCTCTACACGCACTGGGACGACATCTGCGACATCATGGCCGCCTACGACGTTTCGTTCTCCATCGGCGACGGACTTCGCCCCGGCAGCATTGCCGACGCGAATGACCGCGCACAATTCGGCGAACTCGAAACGCAGGGCGAACTCACCAAGCGCGCGTGGGCCAAGGGCGTGCAAGTCATGAACGAAGGCCCCGGCCATGTGCCCATCCACATGATCGAGGAGAACATGGTCAAGCAGCTCGAATGGTGCGGCGAAGCGCCGTTCTACACGCTCGGGCCGCT
>Ga0181537_10000494_pt1 | contig 37126 bp, 66 predicted proteins | sample PEATcosm2014_Bin_39_FD_119765 | JGI IMG/M metagenome (GOLD analysis project Ga0181537, IMG submission 119765) | Peatland microbial communities from MTU Mesocosm Facility, Houghton, MI, USA - PEATcosm2014_Bin23_10_metaG | ecosystem: Environmental > Terrestrial > Soil > Wetlands > Peat | place... | reverse complement strand
TACCCCATAATTCTGTTGAGCAAGTTTACAGTATGGGAGCTATTGATGCTTTGAATTATCTGAAGCGCGATATTAAAGTCGATATTCTGGGGATGGGTGATGAAGGAGAATGATGATGCCTGAAAATTATTGCTGCGAATCTCCGCAAGATCGTCGCACTCGCAGACATGAAGAAGATAAACAGGAAAATCCAGAAAGGCATCATCCAACTGCAAAAGAATTTACCAGAATTGAAAGCGAAGATTTTTGCGCATGGTGCGCACCTGACTGGCAAGACGATTATGAATATAATGCACAGAATGATTGTTATGTACGCAAAGCGTAATAGTAGAACCTATCAGTCATTTGAAAGCCCATAGAATCGGCAAATAACGGTAAGGATCGGTAATGAACATAGAAGATATTTGTAATGATATTGCCAGAAAACATGCTTCCATCATAGAAGAAGAATGCAAAAGAGTCTGTGAGAAATTTAACTGTCCGTCAACTGACCTTATTATTGAATATCATGATCAAACAAGAATAAAAATCAGGGTTCTTGGCAGTGACTTCACGATTGATAATGTTTATACAGTGAACGGATAAGTAGAACCTATCACGCTTTTTGGGATTCTTTTCAGGATAACTTATGAATAATGAATATTTTTTGGAACACCCGCAGATCAGAAAATTATTGAGGAAAAAAATGAAACCCAATAAACAAACCCGCCAAACCATAGATAACATGACATACCAGCAGCTCTGGTCAGAGTGGAGATTTTTCCCATCCGGGAAATATGTCAGGGAAGATGCGGGGAAGTATCTGCAGAAGGCTTTAATCAGGAAACGGAATGAATATAATATATCAAGAACCAATATCAAATAAAATACTGTAGGGTTTCAGGGATGGTTTATCGAATTCACAGTGTTATTGAAACATACACGGAGGGACTCGATATGAAATCAGATCAGATACCGATAACAGAAAGCGATGGAGATGATATCAAGGAAGAAAGTGATTCACTTGATGGTAAACATTATCACAGATCAGAGGCAAGCAGTGACAAAAATGGATTTTTCCATCGGGTAAAGCATCATCATAAAGGAATTAAACAGGTCACAAATGTTAATGTAAAGATTGAGCAGCATACAGATGATGGCTGTTCGGGATGTTTCAAAGCAATAATTTCATGTCTGAAAAGGTAACAGGAAACAGAAGGTATACAGAATGGTCAAGCAGCAAAGAAAGACTTACACGGTAAAAACTCTCTCAGATGTCATAGAAAAAGCCAGAGAAGTATTCGATGGAGACAAGGATAAAGCATATCAATGGTATTTGACTAAAAATCCCGCATATGGAGACCTTTCTCCGTATAATCTATGCATGATGGGCAAGACCGCAAAAGTTTTTAAAGACCTCACGAGAGCTTTGATTTAAGATAATCTGTGTATTAATCAGACACAGGGAATATCAAAATGAAAGAGAAAGGAATTGTTAAATGGTTTAACAACAGCAGGGGATATGGTTTTATCTCCCGGCAGGACAGAGAAGATGTATTTGTTCATTTCAAGGCAATAATGGGAAGTGGATATAAATCTCTTGCCGAAGGTGACCATGTAGAATTCAAGGTCGAACAGGGTAAAAAGGGATTACAGGCTGCTGAAGTATCTCTCCTGAAATAAGAAAAACGCCTGTTTCAATATCACCGAATCAGGCGTTCTTTTCCAGGGCATAAATAAATGATCAAAAAACTGAAAAATGCTTTTGTCATAATACTTCAGGCGATTGTTGTCATTATTGTCTTTGCTGAGCATGGATCAGATTTTCTGAGATTCATGGACACTCGGCCTCTGATTGTCCAGTGTTCAGATCAGCCAGGAACATTTTATAGCCAGCCTCAAAGCCAGCAGGCCAGTCCTCAACAGCGGCAATAATGCCACCTGATTCCAGATATGCCAGCATCCCGGCAATAGGATGCTGCTCAAGTGTATTTGCGGTCATGTAGAAGGGATTCTCAAGATAAGACTCTGGATGACGCCCCCAGTGAGCGCCCAAACCAAGTTTCTTGTCCTTGAGGTAATACACCGATCCAGCCTGAGTATTGCATGTGTTGATCATGTTGACGCGGGACTGGATAATGGTGCTGCAAGTCTTGATGGGTATTTTGGGGTCAAGGTTAATCTTTTTATTCCACTTGCCGAATATCTCAAGCGAACCTGGATTTTCAAATGTAATACTTTCGAGCGAGAAAAGTAATGACATTGACATGATTTCTGCAATGACCGCTCCCAGAGAGTGACCAGTGTGAGAAATTTCAATTCCAGCAGGCAATATGTCTCTAACTTCTCGTGAAAAATCGACAGCATCATTTAACTGCTCAAACGGCATATCCGCAAGAATACTGATATCCTCGACAAGATCCTGCACGCTCTTTGTACCACGATGCGCAACGATAGCCTTCGAAGGCTTCGCAACAGAGTCCACATAAGCGGCCCCAAAGTATCCAGAAGGGTAAGGCTCACTGGGGCAATAAAATCTCGTCCAGCCCTTCAGTTGCTCGGCAGGGGCAATGTCATTGTTGTAGACATCACTCGCCAGCAATGCATTTGTGAGAATCCAGTCGCGGTCTGGAATTATTAATTGGAAACCTTGTACGCCTCAAGAAAACAGCCCCATAAAAGCCCAGTTGAAGTTACCCATCCCACAGAAAGAACCCCATAAACAGTTTGTGTTCCGCTGGCAACCGTTATGTAGCATTCGAGAGGAAACACCATGTAATTACCTGTCGCTGACTGACTTGGCATTGGATTGTATGTGCCTCCGCTAGACAAGGCATTGTATGTAATTGGCCCTGTCGTTGTCGCAGAAATTGCAGTAGGAGCTGTGCCATTGTTGGCACCATCTGCGGCGAAAAATCCGCTCAAATAATCAACAAAACAACCGGCACTTGACGCGCCAAAATTCATCACAGGCGTCATTTTTACTCGCCATGTTCCTTGCGTCAAAGGTATGGATGGAGCGCCCATCTGATAATTTGTTGATGATCCTCCTACAGCATGACCGATGGTTGATGCAGATAAATACGAAGGGGTATTGCCAACCAACGCAGATGCCTGGCCTGCAGTCAAACTGGAAGCTGTCCCGCTAACATTTGTCATTGTTCCGGATGATGGTGTTCCAAGCGCGCCACCATTTATCACAAAAGCGCCTGCTGATCCAACATTATCAGCCAGAGCAGTTGCCACACCTGTGCCATAGCCCGTGGTTCCTGCGATAGGCAGACCAGTACAGTTTGTCAGGGTGCCCGAAGTTGGTGTCCCAATGGCAATATTTGGCAACGTCGTTGAAAGGCTGGGAACACCTCCTGCGCTGGTTACCAGTACAGAACTGTTTGCTGTGGCAAGTGCTGCCATGGTATTGGCACTGGAAGCATATAACAGGGTATTTGCAGCGTTGGTTGCCGGATAGGTGCTGGTTGTCCATGCAGGCGTAGTGGAAGCGCCAGAAGTCAGTAATTGACCTGCCGTAGCTGTACCAGCAAGAATAGCTCCTGCACTGGCAGTTGAATAAAATATGCCACCGTTTGATGCAGTCAAATTTGCATTGGTACCACCGCGAGCGAGCGAAAGCTGCCCAGACCATCCAGCGGTAATACTCACGGCCTGCAACAAAGAAGTTGCAGGTGTACCGCCGAGGGTAAGGGTTACATTTGTATCATTGGCTTCAGTAAGGGCTGCTGGTGTTGGAAGCTGGGAAGTCGTTGCAAGCGTCCCGCTGGTAGGAAAGGTGACAGCAGTGGTTGCAGTGAGTGTTCCCGTAAAAGTGTATGCGCCAGACATGGCAAAATTGCCACCGATTGTTATGGTGCTGGCGCCATTGTTTACGCCTGTACCCCCCCGCGTGCCTGACAAGGTGCCTGTCCAGCCCGCAGTAATGCTGGCCGCATGTAACAGAGCTGTGGACGGAGTACCGCCGAGGGTCAACGTGACATTGGTATCACTCACTTCTGTCAAGGCTGCGGGGGTGTATGGAGCGCCAAATTGTGCAGCAAAATTGGCATAAGTCATCGCCGCATCATTGCCTGATCCATAAGGTGACTGTCCAAAATACATCAAATCAGTTGATGTGTTCGATGTAATGGGATTGGCAATATAAACTTGATTGATATTTTCTCCTGACATGTCAGACAGCTCCCAGCAAGGTTAGATTATTTCCATTAAGCAACAAAAAGGGAAAAGAATTAAGAAGCAGGAAATCATTAAATGCAGGAGGGCCACCACCGCTATCAGGCGCATTGTTTTCTTCAAATGGAGAGTAGATTAATGGATTATCTACTATTCCGAAATCTTTAAGTCTTGGCCATGGCATTTAAAAATCCTTTTACGTCAACTAATAACATATAATCTTATGCCTACGCTCACGCCCGTTGCAGCTGTAATTACATGAATCGCATCTCCTCCGTTAACCTGCCACGCAGAAGGATTTCCTTCGGATGTTGTAGCTCCCCATGTGTCTCCTGCCGGAACAATAGCAGTTGCATTTAAAGCACACCAGACTTCTGCGCCGGGAGTAAAGTAAAAAATTGCTATAAGAACAGGATTATTATTAATTGCTGTATTAGTGCCGCCTATTGCGCTCATGGAAGGCACTACAAAATGAGTGTCTGTGTTAGCAGATAAAGTAACTGAATATGCCGTATCCGTTGGTTTAAGACCAAATCCGTTATAGCCGGCAACATCACGAGTCATTGAGAAAAGAGTAGCCATTCTGTTTTATCCTTTAAGTAAATGTCCATTGAGCATAATTTATCGCTGTTGTTCCTACTGTAATGGAACCTGAAAATGTATCCTGCTGTATCTGATTTGCGTATGTACTTCCGTACAGGACATATACCAAACCATTATTCAGGATATTTGACGAACTATTGAAATCAACCACTCTCGTCAATACCCAGTTTGTTGTAGCACTTCCCAGATTTGCTGTTGTCAAAACAGTATAAATACCATTTTGTGCAGCTGTTGTCTGGTTGTTGATTAAATATCTTCCTCCAACTATTGCAGTTTGTCCATCCAGCACAAGAGCGGCTTGTGTGCCTGCATTTGTCAAGGATGCGCCTACGCCTGCGATACCATTATTGTAAGTTGCATTCAGATTGGCTGGACTTCCAGCCAGCACAGGTTGATAAATAATCCAGCCCATACTGCTCAAAACAAAATTCAATAACTGGACAATCTCATATGGCTTAGTGGTTCCATAAGGAGATTGCGATACATCTGTCACATCCACGGCAGGGTAAACATCTGTCGCTTTCACGGTACCAAAAACACCACCATTCAGCCTCGTGATGTTTGTGATTACTGTTGGAAAAAAATATTCCGGATTGAATCCCATTTTGATTCCTTTAATATTTTATTGCGTAACCGATCGCCATGTTTACGGGAGTTGTTTCATATCCACCAGTCAATGCTGTGCTTCCAGAAACAGCAGCAGTTCCAAGAGTAGTGTTAAGACCTACTCCAGATGTTGTTCCGATACTTGATCCTGAAGTTGTAACAAAATTACCTGATGCAGGTGCTGCTGTTAATGTTCCAGCCCCATGAAGATGAGTCAAGAACATATCCGTTTCCAATGTTCCTATTACATTTCCAAGAGCATTACCGTTCAGGCCATAGCGACTGACAGAATCAATATCCCAGGTTGAATTTGGATCGTAGCCTCGCAGATATAGCCCACGCAAATCGGGCACCGCAAAATAAGTACCATTTATTGCTGAAATGGTAGCAGCAGTTACCTGGGCTGCTGTTGAAGTTCCGGTAATGGAAACTGGTATTCCCAAGGTAAATCCTGCCGGCGCTGGATCAACACCACCACCAAGGTTATACCAGACATAATATTTATTTCCATTTGCTGTTGTAAATTTAAACCATGAATTTGCTGTAATTGAACTGCCTGCGGTACATATCACATCAGTCATTGATCCGCCATTTAATGCGAATACTATCAATCTGCATAGATCCTGAGTTGAATAGCCTGTAAATAAATCGATCTGGATTCCAGTGCCCCCAGGGGCAGGATCAGTTCCTGATCCATTGTATTTAAACCAGACATAATAATTGGTGGCATTTGCTGTATAAGTAAAATATGTACTCGCGAGGCCTGAAATTGTTACAGAAGTGGTATTGAATTGCCATATATTGTAATTGTTAATTAATCCCGTTCTACCTTCTACAAATGTTATGCCGGTAGTTCCAGTATCAGCCATTGCTGTAATAATGCCTTTCATTACTCCTGTCACAACTGTTTGCATATAAGCTGTAACATTTACAGTTGCACCAGGATCTGCATGATTGTTGTTAAATGTGAATCCAGTCATTACTGTTCCATCAGTTGCATTGGCTCCAGATCCATATTTGTTATTCATCAATAATATATGATCTGCATCATTGTTTCCCAGAGCTGAGGCAAAATTTAATCCTGTTCCATAAATTGGAAGATTCAGGCTGCTTGCGGCATAAACAAGTTTTGCCTGCAACCGTGAATATGGAATTCCTAATGGAGAATAACCTGCTGTCAAATACTGGGAGCCATCACAATACAGTTCATTGGAGATTGTACTTATACTTGTATTATTGAAGTCAATTAGTGTGGATTTCGCAACTATCTCGCCTACTTCCGAAGAATCATAGATGAATCCTTCCAGACCCAGTTTTAGGGTCAAATATAGACTGGAACCATTTGGATTTGGAGTCGGTATCCAGCCAGCCAAAGCGCGGCTGAGCATTTCGGCGTTTGTCTGGATGGGAAAAGATGAAAGTGTCTCATTTCCCTGAACCAAGGCAAAATCACTGAAGGCAGCGTTCCATGCGCTCGCAGGCCCACGAATAGAGAGGGCTACATAATCATCTCCATTTGTGCCTATGGTTCCGGCATTGGATGGAAAGGTTATGTCCTGAAGATTGTATGAAACAAAACTTTCAGAGGGGCCTACTGTAAATGTGGTGATGGGAGTAACAACCGGCGCACTCGGAGTGCCACCTGTCCCAAAGTAATAAATCTGTTCGAGGGTGAAAGTATATGAATTGCCGTCATTACTCTTGGCATCAAAAAACAGGGTGAAATTTGTCTCGCCCACTGGATTGCCTGATGAAAACTTGTTCACATCCGGCCACTGGATACGCAGATCTCTTGTCAATGCACTGGCATTAAACGAACTACAGACAAAATTGAATATGTACCTCGGGAAGCTGTTCATCCCCCAGCCGCCAGAAGATGGGATCTGCTGGAAACTGTTGTTGAATACAGCCGAATTGGCGTCTGTATAAACGAAATACCAGCCACCCTGGGCGATCTGCTGGGCATCTACCGTCTGGGCACCAAATGTGTATTGAACAATTGGCGGCTCTGTAATTGAGAGAATATTGTTATGGGCCAGAAACTGGCCATTTGGAATGTAGTTTTCAACCTCGTTATCGCTTACAGGTGAGACGCCGCTTCCTGCGGCTTGGGGCCATCCCTGGCGCACAAACTGGGGAGCGAAACCTGAGTTTACACAGGTTATATAGTACAGTTCCTGTACACCGGTATTGGCTGAAGGGGTGCCGGTGAACGGGTAATAGTAAGGGACTATATTGTTGCCCAAAGCGTCCTGAAACGTGCCTGCGCTGGACAATACGCAGGGATTGGGCAACGGGGAATAGGTATAGTTGCCGGGGGTGCCAGTGAGCTGATAGACGGGTTTTAGCGTGGTTCTGTTTACGTCTGAGTAGAATGTGATTATACCGCCGGATAGGGGCAAGCCAGAGGCGTTGTCCCTGTAGAGGGAATCGAGGTCACTTGTACAAATAAAGCGCGAATCCAGGTTAGCCATTAATAATCCCCTTTACTTTGCTGTCTATATATGGCACAGTTAAATCCTTACTGTTGAGGATTAATACAATGATTAATGGTTTCTTTATAGGGTTATTCATAGGCTATCTAATCTATTATAAAATAATTTAGCCATTTTTTGCCCTTTCATCCAATAATTTCCTGATGAACTTTTGTCTAAATTCCTGTGAGGTGATTTTCTCTACTTTCGGTTTAATAATAAACTGTTGATTGGCTTTGCCCATAATATGAGGTAGTAGAGCCGCGCCCAATGCTCCCGGTACTCCGCCGTAATGACCTCCGCCAGCAGCCATTACAGCAGGCATTACTAAATCTTTTATAGAGGTATTCTGAACACCCCTAAATCCCGTTTTTGGATTTGACATCATGCTCAATGGTTCCGGGTTCATCTCTACTAACCTGGAATAATTTGCCAATTGTTTATTTACTTTGTCGGGAAATAAAACCTGTCTTTGTTTTTCACCAAGCCCTTTATAAAGCTGTCTTAAGTGATGAGGATTGAAATCACCATCTTTTATTGCTCCTGTTAAATATGCGCTTCCCAATATATGTTTTTTATCTTCTGGAATCTTGTCCTGAATCTTTTGGATTAGTTTTGATCTATCGGAAAATTTACCAGTCCGAATGAAATGCCGAATCAATAAATCAGTATCACCACCCCTTCTAAGCCATTTTGCAATATCTGGATCTTCATAAGCTGCATATTCATTCTTGTAGAAATTTTTTGCTTCATTATGTGCATTCTTTAATTCTTCAGGAGCAGATGAATTTTCAATAGCATCTTCCCTATCTTTGATAAGATTGTCTCTTAATTTTTTATATAGATTGTATTCTGCTGTATTTCCTTTTTCAAAATGTGATTGCATTTCTTCGCCTAATTTTCCAATAAGAAAATCAGTATCTCTTAGGCTATATCTTTTGCCTTTATTGTTTTTAACAATTTGTTCAAGTTTTGCAATCTCTGCCTTATTCTGGAATAAAGATAGATGAGGATCACTTTTCATTGTATCCAATTCATCTTGAGCAGTTTTAATAAAGTTACCTCGATCTGTATCTACACCATGCTTTTCTGCTAAATCATTTACAATTTTATATTTGGCATTTTTTTCTTTTGTGACATCTTTTTTTGATTCTTTTAAAGCTTTTAAAACTTCATCCCCATAATGCTCTATAGGAATATCCCCTTTAAAGTCATTTATTATTCCTTGACCGATATCTTTTACTTGGTTTCCTGTTGCGCCCAAAATTTCTTCGGAACCAGATTGAGGATATTTTCTTGATTCTGTTTCAAGATATCGCATTAACTCAGGATTATTGATAATTCTTCCTAAACCAGTATTAGTACCTTCTGCTGCTTGTGCATTTGATAATATTTCTTCATTGCTTAAAGGAGAAGAATATTTTTTACTCCAATCAATATTATTTGCAACTTTTGATTTTGCTTTTGAACCACCATATCCTGCACCTTCTCCTAGAAGGCCAAAAATTGCTGCATGTAATGGATCTCCACCTTCACCTCCTTGTTGTGCAGCCAAGGTGGCAACACGTGATCCGATATTTGGAAGTTTAGAAAGTATTTTCCCGCCAAATAATAAGCCGCCTAAATTTCTAACACTTTGTTCTTCTGGGCTTTGTGCAGATAACCCATGTTCTTTTTCAAAATTAATTAATGATTCATAAATAGTTGGATCATTTAAACTCCCCTGCCTATTTATGGTTCTTCCTTTCTCTAATAGTTCGCCGTATTGTGGAAATTTTTCTGCTATATATCTAGCAAACTGTTGGGGAGAACTTGCTAAACCAGCCACAGATTCAACTCCACCACCACCGAGATTTGCCAATGTCTCGAATGGGTTATTGCTGGTTGCATAACTTGCGACATTTTTAATCCCTGGCCAAATTGATTTAGCCAAATTAATACCAGCTTCTGGCGCAGATTTTAAAGATGATAACAAATCTCTTCCAACACTTCCCCATCCATGACTATCTTCGGATATAGCATTATTCATTTCCTCTGGACTTGCATCATCAGGAAATGAATGAATTTGTCCTCTTTCGTCTCTGACGGTTTGTGCCATTATCTTGCCCTCACGAGCTTTCCGTTTCTTCTGATCCAATTTACGCCAGAATTATTTCCCGACGGAGTTCCAGACAAATTTCCTTTTGAATTACCAAAAATTTCATTGTTAATTCTTTTTTCAATTTTATCAATATCAACATCCTGCGCAGCCTTGATTTCAGCAGTCGTTTGATCATCGCCAGCTCTTACATACTTATTGGCAAGTTTTAACTGCTCAAAATATGCTTCATTATAAATTTCCAATTGGGCGAGCTTCCCCAGCTTGACCGGCAGAGGATCTTTTGCATTTGGTTTCTGGCTTATAAGAAAATCTTTATCTGCATCCGTGCGCTGAGGAGATGCAGCTATGTAATTATTTATTGCTGTATCAAGCCTTCCTATCTTTTCCTGAGTTTCTTTGCTCCCGGCCTGCTCATAGGCGCTTTTTACCACTTTATTAAAAAATGGGATCTGGATCATTCCTTTGATATCCGGGTCATGAAGCAGGCTTATTATCTGCTTGGAAGCTCTTTGTTGAGCCAATACAAACTTTGCATCCTTGCCGTATTGCGCTGAGGCGTCGGCTCTAGCCACACCTTCTTTTTCTCCCTGGGCCATTGTTCCTTTGGCCTTCCCGACCTTACCAAACCAGCTACCTCCCTGGGTTGGCGCGGCAGGATTTGATTGTGGCGCAGCAGGAGCCGTTCCTGGAGTGGCGGCAGGAGTTGGCTGCCCTCTGTCCGCATTATACAGATCAAGTGCTGGCTGATTGATCTCGGGAGGCTGTCTGCCTTGAGCGCCAGAAGGAGCATTCTGGTTTCCCCCGAATAATCTCATGATGGAACTGGCAATATTACCCAACGGAGAAGTTTGAGGATTTGCTGTTGCCTGCTGCAGCTTTTGACTGACAAGGCTTTGAAGACGCCCTATTGCTGGATTGCTGGACGTTCCTGCGGCACCTCCACTAGCGCCGCCATATTGTAATATCTGAGCAAGCACTCTCTGTCTTTCTGTTTCAGGAATATTTGCTGCGGTCATTACATTTTCAAGAAGTTTTGACTGGAATTGTGGGGTGACAGCACCAGCGTAAGCTGTTTTGGACAGGGTATCAGCCAGGGAAGATATTCCAGCATAAGGTGCTTTTTCTTCTTCAGCCTGTGTTTTCGCCATGGCAAGTCGTTTGGCAATAGCATCAGAAAGCACCCCACCCAACGGACTGGCCTGCTGAGGTGTCCTTGCCGGAAATGCCGCCTGATTGAAATTGAATACCGGCATGATCAATATCCTCCATGCGCGCTGGCATTCAAGCTGCCGCTATTTTTTGTCAGTGCCGCTATGATGCTTGAGACCAGATCACTGTTATTTTGATTGCTTGTCGTTCCTCTTGTGTAATTCAGCCCGGCTTTTCCTTGCAGCAGATTGGCCAGACTCGTCCCCAGATCTCCGCCCGCGGTTAATCCCTGAGTGGAAAGGCCCTGCTCACCAGCAAGCCCTTTTCCGTACATATCGACACCATGATTTACAAAGTCCCAATAATCCTGGTTGGCAAGGTTTTCAGCAAGCTGGCCTGCCTGTTGCTGATGCTGCCCTGTGCCGATCATGCCACCTGCTGCTGCTGCATTGTTAATGGCATTTTCGCCCTGTCCAAGTCGCCATTGATAACCAGGCGATTCATGATAGCCAGACCCAATGCGATTGATGATCTCATTAGGATCGCTTAAAAGATGTTCGTATTCGCCGCCTACCTTGCCAAGTGCGCCTTGGCCAGCGGTAATGTACGGCATCAGATACTGCTTGAGTTGATCGGGGATCTGATTCAAAAGGGCGTTTGTTTTCTTTTCTTCGTCATTGCCGAAGAAGCCGCTGAGCGCGCCCAGACCGCCCCCTATAACGGCACCGGGCCAGCCGGCCGAAGCACCCGCAGCAGCACCACTGGCGCCCCCTCTAAATGCATTTCCCCAGTCGAAGGTCATCTCATTGTCCTTTATGAATTCGTTATGGCATGGAAGTTTCCGTCTGCCAGCATTACTTTCAATTGGCCATTTGGTGCAGGGGCTGATCCACCATTGACTTCAGCTGGATCAAAAACAATTGTACCAGCGTTTATGCCACCCTGCTGGCCGAATGATGCAGCTACCTGTGCCAGCTGACCTCCCGAGGTGGGCGGCGTTACAGAGGCTGTCGCTGACGAAACCGATGGAATCCAGAACCCTTCCTCATTCAATGATTGCTGTTGTTGTTGGGTATTTTGATCAAAGTAATTTCCCCAGGAAGGTGTTGGCATTCCTTCTTCATCAATCAATTTGTCAGTTGGTACGCTTACTATTATCATTGATAAATTCCTGCTATACCATCCGTCATGGCGAACCTGTTGAGCCCGTAGAATCTGAATTGCATGGAAAGATCATTTGCCTGCCCAAGACGCCACCACATCAAACGATTCTGTCTCTTTCCCTGTGGCCTCATATTCTTTGAAACGTAATTTCCAAAATTTACTCCGCCATCTTTTGAAAGTGCCAAATACACTCTCGGTACATTTGTTCTAAAATTATAGCCATTTCCTATATAGATGACATTATTTTCAGTTACAAGAGGATTGTTTGCTTCATCAGAATTTAGACTCCTGGTATCTCTATAGTCATAATCAAATTGGCCTTGTTCAATAGTAAATCCTACATATCCAGTGATAAATCTTGATTGATCAGGCTGCCGAATAGGAGGTGGAATCCTGATGCGAGGTATTTCAAACACATTATTATTACCATAATCATATGTATAAATATTACTGCTCATCTGATAGATATTTCCATCAATGATGCTGACAAAATAATAATTTCCATTGAAAAATACCACATCCTTTGCAATGTACGCCGCCATCTGTTCGCTTGATAATGTGGAGAATTCTTTCGTGTTAAAATCATAGGCGTATGAAATACTGTCAGCAGGCCATGTCGCAACATAGATCAAATGTCCATCCTGTCTAAAAAAATATCCATAAACATTGGATGGATCTGTTAGATTGGCCAATTTAAAATCAATTCCGTCATTTGATATGCGTTTGACACTTCCGCCATCTGTATACATGATAAATACGCCAGATTTTTCATTTCCAGCAACCCAGCAGGCATAATCTTCATTCGTGGCAATGCTTTGTGGATTTACGCATCCATAGTCAATATTACTGTATGCGGTGCGCTGATATGGAAATAATTGCGCGCCAATATCCTGCCATTGCTCTGTGACTATATTTCCCATAACAAGCAATAAATTTCCCTTTCCGGGAAATCTGATACATGCTTGGCAAGTATCTGGTTTTGTCTGTAATGCTCCCTGGAATTGGGAAGTAGCAGCAAATGTGGTATTTCCAACGCCAGATATATACCAGAGATTTGTGGAAGTATCGGGAACAATAAATTTTCCATTCTGAAAGGTAATATATCCTGGCGTATTAATAATTGATTTGGTTGAAGTGAGCTGTGTCAAAACATTTGTGGCATAACTATAGGAATATAAATATTCAGTGTCGCTTATCAGTACTATCCCGTTATTATTTTCAGAAATATAACACGCAGTATTCGCAGTTGTAGCAAGATTTCCAATAACAACTGTATAACCCAGAAATTGATTGATTATATAAACGGTAGAATCAATAATTGCAATCATCTTGTTATCTTTTTTGCTGGAATATATAGCCCTTCCCTGACCCAACGGATCAATAGTTATTACATTTTTATACCCGGCAAAAGGCACATTCCAACCGTCAGACTGAATCATGTTATAGGTTTCTTCGGATGAGATTTTAGGATATCTCCCGTATTTTGTACCGCCGCACATACGCAGTGGTAAATCCTTGTAGCGAGGGGCTGAGTCTCTAGTCACAGGAATGCTTCCTTATGTATTTGGCAGCATTTTCTAATGAATATGGATCATCACAAAAATGTCCTAATCCTAAATTACAATTTTGGCACAAAAATTCACGTGTTTTCCCTGTTTTATGATCATGATCTAAATGTAAAGGTCTGGGAACTCTATTTCCTTTTATTGTTTTTGTTTCTTTTTTAAAGCAGATAGCACATTTTTCATTTTGTGATTGCAGTAATTCTATATATTTTTCATAGGATATTTTATGTAATCTTAAAATTGATTTTAGTCTCTCTTTTTCAAATCTTTTATAATACCCTTTAGCTCTAATTTCCTTTATTTTATCTGGATTTCTTTTCTCATAAGAACGATTTCTTAAAAGTGAACACTTCTTACATGCAGGATATATATATTTTCCATTTTTATTAAAATAAACTTGATATTTATTTAAATCACCATGAATTTTGCAAACTTTAACAATATCGCTCATAAACACCTCTCTAGTGTTAATCTCAACAGGAAACGAAACCAAGGCGGTGAGATGCCGCCCTTTCGGTAGCGAACCTAGGTTTCGAGTTAGCATTATATCATTGCCTATTTATAATATTAACCATAGCTTCCAGAAGTAACTGCCGCTGATGCTTTAAACCCATTTGGCAACATCAGGATTAAATTGCCTGTACCTTTTCCGGTATCCAGAAGACTTATCACGCAGCCCCCGGTAGCACTGGAAAATGCAGACAATCCTTGGGTGATTGTTGTGCTTCCAGTTGGATCTTTTACTCCTCCTGAAGCAACAGAATATCCTGTCGATGCAGCGGATTGTAATGTCAAACCAGTCGCATCTGTTGCCAAATAAACTTTGAAAGGAATGGTGCGAGACATATTGGTGCCACTACCATCTTTCAGCTGAATGGTGATGGTACAGGTATTGGAAGCACCAGCAGCGGCAGTAATGGTGCAGGAACCTGGATCAACCTGTGGAACCGGAGTGGCGCCATATTTCAGATTGGTGATGTTTGCAGTGGTGGCAGTAAGGGCCGTGAATGTGCCAGCATCATTAGTTCCAGCATCCAACAGGAAGTTGGCGGTTGCTGCACCAGGATCAGGAATGCTGATCACCGAAGCCTGACCCATTGCTGCATTACTGATCGTGGTATTAGTATTGCCCGTATTTGCAACGCCTTTCAGGATCAATGATCCTTTGGCTGCAGTTGCTGGATACGAAGCAAGTGTGCCAGCAGTACCTGACAAACCCGCCTGAATGTTTCCACCACTGATTGCTGTTGCTGGATCTTCTCCAAGTGTTCCAAGCGTATTTGTATACGTGGCAATGTGATTTGCAATCGTAGGCAATACAACATTCGCCTCTGCAAGAGACAATGTGACCACACCATTTGAGATGCTGACGCTAAACAAAGCTGTCGCCTGCAAACTGGCATTTCCATATGAATAGCAAATGCAAACAAGATCCTGCGGGTGTAAAGGCGGTTGTCCACTTGAGACATAGTAATTATTCCACCAGCCGGCAGTTGTTACCTGAGCTAAAGTAGATTGAGTCAGCACTCGAGGAATTTTGAGTGATAAACCTGTGTAACCTTGTTCCTGTGTGATTACAGTCGTCATTTTATTGCTCCTTGTTGGGTACTTATTGGTGTTCCTTTAGGTAGTCCATCGCCTTTTGTAGTAGTTCGATTCAACTGGTATCATGATACATTCCACGCAGGAGAAATGTTGGCATGTGCCCATGAAAACGGGGCATTACTATTCATAAACGAAATCTTCCTGACCGATAAATCCGGCGGAGAAACATAAATCAATTTTTGCTCCATCTGCCTCATCATTTTTGCTTTGTCTTCTGCAAAAGTAATGTCATATTCTAAACTCATAAAATTTGCCAGAGCGTACCTCAAATACGATATATAAAACCCGTCATAAAACTCCGCCAAATTTGTCTGCAATTCAACATTCGTGAGGGCGAATTTCCCACTTATTTTCCCCAGATATTGCTGTTGAGGAAGAAAATACACATAAAAATAACTTCCACCCCATGTGCGTTCCAGATGCCATTCAAATGGGAGCGCCTGAATATTGTCGACGCGTCCATCTCCGAAATACTGTGTACGTGATGCGCTAAAAGTCGGAAATCTTACTTCTCCAATATTGAATGTGAATGTTTCAATTTGATAAAGATTTGGGATGTAATATCTTTCCTGTCCCTGAACCAGATTGAATTCTACTCTCTGGAAGTAGGGAATCAGTTTAAGATCACAAGCCTTGTATTCCAGAAGCTCATTCAACAGAAACAGACCATCCGCACCTTCTGAACCCATTTCCGTTTCAAAATCCCTTGCAACAATTCCAGAGAGATTCCATGCCCTGCTGATAAGTAAAGATGCCGGATAAGCGGCGTTGGGCGGCACAATATTTGTATTGGCCGCCTGTGACTGATATTCCTCAACGCTTGTGTATACCGGAATCAGGGCCATGTGATCCCTACTGTTTTAAATGTAGAACTGGAATCCACCGACTGTCAGGGCAATCGTGTCAGTTCCGCTGTTTTTGTAGTTGATAACAGGAGAATTGACAGTGCTGATTACTACATTCTGAGCCAGCACCATGCACTGACCTTTGACTGCCTGACTATTTACCTGCATTTCAATCACGACAGCATCACCAGTTGCATTACCCGGCTGTAATGACAGGGTATCTCCGGCTGTGCCGCTCGCGCTGTAATTCAGCCATACAGGAATGTTATTAATCAGAGGGACAAATTTGATCAGATTGATGTTCGTGTAGGATGCTTCCGAGGAAGTAGTACCGACAGAAATCGGCGCATCATACATGAACTGACGGGTTGCATTCTGGCCTGACCAGTATCCCAACAATAAATGATCGGAGGAATCGGTCACTGCAAAACTGACATGCCTATATGCACTGTAACCAAATGGCATCAAAGGCCCGACAGAAGGAGCTGCCAGAGAAAGCATTGCGCCAGATGGATTTCCGCTTACAGGATCAGAAATTACATAGACATAATAGACCTTGGATGCGCCAAGTGAGCCTGTATCAAGACCATTCAATCCATTCACGGCGCAATTAATGGAAGTTGATACATTGGCAGTCGCGGAAGGATTTACCTGTCCATTATAGTTTCCAAGGTTCATGTCATAGGTATTTGTAGAATCGCGACAGATACCCGCGCTTAAATCAAGGACTGTCTGAGGTGAGGTGGCATCCGTACTCGCAATAAATCCATTAATGTAGTAAAACGGCAGGTTTACGATTGGCACTGCTTGATTGTCGTAATTTGTAGTCATCTTTGAAATCCTCTTGTGTTAATCGAACCGGTGACAAATTGTCACCGGCTGTTTTATCGCTTAATTACTGGGGAAAAATGAGACGCATGCAATTCTCGCTCACGAGCGTAGATCCCCAGATGCTGTCACGCACATAGGATCTTACGTTCTGACCGAACTGGACGCCCCAGTAATGCCTGATCGCGGCACCTGAATCCTTGTCCTGCTGATTGACAGTCGGGAACGGTTCCTGATCGGGCAGCTGAGGCATTGCCAGATAGAACTGATCGCCAGACATGATAATCCCGGCCTTGTGGCTGGGCAGTACAGTACATTGCATACCAGCAACAATGGTGTTGTTCAGGTTCTGATTGTTATTCTGCGCCCATACAAGGCCCACGCCATTAGTGGTCTGGATGGTTGCGGTAAATGCACCAGAAACAGATGCCGTACAGGACAGGACGCGGAACTGTACTGGCTGCTGACAAATAGCATGCCCGATATAGGTCAGGAAACGCATATTTGGCTTGCCTGATACACCGTCATTGAACTGTAACAGATCGCCGGGGTTTAGAGGATTTGCCTGTGAAAGTCCCTGCGGTTCTGTGAAAGAGATCTGGGTTATGTTATTGCCGGAAGGATCATTGACAGAAACTACAGTTACAACAGCATTTGCTCCGCCAGCCTGACCAACATAACCTGCTACCTGTGTTGGGAGAAGATTTGAGGTATACCACTTGACGCCAGAAAATTCCCCAAGCTCCCAGGAATTTGCAATACGTTCGTTTCTACCCTGAACAAACTGCTGCAAACCAGTATTGACGATCGCAGGAGCGGCAGTTGTAGGGATAATTCCGATTCTTTTGCTTTTGGCAGCACCAAAATCCTCGAAATTTGCAATTGCTTGAGCAAGCTGACCGAATGAATTAATCTGCGTAACTCCATCGCCATAAAAACGGAATGGGCCGCTATTAATCTGATTTGCAGTCTGTGTTCCGTAATTTGGATTCTGTGGATCATTGATAACCACGCCAGAAATGAAGTTCTTCAGAATGTCGGTTTCAATCTTGGTACCCAATTCCTTCATTGCAGCTTCACCGAATCTGTCCATGTATTCCCGGACGTTGAAGATGAACTGCTGATCTGTATAAGCAGCTGATACGTTGGCTGACTGGGATGCCTCAAGACTCTGGACAAGCTGATCTGACTGCTGCTGGGTAATTACAAGACCATTATAGGTAATGTAACGCGGACCCCGATCGAAGGTGACCACATCGCCCAAATTTGCGATCAGCTCATTAAATTTCTGGAATTTCTTGTTTGCCATGCTGATGCCGACAAACGAGTTAAGACAGAAAGCCAACTCGGCTTTCTGGTAAGTCTGTACCTGTTGCAGAATATTTTGTGGAACAGCCATTTTAGAGTCTCCAAAATTAGGTTCATTCTGGAGATGAATGGCTGTCTAGTTATTAACCCCGCAACCAGTCCTGATTCCGGAAGTCGGTCACAGAGTTTTTGCCATCATCCCCGCCAATGTTAGAGGATTTGACCTGACCGAGAGGAGGATCGACTTTCTGGCCTTTCTGGGCTTCCATATTTGCCTGAATTGATTTTGAGAGTTTTCTCAATTCCAGTTCGGCAAGCTTGAAAGCACCACCATTTGCGAGCGTCAGAATATTGGCATATTTCGCTGGATTCTGGGCAAGATCCTTTACGATCTTTCCCTTGTTATCCATGCCAAGCATAGCCATGATTAATTGTGGCTGTGCTTCGATATTCAACGCATCATACAAATCAGCAAATTCAGGATCGGACTGCTTTTCAGCATCCATCGAATTCAGCCAGCTTTCCTCAATCTGTTTCGCCTGATGCTCCCGAGACATCTGAAACGCCTCCTGGCGTATCATCTGCTGGATCTGTTCAGGCGACATCTGCTGTATTCCACCCACACTTGGCGCGGTCTGTTGCGGCGCAGCCTGCTGACTTCGGGCCATTTCAGCCCTTGATCTGGCTTCCGCCTGCTCGGCAGCCTTGCGAGCTTCCTTGGCTGCTATCGCGTTGACCTGTGCCTGCGTGTATGTTTTTTCAGCCTGAGCCTGTTGCTGGCTTTCGGCTGGTGCAGTGCTTTCAGATTGCTGTGTAACTGGTTGTTCGACAGCCGATGCCTGGCTTTGCTGGCCAGCATCTATCCCTGTTTCATCAGTCATTAATCAAAGCCTCGTTGAATCTGCCTTTGTTTCCAGGCAAGGTGATGGGTCTCCGGGTATAGCCCGGTCTTCTACAGATTATCCCCTGTAGCGGGGTGAATTTCTCCATGAGGGTAAAGCGCATGGTCGCTGGTGATATTATTCACAAGCTGACCATTAAATGCAATACCCTAATTGATGGTGTCAGAAACAGCTTCTGATTCATTCAGCTTGTCTTCCAGATTGTTCATGACAAAAGAGTTGAACCAGAACATGGATTCCTGAAGCTTGGCGATCGCCATCTGAAGCTCAAAATTCACTTTGTAGGAATGAAGCGTTTCAATCAGGTTTGAACAGGTTGCCATGTAATTTTTCATTGCGCCCATCTGTTCCTGATTTGGTGATTTCATTTCGATAGTCATTTTTTGTTCCTTTTTTGTTCCTTTTGGCCTTTCGGGGTTTTTTGGGGATTTTTGCGCCTGATTTGCGGGCTACATCCAAAGCAATCGCAATTGCCTGTTTTTTTGGTTTACCTGCAGCTTCTTCGGTTTCTATATTCTTTCCAATATTTTTCTTACCTTTTTTGAGCGGCATTATTAATTCTCCCCATAGTAATATTATACTGAACTCTGACCTTTGGATTGGGCAATGTCCAGATTTCTCCGCCTTCATCCATTGCGATTGTCCATAATAGATGATGCTCTGACCCCATATCAATAACCAGAATCGCCTGCCCGGTTTTATTCACTTGCGGAATATAAACTGGAAGTGTCGGATTCAACTGCAAAATCATTATTTCAATCCTTTCTCAAACTTTTTATTCGCTTTTTCCAGTTTCTTGTAAAGCTGGTCTTCTTTCTTCTCATGCTTTTTTACTCTGGATTTAATAGCTTTTACAGAATTATTTTTCTTTTTTGCTTTCATTGGCTGGCTCCTTGGTCGCCTTGAATTTTTCATATATCTTGCCCATCAAAATTAATTGAGCATGTTCTGGATGCTCTTTCGCATGACAATCATTCATAATGTTTTGAACACCATCCCCTAGCACAAACTTCTCTGTAACAACCTTTTATAGAACAAATTTTCATAAATGGATAAACCTAAAATTTAGCCTTTTTTCATTTTATCATCTTTTTTATTAATTTGCGCATGCTTGATAAGAGTTTCAGCGATCTCGCGCACCTGAGTGTGATCCTGGTGATCAGCCTTGAGATGCAAATCAGCAAACGCACGTGTTTCTTCAGCGTGGGCTTTGGACGCAGCCGCAAGGAGTTTGTTTTTTGATTCACCCGCCGCCATGAGGATTTTGAGTCGCTCATTTTCCTGTTTTTCCTTTTCGACTATTAATTTTTCAGTTTCCAGCGTTGCCTTTGAACTTATCTCCTCGCCTTTAAGCTGCAATTTTTGCTGTTCCAGCTGTGCCTGCATTTGCATCTGCTGCTGCATGATCTGGGCTTTCATGACTTCCGGGTCGGGCTGTTGTTGTTTCTGCTGGGCCTTCTTCTGTTGCCATGCCTTGACCTTCTCGCGCAAGAGATCTGCGTTTCTGAACTCGATGTTATCCAATAGAGTTTCCAGCCCTACGTCATTCATAAACTCGGCAAACTCCGGCGAAACCTTCATCAGCATAATGATCTGTTGTAATGCCTTGTTTTTCGCTATGGCGAAATTAACGCCGGCCTCGATCATGACATGCAATGAATTGCTGTCATAGTTGAGATCCACACCACCTTCCTGGTTAACAAGCACATAGTCTTTCGTGCCATCTTTTTTGATAATAGGGATTGTTCTGGGTGTTTTGTAATACTTGGGAATCAGGTCAACAATGATATTGGCAACTTGCGTTAGTGCCTGCATATAGTTGACTACATAAGGCATGGCTGAACCGTTAGACAGGGTGGCTGCCTCAACAATCGCAACGCCAGACATATTCTGTTCGTTCGATTGAGCGAGCGAAGCATCATAAGAACCCAGAATATTCTGAAGCATCTGCATAGCAGAATTGAATGTTGTCACCACTTCTGGCGGCAATCCCACGCGCGTGACATTTGTGGGAACAGGTAATGGCTTGTCAGGATTGACATCAGAATAGGCTCTGTAAACCAGAAGATCTGCCTTCTGTGGCGATCTCCATCCATCCAGTGCTTCTTCCTGTGTTGGGAGCGACTCCTCGGCAATCATGTATTTGCTCTGGATCATGTTCTCAAAATCATTGGCGATGACCTGCCCCGTGAAGTTGGTCATGCGCTGCAAGCCTTCGGCGTGATAAATGTAAGGCTTTGTAAATTGCTCCATTGCGGCAGTTTCATCGTCCTGAATGATGACAGAATCACCATCAACAAATACGAGATTGAGATGCTTGAATGGTGTGTCTTTTTCTTCGATTATCTTTGATTCGATGATTTCTGATCTTCTAATGTGAATGAAATCGCTTTTTCTTTCTTCCACGATCGCTGGAGGCTGCTCTACATGATAGGTGGAATTCCATTCCTCAATTTTCTGTTCATAATCTTTTTTAAGCATGGTCTGCTTGAACATCTTCTGAACTTCTGGCGTGAAATTCTTTAATTCAGCCAGCTTGACGATCTTTTTCTTTGTTCTTATTTTTTCGTAATAATGCGCAAGTATCAGGACATATTGATCCTGATTTCTGAATGTCCAGTTAAACTCGCCATCGAACTTGAGGAAAGTAAGCTGATCAATCGGAATGTCTGGATGATCTTTTTTGAATTGTTCCTTGTCCATGGGAAACAATTCCCAGGCATATTCAGCATCGGATTTGTCAATTTCCCGCGCCATCGGATCAAATCCCACCATTGTAGGATTGTTTGACCTGCCCATTTTTATAATCTGATCGCAGCTCATTTCATTGGCGTAGTCCGTCCAGACCTTGAAATGACTGAAGCCACCCGATAGCTCGTCCCGATAGACATTGTATTGTGTGTTGCGTTTTTTGGCTTCATCGAAGATATGGCGGAGATGCCCGTCTACCACTTCAATGACCTGAGGCTCTATATCTGCACCCCATTCCTTGCGGACTTCTATTGATGGTTCCTGTTTGCTGAACTCACCAACCTGACGAGACAGCGGTGCGTTAACGATATTGAATTCCAGGATAGGCTTCTGAGCCTGATTCAGGGATGACTTGTCGCTGGCGCTTATCTGTGACTTGAAGCAGAATTTCTGGAACTGATGGAACCGTTTTGCATTTGGTTTCCAATACTGGATAGACCTTTCTATGTTGCCTTTGATGCGCTTGAGTTTGGCGCCTTCACTATTGGAATCTTCCGAGTCAGAATCCGGGATGCCGTAGTCCATTATGAGCTCCTGAAACAATTCGCCATATTAGGTCATATTATATCCAAAAGCTATCATCCATCTGCTTCATCAGTGCGTTATATCGTTTGTCCCGTTCGGCCACCGAAGGGAAATTCTCGTAGCGATGAATGGGGGGGTGATTTTTCATCAGAGGAGGGGACATAGTTCCCCTGATTCTGAAGTCACCGTCTTTGACAATATTTTGAGGGCTGCACCACATGCCACTGAATGCTATCTGTCTCATGATATGGCCTTCCTTTTGAGTCTCTGCAATCTTGTAAAATTGCCCATGACATACTTTACCCTGTCATCAACGTCTTTGGTGCCCTGTACTGTCTGCCTGATTATCAATTTGCGAATCAGGGCAATCTCGATGGCCTGCTGACAGGTATCGGCAATATCATCCCTGGCATGGGTATTGTTTGCTGTGATACTGGTCATATGCTTGATGACTTTCGCATTATGCTTGCCGTATTTTGGCAGGGTTACCTGTCGTCTGGCAATATAAGGTTGAATCTCGATGAACCGGTCAGACTTGCTTCCATCTGCAGCTGACCGCTCTATATCTATCAGGCTCAGGCCCTGACGCTTCTTTAACACTGACAGAAGTGTTGTGCCGGTTGATTTCTTCTCTATGCCTGCTGCTGTGGGCTTAACGGGATGCCTGAGACAGGCAGCATAGAAATCCAGAAACAATTCCTCAAGATCTTTTGGTTCCACCCATTCCTCAAGACAATCCAGCCAGTGCAGACCATACATATCGGTATCGTGGCTCTCGTGTTTGAGTTTATAAAGACCCCAGAATGACATTGCTGTTGCATCATTATAGTGTTTCTCGGTCTCGGCCCCATCAAATGTGATAAACGTTGCGAGTATTTCTGGTTCCTCGTCCAATACCTCAAACCATTCGGTTTTGAATAATGCGCCGCCTGCTGGTATCGGTTCCTGCTGATATTGGGATGAAAACACATAGGGCTGAGTCTTCTGCATTGTCAGGAGCTTGGACTTTGGCATTACTTCCGGATATCGAGCATTGCCAGTGGCATCCAGCGCCTTAATACAGACATGTTTCCATTGTTGCCCGTCGGCCCCATTAAGCAAATGAGCGCATAGGTCATCTTCATGCAGCCTTTGTCCAATAAACACCACGGGCACATTTGCGCTGCGCAAACGAGTTTCAATTGTCTCGAAGTAATTTTTGTGAACCTTTTCACGAATGGTATCACTATGGACTTCATCAGGTTTGTGCATATCATCCAAAAGCAGACAGCCGCTAAACCGATCCAGACCAGGAAGCCCAGCGTCTCTACCAACGATACTACCTTTTGCACCAAATGCAGCAACTGCTCCCCCTTCTGTTGTTTCAAAAAAATCTTTTGCCGACTGATCCCGGCGAATATTGACAGCAAATAATTGTCTGTACTCTTTCATTTCCATAATCTTTTTTACGGTATGTGTATGTGATGCAGCAAGATCAAATGAATGACTGAGATAAAGAAATCTGCAATCCGAATACCATGCAAAACAATAAGTAATAAAACTTTGACATAAAGCACTTTTCGACCAGCCGGGCGGCACATTAATCATGAGGCGCGGAGTTTTCATTAAAAATACGTCTGTGAGTTCACGACACATTGTTACAACATGTGGCTCACAATGCAGAGGATTGCTGACTATAAATTCTCTTTGAGTTCTTAACTCATAAAAAAACCGCGTAAAACCCAGAAAAGAACTCAGGAGTTTTAATCGCAGATCATTAAAATCTTTTTCTACTTGTTGGGGGTTTGCAAGCATTTATTTGCAATCTCTTTTACTTCATCCAGCATTTTGCTTGCCTTGGTGAGAATGTCTTCTACTTCTTCATCACGTTCTTTCCATTTTGCACGCGCTTTCAACCAGAAAATATTTGCTGCGGCATTTCCACCTTTGGCCAATTTCACCAGATTATTGGCCATCATTCCAATGCCTTTTGATCGTCCGCGCGTTATAGCCTCAGAAAAATCAGCATTTATTTTGCTTTTTTCATTTAATGTTTGATATGAAATATTCAGACAATGGGCTATTTCTTCTTTGGTAAGTCCAGCAGCTGACAAAGATTCTGCTTTATCAATAATCTCCTGAGTTATTTTAAACGCTGGCCTGCCCCTGCCTACTTTCGCCATTGGCCACCTCGTTATTTGTGGAAATATTTTCTACCTGCTTTGGAGGACGTCCACGTTTTTTCATCTGAATTTCTTTTTCTGGTTCTGGTTCATCGGCCAGTGGAATTTCCACATGGCCGATACCATTACACAGATTGCATGCCCTGGTTATGCCCCCGATATAGAGCAGGAGTTTTGTTCCCTTGCAGGCGCTGCAGATTCTGGTATTCATTATGGGTACTTGCTGCCTTTCTTGCTTCCTTTTTTGGCCATTTTCTTTTCTTCGCCAGCGGTTCCAATTTTGCCCATGGCCTTGTGCGCCATGCTCATGTGATGATGCATCTTTTCTGACATCTTCTCGGCTTTTTCCATATGTTTTTTTGCTTCTTTGTGGTGTTTTGAGTTTGCTTTCTTCATTTCAGTTGCTCCGGGTGAAAAGTTAATCTGTTGATATTACTGGCGGATAGCACAAAAATCAACTGTTACCATAATCGGCGAGAAGGTTAATTTTTCCTGTCAGCATGATATTGGCGTCTTCCATCGCCCGTTTTCCAACTTCAAGAGCCCATTTTGAATTCAGCATGGCGTCTGATGCTGCTTTCCAGTCTTCTTTTTCGATTGAGGCCCACATATCAGCAAATTTCAAAATGCCGGTGATCCCGAGATTGTATGTCATGTCGATCAGGACAGCCTGACGTTCCGGGCAGAGATTGTCAAAAACAGGGGCATACTTCTGCAAAGCATAAACTACTGCTGTCATGTCGTCATCGAGTACAGCTTTGGCAGCTTGGGAAGTGATAGGGGTTGTGGCAAGACAATGACCATATCCGATTGTCAAAAACCCGCGAGAGTCTTTGTAGGGCCATGCTTTAAAACCTTCATGCTTGATTATCAGGTTCCTGGCGCTCTGCATCGTTGACTGATCCATTTGATGTTTCCTCCATCTTGCCAATTTCATGCCCATCCAGTTTGTTAATGATGACAGTTACAAATCCTCCCTTTCGGACTTCGAGCATTTCCATGTGCAGGATTTTGATCTGGGAATCGTTATTATAGACTTTGGCGTCCTGTAAAGCATCCAGAATGACTTTTGCCCGGTTATCGAGGTCGATTTTCCGTTTGTCTGGGGGATAAACAAAAAGGCAGACTCGGACGTTTCCAGAAGGAAAGGAATTACGTATACCTGCTGCTATGGCAAGATAGGTAACGGAGATTCGATATTCTTTTGCTTCTTTTGTTGAGTACCAGCCACCTTTGCTGGTAGTTTTCCAGATTCTGTTGACTGAGGGGGGCCATGGGAGGTTGATCTTCACTTTCATCGGATCTGCTCCCTTTGATTTTTATGCCAGTCATTATGGCATTTTCGACAAAGCCATCTAACACAGTAGGGATGTTCATAATTATCGTGATGAGCCTCGACTTTTGGATCGTCGCATACTTCACAAGGGTATTTTATTAATAAGCCCCTTCTCAGGCGCATTTTGACTTTTGCCCGAATAATTGCCTTTTTGCGTTGCTCAGGATTTAAAGGGTGTGTTTTCCGCCATTCTCTTGCGCGGGCATTTGCACATGCCCGGCAATATTTCGATCCACCATCCCTTATTTTTTTACAGGTCGGGCAAAGGTTAGTTCTTGTTCCTCTTCCAGAACGTTTTTGCGGAGTCGCTGTCATCAGGATACATCCATGTTCCACGTGAATTGATAACATGGCACATTAACGTACATTTTTCAAACATTAAATTTATTTTTTCTACATAAAATGTTTCACGAGATGTTTCACAGATTCACAGAACTTGTGGATAACCCTGTTCAAATCCAGAAAAACCCTAATACTTATGAGGGTTTTGCGCATTGATTATTTTTTATGCATTTTCTGCTTCTCTCGCCACCCATCAATTTCCAGCAGATCCCGAAAGCACGCAATAGCCCCATCCAGATCGCCAATACAAGCCTCATAGCGATCTTTTGCGTAGACCCTAAGGAGCCCCTCATCTTCGTCATAAAGTCGTCCCAGTGCCCGGATTAAGGCCCATAGCTCATGTTTTTTTGCTATATCTACTGCCTTAGACAAGATGAAGCCCTCTTTTGTATAAAAAGGGAAGCCATGTAATAGGTTGCTTGCCGCCGTTTTTATGAATGATCATTTGCAATCCTTCGATTGTTTTCATTAATCGGTTTGCATCATAGTCATCCGCGTTGATATTTTCCCATGTGCAATTATTTGCAACGTCTTGCAATAACATTCTTGCGCCTTCAATTGCAGAAAGGTTCCCATACCGTCCATTGTACATATTTTATCCTTAATTTGGTGATGCAGCTTTCCCTAATTTGGCTAATGCGGCTTGAGTAAACATTTTTGCGATTTCTTTGGGCATTCTGGGAGGCTCAACACCATAACACCCGCATTGAGTGGTTGGCCTTTTGCAGCTGACACAAACAACCTCGTCTTTTGTAACTGGCTCACAGACTTTTGCATTAGCATGCCAATGATGTTTTTGCTCATTTTCTGCGCGCATTGATTGGCGTGTTTGTTTTGGCTTTTCAGGTTTGGAAATACAAGAGCTTTTAAAAGCTTTTTTATTAACATCTTTAATTACTAAAGCTCTTTCTTTATTAGGGGGGGGTGTTTCCCAGAATCTGGTTTTACCAGATTCTGGATTTTCAGTAATCTGGCTGTTGGCCTCTTTACCAGATTCCGGGTTTTCAGTAATCTGGTTTGGAATGTATTTATAAAGAACAGTTTCCCAATGTAATATTTTTCCTGACGAATCTCTTATTGATTGAACTTTGTACAAACCAATTTCTTTTAGAATTTTTAATTTACTCGCTATATAGTCTCGACCTTTATTAAATCTTCGCATCAGTTCTGTTATATGTATTTCCCAATTTTCTGGCTTGGATAAAAGATAAACATATATACCAAGGGCAGCAGCGTCAGGAATGAGCGCCATGGTTTCATTGATGATGTTTGTGTAAGGGGATGGCTGATGCCTTAAATAGTTCGGTACTGTTTTCTGGATAGACATATTCCGTTTCCTTGTCTTAATGGTTGAGGGGTTTTTGAACGATAATTGGCCTTTGGGTGTACAGATTCATGGTATGCGCCTTTAAATTCAATTTTTTGAATAAAAGTGCTTGAGGATAAGAAAGAGAATGATATACTTTGCTTAGGTTTTGCAAGTCGTCTAAGGTTTCCGGCCTTAGTCTTTCTTATCTTCAAGTACGTTTCCCTGAACACACCCCCTTGTGATTGATCAGAAATTGATCGATCTAAGGGGTTTTAACATTCAGATCGACCCAATTATTGCGCTAAACCCTCAAAAATAATAGTCATTTGTCCCTTTTCGGGAAAATATCACCTTTTGTGCAAATAACGCTCGCGCTCACGCATTGTATGATTTATAGTCCTCTCGTGGTCGGGCACAACGCATCGGCACAAAATGAGAGAAAATAATGATCAATCTCGCATGGGCTGCCCTTCAAGACTTCGAAGCGGGGAGCATCAAGACAGACGATGGCTTTGACGCAGGGGCATACGGGGACGAACTCAATGCCGCTCTTAACGCGATCATAGGGCTTGGCCTTGACATCGAAATTTGCGGGTCATGGATTTGGGTGTCCGGAGACACACGACCCCACCGTGAGACCCTCAAGGGCGCTGGCTTCAAATGGGCACCTAAAAAGATGATGTGGAAATTCCGGCCTGCGGGGTGGAAAAGCCGCTCCAAGGGGCAATATTCGATCGATCAAATCCGCGAGAAGCATGGCAGCGTTTCGATCAGGTCAAAAACTTATCAAAGAATTAGCGCCTAATTTAATGAGAATAACGCTTGCATCCGGGCGTTATTCGTTTATAATGATCATGTGGTCGGGCATAGGGCTTCGGCACAAAGAGGAAAAGAAAATGAAACATTATTTAGCCCAAGACATCAAAACAGGCAACTGGCTCGTAATTAACTCCAATAACGAAGTTGTTGATTATTTCAACATGATTTCAGATGCTCAAATGCGCGCCAAATCACTCAATAGGAGTGATGCAGCATGAATATTACAGTCGAAGGCAAATCAGTTTACGGCGAAATAAAATTCTATCCCATGTGTGACATGTCCAGAGGCTTTGCCAAAATAGCGGGTACCAAGACCTTGACAGTGACCGTCCTGCGCCAAATCAAGGCTATGGGCTTTCTAATTGGGCTGGCCAATACCGACATAGGCCACAAGGAATTATTCGAAGAGGTGGCATAGATGTACGACTTTGTAGACGAATATTGTGAAGAGAATTGTTTAGATGCTGACGATTGGGATGACCTGAAAGCAGCTGATGACGCCGACCGAACCAGAGACATTCAACTTGAACAGAGAGGGGCACCGTACTAATGACTACACCAATTGACATCATCACTTCAATCGTAAAAATGATCGAGCGGCTGGACTATCTAGAATTGAGCGTACTAGAAAATGCGATCCAGAGTCGCAGATACGACATGCGCAAAGAAGAAAGCAAAAAGTTTGCAGGTCTTGAAAAGGTGGGGGCGTAAATGTTAACAATCGCTGGTGGCATCGTAATTGCTTATGTGTTTATGGCGTAGCCGAAGTCAAAAATGAAAAACCAGATTATCATTTACCTCGCACACCGGGTCACTTAATAGGGTTTAAAAATTTAGAAGATGCCAAAGATTTTGTCAAAAATTATGCATGGTATGAAATCAGTATTTATCATTATGTAGACACCATAAAAAGTAATGATGGAGCATAAAAAATGTACGAATACAGAAACGACTATCACCAGACAAGGGCTAAAAGCAAATACAGCCCTGAAGAATTGGATTTTGGCTATAAAAGAGCCTCAACCAGCTGCTCACTTTCAGCGCCTCAAAAAGCCTTGATGAAAGCAGTAAAAAGATTGAAAGAAAAACTTTGTGGTGGAGAAAATTGCCACTGTTGGTGTCCATGGGGGGAACGAGAATGAGGAAATTCGGCAAGTCGTTCCGGGCAGGCACAAGAGTGAAAATCTCCGAGCATGGCCCATGGTTTTTGGTGCGATGCGTCAATGATGGCAGGACACTGATAAGCGTGATAGGGCTGATAGGGGAATTCCAGCGAGGCCATATCATCAGGTTTACAAACAAGAGGATTAAAAAATGAGAGATTTCCGGGAGGACTATGAAGATGACGCGACTGGTGAAGATGATTTGCGGGAACAAGACGACATGCAAAGATGCAGAGACATCGAACAAGAGCAACGAAGACCCTGGTATGAGTAAGTCTCCTGAAGGCACTATCGAAAAACTTAACGCAAGATTGAAGCAATGTCTTAACTGCGCTGACTGGTACTACGAGAAGTGGAAAGCATATGAAGAAGAAATTATTGATCTGAGAGAAGTTATCAGCAAACTTGAGGAATTAAAATGACTACCCCTATTGAAGTAATAGAACAAATCACCGGTCTTATAAATATTCTTGATTATCTTGAACTGAGCGTTCTTGAAAATGCAATCCAGAGCAGGCGATACGACATGAGGAAAAAAGAGGGTGAAAAATTCAGGACTATTGAGAAGGTAACTATATAATGCCGGTTCAATTTCGATGTCCAAAATGTGGAGCCATCAGCGCGGATCATTATTGTCATTACTGTAAACACGGGAAAGATATACCATGGCGGAGGATTGGATAATGGAAGATAGTTTTATTAAATCACAATTAGTTAAATTTAACGTTGTTGATTCTGAAATTGCTCAATTATCAGTAAAGTTTGGCAATCTGACAATTAAAGGAATTGATGATAAAGAAGGGTATAGATTGGTGCGCACTGCACGTTTAGAAATGAAAAATTATCGGGTTAATATTGATAAAAAGCGCAAAGAATTAAACGAAGATGCGTTAAAATGGCAGCGCAGCATTAATGCGGAAGCAAAACGCTTAACCGATATGTTAGTGCCTACCGAGAAATATTTAGAAACATTGGAAAAAGATTATTTAAATGAAATTGAAGCAATTAAACGCGCTGAATTTGAAAAAGCTGAAGCAGATCGTAAAGAAAAACTCAGAATTGAGGAGGAAGCACGAAAAGCAGAACAAGCCAGGCTTGATGCAATCAGAAAAGAGGAACAAGCGCGTCTTGATGCCCAACGCGCCGAGCAAGCAGAAATTGCAAGACAACAGGAAGCAAAGGCGGTTGAGTTAAAACTATTAGCGCAGAAAATACAGGATAGAGAAGCAGAAGAAGCACAAAAACTTAGGCAAAAAAATCTTGATGATCATATAGAGAAGATTCAAGAAGAAATCAAGAAAGATATAGCAGAACCCTCAATCCCACAAACATCTGACGGGACGATATGGCATATTTTAACTTTCATGAATAAAGATTACTTGTTTGCAAAAGACCCTCACGGAGAAGGTATATTAATGATAATTGATGGAATTCAAGTATTATTGCCGCATTATCTTATCAAAAGAATATTAAATGATTAGGAACTAAGTTATGGGCGCTATAGTTTACGAAAATATGTCAAATGATGATTATCATAATCATAAAGGATCAACAAGCCGATCCGGGATTGTAGAATTTATGAAGTCTCCAGCACATTACTGGAATGCTTATCATAATCCAAAAGCACCTGAGAAAATAACCACAGACGCAATGGCTTTTGGATCAGCTTTTCATACCATTGTCCTGGAGCCAGATAAATTTGACAAGGAATATGCAATTATTCCTGAAATTGATAGAAGGACTAAAGCAGGAAAGGAAACCTATCAAATTTTTCAGGAAACACATCATGGAAAAACCATGATTACAAAAAATCAGTTTGATACGTTATTAGCCATGCAACAAAGCGTTTATAAACATTCTCAGGCGTGGGAATTAATATCAAATGCTCGATATGAGAATTCGATATTCTGGAATGATCAAGATACAGGTTTAGGACTCAAGACTCGCCCGGATTGCTGGCATGCCAATATGACTGTCGATCTAAAGACTATAAGCAGTGCAGATCCTCGGACTTTCCAGAATGCCATGGTCGCTCATGGCTATCATTTGCAGGCGGCATTTAATCGGGAAGGTATCAGGGCGGCCACTGGAAACGACATCATAAACCACGTGTTTGTTTGTGTCGAAAAAACCTTTCCTTTTCTCGTTGCCGTATATATACTTGACGAAACTGCGCTCGAATCCGCGCATAGCACTTTAAGAAGGGTTCTGGCTGAAATGAAAAATTGTTATGAAACGGATATATGGCCCGGACATGAAACCCAGACACTTGGGCTTCCTAATTGGGCGGTGAATTTATAGTTTATGGCAATCGCGGGCGGCGGAGCAGTGCCGCACCCTAGAAGCGACTCCTGACGCGAGATAAAAGGAGAGGGGTTTCTCGCAAATTATCCGGTTGAAGTCCGGTCGATTGCCACCAGTATGCTACAGGTTCAATAAAGGTGCGGATTAAACCTATTAACGAGGAAACAAAATGACTCAGGAATTGATGATTCAAGATAATGGCATGATTGCACGTGCAGAGATTGATGTGATGATTTCAACCGCCAAGGCTTATCCCAGAGATGTTAAACAGGCAATTTCTGAAGCTGAAGTCCTTGCAACAATAGATGAAGAAACTGCACAAAGCTGTTTTTATGTTCTTCCTCGCAAAGACAAGGATGGAGTCAAGATTGAAATCAAAGGGCCATCAATACGATTGGCAGAGATAATGATTTCAAGCTGGGGAAATATTCACGCCGCCACCAGAATTGTTGAAAATGATGGTCGACATATTACAGCAGAAGGCGTTTGCTGGGATCTAGAGAAAAATGTCAAGATCGCAATGCAGAATAAAGTTAGTATTATATTCGGACAGAAAGGCGGTAAGGGTGGTTATACAGCAAATGCTGATATGCAGACAATGCTGAGCAATGCTGCCAGCGCCAAGGCTTTACGCAACGCTATCTTCAAGGTTATTCCGAAGGCTTTGGTAAACCGTATATATGAAAAGGCCATGGTGGCTTCCGTTGGCGATACAAAATCATCTTCATTGCTCGTGAAAGTAAAAGAAGTATTCGACAAACTGGCAAAAATGGGGATCGATAAAGAAATGATTCTGGAATATTATGAGCGTCCAACGCTTAATGATATTACAGCAGATGACCTTAGATCGTTGATTGGAGTCGGTACAGCAATCAAAGATAAAATGATTTCAGTCGATGATGTGTTTCAGATTCAGAAAGAAGAAAATGTGAGCGCATCAGATCATGTCAATGCCCTGCTGGCAGAGAAAGCCAAGCCAAGATTGAGCCATCAGGTAGAAGTACAAACAACGGAGTTAAGATAATAATGAGAATAAAATTTGACTGGGAAAAAATCGGAGAAACCACTTGCAGAGCAAAAGTAATCGGCGGCTGGGTTCTTAATGCATGGACGGAAGGTCAGGCTGAATCAATGGTTTTTATCCCAGATCCTGAACATTTATGGGAAGTATCATAAACAAAGAAGCCGCCCCGTTGGGAGGGCGGCTAGTGTCTGAACCATCTATCTCAAGGGAGATAAACAGGCCAAGTATAAACATATAACACGCAGGAATCAACAAATGCTGATGAGCGTAAAAGATGTTTCTGAGAAGACCGGGCTTTCCAAATCTCAGATCAGACGGCTGATCAGACAGGGCTTGCTGAAGGGAAAGATGGTGGGGATTCAATACGTCATTTATTCAGAATCAATAACAAAAGTCCGGAGAAGGAGAAGCAAAAATGGAACCCGAAAAGATAAAGAATGATCCTTTCTTTATGGATTTTTTAATTGAATCTCTTGTTGAAATTGACAAAAGCCTTGAAAAGCATGATATAAATGCCGCATTAAGACAGCTGCATGAATGTATTGCGACGGTCAGGATATTGAAAGCGGAAAGAGGGGAAATATAATGGATGTTATTGACGCAACATTAAAGACAATACTTCTGCTGATCATGCTGATCCTGACTGCTCACATAGCAGAAATAGCAAAGGATTTTAGTCGTTTGGCAAATAACGGTATTCATATAACTCTTGAATCGGAAAATCATTATGACTGATTGTCACATGCCGAGATGTTGGTGCGGTAAAAGTGTGCGCCCTGATACATCGCATACTGTAAGTCTGACTGAACTCGAGAGGCGCATGCATGCTGCCGAAAAGATTCTGGCAGACCATGAAGGCGTAATCACTGACTGTCAAGAAAGAGTCGATGAACTCAATGATATGTGGCGGCCATTATCAAATACATGGGAGAAGATGTTTGAGAAGAATACAATAAGGCTTGATGCACTTGATGATAAATCCGGCGTCTCCATGTCCGACCTGTACGAGGCGCTGAATCCGATACTGGCTAGATTAGTAGATCTTGAAAAACATGAGCGCGGAGAACAAAAAATAGTTAATAACATATCTGTCGAGCCTGACATAAACTGGCGGAATGGGAAGGAGCCTGAATGATGATGTCTGATGACCAAACATTTAAAAATATAGTATGTGCTTCTCTGGGGTTTATAACAGCATTTTCAGGAGTCAGTATGATGTGTCTTTTACATATGGTGGGGAAGTAATGCTGATTTATGTGGTTAAATTTCCACACAATTACAAACCACGACAGATTGGATACAAAACATACGATCAGGCTGTCAGAATATGTGGACATTTTAATCTATCAAGAAGAAGTATCAAGGTGCTTTATTTTGAAGAAGATGAGAATAGAATATCGTTCGGAGATTGGAAGGACAAAAAATAACCTGTCGCGCTTTTTAATCATATTTCGGAGTAAATATAATGTCTGACCCAGTATCCTATTTCGTGGAATTCGAATACCAATACGAAAATGGCACCTTAAAAAAATACCTGAAGTATCTGGGAAACGAGGATGTGATTGTAGGCGAGATATATGGATCGGACGAAGGCATCACAATCAGGATACCGCGAGAGATGCTGGAATCTTTTTTGAAGATGATAGGATAAAAATGAAACTGACCTGCGAACACAGCGGCATCGAATTCCCGTCCAAAGACGGCTGGCAGAAATGCAGCGAGCGGATGCCGGACAGTAACGGTACTTATCTGTGTTGTTATATTTTTGATGGAACAAAATTTTATCATGGATATTATTTTTATGCTGGAAATAAAACATTTGAGACAACAAAACGAGAAGGGAAAAGACAGATGACTGCTTTTGAATCCGTGTATTTTGCGTTATTTGGAGCTTTGTTTTTTTGTGGATGAAAATATTTAAAACAACGGGAGAAGAAATATGCTAGACGAAATGAAACTGAAGGACATATGCAAACTGCTGCAGATGTTTTCAGGAAATGAAAATATGGAAAAAAAGGAAAACGGACGATATGTCATCGTGCGCACTTATTCTGCAGGTGTGTTTGCTGGTGAAATCCAGTCACGAAATGGACGTGAAGTCGTTCTGCATAAAGCCAGAAGATTATGGTATTGGGATGGTGCTGCATCATTATCCCAGCTTGCGATGGAGGGCGTAAAAAAACCCGGCACATGCAAGTTTCCATGCGAAGTTGATCAAGTGGAATTACTGGAAGCAGTTGAGATTCTGGATTGCACTGAAGTAGCCCGAAAATCAATAGCAAAGGTGCCTGTATGGGAAGAATAAAAAAGGCTTCCGGGTACGGGTCCGGGTACGGGTCCGGGGACGGGGACGGGTCCGGGTACGGGTACGGGTCCGGGTACGGGTACGGGTCCGGGTACGGGTCCGGGTCCGGGTCCGGGGACGGGTCCGGGTAAAATATTATTCAATGACTGATAGTGACACCTATCGCGCTTTTTGAATGTGGTTTTTGGAGAATTTATGAACTTAGATATTGATAAAATGAAAATTGATGATTTAAAAGACATTTGGAAAATATATAATAAAAATTATGAAGAAATTGAAAATAAAGAGGCAACATGGTTTATTGATCCGCCCTATGAAGAAGCAGGAAGACATTATAAATTTAATGATTTAGATTACAAAAATCTTGCAAATTTTTGTTATTTTAGGAAAGGTCAGATAATAGTTTGTGAAAACAAAGGTGCTTGCTGGATGCCTTTTGATGGCTTATGTCATGCAAGATCAACTACCGGAACCTCAAAAGAGGTAATTTGGACTAATTGACAAAAAATAACCTATCGCGCTTGAGGATAAATTACCAAAAGAATATCAAAGAGTGTTGGTTTTCCGGGGTAAATATGAAGGGATGATGGAGAGATGAAATGACCACTGTAACATGCACAGAATCCGGCATAGAATTCCCGTCCAAAGATGGCTGGCAGAAATGTAGTGAGAGAATTCCACCTTTCGGAAAAAGTGTTATTGCCTATAATGGATCAGAAGTCGATACATGTATTTTTATACATGAAAATGATGATCAATTCAGGTTAGATTATCCGCGTATAACACACTGGATGTCTATGCCGTTGCCACCGGAGGCCGAATGACAATCTGCCCCAGATGCGACAAATGCAAAGAGGCATGTGATATTGCATGATTTTTACGCCAGCAGTAACTCAATGGCAGAGTCCCACCCGCAGCGTGGGAGACGCAGGTTCGATTCCTGTCTGCTGGCAGGTTTTTATTAACATTAAAGTTGAAGATATAGATGGCGGTGACATGTCATTGTGCTGTTGGTGTGGTGGAGAAGGTTTTGTACAATATGACTCAGATAAACACAAAGCGTGATAGTGACATTCAGACAGTAATCGACATGATTGACGATTTAATTTTTGATGAAAAAGAAACGTTAAAAAAAATACCCCATAATTCTGTTGAGCAAGTTTACAGTATGGGAGCTATTGATGCTTTGAATTATCTGAAGCGCGATATTAAAGTCGATATTCTGGGGATGGGTGATGACGGAGAGTGATGCTGTAAAACTATATGATTATTCTGTTGTTCCTCATAAAATGTGCGAAGGATTGTTTATGCAACATCTTGATACAGGGCAAACCAGATTTCGTGGATATCGTGATTACAGTAATCTTTATAAAACCCATTATTATACGACTGATGGAATAACATTTACTGCTGAAAAAGATGCGATTGATGTTAAAGAGGTGAGCGATGATTGATCTTCCTTTGTGTCCGCGTTGCGGTAAGGAAATTTCAATTAACCAACAAATAATTAAATACCATGCAGGTTCAAGACCAATATATGAACAGTTTTGTAAGCCATGTGTCGGTGATATGTGGAAATATATGTACAGGGAATATATAAATCATCCACATTTTCTTGATTTTTTTAAAGAGGTCAGCGATGAGTGAAATGGATCTACGCTTTATTATAGGAAAAAATTTCGGTTCAAATGAGCCTTTAATCAGGATCGAAGCCTTTAAGGATGGCGAACCTCTCGAAACTCTTATATGTCTTCTTGCCACTCCGCAAGTTA